>Ga0302320_10006447_pt1 | contig 26037 bp, 17 predicted proteins | sample Bog_T0_3_FD_202130 | JGI IMG/M metagenome (GOLD analysis project Ga0302320, IMG submission 202130) | Peat permafrost microbial communities from Stordalen Mire near Abisko, Sweden - Bog_T0_3 | ecosystem: Environmental > Terrestrial > Soil > Wetlands > Peat | place: Sweden: Abisko, Stordalen Mire... | reverse complement strand
GAGTGTGAATTCTCCCTGTACTCGACCATCTAACCATTATCCAGCACAGATGCTGGAAGCTCTCCGCCTGAAAGGCGGAGGGCTTAGACCCGGTGGCAGAAGCTAAAAGCAAGCGAATGGAAGTGATAAGCTGCCTTTCCGTTTGCGGAATGAACCCGCTTCCACCAAAATGAATACAGAGGTTTACACCGGTACGGAGACCGGGACATGCTCAATCTATCCCAGCGACTGATTCTTGGCTGCGCAACGTTGGCCTGCTTGTTGGTCGGGCTGGTGGCAGCGACACACCGTGCGTTGGCCTCGGCAGGACAGCTGCCCTTGGCGATCGGCTTTGGGTCGGCAGCTGTCGCTATCGCCGCGGCAACCATCTTTTTTGTGCTTGGTCCGATCCACAGGCTATCCAAAGACGCGCGCAAGATCTCCGGAGGCAATCTGGAGCATCGCGTTGACTGGAGCAGCCGCGACGACTTCGGTATCCTGGCCAGCGAGTTGAACCGGATCGCGATCCGGTTGCGGGACCTGCGCGACTCCGAAGCAGGTCGTCGCCAAATGGAATTCCAGCTCTCCGACGCGGTTCTGCAGTCGATCTTCGAACCGATCATCGTCACCGATGGCAAAGGGCACATTCTCAAAGTCAATCAAGCGGCCGTCGAGATTTTGGGCGATGCCTCCACCGACCGAATGGCGTTGACGAACACCCCTGGTGGAGACAAGATCCTAAGCGCGATTCGCGATGCTGTCTCGATGCAAAAGGCGGTTGCTGCGGAGGGAGAAGCCTCGATGCTTCCGATGCGCATCGGCAAATTGGAACGGAGCTATCGTCTCCGCACCACGCCCATGCGCGACTCCGAAGGACGCTTGCTGGGTACGGTCACCACTCTGGAAGACGTAACCAGCCTGCAGGACACCGATCGCTTCAAGACGCAATTCCTTGCCGTCGCCAGCCGCAAGCTGCGCGATCCCCTGCTGCTGTTGCGTCGCGGGCTTTACGCGCTGGGACAGGAGTTTGCCGGGGAACTGAAGCCCCTGCAGGCGGAACTTGTCGCTGCAGCCAGCCAGGAATCCGAAAAGCTCGACGACCTGATGGGAGACTTGATCGAGGTTAGCGAACTGGACGCTGGAAAGCGCGAATTCGATCTGGAACGTCTGCGCCCGCTGCAAGCACTGGGTGAGGCGCGGGACCGTTACTGCGACGACGCCGCCAAGAAGCGCATTCGCGTAGAGATCAGGGCGTTTGCCGACCTGGCTGTGGTGCAGGCTGACCGGCGGGCCTTGCGGTCCATTTTGGACAACCTGTTGGCAAATGCGATTCGCTACACGCCAGAGGAGGGCGAGATCCTGCTCGCCGCGGAAGAGATCAAGGATTTTGTTCAGTTCACCGTCCGTGACACCGGCCGGGGCATTGAAGCCGAACGGCTGAAGACAATCTTCGACCGTTTCAACGCTTTTTCCGAGAGTGGCTCGGGGTTGGGGCTTTCCCTAGTGCGTCGACTCGTGGAGTCGCTCGGCGGACAGATTGCCGTGGAGAGCCGCCTTGGACATGGCACGACCTTCCGTTTCACACTTCCGATCGCGGCGGCCGAGGCCATCCGTCATCCTGTAGAGGTGGGCTAAGCTATGGCTGAAATCGTATTGGAACGGAAGCCGGATGCTGCCAAGCTCCGTATTTATATCGGGGCTGCCCCGGGTGTGGGCAAAACCTATCACATGCTGAACGATGCCCACATGATGCTGCACCAGATGGGCATTGACGTGGTCATCGGCCTGGTGGAATCGCACGGAAGGAAAGAGACCGAGGCGCGCATCCGCGACCTGGAGATCATTCCTCAACGCGTGATCCCCTATCGCGGCGTGAATCTGAAAGAGATGGACCTGGATGCCATTCTGGCCCGTCATCCGCATACGGTTGTGGTGGACGAGCTGGCCCATACCAACGTACCGGGTAGCAAGAACCACAAGCGCTACGAAGATGTGCTGGAACTGCTGGATGCGGGCATCAATGTGATGGCCGCGGTGAATATCCAGCACCTGGAGACCCTGAACGACGCGGTCAACCGCTCGGCCAACACCGTCATCCGCGAAACTGTTCCCGACAATTTTCTGAAGCGCGCCGATGAGGTTGTCAATGTGGACGTGACCGTGGATGAGCTTCGCTCGCGTCTGCGGCAAGGCAAGATTTATGCCCCGGAAAAGGTGGAGCAGTCCCTCGCGAACTTCTTCCGCAAGGGCAACCTGAACATGCTTCGGGAACTTTCTCTGCGCACCACGGCAGAGCAAGTGAGCAGCCGGGCTTCGGAATATCGACGCAATCAGGGACTGGAGCAGGCTCCCATTCCCGAGAAAGTCATGGTCTGCCTCAGCACCCGGCCAGGTACGGAGCGTCTGCTGCGGGTTGGATCGCGCATCGCCGGACGCCTAGCCAGCAACTGGTACGCGGTCTACGTGGCCCGCCCCGACGACAATGGGCACGGAGACCCGGAAGCTTTTCACCGCCTGGAAGAATATCAGCGCATGGCCCGCGACCTGGGAGCACAAGTTGTCACGCTGACCGAACGCAACGTTTCCGATGCCCTGGTGCGGTTCGCTCAGCAGGAGAGCATCTCGCATGTGGTGTTCGGGCAGACCATACGTTCCCGCTGGGATATTTTTCTGCGGGGTTCGGTCATCAACCGCTTCCTCTCGGAAGTGCGGGATGTAACCGTACAAGTGGTTCCCATGAGCAAGCCGACGCGCAAGGTCGCTTCGTAGGTCCCCGACCGCTCGATTTTGTTCTCTCGCTGGGTGCCCCTGGTCTCGATTTTGAGACCAGGGCAGCCTATCGCTCCCATTCCAGCTTCGCGCTTTTCCCTGCCCCAGTTCGTTGGTTCGTCTCATTCGCAGTAGACGCGCACCTTGGTCGATCCAACCTCGGAACCGTTCACGTCTACTGTGAGGTCCTCAAGATGGTCAATCAGCTCCTCCAGGTTTTCCGGCTTGATCTGCGAGAGGGTGAGAGGCACACCGTGGCGGTTGAGTTCGGCGTCCAGGTGCTGATGAGCTTGCACGGGGATCAGGCTGGCCAGGCGAACGCCTGCGCGCAATAGTTGCATCGGGACGCGGACATTAACCTGAGTTTGCCCCTTCATTCCCGTCATGGACTCGTCTGCCTCGACCAGAACACGCAGAAACTTCGCGCGGCTTTTCGGTGCAGTCGTGGCGGACCCGTTGCCGACAACTCCTGCGCTTGAGGAATCTCCTCCGGCAGAAGACGGGGACTGTTCAAGGGCGGCAATCAATCTCTCGGCTTCATCTGCCGTGATCTGGCCCGCGGCCAGCATTTCCAGAATTTGACGACGATTTTCGTTCATGGCATTCCTCCTTAAAAAAGTGCGATCAGCAACAAAGCCATGCGGTGCAACGATCCCGTCAGCAGTTCGAGGGCGATGTGCACCAGAGCAGCGAAGCCTTGCTGCAGATTGATTGACGACAAGAGCGCCAGAGCCAGACCCGCAGCAAGCACCCCGACAACTTCCCTGGTTTCGTTTTGCGCGATCAGCATCCGCTCGGCCTGGGCTGGGTCAATGCGGCCGAGAGCGACCAGATCGAGAATCGAGCGGCGTTCCGATTTCATGGCGCCCCCTACAGAATTCGAACCACGACGTTCTTGTGGTCGACTGTTACTCGCACATCCGTTCCAGGAAGGCTGCACAGAATGCCCCAGAAGACGGCGATGCTCTTCCAGAACCCGATACCCGTGGCAATGCTCGCCACCGCAAGAACTAGCAGGAGGAGGGGGGACAGCAGCAGGAGCGGAATCCAAAGGAGAATGAGCGGGATCCAAATGCGCGGCAAATGCCAGTAGGGAGTTTCAAAGCCAACGACGGCGATAAGTGGAATCATTTGAGCGCCTCCAATGCGCGGATTGCTTCGTCGGCGGTTACCTCGCCGTTCTTGAGCCGGTCCAGCACCTCCGCGCGGGATGGAGACGGGTTGGTGTCGACGAACTGGAGCAGGCCCGAGATCCGGTTCAGCCGCGCCTTGATGGTGGGATAGCTGACCCCGAAGGTCTGCTCCATCTCCTTGATGGACCCGTGAGAGCGAAGAAAAGCGGTGACGAAGACCTGATCTTCAAGGGAGAGCCGAGCCAACTCCGGCAAGACAAACTGGCCTTCGATGGCGATCTGCTTTTCCGGCAGACGAACCCGCTCGATCAGCATGGGCGTTCCTTCGGCGATGCGCAGCAGTTCGTGCCATTCGGATTCGGTTTTGGATGACGGTGTCAAGGGCTGAATACCTCGTTTCTTGATTACAAGGACAACGATAATTAACTTTCGAAATATTTGCAATACATATTATTAATTTTCTTAATTTAACGAAGAACACAGATGAAGATCTGACTACTACCCGGAGATCGGGGCCGTTTCGATGTGGAGACTTTCCGCACGACAGAAAAAAGGGGAGGAGATGAAAGCATCTCCTCCCCGGGCAATGGTTTCCTGGGACTTCTATGGGACCTGGAAAGGCCGAATCCCGTCGCTCGGGAAAAGTCCTGTGGGGCCGTTCACCGTCGATGGCTGGGAACGGAAGAGATAGCGAATCGTGAATCCTGCCGACACACTGGAGTAGTTGCGGGAGTTGTTGGCGCTCAACGTCCCGCCAACAAACCAATGCGGACTCAGTTGATAGGCCACTTGGCCGCGCAGGTCATAGTTTGGCCCCACGCTCGTCTTGGCGGGCAACGCGGCGTTGTTGAAGCTGGTTTCAAGGGGCTTATCCGCGGCAAGCGGCCAGAGAGGCGTCTGTTCCTCCTGGAATGCCTGTACGCCCAGACTGCCAAGGACGTTGTAGTGCCAAGTCGTTCCTGCATGCCCGACCCAGGTGATGGGAGCGTTGGCAAGGAAATAGGCCTGAGGGCTGAAATACCCTCCCATGCCGTGCGTGAAAGCACCTTCGTTGTGGGTATAGTGCATGGCAAAGAAGTTGGCCCCTACACTCAGGGCGCCATTTTCAGGCGAAGTGATTACGCGCCAATAGGCGCCGCCGGAACCATCGTAGCGCTTGTTGACCTGCACCTGATATCCGCTTAGATACTGTCCGCCCCCGGCGAGGTAGAAGCCGGATTGGGCATCGCCGTGGGTGTACTGCACATTTCCCTGGTCGGCAACCACCCCGCCCCAGATCTGCCCGAGATTGCCAAGGGTGTTGCCGGCAGGGTCCCGGAGTCCGGCATAGGAAAGCTGTGTATCCTTGACCGAATCGCGGGAGAAGTTGAAGGTGAACGGGCCGTTGGCAGGCTTGAAATATAGCCGCCCGGTTTCGGTCCAAATCAGAAAATTGAAGGGGGTGATGCCGCCAGCGATGGCGAAATTCTTGAAGATCAGCTGCACTTCGCCGCCGATGCCCGCCGCATTCTGTTGGCCGGGAAGCACGGTATCCGTTGCTGTGAGGGTCCCGATGGGCTGCGGGATCGCGATCACTTTCGACCCCGTAGTGGGCTGCTGCACGACGTTGAGAAGGCTGGTTCCATCGGCCTGCCCGGAGTCCAGAAAGACGGGCCGGGCGACCACCACCAGACGGCCCGAGTAGCCGAGCGGAGTGGAGACCTCAAAGGGCGCTTCTAGGGCAGAGAGATGGTCGTACCCCAGAGCGCCGGAACGATAGTTGAGCAAACCGGCACCGCCTAACCACGCGCTATATCCGCTCTGAATGGATTGCAGTGCTTGCTCTGCCTCATCGCGCGGGCTGGGAGCGCGCTTTTCCCGCTGCACGCGGACCCAGGGGCCGCGCAGCGGAGGCAAATTGCGTTGTTCGAGATCCTGATCAGAGAGTCCACTGTTCGTTGGAGTGGCGGACGCCGGCTCTGGAGGAAGATCGCTCGCTTGAATCTGCTGTTGAGGCGTTGCTTCGGCCGGGACACTCGAAAGCGATGGCGCGGTCTGCGTGGTGCGTCGTTCCGACTGTGCAAGAGGCCGAGTGGCACCCTTCTTCTTTTTCTTCACAGCCCCCTGTTCGGCTGCCTGCTCCGGCTGAGGCAGGGTTCCAGATTGCGCGGGAGTTGCCGTCTGTTGTTTGGGCGCGGAATAAGCGCCGGTGGCAGCCTCCTGGGCGGAGGGTGTGTATTGTGCCACGTTGTACTGCCCCGCCGGAGCGGCCGTCTGCCTGTGCAAGGAGTTTGGGGCGAACGACGGAGCGGATGCGGTTCGCGCGGGAGTGACGGCAGGCTTGAGATTTGCAGCCGATCCTTGGGTCAATTGAGCGTCGGTCTGCTCGGCAAACAGAGCCTGGGCCTGGGCGGCAATTACGTCCATGGGCTGAGAAGTGATGCGCAACCCCTGCCCTGGATTGGAACTTCGTTCAGCTGTCCAGTTGGGGTCGATTCTGGGCTGTTCGAGAGCGGACTCGGTTGAGTTAACGTTCTCGTCCGCAGGCGACAACTGCACCCGTCCGGAGTATTCCGGTTGATTGGAGTCGTGCTGCGCACTGTTACGAGGCTGCTTCGCCGAGGCGGTCGAATTCCCAAGCCCAAGCGATGCGCTGGTAACAGGCACATATTGCCCCGCGCGCTTTGCGCTTTGCTCCGTCAGACCCGTCGGCGTTGAACTACCCGGTCCCAGCGGTCTTTGCGTCCACGAACCGGTCTGCGCACTGGGCCGTGGGATGAAGACTGTGTCGTCCTTCTCGGTGCCAGCGGATTGTCCAGACTGTCCAGACTGTGCAGGAGCGGGAATGTTTTTCTCGGCTTCGGGCAGGTGCATTGCGCCCATGAATCGGTTCGGGCTATTGGTTCTGCTGCCGTTCGGTGAACCTGTTTGGGGAATGCGATCCGGGTTATCGGCGCCCGTGGGATTCGCTCCGTCGTATGAGGTCGCGGGCGAAGATGGCGAACCGCCTTCCGCAGGCGCGGTAAATTGCCCTGGCTGTTTCCCTGACTGTTGCACCAGCACCGTGCCCGTTTGAGGCTCTGACAAGATGATCGGCGCCGACCCTGTGTACGGGTCCGCTCCGTACGACGGCAAAGGCGGCAACTTGTTCGTCTTGGCGAAGGGCTCGTAGTTGGGATCAAGCAGGCGCTGCAGTTCCGCCGGCGAGCCCGCGCGATGCACCTTGTTGTCGACGTCGGGATAAGCCAGATCGTGCGCAAGCCGATCGACAGACGTTACCTGCGGCAGAGCGGCTAAAGAAGCGCGATAGTATTCTGCCGCGCGCTGATTGTCACCTCGCGCCTGCTCGAATCGGGCGGCAAGTTGAAGGATTCCCGCATCGCGAGGAAAGCGATCCAGCCCCTGGCGCAACCACAATTCGGCCTGCACCTTGTCGTTGGCGGCCAGTGCGGCTCCTACTGCGCCGCGAAAGTCCGCGGCACTAGCGTCCTGCATGGGAACGGATTTATAGAGGGTCACCGAATCCCGGGCTCTTCCAACTAGCAGGTAACCGCCCGCGACCGCTTTGCGCACCGCCAGATTGTCCGGGAAGGCCTGCCCTGCCGCTTCCAGAATCTCAACCGCACGCGTCGGATTGCCGTTGTCGATCGCTACCCCGGCACGCCGTACGCTCCAACTGGCCCAAATAGTTTGCACGGTCTCGCGTTGGGGCGCGGTCAGATCCTTACGCCCGCCAAGATGCATCAAGGCCAGGTAGAGAGCACGATCGTTCTTTGTGTTGTAGAGCAGCCATGCGTTCTGCACTTCGACGTTCGGCGGAGGCAACGTCTTGAGAGCGTTGTAATGATCCTGCACGCGACTCATGTACTGGACGGCGTGAGGAAAGTCGCCAACAGCCGCGTAAATGCTTGCTTCGCCCTGCACGAACTCGATATCCGTTTCCAGTTCCTTACGAACCGCGGGAGGAATCTGCGCGATCTCCTGCTGCGCCTCAACGTTGCGGTTGGTGGACTGAAGAGTCGCGATCAGGCCCTTCCATGCGTCGGCACGGTCGGGATGATCGACGAGCACCTTGTGATAGAGATCAAAAGCCTGTTTGGTGTCGTTGCGCTGCAGGTAGACGGCCGCCAACTGGAGAAGAAGGGCAATACCCGGCTGCCGTCCTGAAGAACGCTGGATCTTGACCGAGCGCTCGAGGAATCCCTGCGCAACCTCAAATTGATTGGCCTGCTGATACAGGCCGTCGAGCATGGAGAGAAAGCCCACATCCGTGAGTGCGATCTCGTAGGTTGCCGGCGGCATTTTGCCGACATCGGCAATGGCCTGAGTGTCCTGTCCCATTTGATGGTGAGCGCTGATCAGTCCCATCCATGCGGACACATTTCCCAGGTCGTCATTCAGAATCTGTTGGTAGAGCGTCGCCGCCTGATCGAAGCGATTGGCCTCCATCAGAATGCCGGCATACTGCAGCATGGAGTCGACCTTCAGATTCGCGCCGCCTTCGGGGAATGGCAGCGCCAAGGCCAAATCCAGGGTATGGCGGGCGTCTTCGTTGCGATTCAAGGCCTGATACACCGAAGCCAGGACGCGCAGGTACTCCGGGTCCCGAGCCAGGGCAGACTTGATCGCCACCGGGAAATGACCAGAGAGCGCCAACGCTTTCTGCGCCTGATTGTCGGCAGCATAAGACAGAAACAGTCCGCGCCAGTTGGCTGCCGCGCCCGGCTGGATCTTGACCAGTTGGTCGTAGACGCTCGCCGCGGCCGCGTATTGCTGCTGCTTGACGTAAAGCCCTGCCAACCCGCTCAGCGCCTCGGGACTGCGGGGACGAATCCCCAGCGCAGCCCTGTACTTCTCCATCGCAACGTCGCTCTGGCCCGCGTCCAATGCCTGCGATGCCTCGCCCAGGATGTACCAGAAGCGCGCGTTGACCAAGGCGTCCTCGACCACACGGTTCTTGTAGCCGCTTTGCTCTGCCTGGGTAAGAAAGCTGATTGCGGCCGCGAAATTATTCTGCTCCATGCGCAGAAATCCCATCCCGGCGAGCATACGTCCGTTCTCTGGTTCGAGGGTAAGAATGGCCTGAAAACGTTCTTCCGCCTCTTCCAGGTGATGCGCGTTGAGCGCGGCAAAGGCCATACGCTCGGCAGCAGTGCGGGCGATGCCAGAGTTCATCTGCGCGAGCTTTGCCTCGTTCTCTTGCAGGTGGCTGGCGATCTCGGTGTCCTTTGGATGCTCCTTGAGGAACTCGCGAAGTTGAGCCGCAGAAGCTGGATTTGAAGCATCCCACAAAAGTGCCTGGCGGAGCGCGTCCTGGGCGTTGCTCTCCCGGGAGTGTGCAGAGAGAATGCGAATCCCCTCGGCACGCGTGCCGGCATCATACGTAAGGAGAATTCCCAACTCGACAGCAAAACGGGTGTCGCCGGGGTTGCGCTGGGCCAATGCGCGCATCGCTGCAACGGCTTCAGCCTTCCCCGTCTTGGTCCCATAGAGCGTTTGATAATAGGCCAGCGCGATATCGCCGTCCGGAGGGTGATCACCATAGAGCCCACGATAAATCTGCATGGCAGCATCCGGTTTGCCTTGGCGCGCCAATTCCCCGGCTTGGCGGAGGGATTCGCTTTGCGCGTGCGTACTGGTCATCTGCGCAATCTTGGCGATATTTGGATCGTTTGGATTGACCCTGCGCAGACGCTCCAGAACATCGTTGGCTTTCTCGGAGAGGCCGGCGGATTTGTAGTCTCTCGCCAGGCCAGCAAGAGCATCGACGTTGTTCGGGTCAGAGAGCAGAATCTGCTGCCAAAGCTGAATCGCCATGTCTGGACGCCCGCGCGCATCGAGGGCACGCGCCTGTTCCACCAGGAGCTTCCGGGGGTCATCGCCCGTACCAGCGGCAGGCTTTTTTTGCGCCATGCCTCCTTGCACCGCCGTGCTGAGGCACAGGCAGAGCGCAACGATTCTCCAGCTCCAAGAAGCCCGGCCCGCTACTATCATGCGTTTGTCCAATCCACTTTCAGTTTTCCATCTAGACCAAACCGGAATCTGGACTCCAGAAAACCCGTTGCAAACAAGGCAAGATTCTGATCGAAATAGGTTTGATCCTTTCCGTATAGTCCCGAGACTTGATCCCTCATCTTGCTCAGTCGGATCATTTGCCGTGCTCGGGCCTTCTCGATGCCCGGATAAGACGACAGATACGGCAGCAATGCGGCAGAATACCCCGCAGGACCATCTTGCGCCATTGGGATGCCAAGGTCACTGACCTTTTCGGGGGGAGAATCATGATCGACAAGGTAGGTACTCATGGCCGGGATGGCGCTGAGGACTTCACCCTTCTGCTTATCCCCTGCATCGATCATGCCCGCCCACAGGTAAACGCGAATCGCGTCGTAGCTACCGAGAGGCGTTTCCGTGTTCTTTTCGGGATGCGCGACAACCGGAAAAAAGCCATCTCCGGGGACATAACTGACCCAATCCATGGCATACCCGTGGACCGCGCTCTGCCGCAAAAGATTCGGTATGTTCAAGGCAACGTGCTGCCAGGGGCCACCTGGGTCCTCAAGCGCCAGTCGTTCGAAGAGAAAAAGCGGCAAGTAGCTGGGATTCAAAGTCCATGACTGCAAGCTCGGACTGGATTGATGGTGATATCCGATGGGCGCCGGCAGCAGCATGAGCCCGAAGCCCGGCAGATCGGTGATCTCGCTCTTGGCGATCAAGGTCATCATCTGGTGGCCAAGCGTCGAGTAGGCAGGCGCTTTCCACATTCGCCCCGCCTCGATCAGCGTATACGCCATCCACACATCCGCGTCCGAAGCGGAATTGCTATCCAGCGACTTCCATTCCCCCGCGGCATTCTTGCCCCACAGCCACCCGGGCAGGTGAGTGGAAAGATCTCCGCTTGCCATGTTGGCGCGAGTCCAGTTGAGCAAGTGGTCGAAGCGGGCACGGTCATTGTTGACGAGAGCAAAGAACAGGCCATAGGCCTGCCCTTCGGATGTGGTCCGATCATTTCCTTGATGGTCTACCACTCTCCCCTGATCATCGATGAAGTGGGCGGAATAGGAGTCCCATAGAAGCCACGGTCCTTGCTTGCATCCGCCGGTGGTGGCGAGCATCGTCAGAACGAGCACAAGGAGTAGGCTCTTCTTCACCTGAGTGTGACCTTTGATCCTTGTGTTCATTGCATTTTCTCTCCTGGACAATTCTAGAGCAAAACCAAAGTTGCAGTGTCCTGTTGAGTTCAGAGCAGGGTCGCCGCTCGCTGGGGCTCGCGTCAACTTCAGAGCATCGGCTTCGGGATACAGTCACTTTGGTTTTGCTATAACGGCCCAGTTCAAATCAACGCGTGACTCGCACTCCACTGTGGCCAAAGCATCGTCTGTTCACCCGAGATCATCTCCGTCCAGGCGAGGTCGGATTCAGGCTGCAAATCGGTTGTTCCAAGTCCCCAACATGCACCTGGAGCGCCTGAAGACCTTGCTCGCGGCTGGTGCAAGGTCTTCCGATCAAAGGGCTATTTGATCGTCCTCAGCCGATCCCGTGCTCGACCGCGCAAATACTGACGCAGCCAAACGGCCATCAGAAAGCTGAAGAAGACCAGAAGCAAGGACGCCACCCATGGGTATTCCAGGAACCACATGGTCATCCCGGTCCACCACGGAAGAATGCCGACATGATAGATCTTCGAGCCCACATGGACCGACTGGAATCGGTTGCCCTTGAAGATGGAAACCGGCCCCACGATGTCGCTGGACTGCTGCACCTTCAGGAACGAAGCCATGAAGGGCTCAAAGACCGTCGCATCCTTGAGATGGATAAGAACAATACTGCGACCTCCATGCGGTACATACGGGGATTCCACTCCCTCGATGATCGCATCGGGAGTGCCCGCTACCGTCAGCTCGCCGGACTCATTGTGTTCCCCGCTCTCAGCCTTCCACCAGGCATGATGAAGAGGCGCAAAGATGCCTTGGGTGTCGTGAACCTGAATCTCTCCACTCCTCAACGATACCGGCAGATCGATGTTCAGTTTGTCAAAAGCGGGCTGATCGTCGCCCGTTCCCAGCACCAGAAAATCAGTTTGCGCTCCATCCTTCAGAGCCTCGGGACCCGCCACCGTGACCCGCAGAGTGGGAAATCCGGTTTGGCGGCCGAAATGACCCATCAGCGTAAGAAATGTCTCGATCTCCTGCTCGGTCGGAACGGGCGGCAAAACCACTGTGGTTTCGCTCAGGTCGTCATAGCGCGTGAAAGGGAAACCTGCGTTGGAGAAGATCTCCAGGTTTGGCAAGGGGGCATAGTGGGGATAGCCCTTCAGTTCGAGATAGCTGTCGCGCAAGATTGCGCCCTGCATGTTGATCGGCGTCGTGTCCTGGCAGTTTCCCTTTTTGACTAACTGAAAGGTGAAGTCAAACGAGAGCGAATTGGAGAATGGGCGCAGATTGACAACCGGCACCGGCACATCCACTGACATCTTCCGCGAGGTCTCCTGGCTCGGAACCAGCGGGACAGAGCCTAGAAAAGCGTTGTTCACGCGAATCTGCATACTGGAGATGGGACCGATTGGGACCGAATTGTAGCGGTAGACAAGGTGAAGAACGGCATCGGGCCGCCGGTCCGAAAAGAAGATGTCGGGCGGGATCCGAAAATACACATTCAAAGGGGAGGAACCGTTCCCCTGCAGTTGGTCGGAGGTCGCATAATCCCACAAGGGGATCGTTTGATCGGTACGGGCCCAACGGGGCGCAGAATCGGGCAGTTGCTTGTTGGGAAGTTTCAGGCTTTCGATGGTGGTCTGAGCGCCCTGCAGGGTATCCGTGTGAAGCGCGACAGCCTGGGCTGCCTGCAGAGTCTGATCCGAATCTCCGCCTGCGACAATCAGAATCTTGCCATACGGATCGTTGGGGTTGGTGCGCATCGCCACCATGGGCGCAGAGGGAGGAGGAAGGTTGAGCCCTTCCGGCAGATTTGCGCTTGAGTCAGCAATCACAATCGCATTGCCGGGCGGAATCGCGCCAATATGAACGGGAAAGCGCACCGGACGGCCTTCGGAAATGAGTCCGAAATAGCTGGTAACGACGCCCGCTGCCTGAATGGCTTTCAGAGACGGGGCGGATGCAAAAACCACAGGGATGCTCAGCGGCTGGACAACTGCGGGATCGAGAAACGGAATCGGCAGTTGCTTCAGATCGTCCGCCAGGGGTAGCAGGTCACCCTGAATGTCCAGGTAACTATTGCGATGAACGCGCGACCACAAGGTCGTGTTGGCTGAGTCTTCACACTCAAGAATGTAGTGGCCAATGAATTGAAGAGTCAGTTCATTGTTGTGCACCAGCAACTCGGGTGGAATGGTGAATTCCGCTTCTTCATCCTGACTCACCGAGCCGCCCGCTTGCCCGGGCGTCGGCTGAATGGTGGCAAAGAGCGTACCGTTCAGAAGCAGCTTGATGTGGCTCAACTGCGGCAACAGGGCCGGAGAAAAGGTGTAGAAGACGTGGATCTTTGCGGCGCGGACCACATGCGTCTGCGGCAGCGTGAAATAGATACTATGGACTGCGTCGATTCCGTGCATTTCAATTTGCGGGGAACCGGCATCGCCAAGCGAGAAGGTGTCGCGGAATTGGCTGGCGGGAAGTGCGGGAATCTTGTCCGCTGCGACCCCTTGCGGAGTCGCGGCAAAGCGCGGTTGTTGCGCCTTCAAGGTGTGCGTGAAACCAGGAAGAATCAAAGCCAAAGCAAGGAGCAGCGAAGAGCTCGTCACGGGAAGGGCTTTCACCTTGCGAGCAGGCTGCTTCCCTGCTCTCCCAGTAAGGCTTTGCAGAGTCAATTTCAATCCATGCATAGAAATCTGGAAGATCCGTGTGAAGCTTTTCAGCACATTATCGCTCTCGCGCGATTCACCCCAGCCCAGCCAGGAGTCGGCGCGGGAATAAAGAACCATGGTTAGCACTTCCTGTTCAGCAATCGTTAATTCATCAAAATGCACTCGAACCACCGCCCCGACCTCTGCGACAACTGTGCCGGGCAGATCCGTGGTTATCGAAGGGAGCGGAAATGCCAGACGGACCGGGGTTGCAGAAGTTGCGCCCAGAGGCTCGCTGAAACGAATGCTGGTGCCTCCGGAGGACATGTCAATGGTCTCACCCGCGAGCAACCGCCCGTCCGGCAGTTTGAGTACCACCGGGGTATGCAGATTGATGCGCACCGCCGTTCTCAGTTGCTTCATTTCACGCGCTACGGCCATCGTCACCCCGAGAATGATGATGTTGAAGATGCACCAGACCACGTTCATGATCACCGTGCCGCGATGGTCGCGATCCCAGATGAAGAAGCGCGGGATCGCAACCGCCAAACCTGCAAAGTTGAACAGGAGAAGAATCAAAAACGGCTGGGCAATTTTGGCGTCGAAGAATGTGGATTTGACCACGCCGCCCTTACCCGTCACGTTGAATTTTCCGAGCTTGGGGTTGATCATGGCCATCACGGTGGGAAGCAGGATATACGGGGAGAGGACCGTCTCGTAGATCTCATTCCACCAAGAATGGCGATGCTCGCCCTGAATGCGGGAATTGGTAACGTTGGAGAGCGTCAAGTGGGGCAGCGCATAGGCGAGAATTGCTGCCCAGAAGCCGGCCACATTGGTGTGATTCAACAGCAGAAAAATCAGCGGCGCACTTAAAAAGATCAAGCGCGGAACCGCATAGAGGAAGTGCGCCATCGCGTTGAAGTAGCAGAGCCGCTGAGGGAGCTTGAGTCCGGGAGCGAAAAGCGGATTGTCGGTGCGCAGGATCTGCACCATGCCGCGCGCCCAGCGGATGCGCTGGCCTACGTGCGCGGAGAGCCTTTCGGTGGCGAGTCCCGCGGCTTGCGGGATATTGATATAGGCTGTCCCCCAGCCTTTCATTTGCAAACGCAACGAGGTATGCGCGTCTTCGCAAACCGTCTCTACTGCGATGCCGCCGATTTGATCGAGGGCATCGCGCCGCATCACTGCGCACGAACCGCAGAAGAAAGTAGCGTTCCAGAAATCGTTGCCGTCCTGCACGATTCCGTAAAAAAGCTCTCCTTCATTGGGTATCAACCGAAATTGGCCCAGATTGCGCTCGAAGGGATCGGGCGAATAGAAATGATGGGGAGTCTGCAGCATGGCCAGCTTGCGGTCGCGCAAAAACCATCCCATGGTCATCTGCAAAAAGCTTCGCGTTGGGACGTGGTCGCAATCGAAGATCGCGACATAGGGCGAACTCACGGTTTTGAGTGCGGTGTTGATGTTCCCTGCTTTGGCATGTTTGTTATCCGAGCGGGTCTTGTAGCCGACTCCAGCCTCGAAGGCGAACCGTTCGAACTCCGGGCGCTTACTGTCGTCCAGCAGATAAACATGGAGCTTCTCGCTGGGCCAATCCATATTGAGAGCACCGAGAATGGTGTAACGCACCACATCGAGCGGCTCGTTGTAGCTAGGAATCAGGACATCGATGTGTGGCCATGGTTCTTCGTCGTCGGGCAGCGAGACGGGTGCGCGGCGCAGGGGCCAGACCGTCTGAAAATATCCCAGGAAAAGAATGATAAAGGCATACAGTTCCGCCAGGATCAAACTCAAGATGAAGAAATAATCCAGCGCACCCCAGTGGTTGGCTGGGTCTTTTGCGAAGCTCCAGGTCGTTGCGATGCGCCAATAGCCATAGCGCAGGGTGCAAAACATGGACATCAACATCAAGGTCAATGTGACCAGATAGGAGTCGGAACTGCGGGCCAGCGCGAGCGCCATCAAAAGCGTAAGCAATCCGCACACGGCCTGTTGTTGCCAGGTCAGCGGAAGCAGCGCCATAAAGACAAAGATCGTCAGCACAGCGAGCAAAATAATCAAACGGAGAACCCGGGTGATGAAACTCTCACCCGCCCCGATATCCTGCCAGACTCCCGATAGGCTCATCGCTCACTCCAACGCACACCGCGGAATGCGGAATTGGCGGGCGCCGCATGACTCTTGAGCCATCCTGCGAGGTTATTGAAATCTTCAGCGGCGGTGGAGTTCGGAGCATAATCCATTACCGTCATGCCTTCTGCCAGCGCATCACTCACCGCAGCAGTCCGACGCAACGTGAACGGAAGCATCCGGTCACCCAATTGCTGGCGAAGGACTTCTCGGACATCGAGATGCAAAGGCAGCGCGGCGTCAAATTGATTGAGGAGGTAGTATGGCAGGGCACTGCTTCCGTTGGCCATTCCATTGTGCTGAAAGAACGCATCAATGGCCCCCACGCTGACGACCGAATTCATGTCCGGAAGAATCGGAACCAGGATCATCGGCGAAAAGCGCAGGGCCCGACGCACGATGGCGCCGGATGCCGTGGCCAGATCGATGAGGACGCGACTGACGCCGCCGGAATACCGAGCGATCTCCAGACCAAAGACATCCTGGCTCGTTGCCTCTGGACCTATGGTCTCGGAGTCCAGGGCGATCATCTGGATGGGCGAGTCGCCACCGGGCCCAGGCGGGCTGAAGGTGCGCAGCACGCCAGGGCGCTGATCGTGCGCTCCAAAGTAGAAGGGCAGCAACCCAAAGGACGAAGTATCGACCAGCAAGACGCGCTCTCCGCGTCCCGAAAGTGCTCGGCCCAAGGTTGCCACCAAAGAGGTCTTCCCTACTCCTCCCGCCAGCGAAAACACGGCCAATACCGGGGTTCGAGATGGGCCTGGAACTGGCGCGGCTTCTGAAGGCAAATGGGTCTCATCAAAAACACCTTTGAGTGCGAACCATCGAGAAGCGACTCGCTCCCGCGACCCCTGCAAGGTGTCCTCCGGGGCCTGCGGATGCACTTTCGAGGAAGCGTTCCCGGGTGGAGAAGTCAGCCATGCCGGTCGGCCCAAGTCTTTTGCGACTTCGGCAGAATCCCTCGAAAGGGGCTGACTCTGGTGGGGTACGCCAGCGTCGGATGGAGTTGCATGGGACGGTAAAGGCCTTCCCGGCAACTGGGAGTCCCTTACGGGTTGAGCTGCTGCCGGTTGCACAGGCAGCAGCATCGGATTCGAGTCGACTGGCCGCCAGGAAGGATGGTCCAGCGGGGTCCCGGAACCTGCAGCCTGCCGAACCTCGTTGCGGTTCGGTTGCTCCACGGAAACACGCTTCCGGTACGCGTCTTGTGCGGCCTGCTCGGCTTCCATGATCGCGCGCGCCTCGGCCAATCGGTAGTCTGCCGTCTGGGCCTTGATGGACGGTGGCTCGGATTCGTCACTCTGAAGCGAAACCGGGTTCTCGCCGAGAATCCGCTGCTGCTCGATCGCATCTTGCGCGCGAAGCCGAGCCTTTTCTCTGGTTTGAGCGCGCGCCGCCGAGAAGTCGCGGTACTTGGCACCATGAAGATTCGCCCATGTGTAGAGCGTGGCCACATCTTCGGGAGTTTCATCCTGGTCAATCGGCAATCTTGAATCATTCATCGCTATTACCTACAGTGTGTGGGCCCAAACCCGTTCCAGGTGTCATTCCCCCGGTTCCGGGTGCCACAAATCAAAAAATGTGCGCAGCGCGCTTGTCCCGAATCCTACTCTGACGACGGATGCCGGACAATCACACACAAAATCTTGGAACTAACACTTTCCCGCCACAGGTCTGGCCGATACAAAAAACCTCGCTCCACAGCCCTGATTCCGGAGCGCGCTCACGTTGAACGCTTCGGATCCGCCAGAACGCACGCATCGGAGTGTTGATGACTATCGTACCGAAAGCGCCCCCGTTCCGCGAGAAAAGAACTTAGAAAGTACAAGGGGGAGCCTTCTTGCAAACCCTTCGCGTGTCACCAGACCGACTTCCGAAGTGCAGAAGATCTGCCCGTCCGCAAAGCGGGGCGGTTGCCCCAAACCGCGCAAAGACTGCCGACCAAATAGGAAACGGGCAGGAAAACGAACAGAAATGAGCCTTGCGATCTTCGAACGGGGCGGATTTCACTCCTGATCGACCTTGTAAGATTGGAAATGGAATCGGCGTTTGCGCGGTCTTTCTGCGCAGCATCTTGCCGCTGGGACCCATTCCCCAAAGATGAGACCGAATGCGATGAAGAAGAAAAACGTCTGGACTGCCAGACGTCGACTTTTTGCCCGTTCCAGAAAGTGGACTCGAACATGAATTCTCACGAAGCTCTTTCTGTCTCAGAAACCTCGTACTTCGATCAGGTTTCTGCTGCAGCAGCCTTTTTGCGCGAGAAGTTGGCCCCTGTCTCTGCGCGGATGCAGGGCAAGAACGGCCCGCGCATCGGTATTGTCCTCGGCTCCGGGCTGGGAGCGGTCGCAGACGCTGTGGCAGACCCCGTGATCGTGCCCTATGCCGAGATTCCCCACTTCCCGCAATCCACCGTGGAGGGCCACACGGGACGAATCGTCGCCGGATTTCTGGGCGGCGAGCCGGTCATCGTCTTGCAGGGGCGGGTGCATTTTTATGAGGGCTATTCCGCTGCGCAAGTGACCTTTCCGCTGCGTGTTTTGGGCCTCATGGGATTGCGCGCGGTGGTCCTTACCAACGCCGCCGGGGGCATTCAGGATGGCTGCCACGTGGGCCAACTCGTCGCACTTTCCGACCACATCAATCACATGGGCTGGAATCCTCTGGTCGGCCCCAACGAGCCGCGCTTTGCAGCGCGACCGGGCGCCGGGCTCAGATTCTTCGACATGACCGAAGCCTACTCGAAGACACTGCGCATGATGGCCGTGGCGGCAGCCCAGACCGAGGGGTTTACTCTCGGCGAAGGAGTCTATCTGGCGGTGACGGGGCCGAGCTTCGAGACTCCCGCCGAGATTCGCGCTTTTCGCAGCATGGGTGCGACGCTGGTTGGCATGTCCACTGTCCCGGAAACGATTGTCGCTCGCCACATGGGGTTGGAGGTGCTGGGAATCTCCTGCGTCACGAATTTAGCCGCGGGTCTGGGCGCAACCCAACTGAGTCACGCTGAGGTCTTTGAAGCAGGCCGCCAGGTGGAGCATCGCCTCGCCGGCCTTTTCAAGCGCCTCGTGCCTCAGATTGCTGCGCATCTGGAGTCGCAGCAATGAGCGAATGCGACAAGCCCGCAGAGATCGTAGAGACGGAAGATGCACACCAGCATCCACAGAGTCTTTTTGCGGCGGACCCCATGCAGCGAGGGCAGGAGGCGCCGCAAGTGCTCCCTTTCCCTCCGGTTATGGTGGCAGTTGCAGGCTGTTCAGGCTCAGGCAAGACAACACTTGCCGCGGAGTTGGCCCGAAATCTGGGTGGAACACACTTTCACTTCGACAACTATTACCGCGACCTCTCTCATTTGCCCACTTCCGAGCGCGCCCTGCAGAATTTTGACGATCCAAGGCTGATCGAGAGCTCTCTGCTGCTCGAACACATGACGGCAATGTCCAGAGGAGAAACGATCCAAAGTCCCTGCTACGACTTCTCGACCCACACCCGTCTGGCTGGATGCACAGAGTCAGTAAGCCCAGGGGCGTACCTGCTGGTGGACGGAATCTTCGCACTCTATTACGCAGCCCTGTTACCGCTCTATCATTTCCGCGTCTATGTGGACACAGGGGACGAGCTTTGCTTTGAGCGCCGCCTCAGGCGAGATGTGGAGCTGAGGGGGAGAACTCCGGAGTCGGTGCTTCAGCAGTACGAAGCCACTGTCCGGCCTTCGAGCTTTGCCTACGTGCGGCCTTCCGCCGCTCATGCCGATCTGGTGGTGGACGGGACCGGATCACTGGACTGGAAGGTGGAACGCGTCCTGACCGAGATGCGTAACAGGGGGCTGATGCGCTTTCGAGGGTAGACCTTGCAGGATGGGTTTCCTGAATCGGAACATTTACTGAAGTTTAACCAAAAGTAATCAAGGATCCACAGGCAGAGCGCAACATACTGGCAGTGAATCAGGATGTTCATGGGCCAGAGGGGTTGATACGATGCAAAAAGCGATGCGCCGATCCGTTGAATCGATGAAACATAGGGCCGCCCACTGGCTGCGCCAGGGAATCGAGCCACAGCGATTAGCTTTGACGCTTGCCTTGGGTTTTGCGATCGGATGCCTTCCAGTCGTGGGGATTCCGACACTGGTCTGCGCGGGGCTTGCGCTGGGGCTGGGTCTGAATCTGCCGGCAATCCAGGCGGCCAATTATGCCGCGATGCCGTTCCAGGTGGCGCTGATACTGCCCTTCATGCGGTTAGGCGGCTGGCTGTTCTCCTCGGTTCCCGGCAGGCCGCTGAGCTTCAGCACATTTCTTCATACTTCACCCCTGGTGTTGGCCTCGCAAATGAGCAATCTGGCCGGACACGCTCTTGCCGCCTGGCTTCTGATCGCTATTCCGTGGGTGTTGCTGATGACGGTCACATTGACCCCGCTGCTCCGCCGAATGCCTGCGCTAGCGGCAGCGCACGCGGGCGACTGAACTGAAACCCAAGCGAAAAGGCGCGGCCTTGGTCGCGCCCTTTCGCTATTTGCATGTCCTGCGCAACCCAAGAAATTCATCCCAGGAAATCAACTTCGAGAGCGATCCGATCCATCATCGGGCTATGAACCAAATCTCTGTTCACTTCGCAGCGTAGGGATCGTTGACCGGCTGGGCGCTTTCGACCCAGGCAGCCGTGATCATGTCGCGCAACATGCTTGCCCCCGCCGCCAGGCGCTCGGCCGCAAACGCCCTTGATTCGTCCGTTCCCTTCCCGGTGAACCCGCCTGCCTTTTCCAACTGATAGACCTTTTCGATATACGTGCCGGTGTGGCGCAAATACGCCACGTAATCGTCGAAGATATCTCCCTGCAGGGCCTGGGTCGGGGCCATCTTTTCCTGTACGTCGGCAAGGTGAATATTGGCGCCGACAAACTGGCTCTCGAACAGGCTATGAATCTTGTGCTCGGTAGTGTAGCCATTGGGGTTGGGACCGACCCAGCCGTTGTACTGAATGGTGACATGCAGCGGCATCGAGCCATCCCCCACGTAGTGCCCTAGCCACCCGGCATAAAAGAGGATCGCCTGCTCCACGGGGGCTGTATCCTGCTTGGCCGCGGATAGAGCGCGGTACTCCCGCATGGCGGCTTTCAGGCGCTCCCACACCTCCGTCGTCACCCAGGGCTGAAGACCTATCTTTTCCGGGCGCTGGCCAGAGGCAAAGACCTTGGCTTCGAAGTCGAGTCGCTTGTGGGGAAGTGGACCGAGCGCATCGGCAGGTTCCAGGTCGATGAAGTGCTCGAGTGCCTGGGCAGCCACCAGCTCCGGTTCTGCCGGCGAACGCCACCGATCCGGTTCCGGTCCGAGATATTCAATTTCGTTCACGGCGGCAGGCGAACGCAAAAAGGCAGGCATATCCGCCGGCAAAGAACTGGCCGCCAGGCGGTTGATCATGCGGTGGCCTTCATTTCCCCAGGCATGCGCCACGGGCGGCTGGAGCCCAAGGACCACCAGTCCAGTCAATACAAAGCCAAGATAGGATTTCCTGGCAGAAGAAAGAATTGCATCTAAACAGATCATTGGGCCAGTATACGAGGGGCCCTGGGGGAGAGGCGTGAACGGACATGAAAATGGAGAGAATTGGTCTTTTTGCAGCGCACCCAGGGAGCCGCACCTCTAGCTCCCTGCCAGAACACCGATTACGGCCTTTCAACATGGCCCTCAGCACAGAAACTAAATCGAAACAGCAAAGCAATTTACAATGAAATGGTGATGAACTGGAAAGAACTGATCGAAGAAGTTGAAGCTGTCGGTGCAGGCGGCGACTCTGAGCAGCCGGTTACGGGTGTGGAATATGACTCGCGGCGCGTTCGTCCGGGCTCAGTTTTTGTGGCCATGAAGGGCGGATCGACCGACGGCAACCGCTATGTGGAGAAAGCCATTGCATCCGGCGCTTTAGGCGTTATTACCGACTCGGTGCAGAAATTCGACCATCTGCTGGTGTTTGAGGCTGGCCTGCCGGTACTGGAAGTGGAAAACGGAAGGCGCGCGCTGGCCCAGGCCTCTGCCGCGTTCTTCGGCCACCCGGAGCGCGTCCTCGCGACCACTGGCATCACCGGCACCAACGGCAAGACGACTACGGCGTTCCTGATCGAGAGTCTCCTGCAGGCAGCTGCGCGCAAGACCGTGCTGGTGGGGACAATCGAGTATCACGTCGCCGGGGAAGTGCGCCCATCGCTGCATACCACGCCGGAGTCGCGCGACCTTTTCGAACTGATGGCCGAAGGAGTGCGCAAAGGGGCCACCGAGTTGGTGACAGAGATCTCGAGCCACGCGCTGGACCAAGGCCGCGCCGTTGGGCTGGGGTTCGACGTGGCAGTGTTTACCAATTTGACCCGCGACCACCTCGACTACCACCAGACCATGGAGAAGTACTTCGCGGCCAAGCGTCTGCTTTTCGACGGCACGGTCTATCCTGCCCCGCGGGTGGCTGTTCTCAACGCTCATGATCCGCGCGCGGCCGAGTTGATCGAGGCCGCCTCGAAGGCTGGTTCAGAAGTGCGTACCTATGGGATCGACAAGGGCGATTGGCGCGCGGTGAACCACAGACTGACTCCCAGTGGCGTTACGCTCGAACTTGAAACGCCTGCCGGCTCCGCTGCAGTGGCTTCCAAACTGGCTGGCGAAGTGAACATTCTCAATCTGCTGGCCGCGCTGGCAGCGGCTCATGCGCGCGGTGTGCCCTTTGCCGATTTAATTGCTTCTATTCCGGACCTCAAGCCGGTCCCGGGTCGATTTCAGTCCGTCGACGCCGGACAGCCTTTTTCAGTAATCGTGGATTACGCGCACACCGACGACGCCCTGCGCAATTTGACCGCACTGGCACGCCAGATGACGGCACAGTCGGGAGGTCGCGTGATCACGCTGTTCGGCTGCGGCGGAGACAGGGATCGCACCAAGCGACCGCGCATGGGACAGGCTGCGGCGGCGGGGAGCGATTTCATGGTATTGACCAGCGACAATCCCCGCAGTGAAGCCCCCCAAGCCATTTTGGCGGAGATTGAACCCGGGTTGAAGTCCATCCAGAAGAGCACAGCCTTCCACTACGTCCTCGAACCGGACCGGACCACCGCCATCTGTATCGCACTCAAGGCGGCCAAGCCCGGCGACGTCGTGTTGATTGCCGGCAAGGGCCACGAGAAGGAACAAATCCTGGCGAACGGCACAATCCCATTCGATGACGCCGAAGTTGCTCTGTCGGAGCTGGCGAAGTTGGGGTTTGAAAGGCCCAAAGAAAGAGAACAATGAACATAACCCTTGCTGAGGCTGCCATCGGAGCAGGAGCTGTTCTGGAAGCGCCGTCTTCGCTGGTCAACGCAGGTGCGCTGGCCATCACCGGTTACTCCATCGATTCGCGCACAGTGGGCACGGGCGAGCTCTTCTTTGCCGTGCGAGGCGACCGGCTGGACGGACACGAGTTTGTCGAGGCGGCGGCCAACAGAGGCGCGGTGGCGGCGGTGGTTTCTCGCGCCCGTGTCGCGTCTCTGCCCGATGTTGCGTTGGCAATTCCGCTGCTGATTACCGAAGACCCCCTGTTGGCATTGCAGGCCTTGGCTAGCCACGTGCGGCGGCGCTGGGGCAAGCGGGTAGTTGCAGTCACTGGATCCGCCGGAAAGACCAGCACCAAGGACGCAATCGCCATCGCTCTCGGCGCTCAATTCAATGTACTGAAATCGCACGGCAACCTTAACAATGGGTTTGGCCTGCCTCTGCAACTGCTGCGTTTGAAACCGGAGCACGAGATCGCCGTCATCGAGATGGGCATGAACCATGCGGGGGAGATCGCCACGCTGGCGCGCATCGCCGCGCCCGATTGGGGAGTCATCACCAATGTGGGGACAGCGCACATTGAGAATTTCGCGGAAGGTCAGGCGGGCATAGCGCGAGCGAAGTTCGAACTGGTGGAGGCACTGCCTTCCAGCGGGATTGCCTTCCTGAACTGTGCCGACGCCTATGTCTCCCAGTTTGGCCGTGATTTTTCCGGGAAGGTGGTCTACTTCGGCAAAGGCCCATGCGGAGACCCGCGACTGCTGAACGCGACGGAAGATCTGGAAGGCCTGCATGTGGACTTTCGGGTCGGCAACCACGAGGGACGTTTCACGCTGCACCTGCTCGGGGAACACAACGCGGCGAATGCCTTGGCCGGACTGGCAGTCGCGCTGGAGGCAGGAGTCGAGCTGGACAGCGCCGTTGCCGCGCTGGAGACTCTTACGGCAGGAGACAAACGGGGCGAACTGCTTGAAATCGGGGGCGCCGTAATTCTGAACGACAGCTACAACTCCAATCCCGAGGCTCTGCGATCCATGATCCGCACCCTTGCGACGCGCCCGGCCCACCGTCGCATTCTTGTCGCCGGCGAAATGCTGGAACTCGGCGGGCAAGGTCCTGAGTTACATAGCGATTGCGGGCGAGCCGCGGCAGCAGCCGGTCTGGATTTGATCGTAGGCGTGCAAGGGAACGCCGCGCATCTCGCTGCGGCGGCCTGCACCAGCGGGGTGCCTGCCCTGTTTCTTGCCGACGCCGCGGCTGCCGGGCAATGGCTCAAGGACAACCTGAGCCCAGGCGACGTTGTGCTGGTGAAGGGTTCGCGCGGGGTGCACCTGGAGCAAGCCATCGATGCGCTAAAAACCTCTGTTTGAAGGGCATAAAGGACTTAGAGCAAAACCAAGGTTACTGTGTCCCGGCAAGGTCGATGCCAGGTCGCCGCTTCCTGATGGTCGCGTCGACTTGAGGATATAGGTTTCGAGATACAGCGACCTTGGTTTCGCTATAGCGTATCCCGCACTCAACAGATGGAATGGGCTGTCCGACCAGAGGGAAAGAAGTCAACCTTCCAAGGGGTTACAACCCTGAGCCCTCTCGTGAAAATAGGACCAAATATGCACCGTATTCTTTTGGGATTGCTTGACAAGAAAATGCTCCCGTCACTACGGTAGAGATATCGCAATCGCCTGTGAAAAACGAGGCACGAATTCTGCACCACAGAGTGCGGAGAATCCCCGTTTTCGAGGTTTTGCAGTGGCGGTTTGGGCTATTAGGTCTGGCTTCGGTTTTGGCTGTTTTCCCCTCCTTTGAACCATCATTCGGAAGGATACCGCCATCACCTTGGTTGGACTTTGGGGGACTACGTTGACCTTGCAAAAGAGCACAGTTTTTGTTCAGCGGCACATCCGCGACCTTCGGGGCGGCACGCAGGCTGTTTTGGCAGAGGCTAGCGACGGCCACATGTACGTTGTGAAATTCAACAACAATCTCCAAGGCGCAAATCTTCCCTTCAACGAGAGTGCCGGGACCGAACTGTATCGGGCTCTGAATTTACCGACCCCTGCCTGGATGCCGGTAATGGTAACCAACACATTTCTCGATAAGTACCCTGCCTGTCGAGTCCAGACGTCCGAAGATTCCATTCGTCCGGAGGCGGGATTGTGTTTCGGCTCCCGGTACCTGGGCGAGAGCGGAGACCGGATGCTGGAGATTCTCCCCGGTGGAAGTTTCAAAAGGGTCAGAAACCATGCCAACTTCTGGCTGGCCTGGTTGGTAGACATTTGTGCCGGACATACCGACAATCGCCAGGCGATTTTCATGGAAGACGAAGCGGGATGGTTGAACGCCGTTTTCCTCGACCATGGACACATGTTTGGGGGACCCCAGGGCGATGAGCAGAGGCACTTTCTGGCCTCGCGCTACCTTGATCCGCGGGTATACCAGGATTTGACGCCGCAGGCCTTCAACGAATTTCGATCAACCATCCAGAGCCTGGATACGGAAAAGATCTGGCATGAGATTCATTGCGCGCCAGGGGAATGGAAGACCGAATCGGCATTGGCTGCGGTTACCCAATGCCTGAACCATCTCTCCGATGCGGCATTGTTGCGCAATGTCATTGATACGATGTTGGATGCCCAACGCCAAGTCATTCAACGCGAGCGAAAATCGCAGGTCGCACAAAAGAGAAAGTCCGCCGCCTCGGTCCTGCGTGCGGCAATCCCGAGGCGTGGCCTCAAACCGGGCTTGGGCAACCGCGACCTGGCTTGCGCTTAAAGAATGAAGAGGAAGTAGGAATAGTGTCGGAATCGCTGTGTTCCGGCCTGTATCCTCCTAACTGATGTTACGCAGTAGCCCGCATTAGAAGCAGTTGCTCGTAGGCTGATCGGGAAGCGTTGATGAGCAGTTTGCGGCAGAGGGCAAAGGGGCTGAGTTTGTTTTTGAGGCTGAGGCACTCGAG
>Ga0302320_10006446_pt1 | contig 26037 bp, 25 predicted proteins | sample Bog_T0_3_FD_202130 | JGI IMG/M metagenome (GOLD analysis project Ga0302320, IMG submission 202130) | Peat permafrost microbial communities from Stordalen Mire near Abisko, Sweden - Bog_T0_3 | ecosystem: Environmental > Terrestrial > Soil > Wetlands > Peat | place: Sweden: Abisko, Stordalen Mire... | reverse complement strand
CTGTCGACGGCTGCGGGCATCCCGCCATAGATCGCGACCTGCATCAGGATTTCCCGAATCTCGTCCCGGGTGACGCCGTTGGTCAGCGCTCCCTTGAGGTGCGCGCGCAGTTCATGCGGCCGGTTGAGGATCGAGATCATCGCGATATTGAGCATGCTGCGGGTCTTGCGCGGCAGTTCCTCGCGCCCCCAGACGGTGCCCCAGCAATATTCGTTGAGCAGGTCCTGGAACGGCTGGTTGAAGCTGTCGACGTTCTTCAGCGCGTTGTTGACGTAGGCCTCGCCCAGTACGGCCTTGCGAATTTCCAGTCCCTTGTCGTGGGTTTTCTTGTCCATGATGTTCCTCGGTGTTTCCCCAGATGGTTCGGCCGAGGTTACGGGGTCGCGGCGGCCCAGTCACGCCTTCGTGTCATGCGTATTCCCGGGTGTGGGTACCGTTCAAGTACGGGTGCCTCACTGCCGCCGTTGTGCTAGGCTGCTGTGTCGGCAACCCGGAGATTTGATTGAGCGGCGCCACCCCTGACCCGTCAGAGCCAGCAAGCAGCCCTGATGCCGTTTCGCGGCTGAAGCTGGCGCAGGCCCTGCAACGGGCCAAATACGCCATCGCCTGGGAACGGAGCTGGCCGCATCTGGCGCGGTTCCTGACCGTGATCGGCCTGTTTCTGGTGGTGTCCTGGGCCGGATTGTGGCTGGCGCTGCCGTTCATCGCGCGCGCCGTCGGTCTTTTCCTGATCGGGTTGCTGGCGCTGGGCGCGCTGTTCCCGCTGGTCCGGTTTCGCTGGCCGCGCCGCGAGGAAGCCCTGAGCCGGCTCGATCACGGCTCGGGCATCCGCCATCGCCCGGCGACCGCATTGATCGACACGCTGGCGACGCGGGACCCGGTGGCGCAGGCCCTCTGGCAGGCCCAGCGCGAGCGAACCCTGGCATCGATCAAGCGCATCCGCGCTGGCCTGCCGTCGCCGCGGCTGGCGATCCATGATCCCTGGGCGCTGCGCGCTCTGGTCGTGGTCATGATGGTGGCAACCTTTATCGCCGCCGGCGACGAACGCAGCCTGCGCACGGCGGCGGCGTTCGACTGGAACGGGGTGCTGTCGCCGGCCAACATCCGGGTCGACGCCTGGGTGACGCCGCCGCTATATACCGGCAAGCCGCCGATCATCCTGTCGGCGGCCAACAAGGAGGCGTCCCTCCCCGCCGCGGGACCCTTGCCGGTCCCGGCGGGTTCCACGCTGCTGGTGCGCTCGAGCGGCGGCACGCTCGACGTCGTGCCCGGAGGCGGCGTGACCGAAGTCGAGCCGGCCGAGCAGGCGCCCAAAGGCACCAACGAACGGCATTTCATCATTTCAGGCGATGGCACCGCGCATGTCCGCGCGCCCTCTGGCCAGGCGCCGTGGAAGTTCAGCGCCATCCCCGACCGCGCCCCGACCATCGCGCTGGCGAAGGATCCGGAACGTCAGGCCCGCGGCTCGCTGCAGATGTCCTACAAGCTCGAGGACGATTACGGCGTCACCGAAGCGCAGGCGCATTTCGCCGCCCGTCCGGGCGACGCGCCGACGCCCTCGACCTCGACTTCGGCCACGCCGCGGCCGCTGTTCGATCCGCCGCAATTTGCGCTGGTGCTGCCCAATGCGCGGACCCGCAACGGTGTCGGCCAGACCGTGAAGGATCTCAGCGAGGACCCCTACGCCGGCGCCGATGTGACGCTGACGCTGACCGCGAAGGACGAGGCCGGCAACGAGGGCAAGAGCGAACCCTTCAACATGCGGCTGCCGGAGCGGCTGTTCACCAAGCCGCTGGCGCGGGCGCTGGTCGAGCAGCGCCGCATCCTGGCGCTCGACGCCAACCGGAACGCGGAGGTCTTTACGGCGCTGGATGCGCTGCTGATCGCGCCGGAATTGTTCACCCCCGAGGCCGGCCATTATCTCGGTCTCTACAACGTCACCCGCCAGCTCGAGGCCGCGCGCACCGACGACGCGTTGCGCCTGGTCGTCGCCAGCCTGTGGTCGCTCGCCGTCACCATCGAGGACGGCGATATCACCGACGTCGACAAGGCGCTGCGCGCCGCCCAGGAGGAGCTGAAGCAGGCGCTGGAGCGCGGCGCCAGCGACGAAGAGATCAAGAAGCTGACCGAGAATTTGCGCGCGGCGCTGGACAATTTCATGCGCCAGCTCGCCGAACAGCTGCGCAACAACCCGCAAGCCCTGGCCCGGCCGCTCGACCCCAATACCAGGGTGATGCGCCAGCAGGACCTCAACAACATGATCGAGCGGATGGAGCGGCTGTCGCGCTCCGGCGACAAGGAAGCCGCCAGGCAATTGCTCGAACAGATGCAGCAGATGCTGGAAAACCTGCAGATGGCGCAGCCGGGCCAGTCCGGCGACAGCGACATGGAGCAGGCTTTCAACGAGCTTCAGGACATGATCCGCAAGCAGCAGCAGTTGCGCGACAAGACCTACAAGCAGGGTCAGGATTCGCGGCGCGACCACGCCCACGGCAAGCAGCAGGATCGCCGCGGCAAGGCTCTTCCCAAGGAAGTGGAGGTCATCCTGCAGAAATCGAGAGAACTGCGCGAAAGGACACGGGGCGCGACCGGCAAACAGCTTGAAGACATCGCTCAGCAGCAAGACGCGTTGCGGGAACAGCTGAAGACCTGGCGAGAGTCCCAGGGGGGCAGATAGCGCATGATAGTCGAAGTCAAGCTGACGCAGAGAGGTACGATATGGAACGCGCGGCTGCAGCGGATTTGCTTTGTTGCGGCACTTTCCTGTCTGATTGCATCTTGCCTGACTGCCTGTCCGGTGTTTGCAGATGAGCTCGATGAATTTCTCGATAAAGCCGAACAATCAATGCAAGAGTCGGCCGATAGCCTCAGAAGCAAGAATGCCGACCAAAGCTTGGGTAATCAATCAAAGGCCATCCGCAATCTGGAGCAATATCTTTCTTTCGACCCGAATCGATCCTCAAGTGATCTGCAGCAGGACCAGCAGGGCCTGCGCGATCGTCTGAAGAAGTTGCTGGACGAACTTGCCAAGCGCGGCATGGGACCGCGCCAGGGTCAGCAGGGCGACCAGGAGGGGGAGCAGAATACCGACGGGCTCAATGAGGCCGACAGCGCCATGGGCGACGCCATGGACAGCCTGGGAGAGGGCAACGCCGACGGTGCGGTGGATTCCCAGGGCAAGGCGCTGGATGCGCTGCGCAAGGGCGCCCAGAGCCTGGCCGAGTCGATGCAGCAGGGTGATGGCGAGGGACAGGGCGAAGGCCTGGGCAATCGCGCCGGCCGGCAGCAGAGCGGCGGCAATCAGAGCGATCCGCTCGGGCGGCCGCTGCATGGGCGCGAATTGGGCGACGATTCTACCGTCAAGATCCCCGGCGAGATCGACGTGCAGCGCGCGCGCCGGATCCTGGAAGAACTGCGCCGCCGCCTCGGCGATTCGCAGCGCCCGCAGCTCGAACTCGATTACCTCGAGCGGCTGCTGAAGGATTATTAGGGCTTAGGCTTGGTAGCCCGGATGGAGCGAAGCGCAATCCGGGGCAACAGGCAGAGAATCCCGGATTGCGCTTCGCTCCATCCGGGCTACTGCCCTAGTTCGTCTTCCTCGACCCCAGCGCGGCGGCCACGGCGGTGCGGATGTCGGCGACCGAAAACGGTTTTGTCACGACGTCGTGGACGATGGCGTTGAGGCCCGAGGCGCGCTCGCGCTGATCGGCAAAGCCGGTCATCAGCAGGATCGTCAGGTCGGGAAAATCGCGCGCCGCCGTCAGCGCCAGCGCGATGCCGTCCATGACAGGCATCTGGATGTCGGTGAGCAGCAGATCGAAGGCGCCCTGGTCGCGGTTGAGGATTTCCAGCGCTTCGGCGCCATCCTCGGCGGTGACGATCTCGTGGCCGTCCATGGCGATGGCGCGCGCCACCAGCAGGCGCATCGACTCTTCATCGTCGGCGATCAGTACGCGCGGCATGACGGATCCATCGTTGGCAAGGCCGTAGCACCGCTCATGCGCTGCCGCGGGCGAGATCGCGCTTGTTGAAGAAGCGTATGTCGATATTGCGCCCTTCCGGAGGCGGCGAGGCCAGCCGCGACTTGAAGGCGGCGCGTTCGCCGGGGTTCAGCACGGACTGCTGCAGCACGGTGTTCCAGGCGTAGATCTCCGCGCCTTGCGCGTCGCGGACGCTGAAGCGCAGCCGCGGCAGCTCGACCGGCTTGCGGGTCTCGCCCGTGATCACCCCCTCGATCACCAGCACCGGCTTGCCGTCCACCGTTTCGGTGGTGAGCTTGACGTCCTTGAATACCAGCCCGCGCAGATTTACCTCGAGGCCGACCATTTTGTAGAACGTGGCGGTCTGCGGCAGCAGCCGCACCACGTCGACGCGCCAGATCACCAGCGCCAGCACCAGCGCGCCCATGGCAGCACAGGTGGTCGGCAGGCTGATCAGGGGCTTGCCCGACGCACGGAACAGGAACTGTGGCCGCGGCAGCCTTGCGAACAGGGATCCGCGCCGGGGCCGGGCAAGCGCGTCGTCGCCGTCGTCCTGCAAGGCCGATGCCCAGTCGGCATCGGCTTCCGCTGAGGTTTCCTCGTCGGCCGGCCAGTCGCCCGAAATCGAGGGGCTGTCGACGACCGGGGCGTCTTCGGCCTCGCCGTCGTCCTCGCGCGCCATCGCCTCCCATTCCGCGGCGGCGTCGTCGGCCCCGGCCGGCTGGCTTGCGTTGGCCATCGCGGCGACCGGCGCGATCGTCTCGACCGCATCCTCGGCGCGCGCCAGCCAGACCTCCTTGCACCGGGAACAGCGCACGGTACGGCCGGCCGCGCCCAATGCAGCCGGATCGAGGGCGTAGGACGTAGTACAATGGGGGCAAATGATGTGCATGGAGCCCATCTCCACAATGACGCTGCGGGGATGCTACAAGCCGACCGTTAACGAACCGGAAACCATAACCGAAGCACAACCATTTTGTTCGGTTCGCAGCCGAAGCGGAGCCAATGAGCCCCGGACCCGCGGTTCGGGGCATCCGGTGGCGCCTCACATCGAACGGAGCTGAGCTTGGTTCGGTTCGAAAATGTCGGATTGCGTTACGGGCTCGGCCCGGAGATTCTGCGCGACCTCAGTTTCCAGATTCCGGCCCACTCCTTCCAGTTCCTCACCGGCCCCTCCGGCGCCGGCAAGACCTCGCTGCTGCGGCTGCTGTTCCTGTCGCTGCGGCCGACCCGCGGCCTGGTCAACCTGTTCGGCCACGACGTCTCGCTGCTCGGCAAGGATGAGATCGCCGACCTGCGCAAGCGGATCGGCATCGTGCTGCAGGACTTCCGCCTGCTCGACCACATGACCACCTACGAAAACGTCGCGCTGCCGTTCCGGGTGATGGGGCGCGAGGAAGGAAGCTACCGCAAGGAGGTCATCGATCTCCTGAAATGGGTCGGCCTCGGCGAGCGGATGGATGCGCTGCCGCCGATCCTGTCCGGCGGCGAGAAGCAGCGCGCGGCGATCGCGCGCGCGGTAATTTCGCGGCCGCAGCTGCTGCTGGCGGACGAGCCGACCGGCAACGTCGACCCGACGCTGGGGCGGCGGCTGCTGCGGCTGTTCATCGAATTGAACAAATCCGGCACTGCGGTCATTATCGCCACCCACGACATCACGCTGATGGACCAGTACGAGGCGCGGCGCCTGGTGCTGCATCAGGGACGGCTGCATATCTATGAGTAGAATGGACCAGCATGGTCCGCTGGTGGACCTCGGTAAAGAACGCCCGCAGGTGCCGGCGCGGGCGCGCAACCTGTCGCCGATCGTGCCGCGCGGCTCGATCGCCGGCCGCGCGCTGGTCGCGGTCGTCGCCATCATGACCTTCCTGGCCTCGGTCACCACAGGCACGGTGCTGCTGGTGAGCGCCTCGGCGGCCGAGTGGCAGTCCGAGGTCGCCAGCGAAATCACCATCCAGGTGCGCCCCGCAGCCGGGCGCGATCTCGACCGCGACACAGCGGCGGCTGTGACGGCGCTCGGCGCCCAGTCCGGCATCATCGAGGTCAGGCCGTTCAGCAAGGAAGAATCCGCCAAACTGCTCGAACCATGGCTCGGCAGCGGACTTTCGCTCGACGACCTGCCGGTGCCGCGCATGATCGTCGCCCGGGTTCAGCCGGGAACCGCGCTCGATCTGGCGGTGCTGCGCAAGGCGGTGACGCAAGCGGCGCCGACGGCGAGCGTCGACGATCACCGCGCCTGGATCGAGCGGATGCGGTCGATGACAGGGGCGACCGTGCTCGCCGGCATCGGCATCCTGGCGCTGGTGATCGTGACCACCATCATTTCGGTGTCGTTCGCCACCCGCGGCGCGATGGCGGCCAATCGCCCGATCGTCGAGGTGCTGCACTTCGTCGGCGCCGGCGACCGCTACATCGCCAACCGCTTCCTGCGGCATTTTCTCCGGCTCGGGCTCGAGGGCGGCCTGATCGGCGGCGGCATCGCGATGCTCGGTTTCGGGTTCTCCGAATCGATCGCCGGCTGGTTTTCGGGCACCCCGGTCGGCGACCAGTTCGCGGCGCTGCTGGGCACGTTCGCGCTGCGCCCGTCCGGCTATCTGGCGCTGGCGGCGCAGGCGGTGCTGATCGCGGCGATCACCGCCTGGGCGTCGCGCCGCACGCTTTTCGCCACGCTGAACGAAATCGACTGACGCGAACCGTTCCCGATACGCGTCAGAGCGAATTCCACTTCGCCTCAAAACCTTCTAGACTTGCCGACGGGGAAGGATCACCGGCATCGCATGAGCTTGAAGCCCGACGATAAAGCGACTGACGCGCCGCTCGCGGCGCCACGGGGGTGGCTGCGCGCCACGCTGGTGGTGGCGCTGGGAAGCGTGTTCGTCGCCGCGGGAGTAGGCTTCGTCGGGTTTCTGTCGCAGCTGCGCGGCGCCGAGGCCGCGCCGGCCGGCCATGCCGACGGCATCGTGGTGTTGACCGGCGGTTCGTCGCGGGTCTCGGACGCGATGGAATTGCTGGCCGGCGGCTACGGCAAGCGGCTGTTGATCTCCGGCGTGCATCCGACCAACGGCGCCAGCGATATTTCCCGTTCGCTGCCGGACAACCAGTCGCTGCTCGGCTGCTGCGTCGATCTCGACCGCTCCGCCGTCAACACCCGCAGCAATGCGGCGGAGACGCGGCGCTGGGCGCACGAGCGCGGCTTCACCTCGCTGATCGTGGTGACGTCGAACTACCACATGCCGCGGGCCATCGTCGAATTGTCACATGCGATGCCCGATATCAGGCTGATCCCGTTCGCGGTGGTCGGCGAGAAATGGCGCGACGAACCGTGGTGGACGAGTGGCGCGACGGTCCGGCTCTTGCTATCGGAGTATGTCAAATACGTCGCCGCCGAGGTGCGGGTGCGTCTGGCCGACGCCGGTCTCGATCTGGCGCCGGAGCTGGCGGACCATCCGGCCGGATCGCCGCCGGGCACGCCGGCGACCGCATCCGCCAACTGATAGCATCCGCCAACTGATAGCGTCAGCCAACTGATAGCGTCAGCCAACTGATCAAGGGTTCCGATGGTCACGATCTTCCTGCGCTCGCTGGTCTACAACGTGCTGTTCTACGCGCTTTTGGTGTTCTGGATTCTGGTGGCGCTGCCGACCTTCGTGATGCCGCCACGGGCCTTCATGACCGTCGCCAAGGCATGGTCCCGCAGCAGCGTCTGGCTGTTGCGCGTGATCTGCAACATCAGGCTGGAGGTTCGCGGGCTCGAGAAGATCCCGGACGGGCCGCTGATCGTCGCCTCGAAGCATCAGTCGTTCTGGGAGACGTTCGCGCTGCTGCAGTTCTTCGATTCGCCGCTGTTCATCTACAAGCGCGAGCTCGGCTGGATTCCGTTTTTCGGCTGGTATCTGATGAAATCGAAGATGATCGGCATCGACCGCGACGCCGGCGGCCGCGCGCTTTTGAACATGACGCGCCGCGCCGGCGCAGAGGTCCGGCAGGGCCGGCAGCTGATCATCTTTCCCGAGGGCACGCGGCGTCCGGTCGATGCCGAGCCTAATTACAAGACCGGCATCGCCCAGATCTATGTCGACTGCGGCGTGGCCTGCCTGCCGGTGGCGCTCAATTCCGGCCTGTTCTGGCCGCGCCGCACCTTCATGCGCTATCCGGGAACGCTCGTGGTGGAGTTTCTCGATCCCTTGCCGCCCGGACTCAAGCGCCGCGAATTCATCGCGCGGATCGCGGCCGTGATCGAGGACGCCACCAGGAAGCTGGTCGATACCGCGCGCGGTGAGCAGGCGCAGTTGTTCGGCCGGGTGCCGAGCAAGGTCAACGAGAAAGTGGAGGGGTAGAAGTCCTCTTGCTTACCCTCCCCTGGAGGGGGAGGGTCGTCTCACATTGAGCGCCGCGAAATGTGAGACGGGGTGGGGTGACGGTCCCTCAACTCGCGCACCTTTCGAGGGGCGAGACTTTCACCCCACCCCGTCTCGCATTCAGCTTCGCTTCATGCGAGCCGACCCTCCCCCTCCAGGGGAGGGTGAAGTCACCCATGCACCGGCGCCTCGCCGTGCAGCATCAGCGAAAGCTGATGCAATTGCGGGTCGCGAAAGCCCTGCGCCTCGATCGATTTCACCGTCGACAGCACGTAGTCGCGGTTGTTTCCCGAGCGGCCGTGGCCCTGCTGGACGTAGCGCAGCTGCTCGGCCAGCGACAGCCGCCCTGCATATTGCACGTGGCCGCGATCGACCACATAGGCCAGCGCGCTGACCCGTTGCCTGGCCTCGTTTTCCAGCCACACCGAACGCATCACCTCGCGATAGACATTCGTGGTCTGCTCGCGGCTGCGCAGATATTCGATCGTATGGTCGCGCTTTGCGGCCGCGACCCGGAAGGCGATGCCGCGGCAGGCGCCGCCGCGGTCGAGCCCGAGCACCAGCCCGGGCTTCTCGGGCGTGCCGCGATGGTCGAACGAGTAGACGCAGAGCGCACGATGTTCGCCGATCAGGCGCGCCGGAACCTGCGCGATGCATTCGAAGCCCGGCCGCCACATCAGCGAGCCATAGCCGAACACCCACAGGTCTTCTCTGGACAATTCCGCGTCGGAGGTTTTTTTCGCTGGCATTGCTTGCTCGGCTATCAGAAGAAGGCTTCGAGACGAAGTGGAATTCCGCCGTGGACGAAGCCACGATAACTTGATTACCCCCGGCACCATCGCTTAATTGACAAAATCATTGGCCAAAGGTCGCCGCATGCCTGATATGACCCTCGCGCCGCGCCGGCGCCCGCTTTGGCGCCTTTTCTTCATGCCCGTCCTGCTCCTGATCGCCGCCGCGGGATGGAGCGCGTTCTGGTTCTATGCCGCCTCGCAGGTCGACGTGAAGGCCGACGCCTGGCGCGCGCAGGAGGCGAAGGCCGGCCGGGTCTATGATTGCGCCAGCCGTACGGTAGCCGGCTATCCATTCCGCCTCGAGGTCCGCTGCGACGGCGCCAGCGTGTCGCTCACGTCGCAGACCGCGGGGCAGGCCGCGACGCAGGCGCCGATCGTGGCAAAGCTCGGCGAGATCCTGGTCGTGGCGCAGGTTTACGACCCAAAACTCCTGATCGCGGAATTCACCGCGCCGGCGACGTTGTCCGACCGCGGCGCGCAGCCCTCGATGTCGGTGAATTGGCGCACCGCCCGCGCCAGCGTGGTGGGCCTGCCCGCGGTGCCGCAGCGCGCCTCCATCGTGTTCGACGATGCGCAAATCGATCGTCTCAACGGGACGGTGCCGGCGCCGCTGGCGCATGCGAAACATGTCGAGCTGCACGGCCGCCTCGCCGACGGCTCGCCGGCCGATCATCCCGTGATCGAGACCGTGCTGAAGATCGAGGCCGGCAGCGTGCAGGAGGTGCACCCGCTGCTCGCCCAGCCGTTTGACGCCGACGTACGGGCGCAGCTCAGCGGCCTGAAGGATTTTGCGCCCAAACCCTGGCCGGAACGGTTTCGCGAATTGCAGGCCTCCGGCGGCCATGTCGAGATCATGCAGTCGCGGATCGCGCAAGGCGATCTGGTCGCGGTCGCCGCCGGCACGCTGGGCCTCAGCGCCAACGGGCGTCTCGACGGCGAGCTGCAGATGACGGTGGCGGGCATCGAGCAGGTGATCGCGGCGCTGGGCATCGAAAAAATGCTGGATGACGGCGTGCCGCAGGCGACGCTCGATCGCGTCGCGCCGGGCGTCAAGACCAAGGACCTCAACAGCCTGTTCGGCGCGCTGGATCGCGCGATTCCCGGTCTCGGCAAGGCGGTCAAGCAGAACGCCAATGTCGGCGTCGCCGCAGGGATCAACGCGCTCGGCAAGGAAGCGGTGCTGGAAGGCAAGAAGGCCCGCGCCTTCCCGCTGCGCTTCGTCGACGGCGCAGTGTTTCTGGGGCCGCTGAAGGTCGGGCAGGTACCGGCGTTGTATTGAGCAACCTCGTCATTGCGACCCGTTGGCTCGCAATAACATTAGGGGCATGGATTGCTTTGGCGCGAAGCATGCGTAGCCCGGATGAGCGGAGCGACATGCGGGTTTTCGGGCAATCCCGGATATCGCTGCGCTCATCCGGGCTACGCTTGCTCGGTCGCCGCTTGGGCTGAGTTCACATCAGCTCAGGCTGTACCGCGTCGCGGCATACTTGGCGGTTAGCGCGAGGCCGAAGGCGGCAGCGATGATGGCCGCGACGCCGCCCGACTGAAGGAACGCATCGACCATGGGCGTGATCGCCCAGCACACGGCCATCGTCGCGATGAACAGGGGAACCAGCCGCGCAACCCTGATGCGGAAGCGCCGGCGGGCCAGCCGGTCAAGTGTCGCGAGAACGAATCCGGGATCCTGCGCCGGCGGTTCGTCGAACGCCCACAGCGCGGCGAGACGGCTGTCATCGGTCATGGTCGCTCTCCTAGCATCGACAGCAGCGTAGCACGTCCCCGTGCTACATGCGCCTTCACTGTTCCGAGCGGCAAGGCGAGCAGCGCCGCGGCGTCGCTGTGAGAGACGCCGGCGGCGAGGCACAACGCGACCGCCGCACGCTGGGGCTCGGACAGCGCCATCATGGCCGTCTGCAGATCGAGGCGCGCGTCCGCATCGGGAGCGGCCCCGGTTTCCGCGATCTCGGCGACCAACGCTTCGCGCTTGCGTCGCCGCCCGGCGGCGCGGCGGCTCGCCAGGAATTTGCGGTAGGCTATACCGTAGAGCCACAAGCGAAAGTCTGCGCCCCGGCGAAAGCTGTCGAGGCTGGTCCAGGCGGCGATGAAAACTTCTTGCGCCAGGTCGTCCGCCTCGGCTGGGTCGCCGCACAGCCGGCGCAGGAAGGCGCGCACCGCCTGCTGGTGCGCCTCGACCAATGGCGCGAAGGGCTCGCGCGATGTCACGGGGCGTCACGCTTGCGCTGCAGCAGGGCGGCAATCAGCGAATTGACGAAAAGCGCGGCCATCACGACGGCGGCGACGATCAGCCCGGTGCTTTGCCGCGTGCCCGGGTGTAGGTAGGCCATTACGCCGAAGACCATGGCGAGGGCGCCGAACAGGACCGCGTTTTGCCAATCCGGGTATGGGCGATTCCAGTCATCGCCGCTTTGCAGCGCCTTGACGAGCTCGGGGGGCGGATCCTTGCCCTGCGAGGCATAGGTGCGCAACAGATCGATCGCGGCCTTCTGGCGCCGGTGGTTCAACCATATCGCCCAAAACGCGAAGCCAAAGCCGACTAGCGGAAAGATCAACCACCAGAACTGGAGCGGGTCGTCGTGCATGACAGTTCCCCTACGGTCATTCGCTACCTTATAGGGCCTGTTTGCCGCTGGGGGCGCGATTGGATGCAGCCCAGACCGGGATGGCGGATTACGCCTTCGGCTCAATCCGCCCTGGGAGCCCGGCTCAAGCCTTGAAGTAACCCGGCTGGCCGATGTCGGCGATCAAGCCGATGCCGGTCGGCGTCCAGCCCAGCCGCTGCTGCGTCAAGGCGCTGGAGGCTGGCATGTCCAGGCCCGCGAAGATCGCCAGTGGCCCGTAATAATCGGCCGCCTCTTCCTTCCTGATCGAAACCACCGGCACATTCAGCGCGCGTCCGATCACGTCGATGACCTCGCGCATGGGGACGCCTTCCTCGCCAACGGCGTGGTAGATCCCGTCTGCAACGCCCTTCTCCAGTGCAAGCCGATAAAGGCGGGCGACATCCAGCCTGTGTGCCGCGGCCCAGCGCTCGGTGCCTTCGCCGACATAGGCGGCGGCGCCTTTCTGACGCGCTGACTCCAGCAGATAGGTGATCAACCCGGCTTTTCCGTCGGCGCCATGCACTTGCGGCAGGCGGATCGCCATCGCGCGCACGCCGCGCGACGCATAGGCCAGACCGGCCTGCTCGGACACGCGCGGAACATGCGGACTGGAATCGCGCCGCATGTCTTCGGTGATCAGCACTCCCGGCGCGATCAGGCCCGTGCCCGAGGTGACGATGAAGGGCTTGTTGGTGCCTGCCAGCACCTCGCCCATGGCTTCGATGGCGGTCTTGTCGATCGCGCCATTCTCCGCGAATTTCGAGAAATCATGGATGAAGGCCAGATGGATCACGCCGTCTGAAGCCCTTGCGCCGCTCTTCAGGCTTTCGAGGTCCTGCAGCGAGCCGCGATGAACTTCCGCGCCCAATTTCCTGAGCGTCGCGACGTTCGCTTCGGAGCGCGCGAGGCCGACGACCTGGTGCCCGCCGGCGATCAGTTCTTTTGTGGTTTCGGTGCCGATAAATCCGGCGGCGCCGGTGACGAATACGCGCATGAGAAACACTCCCTGTTCAGAACGCCGGGATATGGGTATGCTGCATTCGGGTAAAGTAGTGAGCTTATACAGGTATAATAGCTAACAGGATGACCGACGAAAACTCGCTTGGGACTTATCTCAGGGATCGCCGCGCCAGGCTCGATCCCACGGCATTCGGCTTTCCGCTGCAGCGGCGGCGAACGCCGGGACTTCGGCGCGAAGAAGTGGCGCAGCGCGCCAATGTGAGCGCCACCTGGTACACCTGGCTGGAGCAGGGGCGCGGCGGTGCGCCCTCCGCCGATGTGCTGGATCGCATCGCGCGTGCCATGATGCTGACCGACGTGGAGCGCGAACATCTGTTTCTGCTCGGCCTGGGCCGGCCACCCGAGGCGCGTTATCACGCGCCCGAAGGCATCTCACCCCGTCTGCAACGCGTGCTCGACACGCTGAAATACAGTCCCGCTTTCATTCGCACCGCGACCTGGGATGTGGTCGCCTGGAACAAGGCCGCCGCGACCGTCCTCACCGACTACGGCACACTGCCGGAGGGGCAGCGCAATGTTCTGCGCATGATGTTCCGCGACAGCCGGGTACGCGCCGCGCAGTCCAACTGGCGAAGCGTTGCGCGCTATGTGGTGGCGTCCTTCCGCGCGGACGTGGCGCGCGCCGGCGCGGCGCGCAATGTGCACTCGCTGGTCGATGAACTCTGCGCGACCAGCCCCGAATTCGCGGCGATGTGGCGTGACAATGATGTGCAAGGGCATGGTGACGGCGTGAAAGTCCTGCATCATCCCACAGCCGGACCGCTCTCGATGGAATTTTCGGCATTCGCCGTCGATGGCCGGCCCGACCTCAACATGGTGATCTACAATCCCGCAACACCCGCGGATGCGGACAAGATCCGCGCGCTGCTGAAGTCGCTGCCGAACCAGGCGTGACCGCGGCGATGCGCCGACCCGACGGGCAAATCACCTTGCGCGATTTGCCGCCCCCTCTGTCAATGGCCTTTTGCAAAAATATTCTGATTTTCCGAAATGGCAAATCAGTCTATATGCATTGCCGTCCCGTCCCACGAGAGGGGCGGTTCGCGATCGTCACGGACGCGGGGCGGGATGCGGTGGACGCCAGGGTGCGCTGAAGACGAGAGCGCTTTCTGGCGGACGGCAAAGGCGTGTGGTCCTGATGCCCCGGTGCTGGCATCAAGTTCCCGGGAAGCAGGCTTCTCAGGGATGACGGTGGCAAGAAAGCCGGTCACCGGGGAGAGCGCGTTATAAGCCGTAAACCATTGCGCGGGGAGTGCCGGGTGATTCCGGTGTGACCTGACTAACGCGTGTGCGTTTTTTCACTATCCCTGCACACGCGGCTATCGGGCGCATCGGGCGCCCGGCATTCCCCGCGCCCTCGAATGGGAGAGGGCGGGAATTGAGAGCAAAACTCGGGCGAGATGCGTCGCGAGAATGCGAAGTCGTGCGCGGACTACTCCCCTCCCTCCACGCGCAACGCGCGTGGCGGGAGGGGAGGAAGCGCTGCCGCGAGATCGCGAAGCTGTGGCAGTGAACACGCGGTGTTTGAAGAGGCTGAGCACGATGCGTGGACCGTCATTGCGAGCGCAGCGAAGCAATCCATTCTTGCTTTCTTGTTGCCCAATGGATTGCTTCGTCGCTGCGCTCCTCGCAATGACGGCATCAAGACCACTTGCTAGTTGGCTGTTCGAAATTGAATCCCCATCGTCGTCCCGGCCTTGAGCCGGGACCCATAATCACCGGCGTTCGTTGGACGAAGAAAGTTGATCCGCGCCTGTCGTGATTACCGCACAGCCGCGGATTATGGGTCCCGGCTTTCGCCGGGACGACGGACAATTTTACTCCGCGCTCTTCCCCAGCTGCGCGTGCGGCCGGCCGAAATCGGGGGCGGCGGAATCCTGGCCGATCTCGACGATGCCGCGGCGGATGGCGCGGGTGCGGGTGAAATGTTCGAACAGCGCCTCGCCGTCGCCGCGGCGGATCGCGCGGGTCAGCTTCGACAGATCCTCGTTGAAGGTGCCGAGCATTTCCAGCACCGCGTCCTTGTTGGCCAGGAACACGTCGCGCCACATCACGGGATCGGAGGCCGCGATGCGGGTGAAATCGCGAAAACCGCCGGCGGAGAATTTTATCACTTCCGAGGATGTCACCTTGGCGAGCTCGTCGGCGGTGCCGACGATAGTGTAGGCGATGAGATGCGGCAGATGGCTGGTGATGGCGAGCACGAGGTCATGATGATCCGGCGTCATGATCTCGACTTTGGCGCCGAGCGCCGCCCAGAACCCGCGCAGCCGCTCGACCGCATCCGGGTCGGTGCCTTCGGGCGGGGTCAGGATGCACCAGCGGTTGATGAAGAGTTCGGCGAAACCGGAATCGGGGCCGGAATGCTCGGTGCCGGCGACGGGATGCGCCGGCACGAAATGCGTCGCCTTGGGCAGATGCGGCGCCATGTCCTTGACCACCGCGCCCTTGACCGAGCCGACGTCGGAAACGATGACGCCCGGCTTCAGATGCGGGGCGATTTCCTGCGCCACCGGGCCGCAGGCGCCGACCGGGATGCAGAGGATGACGAGATCGGCATCGGTCACGGCCTCGGCATTGGTCTCGACCACGCGGTCGACGATGCCGAGTTCCTCGACCCGGGCGCGGGTTTGGGCCGAGCGCGCGGTGGTGACGATTTCTCCCGCCAGCCCCTGCGCGCGCGCGGCGCGCGCGATCGAGCCGCCGATCAGCCCGAAGCCGATCAGCGCGACCTTCCCGAACAGCGGCGGCGCGTTCACTTGCCCGCCATGAAGTCGCGCAAGCCGTCGACCACCAGCCGGTTGGCCTCCTCGGTGCCGATGGTCATGCGCAAGCTATGATGCAGGCCGTAATTGTTCAGCGCCCGCAGCACCAGGCCGCGTTTGGTCAGGAACGCGTCGGCGTCCGCCGAGGTCTTGCCGTGATCGAGCGGAAAGTGGATCAGAATGAAGTTCGCCACGCTCGGCGTCACCTTGAGGCCGAGTTTTGTCACCTCCTCGGTCAGCCAGTTGCGCCATTTCTCCGTGAACGTCTTAGACATCTGCTGGTGCGCGGTGTCCTCGATCGCCGCCACCGCCGCCAGCATCGCCGGCGTCGAGACGTTGAACGGGCCGCGGATCCGGTTCACAGCGTCGACGATATGGGCCGGGCCGAACATCCAGCCGATGCGCAAAGCCGCCAGCCCGTGAATCTTGGAGAAGGTGTGGGTCATGACGGTGTTGTCGGTGGTGGCCACGAGCTCGATGCCGAGCTCGTAGTCGTTGCGCGAGACGTAGTCGGAATAGGCGGCGTCCAGCACAAGCAGCACATGCGGCGGCAACCCGGCGCGCAGCCGCTTGACCTCGTCGAACGGCAAATAGGTGCCGGTCGGGTTGTTCGGGTTGGCCAGCCACACCAGCTTGGTGCGCGGGCTGACCAGCTTCAGGATGGCGTCGACGTCGGCGGTGAAGTTGCTCTCGGGCGCGACCACATTGCTGGCGCCGTTGGCCATGGTCGCGATCGGGTACACCAGAAAGCCGTGGGTGGTGGAGATCGCCTCGTCGCCGCGGCTGAGATAGGTGTGCGCCAGCAGATTGAGGATTTCGTCGGAGCCGGCGCCGCAGATGATGCGGTCCGGGTCGAGCCCGAAGGCGCGCCCGATCGCCTCGCGCAGCACCCGCGAGGTGCCTTCCGGATAGTCCTCCAGGTGCGTCGCGGCCTTGCCATAGACCTCGATCGCCTTCGGCGAGGGGCCGAACGGCGTCTCGTTGGCCGACAGCTTGAACACCTTGCGGCCCGGCTCCGGCACCGGGCTCTTGCCGGGCGTGTAGGGCGCAATTTCGAGGATGCCGGGATTCGGCACGGGTCGGGACATCATCAACTCCGCAGATTTCAGGACGGCTTTCGGGACTTATCTAAATCCGAGCTAAGGCTTGCAGGCTTAAGGCTTGTCGATTTAAGGCTTGGCCGCCCCGTTCGGGGGCACCGTATAGCGCGTTGCATGGCTGCCGACGAGGGCCGAAGAGCGCACCGACGCGCCGGCCTCGATCAGGGCCGATTTGATCTTTTCGAGGCTGACACCGCCGGTCACCGACACCAGCAGCGCCGCGCCGTCGAAGGCGGTATCCGGCACCGCGACGATTTCGGCCAATGGCGACAGCGCGCGCGCGATCTCGGCGTTCCACCCCGAAACCCGCACGCTCCACATCTCGACTTCGGTCACCATGGCGCTGTCGGCGACCCGCGACACCACGAATACCGGCAGTGCCGCCGGATGGTCGGCGCGCTCCAGGAACGGCAGCCGCGCGATGATCTTGGGAGCCCCCTTGGCCTCCAGCGCGATCCACCATGCCGTACGGCTGGAGGTGGCCGGGACCAGCGCCAGATCGCCCTTCGACTGCGCCACCGCCTCGACCGCGGCCTGGGCGCTGAAATGCGAGACATAGGGCACCACGAACCCGAAATGAAACCGCGCCGAATCCCGCATCGCGGATTCGCCGACGGAAACATCGGCATGCACCGAAAACGGCGCCTGCACGTAAGTGAAGGTCGAGATGATGACGCGCCAGATGCTCTCGATGGTGTCGATCGGCAGGATGCCGCGGTGGCGCTCGACCAGGCGCCGCATCATCGCGGCCTCGCGCGCGGGGCGGAACGCCGAGCCGACCTCCTGGGTCTGCTTCACCTGGATCAGCCGGTCGATGATGTCGCCGCGCGCCATCAGCAGGCGGTGGACCTGCTCATCGATGGCGTCGATCTCCTGGCGCAGCACGTCGAGCGAGGGCGGAGCGGGGGGGTGAGACATGCGAAAAACCTGGCGAAGTTGGAAATCTCGAATTCACGGTTGTTGCAGCAAGGAGGTCCTCATCACGCGAGGTCTGAGATACCTTCGCAACCTCCGAGGAGCGGCCTTGCAGCCGCGTCTCGAAGGATGAAAGCCCGTTCTCCCTCATGGTGCGGGACGGCGCAAGGGCGCCTCCTCCCCGGGAGGGCTCGGGGCCGGTTAACCAAGGCCCGACCTTGACGAAATGCCGGCTTAAGCCTAGCTTTAACCCATTCCGTGGTCATTTGAGCCGGCCGGCTTGCAGCCACGTTAAACAACTCGCTAAACAGGCCGGGGACAGAAGTGATCCCGGTCGAACTTATGTTCAGGCCGGGTTTTTTTATGGCCTGATTTCCGTGGTGGCTTTCGAAAGAAGCCGCCTGAGGGGGTCGGTATCAAGATGGTAAACGTTCAGTCGATACCCAGTCCGGCGATCATAGCCGAGGAGCGGTCGCAAGAGGCCGACCATCCGAGTTCGCAAGTCGCGCTGTTTGGCGCCGACCAGCCGCTGGCGCTGGATTGCGGCATCGACCTTTCGCCGTTCCAGATCGCCTACCAGACCTATGGCGAGCTCAACGCCGACAAGTCCAACGCCATTCTGGTCTGCCATGCGCTGACCGGCGATCAGCATGTCGCCAACGTCCATCCGGTGACCGGCAAGCCTGGCTGGTGGGAAACCATGGTCGGTCCCGGTCGCCCGCTCGACCCCGCCAACTACTTCATCATCAGCGCCAATGTGATCGGCGGCTGCATGGGCTCGACCGGGCCGGCGTCCACCAATCCCGCCACCGGTAAATTGTGGGGGCTGGATTTTCCGATGATCACCATTCCGGACATGGTGCGCGCGCAGGCCATGCTGATCGACCGTCTGGGCATCGACACGCTGTTCTGCGTGGTCGGCGGCTCGATGGGCGGCATGCAGGCGCTGCAATGGACCGCGGCCTATCCGAAACGGGTATTCTCGACGCTGGCGATCGCCTGCTCGACGCGGCATTCGGCGCAGAACATCGCATTCCATGAGCTCGGCCGGCAGGCGGTGATGGCCGATCCGGACTGGCACGGTGGCCGCTATTTCGAGCAGGGCACCCATCCGCATCGCGGCCTCGGTGTGGCGCGGATGGCCGCGCATATCACCTATCTGTCGGACGCAGCGCTGCACCGCAAGTTCGGGCGGCGGATGCAGGACCGCGACCTGCCGACCTTTTCGTTCGACGCCGATTTCCAGGTCGAGAGCTATCTGCGCTACCAGGGCTCGTCCTTCGTCGAGCGCTTCGACGCCAACAGCTATCTCTATTTGACGCGGGCGATGGACTATTTCGATATCGCCGCCGATCATGACGGCGTGCTGGCGCAGGCGTTCCGCGGCATCCAGACCCGGTTCTGCGTGGTGTCGTTCACCAGCGACTGGCTGTTTCCGACCTCGGAGTCACGGGCGCTGGTGCACGCGCTCAATGCCTCGAGCGCGCGGGTGTCGTTCGCCGAGATCGAGACCGATCGCGGCCACGATGCCTTCCTGCTCGACGTTCCCGAATTCTTCGACATCTCCCGCGCCTTCCTGCAATCCGCCGGCACCGCGCGCGGTCTCGGCAGGAAAGGTGGCTGACATGACCATGCAGCAACAGGTCCTGCCGCTGAACGGCATGGCGCGGCCCGACACCGGGCATTACCGCGGCGATCATCTGCTGCTGGCGGAGATGGTCGAGCGCGGCTCGCGGGTGCTCGACGTCGGCTGCGGCGACGGCGATCTCCTGCAGCTATTGGAAAGCCGCGGCATTGACGGCCGCGGCATCGAACTGTCGCGCGAGGGCGTCAACCGCTGCGTCGCCAAGGGACTGGCGGTGGTGCAGGGCGACGCCGACACCGATCTCGTCAACTATCCCGACGACGCCTTCGACTATGTGATCCTGTCGCAGACTCTGCAGGCGACGCGGCAGCCCCGCGTGGTATTGGAAAATCTCCTGCGGATCGGCCGGCGCGCCATCGTCTCGTTTCCGAATTTCGGCTTCTGGCGGATGCGGCTGCAGCTACTGGTCGGCGGCCACATGCCGCGCACCGAGAACCTCCCCGCCACCTGGTACGACACGCCGAACATCCATTTCTGCACCATCAAGGATTTCGTGCAGCTCTGCGACGAGATCAACGTCAAGATGGAGCGCGCGGTCGCGCTCGACCTCTACGGCCGCCCGTTACGGGTGAATATGCCGTGGTGGTTCTGGAACATGTTCGGCGAGCAGGGCGTGTTCCTGCTGAGCCGGGCGGAGAAGGGGAAGTAGAATAACCCGTCATTCCGGGGCGCGCGATAGCGCGAACCCGGAATCTCGAGGTTCCGGGTCTGGTCCTTCGGACCATCCCGGAACGACTTTCACGTCTGAGGTGCGATCGACCTCGCATCGCGCACCGGCCAGCGGCCGGCTTCGACCAGACCGATAAAGCGCTCGACCATTTCGTTGAACAGGGCCGGCTCCTCCAGATTGAGCACGTGGCCCGACTTCGGGAAGAACGCCAGCCCCACCGCCGGCAGGTGCTTTTTCAGAAACAGGCTCGGCTCGACGCAATTGTCGTCCTCGTCGCCGCAGATGATCAGCGCCGGGGTGGGGACCTTCCGGATGCTCTCGGTCAGGGTGTAGATCGAGGGCCGGCCGCCCTGAAAACTGCGCATGGTGTTGGCCGAGCCCTTGGCGTCGTGCCGCGCCAGCGCGGCATAGAAGTCGGCGTGTCCGCGTGGGTCTTTCAGGAGGAACGGAATCCGGCTGGGCGCCTCGCGGGTCACCTTGGCCACCTCGGCGGAGCCGATCGTCTCATATTGCTCGGCATTGCCCCGGCATTGCTTGCGGAAGGCGTCGAGGTTTTCCAGGCTCGAGCCGGAGCCGACCGCGGCCAGCGTCATCGACAGCGCGCGCTCCGGCGCGTTCAACCCGATCTGCAGCGACGAATAGGAGCCCATCGACAGCCCGACGAAATGCGCCTTCGGAATCTGGAGATGGTCGAGCACCGCGAGCGCGTCCGTATAGAAGTGCTTGTAGGTGTAGGCCTCCGTCGAGGACGGCACGTCGGACGGCGTATAGCCGCGCGCGGAATAGGCGATGCAGCGATGCCCCCGCGAGAAGTAGCGCATCTGCGGCTCCCAATTGGTGTGGTCGGCCGCGAATTCGTGCAGGAAGATGATCGGCGTTCCCGTTCCTGCTTCCTCGAAATGGAGACGGACATGGTCGCTGGTGACGGCGTGGGGCATTTTTGAAAATTCCTCTCGTTGTGCCGGACTTCATCGGGCGAGGCGTCAATCCCAGTCAACGCTCGCGACCGCAATGAGGCGGGAACCGGGTTCCCTCGTCAAGGAATCATCGCGGAATGACCCCGAAACCGTTTCCGCACTGCCGCATCGCGCCTTGCTCTCGCCATACCGCAAAATGCATAGGAGGGCCCGGATGTCGGCCCGGGCGCGCCTCCGAAACGAGGTGGCTCACGGTCGATGGGAACGGGGGTGTGTCATAGAGGATCGAGTATGGTTCAGTTGGTTGCGTTCTGCCGCACGCTTGGTGCGGCCACTCCCCGCATCGTCGCGCTGGCTGTGTGTTGGGCGGCGATCGTCGCTTCGGTCGCCCCGGCTCAGGCAAGGTCTCACCACGGCATCGGGCGACACGCTCACATGCGCCACGTCAGCCGCCATTACGCCTATCGTCACCACCGCCAGGTTCGGCATCGCGCAGGTTCCTCGCGGTGGGATGCCGGCGTGGCGCAGATGCAGGCGCGCGGCCTTGCCGGCGTCAATGCCAGCATGGCCTCGAGCAGCATCTCCGGCGACGTGGCGGCGTCGGGTGGCTTCGGTTCGTCGGGCCTCGTCTCCGAAGCGCGGCGCTATCTCGGCGGCAACCCGACCGGTCGCGGCAGCCTGTGGTGCGCCCGGTTCATGAACCTGGTGCTGCAGCGCGAGGGCTATCGCGGCACCGGTTCGGACATGGCGCGTTCCTTTGCAAGCTACGGCCAGCGCCTCTCCGGACCGCAGGTCGGCGCCATCGCCGTGATGGGACGGCGCGGCGGCGGCCATGTCGGGATCGTCAGCGGCATCGATGCGGAGGGTAATCCGATCATGATCTCCGGCAACAACGGCAACAGGGTGCGGGAAGCGCCGGTTTCGCGCGGCCGGATCTATGCCTACGTCATGCCGACGGGCTGATGGTCACATCATCGCCGGTGGCTATGGCGCCGCCGGCGATCACCTCGGCATAGATCCCGCATTCGTTGTGGCCAAAACGGCGCATCAGCGCGGGCGGGATTTCGAGGTCGCGCGCCGCGGTGTCGGGGTCGACATTGACGGCGGCGCATCGGGTGATCCGTTTGACCACTTTCAGCCGCGCCTCGCCGATGGCCAGCGTCTGGCCCAGCAGCTCGGCTTCGTGCCAGGCCGGCCAACCGCGGATATGGAGATTGGCGCGGAAGCGCAGGGGATGAACGGGCCGGCCGACCATGTTCTCGACCGCCGCGACGCTGCCGAGATTGATGATGGAGATGACCTTCCTGGCGACATCGGAAAAGCTGTGGCCGCCGCCCGAAAGCAGCTTTGGCGGCCCCTTCAGCTCCTGGGCGAAATTCGCCGCGAAGAAAGCCTCGATTGCGGCGCAGCCCGCCGCCGTCTCCAGGTCGCCCTGCGCGACCACTTCGCTGCCCTTGCGTATGGTCAGAAGATGGCTGTCGTCCTCGTAGTGAGTCTGCAGTCCCGCCAGCCGCTCATTGCGCATCAGCATCAGGTAAGCGGACTTCTGCCGCCAGGCCGGTGCATGGGGATCGAAGCCGCTGGGGCCGTTTTCGATGGCATAGCGGCGGTCGGCCGGAAACGTCTGGCCCGGCTCCAGGGCGACCGCCTCCAGCGGCTCTGGCGAGAGGCCCTTGACCGGATAGCGGTAGAGGCTGACGACCTGCGCGGGCGGGATGGAAGACATCCGGCCTTTTAGGAGATTCCCGGACCCGGCGCCACCGCACACGAAATTGTGAAGTTGCCTCTTCCGTTTCGCCAAGCCGTTCCCACATTTGGTTCAAGCCGGTGAATACTGGCGACGAGCCACCGGCCGGTTGAGGGATATCAACACGGCCAGCGGAAACCCAATGAAGATGCTGCATCCGTGCCTTAGGGGCGGACCGGCAGGCTGAGGGAATTACGATGAATATCGAAAAATACACCGAGCGTGCGCGCGGTTTCATCCAGTCGGCGCAATCGCTGGCGGTGCGCGACGGCCACCAGCAGTTTTCGCCGCTGCATATGCTGAAGGTGCTTCTGGACGACAGCGAGGGTCTCGCCGGCGGCCTGATCGACCGCGCCGGCGGCAATTCACGCGCCATCCTCAAGGCTACTGAAGAAGCGCTCAACAAGCTCCCAAAAGTTTCCGGAAGCGGTGCCGGGCAAGTTTATCTCGCGCCCGAGTTGGCGCGCGCCTTCGACGCCGCTGAAAAGGCTGGCGAGAAGGCCGGCGACAGCTTTGTCACCGTGGAACGGCTGCTGCTCGGGCTGACGCTCGAGAACAGCGACGCCGGCGCGATCCTCAAAAAGGGCGGCGTCACCCCGCAGAATCTGAACGCGGCGATCGAAGCCCTGCGCAAGGGCCGCACTGCCGACAGCGCCACGGCCGAGAATGCCTACGACGCGCTGAAGAAATATTCCCGCGACCTGACCCAGGCGGCGCGCGACGGCAAGCTCGATCCCGTGATCGGCCGCGACGAGGAAATCCGCCGCACCATCCAGGTGCTTTCCCGCCGCACCAAGAACAATCCCGTCCTGATCGGCGAACCCGGCGTTGGCAAGACCGCGATCGTCGAAGGCCTGGCCTTGCGGATTATCAATGGCGACGTGCCGGAGAGCCTCAAGGACAAGAAACTGCTGTCGCTCGATCTCGGCGCCCTGATCGCGGGCGCCAAATACCGCGGCGAGTTCGAGGAGAGGCTGAAAGCCGTGCTGCAGGAAGTGACCTCGGCCGAGGGCGGCATCATCCTGTTCATCGACGAGATGCACACGCTGATCGGCGCCGGCAAGGGCGACGGTGCGATGGATGCGTCCAACCTGCTGAAACCGGCGTTGGCGCGCGGCGAATTGCATTGCATCGGCGCCACCACGCTGGACGAATACCGCAAGCACGTCGAAAAGGACGCGGCCCTGGCGCGGCGGTTCCAGCCGATCTTCGTCGCCGAGCCGACGGTCGAGGATACCGTCTCGATCCTGCGCGGCCTCAAGGACAAATACGAGCAGCATCACGGCGTGCGGATCACCGATTCGGCGCTGGTGGCGGCGGTCACGCTGTCGAACCGCTACATCACCGACCGTTTTCTGCCCGACAAGGCGATCGACTTGATGGACGAGGCCGCGGCGCGGCTGAAGATGCAGGTCGATTCCAAGCCCGAAGAGCTCGATTCGATGGACCGGGAAATCATCCGGCTCAAGATCGAGCAGGAAGCGCTGAAGAAGGAAAGCGACGCCGGTTCCAAGAGCCGGCTGCAGACCCTGGAAAAGGAACTGGCTGACCTCGAGGAAAAATCGGCGGCCCTGACCTCGCGCTGGAGTGCCGAGAAGAACAAGCTGTCGAACGCCCAGAAGCTGAAGAGCGAGCTCGACGGCCTGCGCATCGAGCTCGCCAACGCGCAGCGCCGCGGCGAGTATCAGCGCGCCGGCGAACTGGCCTATGGCCGGATTCCCGAGCTCGAGAAGCGGCTTGCCGAGATCGAGGCCAAGGAAAACGCCGGCGAGATGATGGAGGAGGCGGTCACCGCCAATCACATCGCGCAGGTGGTGTCGCGCTGGACCGGCGTGCCCGTCGACAAGATGCTGGAGGGCGAAAAGGACAAGCTGCTGAAAATGGAGGGCAGCCTCGGCAACCGCGTGGTCGGCCAGGCCGAAGCCGTGCATGCGGTGGCGACCGCGGTGCGCCGTTCGCGCGCCGGCCTGCAGGACCCGAACCGCCCGATGGGCTCGTTCATGTTCTTAGGGCCCACCGGCGTCGGCAAGACCGAACTGACCAAGGCGCTCGCCGAATATCTGTTCGACGACGAGACCGCGATGGTCCGGCTCGATATGTCCGAATACATGGAGAAGCATTCGGTGTCGCGGCTGATCGGCGCGCCTCCCGGCTATGTCGGGTATGACGAGGGCGGCGCGCTCACCGAAGCGGTGCGGCGGCGGCCCTACCAGGTGGTGCTGTTCGACGAGATCGAAAAGGCGCATCCCGACGTCTTCAACGTGCTCCTGCAGGTGCTCGACGACGGCCGCCTGACCGACGGTCAGGGCCGCACGGTGGATTTCCGCAATACGCTGATCATCATGACCTCGAATCTCGGCTCCGAATTCCTGGTCAACCAGCCGGAGGGCGAGGATACCTCGGCGGTGCGCGAGCAGGTGATGGGCATGGTGCGGGCGCATTTCCGTCCCGAGTTCCTCAACCGCGTCGACGAGATCATCCTGTTCCATCGTTTGCAGAGGAGCGAGATGGGCCGGATCGTCGAAATCCAGTTCGGCCGGCTGCAGAAACTGCTGGAGGACCGCAAGATCACGGTCACGCTCGACGCCGCGGCGCGCGACTGGCTCGCCGCCAAGGGCTGGGACCCCGCCTATGGCGCGCGGCCCCTGAAACGGGTGATCCAGCGCAACCTGCAGGATCCGCTGGCCGAGATGATCCTCGCCGGCGAGGTCAAGGACGGCGATCATGTCGCCATCTCGACCGAGGGCAACGTGCTGACCTTCAACGGCAACGCGCCGCAGACCGCGGAAATCGCGCAGTTCGAGGCGCCGGTGCCGAAACGGAAGCTGAACTGAGCTTGGGCTGCGCCGGGCTGTCCGGTTCACCTGCGATAAAAACAAATACGGGCCTGCGCAAAACGCGGGCCCGTAACTGCTTCCACAGGTGCCGAACCGGGGCGATCCCGGCAGGACGCCTCAGCGGTTGGTGATCTGCCGCACGCCGGCGGTGCCGGTGGCGTCCGAAATGCGCGCCGTGCCGCGGTTGTTCATCATGGCATCGAGCCGGTCGCGCTCCTTCTCGAAGCTGGTCATCAGCGGTCCGTCAAGCGAGCGGCCACGCGGCAGCTTGATGCGCATCGGATCGACGAAACGGCCATTGACCAGGATTTCGTAATGGACGTGCGAGCCGGTCGACTGGCCGGTCGATCCGACGAAGCCGATCACCTGGCCCTGCCGCACCCGCTTGCCGGGCTCCATTCCCTTGGCGAAGGCCGACATGTGGCCATAGGCGGTCTCGTAACCGTTATTGTGCTTGAGGCGGACGTAGTTGCCGTAGCCGCCTTCGCGCTCGGCCTTCTCGACGACACCGTTGCCGGAGGCGAAAATCGGCGTGCCGTACGGCGCGGCCCAGTCGACGCCGGTATGCATTTTGACGTAGCCGAGGATCGGATGGCGGCGGGCGCCGAAGCCCGAGCGCATGATGGCGTTACCGACCGGCTTGCGGACCAGGAACTTCTTCGCGCTCT
>Ga0302320_10006445_pt1 | contig 26041 bp, 17 predicted proteins | sample Bog_T0_3_FD_202130 | JGI IMG/M metagenome (GOLD analysis project Ga0302320, IMG submission 202130) | Peat permafrost microbial communities from Stordalen Mire near Abisko, Sweden - Bog_T0_3 | ecosystem: Environmental > Terrestrial > Soil > Wetlands > Peat | place: Sweden: Abisko, Stordalen Mire... | reverse complement strand
CCGCGACGTTGACCGTCGACGAGTGCGAGCCCACGCGGATGGCGCCGACGTCGCTGCCGCGAATCCCTCCGCGGCGGCAGACGATGGCGAGAAGGCGGCGGGCGTCTGCCCCCTGATCGGCGCCCCAGGTCACGCGGAACGACACCCACTCCCGGGCATCGTCGCGTCGTCCACGCGCAGGTCTTGCGTCGTCCGCACCGCTTGCGCCGTGCGATGCCGAGGGCTCGTACGGAGCCTGGCTCATGTCGCGGCTGGGGCGAGGGAGCGGCTTGCCTGGAGTCGGGGCGCGCGGCAGCTCGCGGTCGCGCTCGCGATCGCGCTCACCAGCGCGGCTGCGGGTGTCCTGCCGGCTGGTCGGGGGCTCGATGCGACGGAGGTCCCGGGGCTCGCAGGCCTCGGCGCGCCGCACGCGCTGGAGGAGACGCGAGAGCGTTCGAGTGACGTCGGGCGAACCGGCGAGCCGTGCGGCGAGGGCTGCGATGCGCGGCGCTTCGGGCGCGGCGTCGTCGCTGTCTCGCGTGAGCTCCTCGAACAGGCGCTCGTCGGACGCCTTGCGGATCTCGTCGGCGCTCGGCACCGACTCGACGCGGAACACGACCCCCGCGCGCCCGAGCAGCGAGCTCACGACACGCAGCCCGATCGGGGTCACGAGCACCGAGCTCGTCCCCTTGCGCCCCGCGCGGCCCGTCCGACCGCTGCGGTGCGTGTACGTGTCGGCGTCGCTCGGCGCGTCGGCGTGGATGACGTGCGCGATGTCCTGCACGTCGATGCCGCGGGCCGCCACGTCCGTGGCGACCAGCACACGCAGCGTCCCCTGCTTGAAGGCGCTCATCGCGCGGTTGCGCGCGACCTGATCCATCTCCCCCGACAGCGATCCGACCGAGAACTTCGCGGCCGCGAGCTCCTTCGCGAGGCTCGCGACGTCGGCGCGCGTGCGGGCGAAGACGAGCGCCTGCTCCTCGGGCTTGGCGAGGAGGATGTTGACGACCGCCCCCACCTTCTCCTTCGAGTCCACGAGGATGATGCGGTGAACGATGTCGACGTTCGCGGCGCCGAGGCGCGTCCCCTCGACGTGCGCCGGGTTCTGCTGGACGCTGTCGGCGAGCGCGCGCACGACGTGAGGGAAGGTCGCGGAGACGAGGTGCGTGCGGTGCTCGGCCGGCGGGTAGCCGAGGATGGCGGTCAGGTCCTCGCGGAAGCCGAGGTCGAGCATACGATCGGCCTCGTCGAGCACGACGGCCGCGACCTGCGAGGCGTCGATGCTCTTTCGCGACAGGTGATCGAGCAGCCGGCCCGGCGTTCCGACGATGACCCCCGGCCCCGTCCCGAGCGCGCGGCGTTCGTCTCTCGCGGACGAGCCTCCCGTCGTCGTCACGACCTTCACTCCGAGCGGCGCGAAGAGCCACGACAGCTCCTGCTCCACCTGGTGCGCGAGCTCGCGCGTCGGCGCGACGACCATGACGCGGGGGCGTGCGGCGCCACCTTGAGAGGCGGTCTCGCCCAGGATGAGATGACGGAGCGCCAGCCCGACCGCCACCGTCTTGCCTGAGCCGGTCTGGGAGGTCATCCGCAGGTCTCGGTCGGCCAGCGCCGGGTCGAGGACGGCCTCCTGTACGGCGGTCAACTCGGTGAAACCTCGGCGAGAAAGGGCGGCCGTGAGCTCCGGGCCGAGCTGGGCCGCCAGGTGAGAGAGAGCGTCCAGGTCGGGCATCGTCCAGCGGCGCTTACCAGCCCGGTGAGGGGGCGGACAGCGAAAGCGGACTTGCGCGCCAGAATCGTGCATCATGGGTGGTGGGAAGCATTCTCTCTCGCTGCCTGCCTGGGTCCGATGCCGAGCGGCTCGCTCTTCGTCTGGACGTACCGTTCTTCGAGCCGACACTACAGAATCGAGAAAATGATGGGCAATCGTCTCTACGTCGGAAACCTCTCCTTCCAGTCCACCGCGGAGTCCGTCCGCGCAGCATTCACTCCCTTCGGAGAGATCACGGACGTGCACGTCGTCTCCGACCGTGAGACCGGCCAGTCGCGTGGCTTTGCCTTCGTGACCATGGGCTCTGCCGCGGAGGCCACGAAGGCCATCGCGGAGATGAACGGCGCGCTGCTCGACGGCCGCCCGCTCCGCGTCAACGAGGCCGAAGAGCGCCAGAACCGCGGTGGCGGTGGTGGTGGCGGCGGCGGGTTCGGCGGCGGCGGCGGTGGTGGTGGTCGCGGCGGCGGAGGTGGTGGTGGCCGTGGCGGCGGAGGTGGTGGCCGTGGCGGTGGCGGCGGCGGCGGTGGTGGTGGTGGCGGCGGCAAGCGCGATCGCTGGTAAGAAGGTCTCGAGCGGGGAGCTAGCCGCTCCCTGCGCGGATGAAATGGGACGTGCGTTGCTGCACGTCCCTTTTCTTTTGTGCGGTGGTCAGGGCGCCGTGTTCACCGCTCCGGGCGTCTGCCCGTTGAGGACGAAGGCGCCGGTGCCGTTGGGCAGGCGGCCCCAGCTGTCGCCGGACACCGTGGTCTCGGCCGGGTACGACTGATCGAAGATCGTCGCGCTTGCCGGGTTGAGCAGATAGATGTGCGCGCCGTTCGTGTTGCTGATGTTCCACGTGGCCTGGACGCACACGCTCGCCGGGCAGCCGGGGAGGGTCGAGCCGCCGTCCTTCGGAGCTCCGAGGGCGAGCGCGTAGGCGCCTGCCGCGAGCGTGCTGCCTGCCGGAAATACCGCCGCGGTCTTCGGCGAGCCAGGAACACCTGCGTCGCTGTCCTTCGCCTCCGTCACGCCCCATCCCGAGAGATCGATCGACGTCGACCCGGTGTTGAACAGCTCGACGTAGTCGATGCTCTTGCCCGAGATCTCGTTGATCACGAGACCGCCGCCGCCGTCGATGGACGACGTGACTCCCGTGTCCTGCTCCTTCTGGATGGGCGCATCGCTCGCCCCGGGCATGCCCGTGTCGCCCTGCATCGCCTGGCGGGCGTCCGCCGCGGGCGTCGTCGCGTCGTGGGTCGCCACGGTCATCGCGTCCGCGCGTCCGCTCGTCGCGTTCAACGTCGATGTCGACGTCGACGTCGCGCCGCTCTCCGCGCCGTTCGACGCGGGGGTCGAGGACGAGCAGGCGGAGAGCAGAGAAAGAACGAACACGCCGTTCGCGAGAACAAGCTGGTGAGATGTCGTCATGGCGGCGGCTTATAACGACCGCCTCTCGCGGGCGTCGTAGCGTCTTGGTGACGCCGAGTGGCGCTCCAGTGACGGGCCGATGGCGGGGGTCTCGCCTCGACGCTGCGTCCGGCTTTGCCGCGCCCCGGCGTCGCGTAGTATCCCGGGACCCATGCCCCCGCGCCCCCTCTCCTTCAAGAAGGTCCTCATCGCCAACCGCGGCGAGATCGCCGTCCGCGTCGCGCGCACGCTCCGCGAGATGAACATCCGCAGCGTCGCGGTCTACTCCGACGTCGACCGCGCCGCGCTGCACGTGCGCATGGCCGACGAGGCGTACTGCATCGGCCCGGCCGCGGCGTCCGAGAGCTACCTGCGGATCGACAAGATCATCGACACCGCGAAGAAGGCGGGCTGCGACGCCATCCACCCCGGCTACGGCTTCCTCAGCGAGAACCCGCTCCTGCCCGAGGCGTGCACCGCCGCCGGCATCGTGTTCATCGGGCCGCCCGCGAGCGCGATGCGTCAGATGGGGTCGAAGACCGCGGCGCGCGAGCGAATGAGCGCGGCGGGCGTCCCCATCGTGCCGGGTGCCCTCTGTAACACGAGCGACGAGGCGGTCGAGGCCGCGAAGAAGATCGGCTTCCCCGTCATGCTCAAGGCGGCGAGCGGCGGCGGCGGCAAGGGCATGCGCCTCGTCGAGCGCGCGGAGGACATGGCGAACGCGTGGGAGCGCGCCCGCAGCGAGGCGAAGAAGTTCTTCGGCGACGACACCGTCTACCTCGAGAAGGCCATCATCCGTCCCAGGCACGTCGAGATCCAGGTCCTCGGCGACCAGCACGGGAACCTCGTGCACGTCTTCGAGCGCGACTGCTCCATCCAGAGGAGAAACCAGAAGGTCGTCGAGGAAACCCCCTCGCCTGCGGCGTCGAAGGACCTCATCGATCGCATGGGGGCCATCGCGGTGCAGGGGGCGAAGGCGGTCGGCTACTTCTCGGCGGGGACGTTCGAGTTCCTGCTCGCGGACGACGGGCAGTTCTACTTCCTCGAGATGAACACGCGCCTGCAGGTCGAGCACCCCGTCACCGAGCTCGTGAGCGGCCTCGATCTCGTGCGCGAGATGGTCCGCGTCGCGCAGGGGGAGCCCCTCGGCTTCGCGCAGAGCGATCTGCACGCGCGCGGCGCCGCCATCGAGTGCCGCGTCTACGCGGAGGACCCGGCGACCGGCTTCCTCCCCTCCCCCGGCAAGATCGACTCGCTCGTCACGCCCAGCGGCCCCGGCGTGCGCGACGACGGCGGCGCCTACCCTGGCTGCGTCATCTCGAGCTTCTACGACCCGCTCATCTCCAAGCTCAGCGTCTGGGCCCCGACCCGCGAGCGCGCCGTCGAGCGCATGCGCCGCGCCCTGTCGGAGTACGTCGTCACCGGCATCAGGACCAACCTGTCCTTCCACCAGCGCCTCTTCCTGCACCCGGAGTTCGTCGCGGGGCGGTACGACACCGGGTTCCTCGAGCGCGAGAAGGGCTCGCTCGTCACGTCGCGCGAGATCGACGAGGCGGACCGCGAGCCGCTCGCAGTGGCCATCGCCATCGCGGCTGCGAGGATGGAGCGGGTGAGCGGAGTGAAGACGGCCGACGTCGGGGAGACCGGCTCGCGCCTGTCGCCGTGGGTGTCAGAGCACCGCGCGCGCCTGCTGCGCTGAGCGAGGCGCGCGTGCGCCCGGCGTGTCCTGTCCAGGACCCGAGAGACGCCCGAGAAACTTCGAGAGACGCCCGAGGAGCTTCAAGAGCCGCTCTGCAAGAGGTTCGGCACCGTCACACCTCTCGCAGCGCCGCGCTGCAAGAGGCTCGGCACCGTCACACCTCTCACAGAGACGCTGTGCATGAGGTTCGGCACCGTCGGACCTCTTTCAGAGGCGCTGTGGCTATCCGCGCGGCCCTATACCCCTTGCTTGACGCAGCTCCCCGCAGGCTGGCTCGTGTCGATGTGCAGGTGCGGGCCGCCCGACAGCTCGTCGTAGACGAACGTGAAGCCCGAGGTGCAGGCGCCGTTGATGAACTTCGACTGCAGGTAGCTGCCGTTCAGGTCGAAGGCCTTGCCGAACATGTGCCGCGAGGTCTTGGCGCACGTCACCGTGCAGTTGCCGGACTGCGGCTTCGACCCGCAGCACGACACCGCGCCGCACATCCCCATGCAGACCTGCGTCTGGTGGGCCGGGCCACGGAACGCGCTGGTCACCTTCGGCGCGCCGAAGCTCGCCGCGAACTTCTCGAGGTAGCGGACCGCCTGGTTGTCGAGGACGACGAACTCGTCCGAGCTCGAGGTGAGGTCCGAGAGCTTGTAGTGCTCCGAGATCATCACGCTCGCGCCGAGGGTCTTGCCGGTGAGGCCGTCGACGACGTTGCTCATGTCGATGAAGCAGCTCGGGACGTTGTTCGCCGGGAAGCCCTTGGGGAGGTGTGGCGTGTACGCCGCGGTCGTCGTGGCGCTCGGCACCGTCTTGATGGTCGCGAAGACCTTCGACGAGGTGCCGGTAGGTCCGAACGACTCGAACACGGCAGGGACGCACTGGCCGTTCTGGGTAAGGAAGGCGCCGGCGCCCGACGGCGTGAGGTTCGCCTGCGCGCAGGCCTTCTGCGTCGACTGGAAGCTCTTCTGACCCCCGCTCTGCGCCGAGCTGAAGCCGCAGAGAGGCTGCACCTTCGTGAGCTGCGCCCCCGTGCCCGACGTCAGGCCGCCGCCCGACCCCGTGAGCGCGGTCCCGCCGCCGAGCACGTGCAGCGCGTCGCCCGAGAACGAGACCGGGCCTCCCGCAGCCACGTCACCGGCGGCGAACGGAATCGTCTCGGTGTTGCCGCTGTCGGTGTCGGTCAGCGCGAGCGTGCCGCCGGCGATGTCGAGCACGTACGTCCCCGACTCGAGCCACTCGTCCTCGGAGCCGGTCGTGCGCTCGAGCGTGTAGTTCTCGCCGTCGACGAAGTCGATCGACTCGATGTCCCCCACGTTCGCGAGGTCTCCCGAGACCACGTACTCCTGGTAGACCCAGTCGGGCGCCGTCCCCGCGTCGGACGCCGACGTGTCCGACGAAGCGCCGCAGCCCGGCATCAGCGCGAGAGCCATCAGCGTGCTCGCAGCGAGCGTGGCGATCGCGACGGAGGAACGACGGAGGATGGTGCGCTTCACAGGTCGGTGCATGATGTGCCCCCGGTTCTAAGCAAAGGGTGAGCCGGCGCCGTGGCAGCGAAAAGGCGGCGGGATGACGCCGTGTGGGACCGCGGCGCGGCAGCGGGCCTTCCATCCGCGGAAGGAGCGCTTCCGCTCACTTGAAGCGCGTGTGGCACTCCTTGCATGTCGCCTTCATCGCTCCCAGCGCCGTCGCCGCGCCCGTCTCGTTCCTCGCCGAGAAGGCCGCCTGGAGCTCCTCGGCGTGCGTGTGCAGGCGCAGCGCGAAGTCGTCGAACATCGGCCCCTTCGAGAACTCTTTCGCCTTCGCGCTCGTCGCCTGGATGCGGAGCGCCATGTCCTGGATCGCGGCCCAGTCGGCGTCGGTGTAGCCCGTCTTGTTGATCTTGGACCACTGCGGGTCGGCCACCGTCGCCTGGACGTCCATCACCTCGGTCAGGTTCGAGGCGCCGCCGATCTGAGCGACGGTCAGGTCGCGATGCGGAGCACAAGCAGCGGCGGCCGCGGCGACCGCGACGATGGAAGAGAGGACGGCGGTGCGCATGAGACGGAGCATGCCTGAAAGGGACGGAGCGTGGAAGTGGACCCCGCGCTAGTCGATCGCGGGCGGGGCCTCGGGCACCCAGCGCTCGCCGCGCAGGACGAAGCGCAGGGGCCCGGGGACGCGCGGGGTGCGGACCTCGTGCTCGTGATCGCCCGGCAGGACGAGCGCGAGCGTGCCCTCGGTCGCGCCCGACGGATCGGGGACAGGCACGAGCTTCGGGCACACGGGCTCCACGCCGAGGTGCCTGGCGATGACCACCGCCTCGATGACGGACGAGGCCCCCGCAAGAATCTGGAGGCAACGGTGCGTGGGAGGCGCGAGCTGGAGCTCGCCCGCGTCGAACCTCCGGAGCACCTCGGCCGGCGCGGCCCAGAAGCTCGCGGTGGTCTCGTGAGCGTCGTGCGCGCCGTCCTGGCCCGCGGGCGCGACCGCGAGGAAGAAGCGCGTGTCGAAGCGGCGGCTCTCGGCGATCGGCGTGACCCATCGTCCGAAGGGCTGCAGGGCTGAGAGGTCGAGCGAGAGACCGCGCGCTTCGAGGGCGCTCCGCAGCGTGACCGGAGCCGGGCTCCCCTCGGAGATCTGCGTGCGGAGCAGGAGCACCTCCTCGCCGTCGAGCGGCGCACCCGCCGTGAGCAGGATCGCCGCCTCCTCGAGCGCCTCGCGGCAGGCCGCGATGCCGAACGCGCGGGCCGTGGCCTCGTCGTCGTCCGCGGCGAAGCGCGGGAAGCCCTGCGCGGAGGGTCCCCACGCCTCGTCGCGATCGGTCGCGTCGACCTTGCCACCCGGGAACACCACCGCGCCTCCTAGGAACCCGCTCTTCACATGGCGCACGACACAGAAGACCTCGAGCCCACCACGCCCTGGCCCTGCATCCCGTACGAGCAGCAGCGTCGCGGCGTCACGCGGGGGGACTGCGCTGCGGCTGGCGTCGAGATCGAGCATGACGGGAGACTGCCACAGCCTCCCCCCGAGGACGCCGTCATTGGCGACGGGTGTTGCGGCGGTCGGTCTCGAGCCTGGCGCCCATTCGACGCTGTCCGTCGTCGGCCTCGACGAGCCACCAGGCATCGTGCGCCTCGCTCGCGATCGACGACACGAGCAGCTCGGCGGCGCGCTCCGGCGCGATCGATCCGTCGGCGCGGCCCGGGAGCTCGACGACGGCGCGAGACACGTGGAGCTGCTCGAGCGCGTGAGAGATGTGCTTCACCGCAGTCGCGTAGAGAGCCTCGGTGAACTCCGCCCGGGGCCCCAGCCCGAAGACGAGCACCTTCTCGAACGGGAGCTTCGGTCGCCCTGGCACAAAGACGAGCTCGCCCTTCGCGCCGCCGAGGAACCTCTCGCGCGACAGGGCCGACAGCCTCCCGGCCAGCCGGAAGTCGAGCAGCCCGGCGCACCCGCGGACCGGGCGGACGTCGGACCAGATGCAGCACGCGAGGAGCTCGGCGCTCGCGAGGTCCAGCTCGCGCAGATCAGGGGCGACGAAACGAAAATCCAAGAGAAGCCGTCAGGGGAGGTCCTTGCGGCCAAGGTCGTCGGCGATCCGGTTGAGCACGCCGTTGACGAAGCCGCTCGACTCCTCGGTGCCGAATTGCTTCGCGAGCTCGACGGCCTCGTCGAGGATGACGGCGCGCGGGACGTCGGTGCGGTTCGCCAGCTCCCACGTCCCAAGACGAAGCACGTTGCGGTCGACCCTCGCCATGCGCTCCATCCGCCAGTGCGTGGACGCCTTCGCGATGTGTGCGTCGACGGCGGTCAGCGTCTCTTCGACGCCTCTGACCGCGCGGTCCGAGTACTCCCGCCCCTCGGGCTCCGCCTCGAAGCTCCGCCAGAACAGCGGGATGACGGCGTCGGCGCGAACCCCCGACGCCTCCATCTGGAAGAGCATCTGCAGGGCGGCCTCGCGGCCCGAGTGGCGTGCGCCCATGTCAGAACCCGGCTTCGCCGAGCGCCCGCGCGAGAGAGACCATCTCGATGGCGGTGACGGCCGCGTCCCACCCCTTGTTGCCGGCCTTCGTGCCCGCGCGCTCGATCGCCTGCTCGATGCTGTCGGTGGTCAGGACGCCGAACGCGATGGGGACGCCTGTCGCCATCGACGCGGTCGCGACCCCCTTCGACACCTCGGAGGAGACGTACTCGAAGTGAGGCGTCGAGCCGCGGATCACGGCCGCGAGCGCGATGACCGCGTCGGCCTTCTGCGACCGCGCCACGCGCTGGGCGACGAGCGGGATCTCCCACGCGCCCGGCACGCGCACGAGCGTGACGTTCGCCGGGTCTCCGCCGTGCCGCGCGATGGCGTCGAGCGCGCCCGAGACGAGGTGGTCGACGATGAAATGGTTGAAGCGGCTCGCCACGACGACGAAGCGCGTGCCCGAGGGGACGACGACGTTCCCCTCGACGGTGCGGGGGGTGCTCGAATCTCGCGCGGTCATGCGTCTCCTCGTGGGTGCGGTGCAGCGGCTGGCGGGTTGGGGGGCGCGGTGTCACTCGCGGGCAGCGACGCGAACAGGACCTGCTCGAGGACCTCGAGGCCGAAGCCCTCGAGCCCCGCGATCTTGCGAGGGTTGCCGGTGAGGATGCGGATCTTCTGCAGCCCCAGGTCGGCGAGGATCTGCGCGCCGAGGCCGAACTCCCTGAGCGGATGATCGGCGGGCCTCGGCGTCGCGACCGTCAGCGCGGCGTACGCCTCGAGCTCGTCCTTCGTCTTGCCGCGCGGCGGGAGGTAGACGACCACGCCCCGCCCCTCACGCTCGATGGCGCGGATCGCGGCGCGGAGGTTCCGCCCCCCCTCGCTGGGCGTCGATGCGAAGAGATCGGCCACCGAGGACCCGGCATGGACGCGGCAGAGGGTCGGCACCTTCGCGTCGAGGGTCCCCTTCACGAGCGCGAGGAACTGCCGGCCGTCGGTCGACACCTCGTACGCCACGGCCCGCCAGCGCGTCTGCGTCTCGTCGAGCACGATCTCGTGCTCGCTGACGCGATGAACGAGGCGCTCGGTCTGCAGCCGGTACTGGATCAGATCCGCGATGCTCAGGATGCGGAGGTTGTGCTTCTTCCCGAAGACCTCGAGGTCGGGCATGCGCGCCATCGACCCGTCCTCGTTCATGATCTCGCAGATGACGCCGGCCGGCGTGAGCCCGGCGAGCCGCGCGAGATCGACCGAGCCCTCGGTCTGGCCAGTGCGAACGAGGACGCCGCCGTCGCGGGACCGCAGCGGGAAGACGTGCCCCGGCGTGACCAGCTCCTCCGGTTGCGTCGTCGGCCGCGCGGCCAGGCGGGTCGTGTGAGCGCGGTCGGCGGCGCTGATGCCGGTCGTCACGCCGGTGCCGGCCTCGATGCTCACGGTGAAGGCGGTGCCGAGCGCCGGCCCCGTTCGCCCGGCGCTCTGCATCATCGGGAGCCCCAGGCGCGAGACCTGCTCCTCGGTGAGCGTGACGCAGATGAGACCGCGACCGTAGGTCGCCATGAAGTTGATGTCGGCGGGCGTCGTCAGCTCCGCCGCCATGCAGAGGTCCCCCTCGTTTTCGCGATCTTCGTCGTCGACGAGGATCACCATCCGCCCCGCCCGGATGTCGGCGATGGCGTCGTTGACGCGCTCGAGCAGCTTCGGGTCGAGCTCCAGGATCGGCGGCGGAGACACCTTAAAGCATCCCATTGCGCTTCAGGCGATCCATCCACGCGGCGTGGCTGGCTTCGTGGGCGGCCGGATCGGCAGAGGCGTCCGGCGCCTGCGCGGCCTGCGAGCCGACCTCGAGGAGACGGGCGACGTAGCGAGAGAGGAGATCGACCTCGAGGTTCACGGCGTCGCCGACCGCGAGGGTCGCGAGCGACGTCACCTCCGAGGTGTGCGGGATGACCGTGACGTCGAAGGTGCGGCCGCGCGCGACGTTCACCGTGAGGCTCACGCCGTTGACGGCGACCGACCCCTTCTGCGCGATGAAGCGCGCGAGGCGAGGAGGGAACTCGAACGTGAGGCACAGCGCTGACCCCTCGGGCACTCGCGCGGTGAGCGTGCACACGTCGTCGACGTGGCCGGACACCAGGTGACCGCCGAGGCGTGCGCCGAGCGCGAGGCTGCGTTCGAGGTTGACCGGGGCGCCGCCCGCGAGCGCGCCGAGCGTCGTCCGCGCGAGAGTCTCGGCCGAGACGTCTGCCTCGAAGCCGTCGGGGAGGATCTTCGTCACGGTGAGGCAGGTGCCGTCGACGGCGATCGACTCGCCGAGGACCAGCGGTTTCAAGGTGCTGCGTACGTGGACGACAGCGCCTGGCCCGTGAGGGCGTCGCGCGACGAGCACGCCTTTCTCTTCGACAAGCCCGGTGAACACGAGCGGAGACCTAGTAGACGATGGTGGGTTCGTAAAGGGGGAGGGGGCGGTATGCTGCGCCCCGCATGGACTCGACAGCGATGGCGATGGCGACGACACGAGGCGCGGTAACGCTGGCCCTGGCCCTCTCGGTGGGCTGTAGCTCGTCCTCCGGCACGCCTTCGGCGGACTCCGGGCCCACGACGGAAGCCGGGCTCTCCCGCGACGGCGGCACGCCCCACGACGCGCACACGGCGAACGACGCGTCGGCGCTGCGCGACGCAGCGACGGACGTCGTGGCGAAGCACGACGTCGGGTCCGCCAGGGACGCGAGCACGGCCGACGCCCCGACGACGCCGCACGACGCGGGGTCGAGCGATGCGAACGTCGGCGCAGATGCAAACCACCTCGACCCGGCGATCGCGCTGGCGAGCTGCGCCGGAATGTCGATGACCCTCACCCTGTCGAACGAGGAGGCGTACGTCGATGTCCCCGTGGGGACGGAGAAGGGGCAGTTCGTCCTCGACTACGGGTCGAACTTCTCGTTCATCGACCTGTCCGCCTTTGCGGCGCCGGGGCCGACGACGACGGGATGCATCCGCGCAGATGTCGGGGGGCTGTGCAGCGTCTCGGACTTCGCCTTCTTCACCGCCCCGATGACGGTCAACCTCACGGCCGCGAACTATTCGGGGCTGACGGGCACGGTGCGGCAGGCAGGGATCATCGGGACCGACCTCCTCGGGCAGTACGTCATCACGCTCGACTACGCCGGCGGCCATGTCTACGCGTCGCCCGAGGCTTCATTCTGCTCGGCGTCGACGCTCGGGAGCGCTGGGTTCGTCCCGCTGTCGGTCGCAGGCTTCTTCCAGAACGACACCTCGACCCTCGAGCCGTTCACCGACGTCGACGACGCGGGCGACTCCCAGTACACGGTCCCGGACGTCCCGACCGTCGCCGTGCAGCTCGACGGAATCGCAGCGCTCGCGCAGCTCGACACCGGCTTCAGCGACCTGACGTCACCGTATGCGGTGAACATCAACGAGGCGCTCTTCGCGGCCGTGAACGGCGCCCACCCGGGCGCGCTCGTCCGCGATGCGTCGCTCGACCAGACCCTCACGACGTGCGAGGTCGACGTGAGCGAGACCGTGAGAGGGTACCGGCTCGCCACCGGCGCCGCGTTCGCGCTCGGTCCGGCCGGCGCCGTGGCACGGAGCTACCCGAACGCGACGATCTTCCTCAAGGAGACACCGGACGCAGCGGTCAGCTGCGGTGGGATCTCGACCTGGAGCGTCCCCGCCGCGCAGGTCGGGGCGTCATTCTTCGATGGCATGCAGGCCCTCGTGTTCGATCCGTTCTCCGCCCGGGTGTGGATCCCCAAGGATTGACGCTATTGCCGCTCCTCGGCTCGTTCCGTCACCGGCACCGACGTGGGCTCGCTGGGCTCGGTCCAGGTCAGTTGTGAGTGGCCGAGCGCGGAGCCTTCGATGGCGCCGCGGGAGCTCGCGGCGTTGCGCTCTCTGGGCTGCTCCGGAGCCAGAGCGTGACGATGAGGCAGACAGCCGCGAACCCCATCAGCGGCAAGAGAATCCATCGCCCACCGTCGCTCGTCTTCGGCGCGACCCGATCGGGGAAGCGGTGTGACGCGTGCGGCTGCGGCCGCGCCGGCGCGGGGAACGTCGGCTCCCGCTGGAGTCCACGCGCCAGCGGCTGAACCGGCTTTTGCTGCGGATCAGGGATGGCGACCGCGACAGGTGCGAACGGGACGACGATCGGCGCGCTCGGCATCGCGGGCGGCGCGGGCATCTCGAACCGTACGCTATTCGGGACGACCGCTATCGGCATCACAGGCATCGGCGGCGCGAAAGAGGCGGCCCCGAGCAGTGGCGGGAGGGGGGCGAGCGCCACGGGGGATGGACGAGCCGTGAAGGACGTCGGTAGCAGCCGGGCGAAGCGCGGGATCTCACGTAGGTCGGTCCAGGGTCCGTCATCTCCCTCACGGCGGAGCCTCGTCGTCGCGGCGAGCTGGCGCGAGGCGACGCGCAGAGTAAGCGCATCCGCCGCGAATGGCCCGGTCACCTCCCCGTCCACGTCGATGAACCAGCGCTCCATGGTGTATTCCCTCGCATCACAGCGCTACCCCCTCGGGCCCCGGCTCGCAACGCGGACCCGAGAGGCCGAGCGCGACGCCCTCCAACTCCCTCGCAAGCAATCGATGAGCGTTGCTACACTGCCGCCATGCTCTCGCGGCTCAGGCGCTTCGCTCTCGGCGCCGTGGGCATGTGCGGTGTCGCGCTCGCCGCGTGCGGCCCCAGTTTCCAGGTCGTCTACGAGGGGGACGCGCGCTTCGAGCACTGCTACGCGCTCGATGAAGTGCCCACGGTCGCGATGCAGGAGAAGACCGACTGCTGGAACCAGTGGATGCGGAGCTACACCTACGGCCAGACGCGGAACCGCATCGACTATGCCGCGAGCCGCGCGAAAGCGCTTCGCGACGTCCCTGTGATGCCGACCGACGAGGCGGTCATGGGCGCTGCCCCGGGCGAGGGCACGGGGCGTGTGGGCAAGGACGAGCCGCTCACGACGAACGCGTTCGCGCCGCCGCCCAAGACCCAGAACGACGGGGATGCCGGGCCCGCAAGCGCGGCCCCAGAAAACACTGCCGTAGTCACCACACATCCGGGCGTGCCGCTCGGGGTCGTGCTTCCGTCGACCACACCGCACGAGCCATGCACCGATCGCTGCCGGTCGGAGTGGGAGGTGTGCCGCGGCGCGTGCAAGGGAAAATGCGCGGCGTGCGACCACTCGTACGGCGGCTGCATGAAGCGCTGCTTCTAGGGCAAGCGCTGGCTACTCGCAGTAGCCCACAGCGAGGTATCCGTCGTAGGCAGAGAGGCATGTGCCGTCGACATTGGCACTCGCCACGTCCTGACACTCCGACACGGCCTTCGCAGGGAAGGTGATCTCGTTGCAGCACGTCGCGAGCGTCGCGCAGCTCACCGTAGGCTGGTGCGCTCCGTCGGGGAGCAATGCGCCACCGCCGCAGTAGCCCGAAGAGGTCAGGGTCGTGAGGAGCGCGCCGCAGGTGCCGTCGACGCCCGCCGATGCGGTGGCCCGGCAGGGTGTAACGCTGGCGGTCGGGAGCGATTCGCTCCCGCAGCACGCGGAGAGCGCTGGGCAGGCGCCGGCAGGGCTGGTGGCGCCTCCCGCGCACTCGTTCGACGCGGTGAGGTCCGTGAGGAGCGAGGCGCAGGGGCTCTCGACACCGGCGCCCTGGACCGACTGGCACGTCACGAGCTGATCTGCAGGCAATGCCGAGCTGCCGCAGCACGCGCTAAGGAGCGCGCAGGCGACGGCGCCCCCATCACCAACCCCGGCGTCGATCGCGATTGTTGCGTCGACGCGCGTCGTCGCGTCGATCGTCGTCGTCACGGGAGACGCGCATCGCCCGCTCGTGGCGAGAACGGTGAGCTCGGCGGCGCACTCCGACGCCCCGGCCTGCGCCGCGAGCTGGTTGCAGCTCGTCACGACCTCCGAGGGCAAGGTCGCACAGCAGGCGGCGAGCGTCCCGCAATACTCCGCGGCCGACGCCTCGGCCGACCCGCCACCGAGGACCTCGGCCTCCCCGCTGGCGTAGCACGCTGCAACGCACGTCGCGAAGACGATGGACGGCGTCACCCAGCTCAAGAACGACAACCGCATCGTACCTCACGCCAATCAGGGGTAGCGGAGGACCTCGGCGACCTCCGGTTGACCCCCGTCTTCCCCCGTCGCGCGAGCCAGTGCAACTGCGTAGCAGTGCACTTCGTCGCAACCCGCGTCGACGAGCTCATCGGCAGCTCGAGCGATACGCACGAGCTCTCCAGGTGTATCCATCGACACCACGCGATAGGCCAGCCCGTCTATGGGCGCTTCGCCAGCATCGTTCCCGACCGAGCGCTCGGCCCATGCGACCACGACGCCGCCGGCGACCGCACCGCTCCAGAAAGGGCCGCGAACGTGCGCTGGGTCAGCAGGCGCGAGCTCGACGGTGACGTCGCGTGACCCGGCGCGGTCCCACGCCAGAGCGTGAACGGTGCTCTTGCTGATCACGTCACCGGGGGCGCTCGTGTCGCGCGTGAACGCGAGGATGGCGGTGTGAGCGTCCGCGTCGACGAGCGTGACGTCGTCCCCCTCCGTCAGCTTGCGCCCGAAGCGGCGCCACAGCGGCCGATGATCGCCCGTTACCTCTCGCGACGCGACGCTGCCGCTTTGGCCGATGCGGACGAGGCCGAGCACGTCGCCGACTGCGTACACCTCGTGGCCGCGCTCCTCGTCGCCCGGAAACTCGATGTCCTCCATGACCCGTATCGGTGGCGTGCGTATCCCCTGGCTCCACGAGGTAAGGGTCACGTCTTCATCGCCGTCACCGAGTGCGAGGATGCGGTGCGCCGCGCAGAGGACGAGCGGGTCGCGCTCCTCGGGGAGCGCGAGCGCGGTCACCGAGGTGGCCGTCCCGTACGCCCTCGCCTTCACGAGCCAGGTCCCCTTCGTCCCTCGCTCGGCCCAGACAAGCTCGGTGTCGGTCGCGCACGTCGCTGCACCGACGGAGAACGGCTCGTCACGCACCTTACCGTCGGCATCGATGCTCGTCGCCATCGTGGCGTCCTGGCCTCCATGCAGACCGTGCCACACGACGATCGCGCCGCCGGCCGACGGCAACACGGTCAGCGTCGCGGTCGCGCTCCACGCGACGCCGGTGATCACATCGTGTGTCCACAAGGTCGTGCCAGCGCTCGAGAGCGCCGTCAGCGCGACCGCCCCTCGCGCCACGACGAAGCCAGCGACGAACGTCGTCCCCGCGGCCGAGCGCGACGCTGCAATGGGGCGAGAGAACCGTGCGGCTGGCGCTGCCGCGGGGGGCTCGGGCGGTGCATGCGGGCCGCTCGCATCCGGCGCTGCTTGCGGAGCCTTCGAGTGGTGACATGCGACGACGGCGATGAACGAGACCACCGCCACGACCCTTCGCATGCGTGCAGGCTAGCCCGCATTTCAGCCGGCGTCGGCCAGCACGATGCCACGACCTCCTGGCTTGTGGCAGTCAGGTTCCTTCGAGGAGCTTGCGGAAGGTCGTGCGCGGGTAGCCCGCAGCGCGGGCGGCGGCGCTGAGGTTGTTCTTGTGCTCGGCGAGGATCGATTGCGCGCTTTCGGGAGAGAGCTCTGCCCGCGGGGGTCCGCTGCGATGGCGGAAGCCACGCTCGATGTGCGGCGCGTCCAGCGCGTCGCTGGTCTCGGCGATGTCGCTGGCCCGGTAAAGGACGTTGCGCAGCTCGCGGACGTTCCCTGGCCAGTCATGAACGAGAAGCCGGGCGATGGCAGCTGACGTGAGGTGCCTCCGTCCGAGCTCGACCGCCATCTGGCCGAGGAGATGCCGCGCGATGGCAGCGATGTCAGACTTCCGGTCGCGCAGCGGCGGCACTTCGACGACGAACACCTCGAGCCGATGATAGAGGTCGCGCCGGAACAGCCCGTCCGTCACGCGTGACTCGAGTGGTGCGTGTGTCGCTGCGATGACGCGCACGTCGGGCGGACGGCCAGACCCCGACCCACCGATGCGACGGACCTCGTATCCGTCGAGCGCACGGAGGAGCTTCGGCTGTGCCTCCATCGGCAGCTCGCCGATCTCGTCGAGGAACAGGCTGCCTTTCTCCGCATCGCGAAACGCGCCATCGCGACGAGCGACCGCCCCGGTGAAGGCCCCGCGCTCATGGCCGAACATCTCGCTTTCGACGAGCTCGCGTGGGAGCGCAGCGACGTTCAAGGCAACGAAAGGCTCGTCGCGACGCGGCCCCGTGTCGTGCAGCGCTCGTGCGACGAGCTCCTTGCCCGTTCCGCTCTCACCTGCGATCAGCACCGGCGCAGAGTGGCGCGCGAGGCGCCGAACCTGAGCAGCCACCCGTCGCATCGCCGCCGAAGCGCCCGCGAGACCGGGAAGCGGTGCCTCGCGCAGATCGTCTTCGACCGCGTCGTCGACCGCCGCGAAGACGAGCGTCGAACGACCGAGCGTGACGACCGTCCCAACGCCGCCCCACGCCTCCTTGACGCGCGCACCCCCGACGAACGTCCCGTTTCGGGAGCCGAGATCTCGTATCGTCACGGCGCCTCCGAACGCGCTCACGCCGCAATGCCGCGCGCTGACGGCTTCGTCGTGAACCACTACGTCGACGCCGCGGCCAGTGCCCACGATGAGCTCGCTACCACCGAGACGGACCCGCGCCCCCTCCCCCTCGTCGTGTACGTCGACGGCCCATGCGTGCAAGCGCGGCAGCGTCGCCAGCTCCAGGGTCACACCGGTATCTCTGTAGTCGTCGGCCATGGGCGTGCTCCTTCGCAGCGGCGTCGCCGAGGGCTTTGCGGGCGCCTCTCGCGACGTCGTACGAAGGCTCATCGGCAGCCCGCTGGTCCAGTTGTCTGGAAACGACAAAGAAATCGACACACCCCACCGAATCGGCGGGATCTCGGCTTCCCTCGGTGTCAGCTCTATGTCGAGCCGCGCGGCCGCTAGCCGACAGCGATGCCCAGCGCCTTTCGAAGGGCGAAGTACTGGTCGCTGACGGAGAAGACGATGAGCTCTTTCAGCTTCTCCGCAGGGGGGAGATCACCTGGAAGCTGCGGCTCGGCGCCGATGATCTTCTTCGCGATCTCGAGGTCGGCGCAGAGCAGCAGCCCTGCGCGCGCGGCGGTGATGTCGATGGCCTGGAGCCACCGCTTCAGATCCGCCTTCGCCCCGTCCTCCACGAACTTCTGGACGACGATACGGAGCGAGTCGCGCTGGATCGGCTGCATGTACTTGACGAGCTCGGTCGCCGTCGCGGTCACAGCCTGCGCCATTTCCGGCGGAACTGCGAAGTCGTTCAAGATGATCTTGATCGCCGAGAAGAGCACGACCTTCAGCTCCGCGAGCGTGGGGAACAGGTTTCTGATGTAGTGCTCGCCGCGGTAGTACGACAGGTGCTTGCCGACGATGAACGTGAGCTCCTGCGGCGTGAAGCCAGTCAGCACGCTCTGGCCCGCGACGCTCGAGGGAGGCACGGCCGCGACCGCAACGAGTGCTCCCGGCACATCATTGCGCACGTAAAGGTCCGGGAGCTGCTGGATACCGAGCACCTGACCAGCCCATCCGAACGTCTTCGCGAACGTCACCGTGCTTGTCGCCGGATCTTGCTTGAACCGCCGATCGAGCGCCGGGAGCTGGCGTGCCGCGCGAAGCTGGTTGGTCTTCGCCACGATCGCGGCAGGCGTGACCATCTCGAAGATCTTGCCGATGAAGATGTTCTCGTCGCGGTGGAAGAGGTTCTTGACCCACTGCTCGTTGTCGAGCCGGCTCTTCACCTGGATCATGCCCTGCGGCCGGTAGTCGTTGAAGAACTTGTTCTCCTCCTCGTCCGCCTTGTGGAGGAACGATAGAGCCGCGCACATGCACCACGCCCGGTCGTACTCCTGCGTGCGCAGGTAGAGCTTGTAGAGGCTCCGGTACGGGTCGACACGAAGCGGGTCCTGCTGGAGCACTGTCGCGTGCTCGCCGATCGCGGCCTCGATCTGATCGGTGGACTCGTAGAGCTCCGCCAGGATCTGACGCTCTACGATCTCCTCCTGTCGGTACCGCGTCGCCATCTTGAAGGCCTCAATCGCGCTACCCATCTCCTTCAAGCGGTCGCGATAGATGAGGCCAAGGTTGTGCCACAGGTTGTACTCGAGGTCGGCGTTCTGCGTGCCGGCCGCCGAGAGTCGGCGGAGCATCTTTCGAAACGCACGTTCGAGCTGCTTCCAGTCCTTCTGCGCCGTGAGGATCTTGTTGATCCGTTCGAAGGCCTCGAGGAAGGTCGGGTTGAGATCGAGTGCCTCGTTGAAGAGCTCGACCGCGCGATCCTGGTTCCCCTCCTTGTCACGATAGAGCTGCGCCATCGTGTAGAGGAACTTGCTCTTCCGGACCGGATCCTTTTCCGTGTCGGCGATCGACGAGATCGTGTCGATCATCTTCGACCAGTTCTCGGTCGCCTGGTAGAGCGCGAGGAGCTTGTGCAGGAGCGTCAGCTTCGTCGGGAAGAGCTCCAGCGCTTCCTCGAGGGCCTCGATCGCCTTCGACGGGTTCTTGTCGAAGTCCTGCCAGACATCGCCGATCTCGTTGAGGACCTTGAATCGCTCCTCGCCGTCGACGATGTTGTCGAGGATCTGCCGCTTGAAGGCGACGACCTGCTTCCAGTCCTTCAGCTCCGTGTAGAGCGAGACAAGAGCCTCGAGGGTCGGCCGGTGTGCTGGATCGACGCCGAGCGCCTTCTCGAAGTTGTTGATCGCCTGTTTCGCCTGCCCCTGCTCCCGCTTGATGCAGCCGAGCTTGAAGTAGACGTTGGCGCGCGCGTCGGTCTCGCTCTCGTCGAGCGCAGTCAGGACCTTCTGGAAGTTCGTGAGCGCGGCCGACCAGTCCTTCAGGCGGAAGCAGACCTCCGCCAGGCCCTTGATGGTGACCTGGTCCGTGAGATCGAGCTGGCTGGCGGCAGTGAACGCCTTCAGCGCCTTCTCGTCTTTCCCGAGCGCCTGGCAGACTGCACCGAGCTTGTTCTGCAGGTCGTGCTGCTCGCTGCGCTCGCGTTTGCTCGACTTGCGTACGAGCAGATCGAGGAGAGGCTCTGCACCTTCGAACCTGCCGGTGTTGATGTACTCGAGGGCGAGCGGCTGGGCGGCTTCCTCGTTCTCGGGGTCGGCCTCGTGCGCCGCCTCCCATGAGAGGAGCGCGCTCTCGTGATCGCCGAGCATCTCATCACGAAGCTTGCCGAGCTCGACGAGCAGACGCGCCCGCTGACGTGGCGCCGTCGTGTAGCTCTGCTCCTGGTCGAAGTAGCGAGCCGCCTTGTCGTAGTCCGCGGCATCGATGGCGATGACCCGCAGTGCCTGCAGTGTCGGCAGGTGAGACGGCTCGAGGTCGAGGGCCATCTCATAGCGGTCCTGAGCGGACGCACGATCCCCCAGCTTCTCGTCGAGAGCCTTGCCGATACGATAGAACGCTTCGACGCGCTGCTTCGTGTCCTGGGTCAGCTCTGCAACGCGTGTCATCGCGTCGATCGACTGTTGCGCTTCGCCCTGTCGGTCGTAAAGCTTCGCGAGCGCTTCCAGCGCGGGGACGTTCGTCTCCTCGATGTCGACGATGTTCCGGTATGCGTCGATCGCCTTGTCGGCGTCCTCGAGCTCGTCGGCGTAAACCTGCGCGATCGCCGCGTAGAGGTCGACCTTCACCTTCCGCTCGATCGTCGTCGAGACGTGACGCTCGTAGGCGTTGATGAGCTCGCTCCACTGACGAAGCTTCCGGTAGTTCCGCTCGAGCGCAAACAGCGCCGGCTCGTGATTCGGGTCGATCTCGAGGACTTGCTCGAGGCGCGCGGCCGCGATGTCCGCCTTGAGGAAGTGCTCCTCTTGGAGGTTCGCGATATGGAGCAACAGGTCGATCCGCTCGCGCTCCGTCGGAGCCACATCGAGCTCGGACTCGAGGATGCGCACGAGCTCCGGCCACTGCTGGAGCGCCTCGTAGATGCGCGCGAGGCCGCGCATCGCCGTGAGGCTCGCCGGATCGATCTCGAGGACCTCGCGGTACACCTGCGCCGCGCGGGTCGGGTCGCCCAGGCTCGACTCCGCGAGAGCAGCGAGGCGTAGCTTCGTGCTCGCGACCTCCGTCGGCTCGGAGAGTGCGGGCACCTTGCGGGCGAGGACATCCGCGAGCTCGCGGGTCTGGCCGCGCGCCATGTAGATGCGCTCGAGGTTCTCGAGGGCCGGCAGGAAGCTCACGTCGACGTCCAGCGCTCGCTGGAAGTACGCCAGGGCCTGGTCTGTCTGACCCATCTGCGAATCGAGCAACTCGCCGAGCTCCGTCAGGATCTCCTTGCGGTCGACGTCCGTCACGGCGACTTCGAGGGCGCGCGTCAACGTCGCCCCGAGCTGCTGCCAGTTGGCGCTCTTCCGATACAGCTGCCCCATCTGACGCAGAGCGCCGACGTTGTTCGGGTCGAGCTGGACGATCTGCGCGTAGTACGGCTGCGCGTACTCAGGGTGCCCGAGGTCCTCGCCGTACCACTTGGCGAGATGGAGGCAGAGCCGGATCTTCTGAGCGGGATCCGTCTGCGCCTTCAGCCACCCCTGGACACGCTCGATGACGAGCGGCCACTTGCCGGTGCTCTGGGCGATCTTCTCGAGGTACTTCGCAGTCTCTCGATCGTGGAAGTCTTCTTCGAGCGCGTTGATCAAGGCCTCGAGCGCCTGCTCGCGATCGTCGAGCTCCTCCTCGAACACTCGCGCGATCTTGCGCAGGAGCACGGTCTTCTCGGAGGCGACCTCACGCGTCCCGAGACGCCCGAGGAGCAGCTCAATCAGCGGCTCCCATCGGCCCGAGGCCGTATGCAATCCCTCGAGCTCGTTGAAGGCCTCGTCGTTCGTCGCGTCGAGATCCAGGATCTTCTGCCACGCGCCCGTCGCGAGGTCCGCGTCGCCCACGGGATCGCGCCAGAGCGCGGCGGCGCTCCTGTATTCGGCGATCTGCTGATCGACCTCGGCCAGCGCGGCGGCACGCTGCATCTTGACGTCGATGACATCGGTCCAACGCTCGTCCGTTCGGTAGATCGCTTCGAGCGCGTCCATCGCCTCGAAGTCCGGCCCGATGTCGAGCAACTTGCGCCACGCATCGGCCGCATCAGGCAGCTGCTCGAGCGGGTTCGTATACGTCTTGCCGAGCTCGCGGAAGACCTCCTTGAGCTCCTCCGCCTCGAGAAGCGTCGCCGCGCGATCGACGATCTGGTGCAGTGCGGCGACAAGCTCGTTGGGGTCTCGCTGGCGACGGCGGATGTCCGCGATCGCGCGAAGCGCCGCGAGGTTGCCGTAGTCAATGTCGAGGATCCGGTTCCAGTCCTGCGCGGCCTGATCGTCTCGACCGAGCTTCTCGCTGATGATCCGAGCACGACGCGCGATGATGTTGACGCGATCGTCGTCGGTCTCGGCAATGTCGACCTGGCGCTCGAGGACGTCGACGAGCTCCGGCCATGCGGAGGCGGTGTCGTAGAGGTTCGACATCGCAGCGAGGGCCTCGGGGTCCTCGCCGCGCAGGTCGAGCACGAGCTTCCACGTCTCGATCGCTCGGGCGGGCTGCTGGAGGCGCTCGGCTGACAGGTGCGCGATCTTCGCCTGGATCTCCGCCTCCGCCGTGTTGCCGCTCGCGTTCTCCAGCATCCGCTCGTAGACGAGATACAGGTCGTGCCAGCCCTCGCGCGCCTCGTAGATCCGCGCGAGCGCGGAGATCGTCGGCTCGTGCGCGCGGTCGAGGCGGTCAAAAATGACGCGGTAGACGCGGAGCGCGTGGTCGAGGTCGACGAGGCGCGTCTCGTACACCTCACCCAGACGGGCGTGCAGCTCGACGAGATCGAGCGCATCGATCGGCGCGCCTGCCTGCTTCTGGGCTTCCGCAGCCTTCAGCCTCATTTCGAGGATCTGCGCGAGCTCCTTCCACGACTCGACCGAGCTGTAGATGCGATCGAGGTTGACGAGCGCTTCCTGGTCGAGCGAGTCGATGCTGAGGACGTACTGATATGTCTCTTCGGCCTTGGTGACGTCGCCGAGCTCGTCCTCGAACGTCTTCGCAAGCCGCCGACCGATCGGCCCCTGGATCGCCTTGTCGCCATGGGCACCGAGGATATCGGCGTACGTGTTGGCGAGCGTCTCCCATCCTGATTCGACCGACGAAGCGAGCCGCGGCGCCTCCTCGTTCGTCTTCTCATCGAGCGGAAACTCTTTGAGCGCGCGGAGATACGTCGTGAGCGTGGACGCGGGGTCGAGCAGCTTCTCTTCCTGGAGCTCGGCGATGGCGTAGTAACGCTGCAGGCGCTCGGGCTCACCCGTCGTGTGCGCGAGCTGCGCGTCGTAGACGCCGGCGAGCTTCTCGAACTCTCCCGCTTGCCGGTAGATCGGCTCGAGGATCTCGGCGATATCGAGCTGCTTCGCGGTCGTCGTGAACAGCGTCTCGAGCGCTTCGAGCGTCGCACGGTGCTCGGTGGAAGCGGCGAGCACGTCGCGATACGCGAGGATCGCGTTGTCGAGGTCCTCCAGGTGCGTCTGATACACCTGACCGAGCCGGTATCGAAGCTCGATCACCTCCTCGGTCGACTGCCCGATTTCGGCTTCGTGCGTGAGGATCTCGGCGAGCTCCGCCCAGCGCCCTGCCTGAAGTAGGAGGCGATCGAGCGAGCGGATCGCAAGCGCGTTTTCCGGCTCCACGGCGACGATGCGTCGGTACCTGACGATGGCCGAATCGATGTCGTCGAGCTGAACCTCGAAGATCTGCGCCACGCGCGACGCAAGCTCGACGAACCGCGACGGGTTGTCCCCGAGCTTGTCGAGCTCCTGGTCGTAGAGCTTGGCGACGTCTTTCCAGAGCGAGAGCGCCGAGGCGAGGCGCTCGAGATTTCCGAGGGTTTCTTCCTGGCTGCTGTCGATGGCCACGGCGCGCGCGTAGGTCGCGAACGCAGAGGCGTGATCGTCGAGCGCATCCTCGTAGAGCCGCGCGATTCGGTGAAGGAGCTCCGACTTCTGATACGCGTCGGTCGCGTGCTGGACTTGTACCTCGTGAATGTGGATGAGGTTCTTCCAGTCGCTCGCCGTCTCGTAGACGGGCTCGAGCACCGCCGCCGCAGCGACCGCTTCCTTGTTGCCCGCCGCGAGGCCTTCGAGCGCGGCGCGCGTCGGCTCGTGATCCGGCTGGACCTGCAGGAGATCGCGGTAAAGCTCGATGGCGCGTGACACGTCGTCGAGGCGCTTCTCGTAGAGGTCGGCGATCCGGTACTGGAAGCTGACGCCCTCGGCCGGGTCGTCCGTCATCTCGCTCTCGCGGAGCAGAATGCTCAGGAGCTCGTTCCAGTTCTGCGCTTGCTCATAGAGCACGTCGAGCCGCGACAGTGCCTGGAGGTCGTCCGGGTCTAGCTCGAGGATCTTCTGGTAGGTGTCGATCGCGAGCGGCACGTCTCCGAGCTCGCGCTCGTACACCGCGCCGACCTGGTAATAGATGCGCTTCTTCTCGTCGGTGTCGGCGACGAGGTCCGCCTTCCGCGCATACACGGCGAGGAGGTCGACCCAGCGCGAGAGTCCGAGGTAACGCTTGATGAGCGCGTCGATCGCTCGGAGATCGTCCGAGTCGAGCTCGAGGACGCGGTGGTAGACCGCGATCGCCGCTTCGGGCTGCTCGAGGATGTCCTCCTCGATCGCAGCTGCCTGGAAGAGCGCGTCCTTCTTCGCTTCGATCGTTTCGACGATCTCGGACTTCCGCTGCAGGATGTGCGACAGCTCGGGAAACTTGTCGGTGCTGCGGTAGAGCGCTTCGAGCGCTTCGGCTGCCCCGAGGTTGGTCGGGTCGATCTCGAGCACGCGCTGGTAGATCGACGTCGCGACCGGAAGGTTCTGGAGGTCGTGCTCATAGACTCGAGCGGCGACCGTGTAGAGCTGGCTCGCGATCGTCGTGTCGGACTGCTTCGCCGCGAGATCCTTGAACGTCAGCGCGAGGTCCTCGAAGCGACCCGTCGCGCGTGCGATGCGGTCGAGGCCGGCCTGTGTCGTCTCGCTCGTGGGATCTTCGTTCAGTGCACGCGCGAACGAAGCGAACGCTGCATGGACGTCACCTGCGGCGTCCTCGTAGAGGCTCGCGATCTGGTGAAGGAGCTCCACGCGCCGCTCGACGCTGTCCGCGCACCTGACCTGCACCTCGTGCGCCCCGATGAGCTTCGCGTGATCACCGAGCTGGCGATAGAGCGGCTCGACCATGTCCGCGATGGCGAGCTCGTACTTCGGCTGGGTTCCCAGACGTTCGAGCCTTGCAAGCGCCGCAACATGCGCGGGATCGCGCTCGAGGATCTGGCGATAGCCCTCGATCGCGACGTCGACCTGAGCCATCTCCGTCTCGCGCAAATCAGCGAGCCGCAGCATCAAGGCGAGCTGGCCCTCCTCCGTGTCGGCGAGCGCGAGCTGAGCCTCGAGGTTCTCCGCGAGGCTCCCCCAGGCCTTCTGCCGCGTGAAGATGGCATCGAGCGCGGTGAGCGCGCGCTGACTCGTGGGGTCGACCTCGAGCACCTTCTGGTAGGACGCAACCGCATCATCGGCGCGTCCGAGCCGCTGGTCGTAGGTCTCCGCCATCTGGCCAAGAAGGCGCTCGCGCTCTTCGGGCAGATCCGTCTGCTCCAGCCGCCGCTCGAAGACTCCGATGAGATCGCTCCACCGCTCCGTGCGCGTGAAGAGCTGCTCGAGCGCGCTGAGCGCTTCGCCGTCCGACGCGTCGAGCACGAGCACCTGCGCGTACCCCTGCGCGGCGGCGTCGATGTTCCCCATTTGCTCGTCAATCGCCGAGCGGCGCATCCAGTAGTCGCGCGCGAGAACGAAGTCGGTCAGGCCGCCCGCGATCTCGTCGTAGAGGGCGACGAGCTTCGCTTGCGCGCCCGACGACTCCGCCACCTTTTCGATCTCGGCCCGCGTCTCGAGCATCGACGGGTCGTCCTTCAGCGCCGCAGCCAGCGCGGCGAACGCACCGGCGAAGTCGCCCGTCGCTTCGGCACTGATGCGAGCGATCTTCCGCTTGCGCTGAACGCGCCTGGCCGGGTCACTCTCTGCGTCGCTCAGGATCTCGAGCGCGCCGATGAGCTTCGCGTAGTCGTTTCGCTCTTCGTAGATCGACTCGAGGATGGCCGCGGCCTCTCCACGGAGCGACGGGTTCGTGAGGAACGCTTCGAGCGCAACCCGCGCCCCTTCGTGACCTCCGTCGACGAACAGGATCTCGCGGTAGCTCTCGAGGGCGGCCGCGGCGTCGTCCAGGTGCTGCTCGAGCGCGCG
>Ga0302320_10006443_pt1 | contig 26042 bp, 21 predicted proteins | sample Bog_T0_3_FD_202130 | JGI IMG/M metagenome (GOLD analysis project Ga0302320, IMG submission 202130) | Peat permafrost microbial communities from Stordalen Mire near Abisko, Sweden - Bog_T0_3 | ecosystem: Environmental > Terrestrial > Soil > Wetlands > Peat | place: Sweden: Abisko, Stordalen Mire... | reverse complement strand
CCCACCCGCCGCCGAGGGGACAACCAAGGCACTGGTCATCGCGACCACGGCACCCCCGACCACCCCTGCCCGGACCACCCCTGCCCGGACCGCCCCAGCCCGGACCGCCCCAGCCCGGACCGCCCCTGCCCGGACCACCCTCCCGGTCGTCACCCGGCCTGCGACGACCCTCCCAGCGACATCGCGGTCCGTGACCACCCCGCCGGCCAGCACGTCCACCGAGCCGCCGGCGACGACCGTCCCGCCCCCGCCTGCCACCGGGCGGCTGGCGCCGGCCACGACCGCGGCGCCGGTCGCCACAACCGAGGCCCCGACCACGACCCGGCCCCCGACCGCCACGGCGCGGGCCACGACGACCACGACCCGGCCCCCGACCGCCACGGCGCGGGCCACGACGACCACGGCCCGGCCCCCGACGACCACGGCCAAGGCCACGACGACCACGGCCAAGGCCACGACGACCACGGCCAAGGCCCCGACGACCACGGCCAAGGCCACGACCACTACGGTCCGGGCTGCGGTTACTACGACGCGGGCCGCGACTTCCACGACCCGGGCCACGGCGACGACCCGGGCGCCGACTAGCACGGTGCCGCCCACCACGACGACCGCGGTGTCAGGGGCGGCCCCCACCACCACGGTGCCACCCACGACCACGGTCGCTCAACCACCGCCCACGACTTCGCCGACCACCGCTCCTACGACCACGCCCACCACAACGCCATCCACCAGAGCGCCGTCCACCACGGCGCCGCCCACTACGGCGCCGCCCACCACAACGCCATCCACCAGAGCGCCGTCCACCACGGCGCCGACCACGACCTCGCCGCCCACCACGGCGCCGCCCACGACGTCGCCGACAACCGCCCCGACGACGGCGCCTACAACAACCCCGACCACCTCGCCCCCGACGACCTCTCCGACGACGGTCCCGACGACCGTCCCGACCACCACCCCGCCCACGACGTTCTGCATCCTTCGGTTCATCTGCTTCTGAAACCTCGCCGCCGGCGCAGTGGAGGGACCAGAAAGTCCGCAGGTCGGCAATCTGTGGCCACGAGCGGCCCTTGGGGTAGCCTCGTAGAATGACTTTTAGCAACGAAGGTGGTGCAGCGCGCTCGGCGCGCGTCGCTGCATGAAAGCCGTTGTGCTGGTAGGCGGCGAAGGCACGCGGCTACGCCCCCTCACTTTGTCGACTCCGAAGACGTTGTTGCCTGTGGCGGGGCGGCCGGTCATCGAGCGGGTGGTGGAGCACCTGGCGGAGCATGGCGTAGACGAGGTCGTGCTTTCTCTGGGGTATAAGCCCGACGCCCTGCTGGCCGCTTATCCGGACGGTCGGTGCGGGCCGGTCAAGCTCCACTACGCCATCGAGAGCACTCCGCTGGACACGGCGGGAGCCATTGCTTTCGCCGCCGGCATGGCCGGTATCGGCGACGAGACGTTCATCGTCGTCAACGGGGACGTCCTGACTGAGATAGACGTTTCGGCCCTGCTCGAGTTCCACCGAGAGAGGGACGGGGTGGCCTCCATCGCCCTGACACCGGTCGAGGACCCCTCGCGCTTTGGCGTGGTGTCGGTGGACGCCAGGGGCTGTGTCGACGCGTTCGTCGAGAAGCCGCCGGCCGCCGAAGCTCCCAGCAACATGATCAACGCCGGGATTTACGTGCTGGAGCCCGAGTTCCTCGACCGGGTGCCGGGTGGCAGGCGCGTATCGGTGGAACGCGAGATTTTCCCCTCCCTGGTCGAGGCGCATTTGCTTTACGCCCTCGGCTCTGATGCGCTGTGGACCGACATGGGCACGCCCGAAAAGTACCTGGAAGCCAACCTGGCCTGGGCGCTCCGGGAACGGTCTCTGACCGGCCCCTACGACGGGTTGTCCGGCGCGCGCCCGGACGTCGCCATCTCCAACAGTTTTTTGCACCCCGACGTGAGGGTGGAAGAGGGCGCCCACGTACGCGACGCCCTCCTGCTCGAAGGCGGCCACGTGCTCGCCGGTGCGATGGTGCGGAACTCGGTCCTCGGTCCCAACGTCATCGTCGGTCTGGGCGCGGTGGTGGACGACCTTTCGGTCTTGGGCGACGGGTGGGAGGTGGCAGCCGGAGCTGTTCTGAGCGGAGCCCGGCTGCCCGCAGCCTGAGCGGGCCTCAGCTTTTTTGCCTGGCTCGGCCGGAGCGACGGGCCGGCCGCGAAATGCGTTCGCAACAACAGCCGGTTAGGTTGTGGTCGGCCGTCAGTCTGGGCGTGCGGCCGCCCTCTTGTGGCCCAGGGAGGTGCCGGTTATGCAGGGCATGGTTGGGTTCGTCGGCCGTCGTCAGGTAGTAAGCGCTCTGCTGGCGCTCGTGTTGGGCACCCTGGGCCTGGTCGCCCCCGCCGCGGCCGCCGGGGCTGTTACCGCCGTCCCGCTCGGCGCCCCGAACGTGTCCCAACGGGCCGAGAACAACGTTGCCTACCGCCCCGCTCTTTCGACCAGTACGAGCGGGACGGTCTGGCTGTGCCGGCCCGGGATGGCCGCCGACCCGTGCACGTCCAGCTTGCAGACAGAGGTGGTCCTGGCGTCGGGGGCAAGGTCAGTGGTCAACGTCTCGGTGGCCTCGGCGTCGAAGTTCGACTGTTTTTATGCGTACCCGACCGTGAGCCAGGAGACCACCCTCAACTCCGATCTCAGTATTCAGAAGGCCGAGATCGCCACCGCCATAGCTCAGGCATCGCGCTTTTCCACCGTGTGCCGCGTATGGGCGCCCATGTACCGCCAGTTCACCTTGTTCGCCCTGCAAAAGATCCTCACCCAAGGCGTCACCGCCAATGACTTGACGGTGCTGGAGACGGCTTACCAGAGCCTGAAGTCCGGTTTCGAGGACTATCTGGCCCATTACAACGACGGCCGGCCCATAATTTTCATCGGCCATTCACAGGGCGCCTCGTTACTGGTCTCCTTGCTGAAGCAGGTCGTGGACGACAACCCGGCCCTGCGCAGCCGTCTGGTACTGGCCATGGTCCTCGGGGCCAACGTCGTCGTGGCCGACGGATCTCGGGAGGGGGGCAGCTTCTCGCACATACCCGTGTGCAGTTCGAAGGGCGAAGCCGGGTGTGTTATCGCCTATTCGAGTTTCCCCGGCCAGCCCCCGGCGACATCACTGTTCGGGCGCCCGGGCCAGGGAGTGTCGATCCTCTCGGAACAGCTGGCCACGACCGGGGTGCACGTAGTGTGCGTGGACCCGGCCGCCATCGGCGGCGGGAAGGCCGTGCTCGACCCCTTCTTCCCGACCGAGGGGCTTATAGCCGTGCCATGGGTGGAGTACCCGGACCTTTATGCCGCCAGCTGCGAGACCGGCGGGGGAGCGACCTGGCTCCAGGTGACCAAGACGTCAGGCGCCTCGGACCGGCGCCCGGTCGTGACCGAACCCGCCGGTCCCGACTGGGGCTATCACGATTACGACATCAACCTCGCCCTCGGCAACCTGATCGCCGACACGGCGGCGGCGGAGAAGACGTGGTCCCAGACCTCTCACGCCTGAACCCGAGCCGGACCCGCGAAAGGCCATGGCCTTCGCTCCTCCGGCTCAGAAGTGGCACTATGAGACGTGGAGGTCGCCGACCGTTCTATAGGCGACCGAAGGACTTGACATGAGCGGTCTTTCCAAGGCCAAAGCCGCTTGGCACAAAACTTTCTTGGTCCCCGGCCGAGCGGGAAGGGCCTCGGTCATCCTGGCCGTCGTCGCGCCTCCCGCCGCGGCGGCTTTACTCGTGCTGTTCCGGTCCGACATCACGAATACGGCGCTGGCGCTCGTGATGGTGGCGGTAGTGTTGGTCGTCGTCGCTCCCGGCCGGAGATTGGCGGCCCTGGTTGCCGGCATCTCGGCCGGTTTGTGGTTCGATTTCTTCCTCACCCGCCCGTACGAGTCGTTCGCCATCAGTCGCAGTGCTGATATCCAGACCACGGTGTTGCTTTTGGTTGTCGCCGTGGGCGTGGGCGAACTGGCCGCCCGCGACCGCCAGCACCGCACCGACTCCACCAGTGGCAGTGAAGGCCTGGCCGCGGTGCAGTCGGTCTCCGAACTGCTCGCCGGCGGTGCTGCGGCCAAGGCTGTGATCGATGCCGTACGCGAGGCCCTCGTCCCGCTCCTGCGCCTGGAGTCCTGCCACTTCGACCCGCGCCGTGACCCCGTCTCGGTGCCCTTCATCGAGCGTCCGGGGTATGTCAGTTATGCCGTGTACCGATGGGACGCCGCCGACCAAGGCCTGCCGCCCAGCCCGGTCACCCTCCCGGTACGGTCCGGCGGGCTCTTGTTGGGCCGCTATGTGCTCGAGGGCCCTGCCCTGCCCTTTCCCATAGACGAGCACCGCTTGGTCACGGCGTTGGTGTTGGCCGACCTGGCGGGGCTGGCGATCCTGCGCTCCGAGCCCCGACAACGGGCCGTCCCCGCCTGAGGCGGTGCTATAGGCAGGGACCTATCTGGTCATCCGGCGGCGCAGTTCGACGAAGACTTCGGTGCCCACGAGCTCTTCGAGCTCGGCTCCCAGCGATTCGATCACGGGGCGGTCGCCGACGTAGGCGAGCTGTCCTTCGGTGCAGCACCAGGCCATGGTCCTGCCCTCCGGGCCCCAATCTTGGCGCGACCAGCGCCGCACGGTAGCCACTTCGGTCCCGCTTTCGCCTTCTTCCCAGTCCACTTTGATGGGCAGCTGCCAGCACACCGAGGGTTTCCAGTCGAGAGGCGGTTCGCCGGCATCGATGGCCGCCAGGTGAAGGGCGCAGCCGGCGCCGCCGCCGAAACCGGGCCGGTTGAGGAAAATGCAGGCGCCGTCCACGACGCGGGTACTGGTCCGGGTCTCGTCGCTGAAGATGCCGCCTTCGGTCGCCTCGGCCCGATGTTCGAAGAGATCCGGGCGAAGGGTGGCCGCCAGCGCCGCGATCATCCGGGCTTCATCGACATCGCCCAGTTCGGCTCCTACCGGACAGCAACCGAGGCCGAGTTCGGGCGCTGGCTCCGTGCCGATCCCCAGGCACCCCCGCCCCCACAGGCACGTCCACCTCGATCCCAGGAAATCCCGGTCGAAACGCCATGTCGTACCGGCGGCGGCGTCATGGATCTCCTCTGTCCCCGCCCCCATGCCCGCTCCCATGCCCGCCCCCATGCCCGCTCCCATGCGCCCAGCCTAGGCAGGACCGGACGGGCTGGGGCCGGGCCAAATCGCCTGGACGGCTGCAGGGGCGCCCGTGTAGACATGGCCCGTGGACCGCCCCGCCGTGCCCGACAAGATGGGCCCCGTCAACCTCGGAGATGCTCTGGCGTCGTTCGCCGACATTTACAGTCCCCGCATCGTGGGGCGCGTCAACGACTACGACGTCCGTATCGCCCACGCCAAAGGCGAGCACGTCTGGCACGTCCACGAGCACACCGACGAGTTTTTCCTCGTGCTCGAGGGCCGGTTCGACGTTTCCCTGCGGGATCCGGGAGGCCGCGAACGCACCGTGGTGCTGCAAAAGGGAGAGATGTTCGTGGTGCCGAAGGGCACGGAGCACAAACCCTCGTCTCCCGGCGGGGCCATCCTCATGTTCGAGCCGCGAGGGACCTCCTCGACAGGCGACCGCCACGAAGGCGAGATCCCCGACCACGTCGAGAGCACCACGGGCCATTACGCGGAAGGGTTGGGCCGCTCCTCGTCTCGGGTGGCCGAGGAGTTGCGCCGTCTGGGGGCGACGGCCGAGGTGAGGGAGATGCCGGAGAGCACCAGGACGGCGACAGATGCGGCCGCCGCCGTGGGTTGCGCCGTCGCCCAGATCGTGAAGTCGCTCGTCTTTCGGTCCGTCGTCTCTGACGAGCCCGTGCTGGTCCTCGTCTCGGGGGCGGACCGCGTCGACGAGGCCCTTTTGGCGCAGGTTGTAGGCGAGGCCGTCGAGCAGGCGACCGGCAAGTTCGTGCGGGAGCGCACCGGCTACGCCATCGGGGGCGTCCCCCCCGTAGGCCACGCCCAGCCTGTCGTCACCTATCTCGACGAGCACTTGCTCGACCATGCCCTCGTGTGGGCGGCCGCCGGCACGCCCCGAGCGGTTTTCTGCATCGCGCCGGCCGAGCTGGTGCGGATCACTTCGGCCCGTGTCGTGGCCGTGGCAAGGGCCTGAGGGCCAGAAGGAGCAACCGGAATGGCCTCTTATCGCGACCTGCTCGCCCAAGCTGCAGAACGTGCTTCCGACTATTACGAAAAGGTGGCCCGCGGTCCCGTGTTCCCCGGTGCCGCGGACATCGAGGCCGTGCGGGTGGCCCTGGGCTCGTTGGCCGACGGGCCGGTGCCGGCCGACCGGGTGGTCGCCGAGCTGGCCGAAGCGGTCGAGCCGGCTCTGGTCGGCACCACCGGCCCGCGCTACTTCGGGTTCGTGGTCGGTGGCGCCCTGGAGGCGGCCGCCGCGGCTGACGTGCTCACCATCGGATGGGACCAGCCTGCTTTCAACGCCGTTACCTCACCGGGAGCGGCGGTGGTCGAGGACATCGCCGGGAGCTGGTTGAAAGAACTGCTGGGCGTGCCCGCCGGCGCCTCGTTCGGTTTCGTGACCGGTGGCCAGGGGGCCAATACGGTGGCTCTGGCTGCGGCTCGTAACTACGTCCTGGCCCAGGCGGGCTGGGACGTCGAGCAGGGCGGGCTTCTGGGCGCCCCGGCTGTACGGGTGGTCGCCAACGCCGAGCGGCACGCCACCATCGACCGGGCCCTGCGGCTGTTGGGGCTGGGCACCGGGGTGCTCGAACCGGTGGCCACCGACGACCAGGGGGCTATAGACGTCGCCGAGCTCGAACGTACCCTGGCCCGGGGGGCCGATGGCCCCACGATCGTGTGCCTGCAGGCCGGCAACGTCAACAGCGGTGCCTTCGACGACTTCACGGCGGCGACCGCGGTCGCTCACCGGCACGGTGCCTGGGCGCACATCGACGGCGCCTTCGGGCTGTGGGCGGCCGCCAACCCGGGCACACGCCATCTGATGGCCGGCGCCGAGAACGCCGACTCCTGGTCGACAGACGGCCACAAGTTCCTGAATGTCCCCTACGACAGCGGGTACGTGTTTTGCGCCCACCCGGCGGTCCACGCCGCCTCCATGTCCATGACTGCTTCCTATCTGACCGGCCAGGGCCAGGGTGGCCTGCGAGCGCCGGGCGACTACGTGCCCGAGTCGTCCCGGCGGGCCCGGGGCTTTGCCACCTGGGCCGCCCTGCGCCAGCTGGGCCGTTCCGGCGTGGCCGAACTGGTGGAGCGTTGCTGCAGCCTCGCCCGGAGCTTTGGCGAGCAGCTGGGTGCCCTTGAGGGGGTGACGATAGCCAACAAGGTCGTGCTCAACCAGGTCCTGGTCGATTTCGGCGATGCCGAGCGGACCGACCGGGTGGTGGAGCGCGTCCAGCGTTCGGGCGAGTGCTGGATGGGCGCCACCAGTTGGCATGACCGGCGCCTTATGCGGATCTCCGTGTCGAGCTGGCGTACGACTGAGGCCGACGTCGACCGTTCCGTCGCCGCCGTTGTCGCCGCTATGGGCTAGTTAAGCCGCCACCAGCTGGCCGTAGGTGATACATAGGCCGAAGGCGTCGATGACCAGGAAGCCGGCGATTATGGCGAAGATGGCCCACCTTTTCCAGCCCCCTGACACCCGCGCCATCGCCGGGGGCATGTACCACGCCGGTAGGGCGCCGAAGGGCTCATCGGGGTAAAGGGGCAAGGCGAGGGCGTCGTCGCCCAGAGGAGCATCGGGGTCGGCGGCCAGGGCCAGCGCCGTGAGCTCCTCGTCGGTAATGCCCATCACGTCGGCCTCGTCCATCACATCGGCCTCGCCCATCACGTCGGTCACGCCCATCACGTCGGTCACGCCCATCACGGAGCCCCTTTCGGCCGGGCGGTGAGGGCCGCCTCTTCCAAAGTACTGCCGGTCAGGAGGATCCAGGCACGGCACCTGTGCGGCGGCGTCAACTCGGCGTACCAGCAGGTCGATAGGAGGGGGTGCACACCTCGGCGTCGAGGGGGAGGCTGGACATGCGGGCTGCGGAGGGGGCGCAGCCGGATCCGGCGCGTCACTCTGCGGGCCGCTCCCTCCGGTCAGGCGCGGGTGACGGCGGGGGTCGCCAGGCCGGAGCGCTGTTCGCCTTTGTGGGCTTCCTGGGGCTGCTGACCGACGTGCTGCCCGGGACCCTCGACGGGGGCCATCTCCTCCCGGTCCTGCTCGACGCCTCCAATTTCGTCATCGGGGTGATCGTCTTTTTCCTGCCGTGGTCGCGCCTGCCCCGCCCAAGCCGCCTCGTCCTTCCGGTCCTGGCATTTATCAGCGTGGGCGCCAATAGTGCCGCCGGCACCCTCCCGATCGCCACGATCGGGGTGTGGTTCGTCCTCGTTTTTGTCTGGACCGGGATGTGGAACAGCCCCCGCACGGTGCTGGCCTTCGCTCCCATGGCCCTGGCCGCCTACATGGTGCCCTTCGCCCTGGGTGCCCCACAGACCGGTGGGGCGGTCAGCGCCGTGGTCCTGGTGATCCCCGTGGCCGTGATGGTCGGCGTTTCCATCGCTCGCAAAAGGGCTTCAGAACTGGCCCGCCGGGCCGCCGAAGACCGCCTCTCGACCATCTTGGAGGGGGCGCCCATCGCCATGTTCGCCTGCGAGCGGGACGGCAGGATCACTTTCCACCAGACCAGCCCGTCAGTGGCCGGCGCCGCGCTGTACCCGTGGCAGGCGCCACCCGGCGACCGCACCGGCGCGTCCGTGGTGGGGCGGTCGGTCTTCGAGGTCCTGCGGGACAACCCGGCCCGGCTGGAACGCATCGAGCGGGCCATGCGGGGCGAGGAGTTCACCTTCGAGGTGCAGGTCGCGGACCAGTTCGTCGATGTCCACTACAAGCCTGCCCGTGACCAGGCCGGCATGGTCACCGGGGTCACGTCCATCGCCTTCGACATAACCGAACGCGTCAAGGCACAACGCGAGCGCCAGGAGCTGGAGGTCCAGGCGTTGGCCGACACCCGGCGCCAGGCTTACACCGACGACTTGACCGGCCTGGCCAACCGGCGCAGCATTTACGAACACCTGGACGGGCTCATGACCGGGGGCTGCGAGGGGACCGGGTTCGCGTTATTACTACTGGACCTCGACCGGTTCAAAGAGGTCAACGACGCGCTCGGTCACACGGCCGGAGACCTTCTGCTCGACCAGGTTGGCGCCCGCCTGCGGGCACTGCCGGGCGCGGAACTGATCGCCCGGTTGGGGGGCGACGAGTTCGCCCTCGTCCTTGCCCCGGGCTCAGGCGAAAGTTCAGCCTTGTTGGCCGCCCAGCGGGTCCTGGAGTCCTTCGGCCCTCCGTTCGACTTGGCGGACGTGTCCATCCATGCCGCCGTCAGCATCGGTATCGCCCTATACCCCGACCATGCCACGTCAAGGTCGGAACTTATGCGCTGTGCCGATGTGGCCATGTACAGGGCCAAGCGCTCGCGCCGTGGTTTTGCCGCCTACGACCGGGGGTCCGACGCCAACCACCGGAACCGGCTCATGACCGTCGAGCAGCTCCGTGAAGCCATCGGCACCGGCCAGTTGGTGTGCTATTTCCAGCCCCAGCTGACCGTGGCGTCCGAGCGGGTCGTCGCCGCCGAGGCCCTGGTCCGCTGGCACCACCCGACCAGGGGCATCCTGGCGCCGGCCGAGTTCGTGCCCCTGGCCGAACAGGCAGGGCTCATCAGCCTGCTGAGCCGTGCCGTCCTCGACTATGCCCTGGCCGAATGCCGTAAATGGCACGACGCCGGCCACCAGCTCAGCGTGGCCGTCAACCTCGCCGTGAGCGACCTGCTCGATACCACGCTGCCTTCCACCATCGCCGGGCTGCTCGTCGACCACGGGCTCCGGCCCCGGGACCTGGTGCTCGAGATCACCGAGAACGCCATCATGACCGACCCGGAACGGGTCGGTTCTGTCGTCGCCGAACTGCAGGAGTTCGGCGTCGGCTTCTCGGTGGACGACTACGGGACCGGCTACAGCAGCCTGAGCTACCTTCGCGACTTCCCTATAAGAGAGCTGAAACTGGACCGGAGTTTCGTGACCGGCATTGCCGACAGCCCGAGCGCACAGGCCATTGTCGGGGCCACCGTGTCCTTGGCCCGCTCGCTCGGCCTGCGCCTGGTGGCTGAGGGCGTGGAGACCCGTTCGGACTGGGAGCAGGTCCAAAAACTGGGCGTGGAAGTGGCGCAGGGATATGCGGTGAGCAGGCCTCAGTGCTCCCTGCATTTCGCCCAGTGGCTGGCGGACTGGTCGGAAATGGCCCAGCCTGGGGACGGGCGTCCTTTGACCGGGCTGCTATGGCCGGGGGGCCCTGAGCCGACGTGCCCTTCATGCGGCGCCGTGGCATGCGGCGCCGTGGCATGCGGCACCGTGGGCGCGTCCTGGCGCCTTCCCGCCGCTCTGGAGGGCGTCGCCTGACGGTGAGCCTGATCGTCGGCCGCCAGGCCGGGCGTGGCCGAGCGAGATCTGCTAACGGTCGAGGTCGCGCCCGGCGATGAGGTGCACCACCAATCCGGTCCAGCCCGTCTGGTGCGACGCTCCCAGCCCGGCGCCGGTGTCGCCGTGGAAGTACTCGTGGAACCACACAAGGTCTTTCCACCGGGCTCCCTCCTGCAGCAACAGGTCCTGCCCGTGCGCCGGCCGGTGCCCGTCCGGGCCGGCGAGGAACAGTGAGACCAGGCGCCGCGAAAGGTCGTCACCGACCTCCGAGAGCGTGGCCATGTGGCCGCTCCCGACCGGGTGCTCCACCTTCAGGTCGTCGGCGAAGTAGCGGCTGTAGCGGTAGAGCGCTTCGATGAGCATCACATTGAGCGGGAACCACACCGGCCCGCGCCAGTTGGAGTTCCCGCCGAAGAGCCCGGTCGTGGATTCGGCCGGCTCATAGTCGACTGACCACGATTGCCCATCGATGTCCAGGCTGAATGGGTGTTCGAGGTGGTAACGGGACAGGCTGCGCACGCCGTAAGGCGAAAGCATCTCCTCGGGGTCGAGCACGCGCCGCAAGATCCTTTCCAGGCCTTCTTCGCCGACTATTGACATCAAACGGCGGTCGCTCATCCCCGGGACGCGTGTGTGCGCCGTCCATGCGGCCAGCGCAGGCCTGTTTTCCTCAAACCACCGCGCCCGTTGCATGAACTCGGGGAGCTTGGCGGCCAGGGCCGGGTGCAGGGTGGTGACAGCCAGCACGGGTACGACGCCCACCATGGAACGGGCCCTGACCGGGGTCGAGCTCCCGTCGGGGAAGCGGATCACATCGTAGAAAAAGCCGTCGTCTGCGTCCCAGAGCCCCTTGTGCATGGCGGCGGCGATGTAGGAGTAATGTTCGTAGAACTTGATGGCCACGTCTTCGTAGTTAGGGTCCATGTCGGCCAGGCGCAGCGCCATTTCCAGCAGGGTCAAGCAGTACGTCGCCATCCAGGCGGTGCCGTCAGATTGCTCGAGGACCCCGGCGGACGACGGGGGGCGGGAACGGTCGAAGAGGCCGATGTTGTCGAGGCCGAGGAAGCCTCCCTCGAAGACGTTGTTGCCCTCGCGGTCCTCGCGGTTGACCCACCAGGTGAAGTTGATGATCAACTTGTGGAACATCCGCTCCAGGAAGTCGTTGTCCGGCCCCAGGCCTTGGGCTTCCCGCCGCCTCCTGTCGATTCGCCAGACCGTCATGGCGGCCCAAGCGTGCACCGGCGGGTTGGCGTCGCCGAAGTCCCATTCGTACGCCGGGAGCTGGCCATTAGGGTGCATGTACCATTCGCGCGACAGCAGGCGCAGTTGCTCCTTGGCGAAGTTGGGGTCGAGGTGGGCCAGGGACACGGCGTGAAAAGCCAGGTCCCATGAGGCGTACCACGGGTACTCCCACGAGTCGGGCATAGAGATCACGTCGTGATTGGAGACGTGTACCCACCCACAATTGCGCCCTTCGCGCCTTTGGGGGGGCGGCGCAGGCTGCGCCGGGTCGCCGTCGAGCCAGCGTTGGACGTCGAAATGGTAGAACTGCTTGCACCACAGCATCCCCGCCGCGGCCTGACGTAGGACCAGAGCTTCGTCGGCCGTCACGTCGGCCGGGGCCACGCTGGCGTGGTACTCGTCCGCCTCCTGGCGTCGCTTGTTGATCACGGAGGTGAAGCCGTTCCCGAGATCCCCGGCTTCGGCCCCGAAACGCAAGCGGATCTGCACTGTGGCGCCCGCGGCGAGCTCCAAGTGGTAGCGCAGCGCCGCCTTGGTGCCGGTGTGGGCAGGGTTCACCGAGGCCAGGTTGTGGACCACATGGTCGGAGATGCCGTCTTTCGGGAAGGCCGGCCCCGGCGCCCCCCAAAGCTTCTCCAGGTTGGTGTCGTTGTCGCAGAACAAGGCTTCAGGCTGCTTGCCGTCCGGTCCGGCGCCGGCGGCGAGGATACGCCGGCCGTACCTCACGCATTGCGCGGCCACGTTTTGTTGGGCCCCGCCCTCAAGGCGCAGCGACGGCCGTACGGCGCCGAGATCCCAGCTCCAGCGATTGCGGAACCAGATCGTGGGGAGCACATCGAGGGGTGCGGCGTCCGGTCCCACGTTTTGGACCTCGATCTGCCACAAGATGTCCTCCGGGGCGGCCTTGGCCCAGGTGACCGTGACGACGAAGAAGCGGTCCTCTTCGAAGATCCCCGTAGCAGTGAGCTCGTACTCGGGTTGGTCACGGCCGCGCCGGGCGTTTTCGGCCCGTAGCTCCTCGTAGGGGAACTTGGCCTGGGGGTAGTGGTAGCGCCACTGGAGCCAGCTCGCCGTCGGCGTGGCGTCCAGGTACCACCAACATTCCTTCACGTCTTCGCCGTGGTTGCCCTGAGAGTTGGTGAGGCCGTACATCCTCTCTTTCAGGATGGGATCTTGGCCGTTCCACAACGACAGGGCGAGGCAGATCACCTGGTCTTCGTCACAGATCCCGCCCATGCCGTCCTCGTTCCAGCGGTAGGCTCGAGAAACGGCATGCTCCCAAGGGAAGTAGGACCAGGCCGAGCCGTCAGGCGAGTAGTCCTCCCGCACTGTGCCCCAGGCCCGCTCGGCCAAGTACGGGCCCCACCTTCGCCACGGGACCCCGTAGGCGTCGGCGTCATGCAGGCGATGCCACTCGGCGGCTTGCGCGTTGGGGCCCGGGCGGCTCGGCTTGGAACTGGCACTGTCCATGCCGCTATCATCCCAGATCCCAGGTGAAACGGGCTGATTTTGGCCCTGGAGGCGGCTCCGTGAGGTTCTTCGGTGCACCGAAGATGGGAACAAGCAGGGCGAATACTTGACTTTGCGGCTCACAACGTCTTTGATGATGTTTTAGAAAGTGCGAAATATCCAACTTCCCCGCACGTCCCCAGGAGGTGGCGTTGAACCGATCTCAGCTTGTAGACGAGATAGCTAGTACGACAGGCCTTACCAGGCGCCAGGCCGAACAGGCCGTCGACGCGTTCGTAGGTACTATCGGCGACCAAGTCAGGTCCGGTACCAAGGTGACGATTTACGGTTTCGGGAGCTTCAACCCGACGTCACGCAAGGCCCGCACCGGTCGTAACCCACGGACAGGTCAGCCCGTCAAGATCGCCGCTTCGAAGGGGATCCGTTTCAGCCCCGCCACCGGCTTCAAGGCTGACCTCAACCTGAAGAAGGCAGCCGGTCGCAAAGCCGCTCCCGCCAAGGCGGTGGCGGCCAAGGCGACCACCGGTCGCGCTACGGCGTCCCGGGCGACGGCGGTGAAAACCGCTCCCGCCAAGGCGCCCGCGGCCAAGGCCAACGGCACTGCCACCGGCCGGACCGTATCGGCCCGGGCGACCAAGGCCGCCAAGGCCGCTCCCGTCAAGGCAAATGGCCGTAAGGCCGCAGCTGCCGCCAAAGCCACCGCTCCCCGGCCCGTAGGCCGGCCCAAGAAGGCCGCGGTCGTTGTAGCCAAGGCCCCGGCCAAGAAGGCTGTCGCCGCCAAGGCAACGGCTAAGACGGCAACGGCTAAGACGGCAACGGCCAAGAAGTCCGCCCCCGTCAAGGCCTCGGCGAAGAAGGCTTCCGCCGAGCGCCCCGCCAAGGCCAGCAAAGCGACCAAGGCACCGGCAAAAGCAGGTCGTGCGGCCAAGAAGTAAAACCTGTCGCCGGTGACCAAGATCAGATCTGATCTGGTCTGATCGCCGGCGACAAGAGCCAGCCGGTTGTCGGCAAAGCGCGACTGGCGGGCGAGGGTCTACTTGGGTGGCCCGGTTCTAGCCTCTGAGTTGGGGCGGGACCGTTAGAGCGTGAACGTTAGAGCGTTAAGGCCGCCATGTCCGAAGGATAGTCCACGTCCCAGGCCAAGCCCGGGTCGTGGACTACCCGCCACGGCAGGCCTGTGCGAGCCGCTTCTCGTTGGTGCCGTGAGAACGACCCGGGACCGTAAGCGAAATGGAACCCGCACCCGGCCGGAAGGCTGATCACGTTGGTGCCTTCTTCGCGCCGGTCAGGGACCAAGGCGATGCCTTGTACTTCTGCCAACCTCGGCAGGTCGTTGGCCAAGGGCAGGTCGGAATGGGCGACCACGAGACGGTTGTAACCTTCGGCGCACAATTGGGCAACTGCGGCATTTACGGCGCCGTTCAGCCCGAGGCCGGGCTCGGGCAAGGTACGTGCTCCCCGGCTGCGTGCCCACGTGGCCACTTCCTCGTCGTCGCAAACGACCACGACCGGTAGAGGCGCGGCGGCAGCCAGGACGTGTTCGGCCATTTTGCGGGCCAGAGCGGCCCGTTGCTCGGGCCCCAGGACAGAGGCCAGTCGCATCTTGGCCTGGGAAAAGGCCTTTACGGGCACGACTACCACAGCGGTGGCACCTGAGCCGGCAAGGCCGTCGTCGGAGCCCGCCACAGCGGCCACATCGGCCTCATCGGCGCCTTCGCTCATCGGGCCATGATGCTCATCGCGCCATGATACGGACAAGGAGAGCCCAAGCTTCTCATGCTGGCGCCCCGACGCTCATCGCCTCTAAGCCATAGCTCGGCTGCCGCTCGCCCGGGTGTTACCGTCGCACTCCATGGGGCCTGTCATTTCCCCACTGCAGACCGGTTTCCCGCCCCAAGCTGATGTCTTGGCCGTGGACGGCGAGGTGGTCTCCTACGCAGACTTGACGGCCGTGGCCATGCTTGCGGAGGAATGGGAGCCCTTTGTACACAGGGCCCGACGCGGTGCCTATTTGGCCACCTGCCGGGAAATTGACCAAGGCGCTCTACGCCAGGCAGGCCAACGGTTCCGCCGGGACCGTGCCCTGGTAGCGGCCGACGATCTCAAGCAGTGGCTGGTGGCAAGGTCGTTGGCACGCTCGGATTGGGAGGCCGCTCTGGCCCGGTCCCTACTACTGGAGGGCGACGAAGGCCGGGACGAGGGCGGTGGGGAAGGTGGGGACGGCCCGGGCTACGGCCAGGGCGCCCCGTCAGCAGAGTTGCTGTGGGCGGACGCCTTCTGCTCCGGGCTATGGGCCCGCAGCGCCCAGTTGGCCGTTGACTGGTTGGCCGCCCAGCTCATCGTCGACCGGCCCATTGCCGACCGGCTAATGGCCGGCCCGCCCACAGCCGACCGGCCCATTGCCGACCGGCTAATGGCCGGCCCGCCCACAGCCGACCGGCCCACAGCCGGCCCGCTCCTCGCATCTGGGCTTGACCCCGCGCCGTTCCCGCTCCCTTCAGGCGCCGAGGCGGCGTCAGCGCTTTCTGTCGACGCCGGGCGCGTCACCGCCATCGCCGGCTGGCGAGCCGCCTATGACGATCTCCGCCCCCGGCTGGCGACCGACGCCGCCGTAACCCAGGTGGTCCGCCAGCGCGAGCTTGAGTGGACTTCGTTCGACATAGAAGAACTCGTGCTGGGGACCGAGACTGCGGCCCGCGAGGCCCTCCTGTGCAGCCGCGAGGACGGTATGGAGGCCGAGGAAATCCTGCGCCGGGCCGGCGGCCGGCTCGAGGCTCGTCGCGCCCGGGCGGGCTCGTTACTCCCGACGGTCGTGGCGGGTCTGCTGGCCGCCCCGGTGGGCGATGGCGTGACCGGGCCCTTCCGCCACACCGATGGCTGGAGCGTGATATGGCTACGGGACCGGCGGCGGCCGGAGGTGACCGATGACGACGTGCGGGCCGAGGCGGCCGACGACCTCGTGCGCGAAGCGCTGGACCGGGAGCTGGTGGGGCACCTGCGCTGGCTGGGCCCGACTTGACCACAAGGACCGGACCATCGGCTGACGAATACCCGGCCATTTTGCACCAGGTGGCGTTCGTGCTCCTCGTGCCCGAACCGCTGCGGCCGCTCATATGCCGGATGTTCGTCCCCATCCGGTTCGGTTTCGGCGACGTCATCTTAAAGGAAGGTGACCCGCCCGACGGCCTCTACGTCCTGGCTCGAGGTTCGGTTCGCGTCCTGACCGAACGCGACGGGACGGAGGTCGCCTTGGGACGGCTCGGTCCCGGCGCCACATTTGGCGAAGCCGCGCTGGTCACCGGGGGGCCGCGCACCGCCACGGTACGAGCTTCGGAGCGCGTCGATGCCCTGCGCCTGGGCCGCGATGCGTTCGACGCCTTGGTGGGGCTGCACCCCGAGATCAATAAAGCACTGGCCGGGCACCTGCGCATGCAAGCGATCACCCGGGCACTGCGTATGGACCCGGTGTTCTCGTTGGTGCCACTGGGCCTTCTGGCTGACGTCCTGTCCGAGTTCAGCGAGGTTGAGGTGGACGTGGGCGACGAACTCGTCAGCGAGGGTGGCCCGGGCAGCTCCGTGTACGTCGTCGAGTCGGGGCGGTTCGTCGTGAGGACAGGGGCGGGGGCCGGGGCCACCGACATCGGCTACGTGAGAGCGGGCGACGTGGTGGGCGAACGGGCGGCCATAACCGGAGGGGCCCGGTCGGCCACGGTGGTGGCCACCACGCCGGGCCGGGCGCTTCGCCTCGAGGCCGCCGCCTTCCGCCGCCTCCTGCAGGGATCTCCTCGCTTTGCCGCCGCTGTCGAGGCCCGCAGCACGGCCCGGGACCGACGTGGGGCGCAGCATGTACCCCTCGACTTCACCGACGCCACCATCGGCCCAGCGGAGGTGGACGAACCGCCCCCGCCGCCCCCGGGCCCGACGCCCGTGACGGCTGGTGGGCGGCGTATGCGTTCGCGAAAGCGGCCCGTCGTCAGGCAGTTCGACGCCACCGACTGTGGCGTCGCCGCGTTGGCGTCGATCGCCCGCTTCTACGGTCGCCCGGTGTCCACCACGTACCTGCGCGACACGGCGGGGACGGGTACCGAGGGGACGTCCCTCCGCGGTATCTGCACCGCGGGCCGGGCCATCGGTCTCGATATGCAGCCGCTCAAAGTCTCTCGCGACCGCGTCGGCACGCTGGCCCTGCCCGCCATCATCCATTGGGAGCAAAGGCATTGGGTCGTGCTCTATGAGGTCGGAGCCGGCTCCGCCATCCTCGGTGACCCTGCCATCGGGCTGCGCAAAGTGTCCCGGGACGAGCTCATGAGCTCGTGGAGCGGCTATGCCGCCCTGGCCCGGCCGACGCCGGCACTGGCGCAGGCCCCACTGGACAAGTCCTCGCTGCGTTGGGTCCTCCCTTTCTTACGGCCATATGCCGCCAAGCTTGTGCTCGCCTTCGCCTTGGCCCTCGTGGCCGCCGGGTTCGAAGCGGCCATCCCCGTAATCGTGGGCCATGTGGTCGACAATTTGGAAAGGGCCAAAGGGCGGGGCACCGAGCTCGCGCCCCTGGGGGCCCTCATGGCCGGCATGGTGGTCGGCGCTGTTGCCATTACGTTGGGGCAGCGGCGCCTCCTGTCCCGGGTGGCCACGCCCTTCGACACCGCCACGCTCGATTTCCTCACCGGCCGCCTGCTCGGCCTGCCCATGTCATATTTCGCCAAACGCAAAGTGGGCGACATCGAGCGCCGCCTCCAGAGCATGACCGATATACGCCGGATCGTGGTACAGGAGGGGGTCGACGCCCTCACCGCCCTGGCTCTCATCGCCGTGGTAGTGGTGGTGATGTTCGTCGAGGCGCCCGTGCTGGCGGCGGCCTTCGTGGTCGTCTTCCCGATATACGGCGCCCTGATGTGGCTGTCGCGCCGGCGGGTGCGCCCCGTGCTGGCCGCCACCGAGGAGGCCTTCGGCCGTTACACCGGTTCGCAGGTGGACCTGCTCAAGGGGGTCGAAACGGTCAAGACCCTGGGTGCCGAACCAGGCATCAGGTCCGCCATGCGGCGCCAGTTCCTCACCTTGGCCGAGCGGGTCAGTGCCGCCCACCGCGCCCAGGCCCTGTTCGACGCGGGCGTACAAACGGTGAACGTGGGCGCCTATGCGGTCTTCGTGATCCTGGGTGCGGCGGCCGTCGGCGCCGGGACCATTTCTGTGGGCACCTACGTGGCGTTTATCGGGCTCGTGCTCTTCGTCTCGTCACCCCTGGTGCGCCTGATGCTCATATGGGACGACGTCCAGGCCACATCTGTCCTGTTGGCCCGCCTCCATGACGTACTCGACCACGAACCCGAGCAGGGGCCCGACCACAGCGCCCTCGTGCACGTGGCATCGGTACAGGGCCACGTCGAGTTGCGAGGCGTCGAGTTCCGCTACCGCGATGGGGACGACGCCATACTTTCGGCCATCGACCTCGAGATCGGACCGGGGTCGACGGTGGCGCTGGTGGGGCGGTCGGGCTCGGGTAAATCGACCCTCCTGCGCCTCATCGGGGGCCTGGTCGAGCCCAGCGCGGGCACGATCACCGTGGACTCGGTCGATATGCGGGCCCTGCGCCGCCGCGAACTGCGGGAACGGATCGGGTACGTGCTCCAGGCCCCCTACGTCTTCAGCGCCACCATTGCCGAAAACATCGCCTTCGGCCAAGAGGACATAGACATGGACGAGGTACGCCGGGCGGCCGAGGCGGCCAATTTCCACGATGTCGCCGCCCGCCTCCCCCTCGGGTACGAAACCTGGGTGGGTGACGGGGCGCTGCGGCTCTCGGGGGGCGAGGCGCAGCGGCTGGCCATCGCCCGGGCGCTGTACGGCCGGCCGCCCCTGCTCATCCTCGACGAAGCCACCAGCTCCCTGGACGCCGAGTCGGAACTGGCCTTCCACGCCAACCTGACCCGACTGTCCGTCGGTCGCACCGTCGTCGTCGTCACTCATCGCCTGCGCAGCATCCGCGACGTCGACCGCATAGTCGTATTGGAGCGAGGCCGCATCGTGGAGCGGGGCACCCACGACGAGCTGATGGCGGCCGACGGCGTTTACGCCTACATGTACCGCTTGCAGTACTCCGACGAGAGCTGACGAGGGCGGGTCGGGGCGAGCTAAACCGGACCTGGCTTCAGGCCTGCGCCCGGTCGAGCAGGGCCGCCTCGTCGAGGAGGCGGAGGCGGCGACCTTCTCCCTCCACCCACCCGAGCCGCCGCAAGGCCTTGAGCCCCTTCACGACTGCTTCACGCGACAGCCCACCCCAGGCACCGACATCTCCCTGGGCCATGGGGAGAAGGACCTCACGGACGCCATCTGCCTCCTGGGCGTAGCGGTCGGCCAACTGCACGATGGCACGGCACAGGTGGCCGAGGGCGTCGCCGGCACTGAACTCGAGCTGACGCCGGGAGGCGCCCCGCAGCCTTTCGGTCACCACCCGCAGCAACTCGATGGTGATACCCGGGTGCGTTTCGAGTAGCGACCGCAACCGCGTCGCAGGCACCACGAAAAGCTCGCCGTCCTCCAGGGCCGAGGCACTGGCGGAGCGGGCGCCCCCGTCGACGACGGACATCTCGCCCATGACGGAGCCGGGATCGAGCACGTCGAGGATGACCACACGGCCCGACGCCGATGCCACCCAAATCTTTACGATCCCGCTCAGCACGATAAGGACCTCATAGGCGTCGTCGCCCTCGCGGAACAACACCTCGCCTGAGGCCATAGGCCGACGCCGGCCGACCCCCAGTACCGCCTGGCGGTCGGCCTCGCCGATGCGGGCCAGGAAACCGGCTTCGAGGCCGTTAGCTGTCAATTGACAGTGCCGTGGTCTGTGCTCAGGGTAAGAAAGACCAAATAAACGGTGTACGCCGGGTACATAAACGCCTTACGCGAACGGGCCGCATGGGCTCACAGTCTGGTTCATTCTTCGCGGATGCTGAAACCGCCCCTGATGTTCTCGGCCGACTCATCGTCGAGCAGCAGGTCGTCATCGAGTTCGGGGAGGTGCTGTCCCTGATCGGGACCGGGCTTGTCGTTGGCGGTGGGGTTCATAATTCGAGCGCTCCTTATGCTGTCCCCGCCAGGGCACTGGCGGGGTAATTCGGCTACCGAAGATAAATGCTAAGCGGGCCCTAACGGGCGCACAAGGGACCAGTACACAGGTGCACTGAGTACTGGTACCCAGGGGACGGTACTCAGGGGCCAGCCATCTGCTCAGGGGCCAGCCATCTGCTCAGGGGCCAGCCATCTGCTCAGGGGCCAGCTATCGCCCGCCCGTGGCCCCGGTCAGGTCGGCCGGTCCAGGTTGACTAGCGTGAAGACCATGAGAGTGGCCTTCGGCACGGACGAGTCGACGCCGGTTACCGACGAGCTCAGGGACGAGCTCGTTCGCCTCGGTCATGCTGTTTTGGTGGTGGCCGACCCGCTCAGGTGGGCTGAAGCGGGCCGTGCCGTGGGCGAGGCGGTGGCGTCCGGCCAAGCCGACGTGGGGATCGCGTGCTGCTACACCGGCACCGGTGTGAGCATGGCCGCCAACAAGGTCCCCGGCGTGAGGGCGGCCTTGTGCGGCGATGTCGAGACGGCGCGCGGCGCCCGGCAATGGAACGACGCCAACGTGTTGGCCTTAAGCTTGCGGCTGACCACGCCCGAACTCGGCCGTGAGCTGATGGAAGCCTTTTTCGCCAACGCCCCCGACGGTTCCGAAGCCGACCAGATAGCTCTCCTGGCATAGGGCGGGCGAGCAGAGGTGACCAACGGCCCCCGCTACGGGACGGCCCCGACGCTGGCTTTCGAGCGCAACGCGTGGGCCTTGGGCCACGATGTGGTCGTCGGTGTGGACGAGGTGGGCAGGGGGGCCTGGGCGGGGCCGTTGATGGTAGGCGCGGCAGTACTGCCCCGGGACCGGCGTATGAACGGCGTCAGGGACTCCAAGGCCCTGCCCGAGGACCGGCGTGAGGCGTTGTTCGACCGGGTGGCCGGTTGGTGCCGGGCGTGGGCGGTAGGAGCAGCCACACAGGTCGAATGCGACACATTAGGTATGGCCGAGGCGCAGCGGCTGGCGACACGCCGGGCTCTGGCCGGGCTCGGGCTGGTGCCCGACATGGTGTTGATAGACGGCAATTGGGACTTTGCCGGTACCGGCAACACGGTGCGGATCGTCCGTGGCGATGCCCGCTGCCTGTCCATCGCCGCCGCGTCCATGCTGGCCAAGGTGACACGCGACCGCCAGATGAGAGCAGTGGCGCCCAACTATCCCCATTACGAGTTCCAGGCCAACAAGGGTTACCCGTGCTGGCGCCACAAAATGGCTCTCCAGGCCTACGGGCCCTGTGCCATCCACCGGCGCACGTGGGTGTTCATGGACTCGCTCAGCTGGGACATGAGGGCCCGGCGGCCCGGCTTGGCCGAAGACCAGGATGACGGCCTGGATAAAGACGAGGATGATGTGCTGGCCGAAGCCGAGGATGATGTGCTGGCGGAAGATAAGGTTGGCGGCTTGGCCGAATACGAGGATGGCGGCGAGGTCGTAGTCGAGTGATCATCGAAGTTGAAGGGCTGCGCAAGTCTTTCGGCAGCGTCGCGGCGTTGCGCGGCGTCGATTTCTCGGTGCCCGAAGGCAAAGTGCTGGGCCTGCTCGGCCCCAATGGCGCCGGCAAGACGACCGCCGTCCGCATCCTGACGACCTTGCTCGTGCCCACCGGTGGACGGGCGCGGGTGGCGGGGATCGACGTCGCCCATCATCCGGGGGCGGTGAGGCGGGTGATCGGGCTGGCCGGGCAGGCCACGGCCATAACGCCCGACCTGACGGGCTTCGAGAACCTCGAGATGGCCGGCCGCCTCTACCACCTCGGGCGCCAGACGTCGCGCCAGCGAGCCGGCGAACTGCTCGAGCGTTTCGACCTCAGCGATGCCGGAGGTCGGCAGGCCAAGACTTATTCCGGGGGCATGCTGCGGCGCCTGGACCTGGCGGCCAGCCTCATCGGGCGGCCGCGGGTCCTTTTCCTCGACGAGCCCACTACCGGCCTCGACCCCCGCAGTCGGTTGGGCATGTGGAACATAATCCGTGAGCTGGTGGCGGTAGGTACGACTCTCCTGCTCACGACCCAGTACATGGACGAGGCGGACGAGTTGGCGGACAACATCGTGGTGATCGACCACGGCCTGGTGATCGCCTCCGGCACCTCGGAAGAGCTGAAGGACCGCATTGGAGGCGATGTGGTGGAGTTCTCGGTGACCGACCGGTCGCGCTTCCAGGTCGCCGTGGACGCGGTGTCCAGCCTGGGCGACGGCTCGCCGCTGGCAGAGCCGGCGGAGGGGCGGGTCCAGGTGCACGCCGGGGGCCAGGGTTCGCAGGTGCTGGTGGAAGTCGTCCGGCGCCTCGACGCCGCCGGGGCGCAAACGACCGGCTTGGCCCTTCGACGGCCGTCGCTGGATGACGTTTTCATGGCGCTCACCGGGCACGTGGCCGAGGAGATAGGCGCCGCCGACGGTACCCGCCGGGCCCGGGGCCGGCGGGGCGGCCCGGACGACGGCTCAGGAGGTCAGCGCTGATGTCTGACGAAGGCATCACGGTGGGCCCGGACGATGGGGCCACCGTGGCGCGCGGCCTAGAGGTCGTGGCGCCCGTGGCGGACGCCACCGACCACCTGGTGACGCCGAGCCTCGCCCAAAGGGCGCGCTGGCTGTTCGAGGACTCGTGGGTGATGACGACGCGCAACCTGATCGTCTGGTGGCGAGTCCCCGCCTACATCGTCTTCACGGTCGTGCAACCCCTCATGTTCGTCCTACTTTTCCGCTACGTCTTCGGCGGGGCGATCAAGGTGCCGGTGCCGGGCGGGTACGTCGACTACCTCATCCCTGGGATCATCGGCCAGACGGCCGGGTTTGCCTCGTTCAGCACCGCCATCGGGTTGTCGCGGGAAATCTCGCGGGGCGGTATCGACCGGATCCGCAGCATGCCCACGGCCCGGGCGGCGTTCCTGGTGGGCCGCCTGACGGCCGACACCCTGCGGTTGGTATTGACGGTACTGGTGATGGTGGGCGTGGGCTATGCAGTGGGCTTCCGTTTCAGCGGCGGGGTCGGCTACGCCATCGCCATGATCGCCCTGGCCACCCTGCTAGCCGTGGCCGTTTGCTGCGTCTCGGCCTTCATCGGCCTGGCCGTCAAGGACGAGGAGGCCGTGCAGGCCTTCGGGCTGATCTGGGTGTTCCCGTTGACTTTCGTCTCGTCCGCTTTCGTCTCCATCCAGAGCATGCCCTCATGGCTCCAGGGCTTCGCCCGCCACCAGCCTTTCACCGAGGTCATCAACGCCCTGCGCATCCTGGCCCTCGGCCAGAAGGTCGTGCCTGTCGTGGGCCAGAGCCTGAGCTCGGCCGTTTGGCAAAGCCTGGCCTGGATAGCGGGTACGATCATCGTTTTCGTCCCGCTGGCAACGCGCGCCTACCGGCGGGCGTAGGCAGGCCGGTATCTCGGTTGTTCCTCGTCGGCCCGGTCCGGGGCCGTCCTCGGTGAAGGTGGGGGACAGCGGGAGGCGTTCATGACAGACCCATTGGTCGACAGCGCTCTGGCCCGGGCCGCGGGCGCGTTGCCTGCGCACGAGGACCGGCCTGAGCAACGGGAGATGGCCGAGGCGGTAGGCGCGGCCATCAGGTCGCAGCGCCACCTCGTTGTACAAGCGGGCACAGGCACGGGCAAGAGCCTGGCCTATCTGGTGCCGGCGCTGGCCCTGGGCGCCCGCGTAGTTGTGTCCACCGCCACCAAAGCGCTCCAGGACCAATTGGCGCACCGCGACCTGCCGCAGCTGTCGCGTTCGCTGGGTGTGCGCTTCGAGTTCGCCGTACTGAAGGGCCGCTCCAATTACATCTGCCTCCAGCGGGTCAACGAGATTGCCGGCGGGGGCCAGCAAATGGCCCTCGGTGAGGGCGACGGGCCCGAGCCGCCGCAGGCGCTGGGCCGGCTGGGCCGAGAGGTACGGCGCCTGGTGGAGTGGGCGGGCGCCGAGCTCGGCGGGGGCGGTGCCATCGCGGGCGGGAGCGGGGGCGGTGCCATCGCCGGCGGGAGCCTGGCTGGCCCTGGCGCCGTGGACGGCACGCCGGGAGGCCGGGCCGGCCCTCGCGGGCGCGGATGGGATCCCCCCATCGTGAGCGGCGACAGGGCCGAGCTTTCTTTCGAGCCCAGCGAGGCGGCCTGGGCACAGGTGAGCACCGGGTGGCGGGAATGCCCGGGTGCCGCCCAGTGCCCGTCGGGAGAGCAGTGTTTTGCCGAAGCGGCCCGGCGGCGGGCGGCCGAAGCCGACGTGGTGGTGGTCAACACCCACCTCTACGCCACTTCCCTGGCCATCCAGGAGGCCGAGTTGCTCCCCGACCACGACCTGGTCGTCTTCGACGAGGCCCACGAGCTCGAGGACATCGCTTCGGCCGCGCTCGGTTTCGACCTCAACCAGGCCCGGCTGGTGGCCCTGGCCCGCTTGGCGCGCCCCTTGGTGGCGCAATCCTCGGTCGTCGTGGCGCTGGAGGACGGCGCCGCGGTGCTGGGCGGCGCGTTGCGCCCGCACCGGGACCAGGCCTTGCCCCGGCCCCTGCCCGAAGAGGTCTCCGACGCTCTGGTAGTGGTCCGCGAGCGCGTCAACCGCGCTCTAGAGGAGATGCGCAAGGCGGGCCGCGGCAGCGGCGGGGCCCCTGGTGCTGAAGCGGGCGCGGCGGATGCCGGGCCCCAGGCCCGCCGGTCTCGAGCACAGAAGGCGGCGGCCCACCTGCTTGAGGACGTGAACGAAATCCTGGAGCTGCCGGCCAGCCAGATCGCCTGGGTCGAGGGGCCTGACCAAGGGCCTGTGCTGCGGGTGGCGCCCATCGACGTCGGTGAGGTGCTGCTCGAGCGGCTCTGGAAGCGGGAGGACGCCCCTACGGCCGTCATGACCAGCGCCACCATCCCGCCCCGCCTGGGCCAAAGGCTGGGGCTCCCCAGCGGTTCCTACGACGAGCTCAACGTGGGCAGCCCGTTTTGTTACCCGGACCAGGCACTGCTGTACTGCCCCGTACACCTGCCCGACCCCCGGGACGGCCGTTTCGAGGCCGCTATGCACGAAGAACTGGTGGCTCTTATCGAGGCCGCCCAGGGCCGGGCGCTGGCGTTGTTCACCAGCTGGCGGGCCATGCAGGCGGCGGCGGAGGTGGTGCGGGGGCGGGTGCCCTGGACGGTGTTCACCCAATCAGATCTGCCCAAGCCGAAACTGGTGGCCGAGTTCAGCGCCGACGAGCACTCCTGCCTGTTCGCCACCATGGGGTTCTGGCAGGGCGTCGACGTCCCGGGGCCGTCGCTGTCGCTGGTGACCATTGACCGTCTGCCGTTCCCGCGGCCGGACGACCCGCTGCTGCGGGCCCGGCGCGCCGCTCTCGGCCCGAGAGCGTTCGAGCTCATCGACATTCCCCGGGCGGCGACCCTACTGGCGCAGGGGGCGGGCCGCCTGGTGCGGTCCAAGCACGACCGGGGAGTGGTGGCTGTCCTCGACCGGCGGTTGGGGAAAGCCCGCTATCGCTGGGAACTCGTCAACGCCCTACCGCCGATGCGGCGCACGCGCTCAAGAGCCGAGGTGGAGGCCTTCCTGGCCGACCTGCGGGCCAAGGCGCTCTGAGGCGGTTTATGGCGCTGGGCCCGCCCACACGCAGGCCCAGCGCCACGGTCTTCCCCGCCGGCGAGGAAAGACAACCTGTGAGAGAAACCTAAGGTTTTAGTTGAACCTTAGGTTTAGCTGTTGTAGGCCCCGGAGTCATGAGAATGGTCCTGGTCCGAGCCGTTTTCTTCTGAGTGGTCATGGTCAGAGTGGTCATGGTCAGAGTGGTCATGGTCAGAGTGGTCATGGTCAGAGTGGTCA
>Ga0302320_10006441_pt1 | contig 26047 bp, 35 predicted proteins | sample Bog_T0_3_FD_202130 | JGI IMG/M metagenome (GOLD analysis project Ga0302320, IMG submission 202130) | Peat permafrost microbial communities from Stordalen Mire near Abisko, Sweden - Bog_T0_3 | ecosystem: Environmental > Terrestrial > Soil > Wetlands > Peat | place: Sweden: Abisko, Stordalen Mire... | reverse complement strand
GAGAAACGTCCCGGCGTGTTCAACTGGGAGACGGTCAAATCCCGACCCGACCACGGGTTCGACACCTCTAAGATGCAGGTGGTCTTTGCCGTGATGATGAAGCTGCTTACTGCGGGGTCTGCTGCTCTGGCTGGCGACCTGACTCGAACAACTCCCGTGCCCGTCGCGCAGCCTCGACGCTCACCAGATGCTCGACGTATTCTCCCTGAGTGAGATCGAACTGGTACGCCTGTGTGATGAGTTCCTGCCACGCCTCATCGGGCATGGAGATCGACCTCTGGTTTCGCTTGTCCTCCTCGGGAAGCGGGGGACGGCCTGCTCCCGTTCTCTTTCCCCCATGCTGCCTCCTAGTGAAAAAGGACATGACTTTTTCAAGATGTGGTTCCTAGTTGACGCATGAGGCAAGGTTAAATGGCTACAGGAGTACAAGGAGTCTTCTTCGGTTTGCCGTCAGCCACGCTGACAACAATCCAGAACAATTACATCGCGGTCCTGACCGGGATCAGCACGGCGGGCCAGTCCTACTCCCTGGGCGGTCGTATGTTCACCCGGGCTAACATCGCGGAGGTTCGTCAGACGCTCCTTGAGGTTCAGAGGGCCATCGACAGGGCGAACGGGGTGAGCAAGTCTTTCACATACGGGAATATGAACTACGGTCAGGCCACCCCACCTTCTCCCCCGACCGGATAACGCCATGCCCCTCTTTTCCAAGCGTCAGACAGGATACAACGACCCCACCCGCATCATGCGCGACAGGCTGAACCCCGAGGAGATGGCGAAGCCCACGGCATTCGACATCGCCATCGGCAAGGTCTTCCCGAAGTGGGGAACGGATAGGATCCGCGCGAGGCGTGCGTTCAGCTACGAGGCGAGTCGCAGCGACAGGTTCAGGCTGAACGCCACAACGATGCAGGGACCGGAAGACTACCGTGCCTTTCCCGAACGCCTTCAACTGATCCGGCAAGTTCGGGACCTCGAGCAGAACTTTGGCCTGTTCCAGTCGATCATCGACAAGCTCTCGATGTACGCCTTCGGAAGAATCAAGTACCGTCCTCAGACCGGGGAGAGCGAACTGAATCCTCCCTACGGGGAGTATCTCGATGACCGGATGAACAATTCTCTCGACCTCTCGGGCAGGTTCGGGATCGAGACGCTGGCGCAGATCACCTTCAAGTCCATGCTTCGGGATGGGGACTACGGCAACCAGTGGACGAAGGGTGCGCAGGACGGTCTCCTGAAGCTGTGCGGGATCGAGGGCGACCGGATCGGCGGCATATACATGATCTCGGCTGCGGACAATTACCTGCAGGGGATCACGATCAATCTGCAGACGGGCCAGCCTGTTTCCTTCCGAGTGTACTGGCGCACGAAGGCGAACGTCTATGTGAACCCCGTCGAGGTTCCTGCGAACCAGATGCTGCACATCTTCGACCCGCGCAGGGTGAACCAGTACCGGGGGATCACCCCCTTCGCCCCTGTCCTCACCGAGGCCCGGGATCTGAAGGAGATCATGGAGTACTGCAGGATCGGCACGAAGTTCGAGAACCTGCACGCGGCCATCGGCTACACCCCGCACGCCGGTCCCTTCCAGGATCCCTCTGCCTTTGTCACGAACGACGATACCGACATCGCGGGGAAACCCCTGCAGGAGCAGAACCTAAACCCGGGGATGATCCAGTGGGCGGGCTCGACCGACAAGTACGAGTTCATTAAGTCGGAGCGTCCGAGCGGCACGTTCCAGACCTACCTCGACACCCTGATCCGCATCATGGGTCTCGCCCTGAATCTCCCCTACGGGTTCCTCTACGACCTCTCAAAGCTCGGAGGCCCGAACGCTCGCATGGACGCGCAGCAGGCACATCGCGTGATCGAGTACTACCAGCGACTGATGCAGCGTCAGTTCCTCGACAAGGTGAAGAACACCCTGCTGATCGAGGGAATTGCGAACGGGACGATCCCCTATACCCCAGGGTGGGACAAGGGCGTGTGGCAGTTCGCTCCGGCGATCTCAATCGATGCCGGCAGGGACTCGGCATCCGCGATCAAGGAGGTTCAGGCCGGGATGCTCACGCTGGATTCTTGGTTCGGGGAGACAGGACTCGATGCCACGGCAGAGATGCAGATCATGGCGCAGGAGTCCGAGCAACTCATCTCAATGGCGAAGGCAATCTCGCAGAGCCAGGATGTGCCGTTCGAGACAGCCCTCACGATGCTTTCTGTTCGCACGCCGAACGGGTTCATCGCGCCGGCAGCACCGCCTCCCGCCACATCCCCGTCCCAGGCTGCGGCTGCAAATGCTGCGGCATCGGACGCCATCGCAGGAGACGGATCGGGAACCACGGCATTGCCTGCTGCCCCGGTTCAGATGAACGCATCCCTGCCCCTGACCGAACTGGTCGGGGACAAGGCGAAACCTTCATCGGATCAGGTCAATGCTGTGAAGCCCCTGAACGATAAGAAGCCGAGCATCGGTCGCATCCAGGATGCCCTGAAGTCGAAGGGCTACCTAATCGGGGATGCGCAGCGGAACGACAAGACGAAGGTGGTCACATGGAAGGTCACGACCCCGAGCGGTGCGAAGAAGTCCATGACGGTCGCTCAGTTGCTTGCGCTCATGTAGTTGACGACCCCGCTCGGGTATGACCGAGCACAATTTCGCGCAGGCGTTCTCGCTTCAGCAGATCGACCAGACAAACGGGTGCATCCGTGGTGTCGGGATGATTACCGTGGGGGCAGTCCTGGGCCACTCGGATCCGGTACTAGGTCAGCCCCTCTACGTCGACGCGATCACCCTGCAGCAGGTTCTTGAGTCGGCGGAGCAGTACAAGACGGGACTGAAGGTGAAGGCCGACCACGGGTCAGGGGTGATGGACATCATCGGATACCTGAACAACTTCATTATTGACGGGGATACACTCCGAGCCGACTTCAACATCTTCGACTCCGAGCCGAACAAGGCGAAGATCTTCGAGATGGCGTCGACGATGCCCGATTCCTTCGGGTTCTCGGTCTCATTCATCGGACCCGATGAGATCGTGGACGAGAAGATATGCGTGCGCTGCGCGAACATCTTCTCCTGCGACCTTGTGACCGAGCCTGCGGCCTGCCCGACAGGTCTATTTTCCCGGGGTGATACCGCGCGCACGGTTGACGCAAAGGGACAGGGTAAGATGCCACTTCAATCTTCCCCCAAGGCCTCACCCTCGAACCAGAAGGCACCCGCTGCGAAGAACAGCGACGACAACGCAGCCCTTCCGACCCTCGCTGACATGGCCGCTGCGCACAAGGCGAACATGGAAGCCATGAAGGGGCACCTCGCTCGCTTCGCCAAGTTGGAGGCTGCAGTCGCGGCCCTCGCCCCGAGCAATGCCCCGGGTGCCCCGCTCCCGAGCGGAGATGCCAATAAGTCGCAGGCCCCGCAGGTCGGTCCCGCTGCGAATGCGAACAAGCAGAACCCTCTCCCGTTCGATGCTGATGCGGATGCCGACGCTGATGCAGATGCCGACGCGGACGCAGACGGTGACGCCGATGCGGATGCCGACTCGGACGCTGACGCCGCTGCCGCAGGCGATGCCGATGGCAACGTCCCGGCCATCGCCAAGGGTGGAGTGCCGAACCGCTTCAAGAAATACTCTATGACCGACAAACAACTCCGCTCTTTCGGACGCACCATCGCGCAGCAGATTGCGAAAGATTTCTCCGCAAAGTTGGGGCAAACCGCTGCGGTCCCTGCGGCTCCCGGTGCCAGCACCGACCACGCGGACAACGGAGCGAAGGTCGAGGACAAGTTCATCGAGTCCGCGCAGAAGCACTTCAAGGCCACGGGGTCCAAGACGAAGGCTTTCTCCCAGGCCATCGGTGAATGTGGTGCCGACGCGCACCGCGCCTTCATCAATTCGGGCAGGCGGATCGAGTTCTCCCGCTGATCCCCGGCCACCTTCCCCGCAACACCTGATCCCCCTCTAACATGGCAACTCAAAATGACTTCACACGCGGCTTTACCGTCAACACGGCGATGTCTGCGTTCATCCGTGTCACCGTCAGCGCAAACGGTGCCATCGGCCCGTCCGGTGGCGAGCAGGGCCAGGGCGTCCTTCAGTCGGACGTTCAGGGGCTCTCGTTCGAGATCCCGAAGGTCCGCTTCAACGGTGTCGGGTCCATGCAGGTCGCCGTGACCGGAAACGGAACGACCGCGATCACCCCCGGCGCATCCCTCTACACCACGGCGAACGGTTACCTGTGCGTGAGCGCGATGACCGGGGTTCTCCTGTGGGGCGTTGCCCTCCAGGGCTCGGGCACGAACACGGGCGCGGTCATCGAGGCCCTGCCGTCATTCTGATCCTTTCTTTCACTCGCATCCCTAACACCTAATCCACTCTCACCATGTTTCCTTCAAACGGCGCGGTACTTCGCGCAGATCTTCGGGGCGTCGTTGAAGAAGCTTTTCTTCAGTCGGAGCTCTACATCGGACCCAAGTGCTGCCCCCCGATCCCGGTTCAGACCGAGGGTGGACAGTACCCGGTCATCCAGAAGAACGGGGCCAACCTGCTCCGCAACGAGGTGAAGTCCATCTCGGCTGGTGGTGACTACCCGCGCATTGCGCGTGCGTACACAACCGACACCTACACGACCCTCGAGTACGGCATCGAGGCCGTGGTCCCCGACAAGAACGCTCGCACCATCGGTCGCTTCTTCGACCTGGAGGCCCGCGAGACGGTCTGGGCCTACCGGCAGGTGCAAATCGGCCATGAGATTCGAGTGGCGAACCTCCTTCAGGCTCCCTCGACCTTCAGCACGACCACGGCAGCGGTCACCTACACCTCGACCAACCTCGCCTCGTTCGACATCGGTCTCGATGTGGACTCGGCCAAGGCGCAGATCCAGGGTCGCGGGGAGAACGTCGACAACCTCACGCTGGTCATGTCCTACAACAACTTCCTGCGGGCTCGCGCCTCCACGAAGCTGCAGAACAGGATCAGGGGCACGATCTCGACGGATGCCTTCCTCACCCTCGGAACGCAGGCGATGGCCGATGCGCTCCAAGTGAAGCAGGTTCTGATCGGTCGCTCCACCTACGACGGCAGCGCACAGAACTCCGCAGCCTCCTCGCTCACGAACATCTGGGGTGACTCCCTGATGTGGCTTGGGACGGTGGTCGAGCCGAGCGGTCCCGACGCCTACTTCAACGGGTCGGTGGCCTTCACGATCTTCTGGGAGCAGGACGCCGACATCTTCCAGGTTGAGTCCTACCGCCAAGAACGCCTGCGGTCCACGATCATCCGCTCCCGGCAGAACACCTCGGAAAAGGTGGTTCTCGCCCCCGGTGCGCAGCTGATCGGCACGGGCTATGCCTGATCTTTTGGGGTTCCTCTGACTGGGTTTCGGGGCCGACTAACACTCGGCCCCTTTCTTTTGCACTTGTGCAATGGGGTGAAACCCGCTTGAGCATTGGCGCATGGCCGACATCGCTCCCCCCGGTTACGACGCGCAGAATGACAGGATCAAGCAGCTAACGGCTCCTTTCAAGACGCCGACCATCTCGCTCTGCGTCATCACCGGGAACGAGGAAGCCCATGTGATCCGGTTCCTCGACTGCTTCGGGCCTGCCTTTGACGAGCTCTGCATGGTCCGAGCCCTGGGCAGGAACACGCACGACCGAACGATGGCGCTGGCGAAGGAGTGGTGCCACAAGAACGGGAAGAAGTTCAAGGGCGGGGAGTACCTGAACCAGCACCTGCCTTTCTGCCGTCCCGACTCCCCCGAGATCATCGAAGGCGATCCTGCGACTTGGCCCCATGTGGACGACTTCGCTGCGGCTCGGAATCAGTCATGGGCTCTTGCGACATGCGATTGGCAGTTTTGGGGGGATCTGGACGATGTGATCTCCGAGGCTGACGCAGCCGAGATCCGCGCCTGCTCCCTGAAGTTCGACCACGATATGTTCTACTTCCACTATTCGATCCCGACCTCTGGGGAGTCGAACTACCGGGAGAGGATGTTCAGGACGGGGATCAGCCACTGGTCTCAGCCCGTGCATGAGAACTGCCACATGGACTTCTCGAAGTGCCTGACGCCTGGGAAGCCGAAGGGGGCCTACATCGAGAAGGTGATCTACACGCACGCTCCGACCGTGGAAAAGCAGAGGGACAAGATGAGGAACCTGCGGATCATGCTGTTCGCCCTGCGCTACATCCACGGGTTCGCGGAGGCGATCCATCGGGAGTACTTCTACCTGTGGGGGCACGAACAGACGAACGAGGGATGGTTCGCTGATGCATTCAGGTGGGCGAACATCACGGCGCAGACCGACTGCCTCTCGAAGCTGAAGCAGGGGACGCTCCTGAACCTTGCCGAGATGCTTCGGATCAAGGGGGACTACATGACGGCCCTCGAAAAGGCATGGGCTGCGCTTCGGATCGAGCCGGGTTCCCGGGATCCCTGGGGGGTGATGGCCGAACTGGAGCTCGAGTCAGGATCCCCGAACAGGGCAAGGCGTGCCTCGGAGTTCATGCAGACGATCAGGCGGGGGGCAGACACGGGTCTCCCGCAGAGTGATCGGTTCATCGGTGAGAAGGGGCTGACGCTGCGCACCCGCACTCTTAGGGCCTCTGGCATGGCGCAGGGAGCGATGGAACTGGAGGATGGCATTTTCACCCGGGCGGGGGCTCGGTTCTCGCTCCTCCATGCAACCCGGGGCAGGCCGAGGGAGGCACTCGAAACGCGGAACAGGTTCTTTCGGACTGCCTTCATCCCGATTGCAATCGAGCACACCTTTGGGATCGACGCAGACGACAAGGAGTCGGTCGAGGCCCTGAAGCAGTATCGCCATGTCATCATCGAGGAGCCGGCGGGGTGCGTGAAGGCGTGGAACGTCCTAGCCTCGATCTCGCAGGGTAAGGTTCTGGTACAGGTGTCGGACGATTGGCTTCCCCCGATGCACTGGGACGAAGCGATCTGGCGAGCCCTGGAGAAGGAGACGAAGGCTCGGGGCGGCGAAGATGCGAATGTGGGCGACGTTCCCCTGGTGGTGGCGATCCACGACGGCCACAGGACCGATGGGCTCCTGTGCATGGCGATCCTGACCCGGGCAAGGTACGAGCAGCAGAGAGACCCGACCGGGACGAAGAACGCGCTCGATCCGAGCAAGGAAGTGATGGGCGAGCCCTACCTTTTCAGCCCCGAGTACCACTCGATGTTCTCGGATAACGAGTTCTCACATCGGGCATGGAGAGATGAGGTCGTTCTGGATCTTCGGAAGGAGATCACGTTCGACCACCAGCACCCGTTCTTCCTCGGGGTGCCTGTCGAGAAGTGGGATGAGACATACCTGCGGCAGAACGCGACGGACAATTATAGGCAGGGGTTCGAGGTCTTCAACCGAAGGAATCCCGACTGCCCGAAGGATTCCGAGTGAAGGCTTTTTTCTATTGGTTGACCCACAAGACCCCGGGCGAGTCCGAGATGGATGAGGTCCTGCGGTTCTACTGCTGGCTGTGGGTCATTGGATGCTCGATTGCCATTGCCATCCCGCTGATCCAAATGGAGGTGATGAAGTGACGGCCAAGATTACCAGCATCACGGCACCCTTGCTCGGGTCCAAGGGGGGCAAGGCCGGGACCGGGAAGGCGAAGGCACGCGACCCCGAGAAGATGCGCAAGGCTGCGCTGAAACGGTGGAAGAAAATCAAATGACAAACTGGTACATCTGGACCCCTGTTCTCTGCTCTGCTGCTTGGGGTGTCGGAATCATCATGGGCCTGTCGATGGGGTTCTACTTCGGCACCCGCAGGTCGGTCCTCCTGTTCATGCGGTACTTCCCCACGACCGAGACGATGAACAAGCTGGTGACTCAGCTGTTCTCGATAGCCAACCAACTCACCAAAAATGCGAAGCCTGATCCTAAACCCCAAGATGCTCCCGAGCAGCGTTGACACCTTCTGCGCCTATCGGCTCGGGGACAACCTCGCGCACCTGCACTTCCTGCGTGGTCTTGCGAAGCTGAACCCCCACACCCAGTTTACGCACGCCTGCCACCTGTGCTACATGGATCAGCTTTCGGAGGTGGTCTACGACCTACCGAACCTTCGCCTGATCCCTCTCGACTACAAGCCCCTGAACTCAATCGACGCATGGAAGAACGCAGGGGGCTTCTGGGACACCCACCCGCTGAAGAACGACTACGCTGCGTTCTACCTGAAGTTCTTCGACCACCTTGCCGAACGGATGGAGCTCGAGTCTCCCTTCTCCGATCCCTACGACCTCCTGTTCGACTACCCTGCGATCAATAAGCCCACGAAGCTGTGCGATCCGTTCGACATCCTCATCATCAATTCAAAGCCGATGTCGAACCAGTGGCAGGGGTACAGCGAGGACCAGATGACCCAGATGGTCGCAGCCCTGGCGAAGAAGTACTCGGTCATCACGACGCAGAAGTGTCGGGTGGGTGTTCCCTGCACGCAGGGGAACTTCACGGTGACCTCCATCGGGACGCTCTCCCTGTCCTGCAAGTACATCGTGGGGGCATCTACGGGGCCGAGTTGGCCGACCTTCAACATCTGGAACAAGGAGACGGTGAAGCGGAGGATCATCCTGCTCGATCACGAGGATGTGAACATCGCCCCGAACACGGTCTGCTGTAAGTCGGTGCTGGAGGCGAAGAAGATGCTGCAACTGGAAGGGATCCTCTAATGCCCTCCCAATTTCAGGAAGCCGAGTTTTGGGGCCCGAAGATGATGGAACTCCTGAAAGACCGTGAGCGCCTAGAGGCCATCATCAAACGCTCGTCCACCTACACCAGCAGGGAGCGGATAGACGAGATTATCGAGAAGGACAAAGAATGAGCACCTACAAAGACAACCTGACGGCGGCGATGACGGCGATGGGGACAGACCCTCGCTCCCGGTTCATCGGGTACGGGGTACGGGAGCCTAGCAGGGGGGGTGGGACATTTGCAGGGGTAGCCAAGGAGCAATGTGTCGAGACCCCTGTGGCCGAGAACCTGATGGTGGGGCTGGCGATAGGCATGGCCCTGACTGGCCTGAAGCCCCTGGTCTACATCGAGCGGGCTGACTTCATGCTGAACGCCCTCGATGCCATCGTGAACCACCTGGACGCCATGAAGCGGATCAGCCGGGGTGAATTCGAGCCTGCCGTGATTCTTCGGATCGTGGTCGGGAACTCCCAGAAGCCCCTCTACACGGGTCCGACCCACACCCGGGACTTCGCTCACGCCCTGTCCTGCATGGTCTCCTTCCCGGTGGTCTCGATAACGAAGGAGGAGAGCATCGCGGAACACTACGCGAAGGCGTTCTCCTCGCACCAATCCACAGCCCTTTTCGAGTTCAAAGACCTCCTTTAGAATGACGTCCGATGTGATGCTGAACGTCAGGGCGGCAGTCCTGACCCGCCTGAACGAACCCCTCGACCTCTGGGAGGTGAACACGAACCCCCTGACCTACGGGCAGGTGCTGGTCGAGATGATCTGCTCGGGGATCTGCGGGGCCCAACTCCAGGAGATCAGGGGGGAGAAGGGTAATGCAGGCCACTTGCCACACCTGCTCGGGCATGAGGGGTGCGGCGCCGTCCTCCAGGTCGGGCCGGGGGTGTCCCGGGTAAAGGCGGGTCAGAAGGTGGTGCTACACTGGCGCAAAGCCTCGGGAATCGAGTCTGACCTCCCATCCTATGGCAGCAGCCACGGCAGGGTGGGATCGGGCCGTGTGGCTACCCTGGCGAGCCACTGTGTAGCCTCAGAGAATCGCCTGACACCCGTCCCAGACGACACCCCCCCAGAATTGGCAGCTTTGCTCGGTTGCGGCCTGTCGACGGCCCTCGGGACGGTAGAAGGGGTGGCGAAGGTCAAAATGGGGGAGTCGGTCCTGATCGTGGGCTGCGGGGGGCTTGGGGCGAACCTCATCAGGGCTTGCAAGATGGCGGGTGCGGCTCGGATCGGGTGCTGCGACATTCACCCAGGCAAGGAGATCACGGCCCTGTCGATGGGGGCGACCGAGTTCATCGGCCTAACCGACACCCAGTTTCCTCCCCTTCGGTACGATGTGGTGATCGAGACTTCGGGGAACCCAGAGGCCATCTCGGACTCCCTGAAGCTGCTCGGACCCTCGGGACGGTTCATCATGGTAGGCCACCCCAAGCCCACCGAGGAACTGGTGATCCAGAAGGTCGATGATATGTTCGGGGGCGAAGGGAAGTCCATAACAGCCACGCAGGGCGGGGGCTTCCAGCCTGACCGGGACATCCCGAGGTACATCGCTGCATGGAGGGCCGGGGTGCTGAAGGTCGACGCCATAGTGACCCACCGATTCCATCTGGTCGATGTGAACGCAGGGATCGCACTGGTCCGCAAAGGCGAGGCGAGCAGGGTGATGATCTGGACCTCGGAACCGTACTCGAGCATCAAACTTCATCATGTCTGAATCGATCCCCATTCGAGGCAGCATCTCGCGCCTGACCACCGAGCACTCGACCTGCGCCCAGTGGATCAAAGGCCATGTGATAACGGCGCAGGGGATCGTCGCTGTGTTCTCTGGGGGAAAGCATACCGCTCTGAGCTACGTCCACGACCGCAAGCTGCACACGATGAACTTCGAGGGGCGCAGCTTCACAGAGGATGAGCTCATCAGAAGGGCTGCGAAGTTCGTTCGGGACACGACCCACCACATATGAAAAACCACTTCTTCGACGTAGGGGCCAACATCGGGCAGACCTTTTCGGACTACCTGAACAAGACGAACAACTTCGACGGATGGGATGTCTGGTGCTTCGAGCCGTCCCCGCGCCACCTGCCCGAACTGATGCAGGAGGTGCAGAAGTGGTCGAGTCGGTACAAGATCCACGTTTGCCCGTTCGGGATTAGGGGCGACAGCGGCACCCTCACCTTCCACCAGAAGGACGACCCCCGGGGTGACTCCTTCCAGCCCTACCTCGCCAGCGACCATGAGACCCTGAACCTGACCACGGGGTACGACCTGCGGGTGTTCGCTGCCGGCATCATCGACTCCATCGACGCCCTGACCGACCCGAAGGACCGGATCGTGCTGAAGCTAGACTGCGAGGGCTCCGAATTCTCGATTCTCCTGAAGCTCCTGAAAGACCCGATCATCCTGCCTCGGGTGGTCGAGATCTTCGTGGAGTTTCACCACATCGAGAGGGGTGGATCCCATGTCGAACGGGATGCCATCATCAAATCCTACGCTGCCCGGGGGATAGTCCTGCATCAGTGGATGTACTGAACTTTATGGAACACGCCACCCGCAACGACCTGATCGCCTTCGAGAACCTAGTGAAGCAGGGGTGGGAGGAAGGACACCTGCCCTACCTGATGCACCTGGCGGGGGGGAACGAGGGACCGCTGATCGAGATCTTCCGTCAGATCAAAGAGGGGGACTGGATCCTCGGATCTCACCGTTCGCATTACCACTGGCTCCTCGCCGGCGGTTCCCCTGAAGACCTGATGACCCGTATCCAGAACGGGCAGTCGATGTTCCTCTACAGCCGAGCCATGCACTTCCTGACCTCTGCCATCCTTGCGGGGAACTGCTGCATCGCTGCCGGGATAGCAAAGTCGCTGCAGGAGTCGGGATCGAAGTCGATGGTGTGGTGCTTCCTGGGGGACGGAGCGACCGATGAGGGACATTTTTATGAGGCAGTTTCATACGTTCAAGGCCATCATCTCCCCTGCACCTTCATCATAGAGGACAACGATAGATCGGTGGATGTTTCTGTTTCGGCACGCTTTGGATCAGACCACCGGAGAGAATGGGGGCCTCACGTTGTCAGGTATAGATACGCTCCCACGTATCCTCATGCTGGAAGTGGTTGCAAACACCACATTACCTTCCAGCCTAAATCGAATCCGTGGACGACTTCGGACAAGCCCTGATAGACAAGTGCGTGGAGGGTGCGAAGAAGCACTGTGGATCCCACGGGTTTATTCTCCTTATGGTCAAATCCCGGGAGGATCAGCAGCTTCTCTGTGCCACGAATCTTGTCCCCGAGATCTCGATTCCAGCCCTGCATAGTGCGCAGGTGTACCTTCGGCAACTCGATGCCGACGCAAAGGAGTACATCGAGAACATCAATCGGTTGAAGGACATTGACGCCCCCCGTTTGGGTGATGGCGATTGATGTCACAGTATTCGATGCGGACCTGATCGCGGCTATTGCCGACCTTCCTGCGACGTTCGCATGGTCGACGTACTCGAACATCCAGTGTACCTGCACGCAGTTGGCCGAGGGCTACAACCTGACGCTCGCGGGAAACACCGACGAGGTTCACTTCGAGGTCATCTTTGCCAATAGCTCGACCGTGGGTCCTAACCCGCAGGTGGGAGACCGGATCTCGCTCACACAGTTCGGTCCCTCCACGGCCACGAATTACGAGGTGCTCTCGACCGAGGCATCCCAGGACGGGATCTCGATCACTCTTGTCGTCAAGGCCGACCACCGTCTCTGATCTGGGAGATCCGATGGTAGACATTCAGCTAGATGTAAAGGTCGATCAGTTCAACGAGGCCATGAACCAGATGGCCCGGGTGCTTCAGGGGAGTGCCACGAAGCGGGACATAATCCGATCCGAGGTCCGCTCAATCCTTCAGAAGACGGTCGATGAGGTGAAGGTGAGCACGGAAAACAAGATCAGGCTCTCGGTAAGTACCCGGGAGTGGACGACTCTGAATGGGCAACGGTTGCGCATCGCGGGAATCGGGCCGACCACGAAGAACGGGAAGACACGGGACCACCGGAACAAGTATCCTTCTGCTATTTGGAGTTCGATTCAGGCACAGACACAGGAAAGCATCCGAAAGAAGATCGCGGCAATCGGGTGGGGGCAAAGGGCGTGGGCTGAACTGGCAAGGTCCATCGGTCTCACGATAAATGCAGGTCGTGGAAATACGGCAGAGATCGCAGGCAAGGATGCCAGCACCTATGTTTCCTCGACACAGGAGACGACAGCGGACTCCTACACGTTGAGTGTTCGCAACGCTCAGAACCTTCAGAACTGGATCGGGGGACGCACAGCCTTCTTCTCTGCGATTGCGGGCCGAGTGGGGTTCTTCCGACAGAACCTGAAGCACGGTGTCTTCCAAGACCTGAAAACGGTTGCAGCGAAGTACCCGGGCATCAGGGTCGATTCGGACTGACGAAGGGGCTAGGGTATGCCTGCGCCTAACCTCGCCACCCTGCTCGACATCGAGACAGAGGTGGAGTCGGTGTTCTACGGATACCTTGCAACCACCCTCGGTCTTCCTGCGGTGGAATCAGACTCGAACACGACACTGGTGACCCCGAGACTTGAGGTGATCTGCGAACTGATAGACGAAGGAATGGTGCAGCAGACGATCCCGGGCGGTTCACTTTCGGGGACGGTTCTCTACACGCAGAAGCACGTTAGGCTGACTCTGGACCTCACCTACTCCCCGGCAAGGCCCACACAGCAGACCCCCAATGTCCTGCGTGGAACCCTACGCCAAGCCTCCGCAAACTACCCCGCTCTGAAGACCGCATTTGCCGGCAACGGGTACTATTTGCTCGCTCCTGACACCCTGCGTCAGACAGCGGGATCCCGAACCATAGACAGGCAGGAAAAGACCGAGACCATGCGAACGGTGATGGAAGCGGTCCTTTTCATCAATCCCCTCGGGTTCCCGGCCTAATTGACGAATGATGAAGGGTAACAATGCCAGCATACAACGATCTCTCAGTACCATACGGCGCACAGGTCGTGACGGTGTACCCGGGCAATCAGGCGTTTGTCGCGGAGATGCTCACGATTACGGACGCTTCGACACAGATCGAGCGGTTCTCAGAGCTCGGAATCCCGTCTTCGCAGCTTGTCCTTCCTGCTTTCTCTAAGGGTACGGGAACCCTTCAGCTTGCCACTTCACAGACTTCTGTCCCGACCATCGGGGCGACATTCACCATTACCCGCAACGGCACCCCGACTGCAACGGTCGGCGCCGTCGTGACGGATGTAGGTGAGGTCGAGAACCAGAAGGACGCTCGCAAGGTCACTATCGGCTTCCGAGTCAGGGTCGCCTCGTAACATCGGGGCTCTTATGAGCCTCTACGATCAAATCCCCGGCCTGATGGCCGAGATGGAGCGGGAGCAGGCCACACGGCAGATTTCCCTCCTCGACACGATCATCCTGTGCGGCATCCCGTGCCGGCAGCTTTCTATCAGGACTCATACGCTCCTGGACGGCATGGGTAGCCCGTTCGTGGTCCCGAAAGGCGTACCTTCAGCAGAGGATGTGGCCGTGTACCTGTGGCTGCATTGTCTCGAATACAAGGTGGGGAACGAAAAGGCTCGCCTGCGGTGGGTGAAGAAGAACGTGCGACCCCTGGTTAAGGCCGGGAAGTACGGATGGATGGTGAACGAGATCAATCAGCACCTCTCGAACACCTTCATGGACTCCCCAGGGCAGGGGAACAGCTACGGAACACAGTATTTTCTCGGGTCTGCGGCACTCCTCGATTCGATCTGCGCGGAGTACGGGTGGACCGATGAGTACGCGATGGGCCTTCCGATCTGCCGCCTGTTCCAGTACCAGCGGGCGATGGTAAAGCGGTACAACCCGAAGGCGAACCTCTCGAACCCTAGTGACAGGCTTAAATCGAAGCACCTTCAGGACCGCATGGCAGCGGCTTCGGCACAGAACTAATGGACAACGCGATCACAGCATATTTCGGCGGGGACACCTCGAACCTGAAGCAGGCCACGGATGAGGCGTCGATAATGATGAAGGTTTTCGGAAGGGACGCCTCGATGGCTGTGCGCGAGATCGGTTCTGGGATGATCGGGGCTGTGGCTATCCTGGAGCTCGGGCGAGCGATCAAAGATGTCACAGTTTCTGAGATAGATGCGGCAGAGAAGGCTAGGAGCCTGGGGGGTGCGGTGAGTGACCAGCAGCAGGCATGGCTCGACCTTCACGATGCGGTCACGGGAACGGGTGGCGGGCTCAAGGAGGCTTTCGGAACGGCTCTGTCGATCATCCCCCAGATTGGGGAGGGGATCGGGAGCATGATCCTGTCCATGCAGGGGATCGGCCCTGCTGCTCAGAAGCAGTACACCGACATGAACAATGCGGCTGTGTCGACCCTCGCAAACATCTCGGCAGCACACGACAAGTACATACAGGAGATGCCAGCCAAGGAAGCGCAGATGAACGCGAAGATCGCGGCAACGGATGAGCAGATCGCGCAGCAGCAGATGAGCCTTCAAGAGAAGGTGAACGACAATGTGCAGAAGCAGGCCGACCTGCGGGCGTTCATGGCGCAGCAGGATCCGTCTTCTGAGGCGTACCTAAAGAACAAGGTTCAACTCGAGCAGCTGGTTCTCGACTCACTGAAACTTCAGGACGAGCAGCAGAAGAAGACTGCGGCCCAGGATGCGAACGATTCAAAACTTCAGCTTGATGTGTCCAAGCAGTACGTTCAGCAGGAGTCGCAGGCGTTCGACATCAGGAAGCAGACCCAGACGACCGAGCAGAACATAGCGGACCTGAAGCAGCAGATAGCCCAGTGGACTGCACTCTCTAAGGACTACAGCCTCTCGGACGCGCAGCAGGCGGTCTATGCCGCAGCAGCCCAAAAGGGGATTCTCGACATATCCAAGGAAAAGAGCAGCTACGAGAAGCTCATCTCCCTTTCCGTTTCCGACCAGATTGCGATGTTCGGGTATGAAACAGGGGCGATCAAGGGGGTGAACGGGCTCACGAAGGACCAGTACGACCTTCTAGTGCTGCAGGCCGCGCAGAAGAAACTCGGAGTGGACATGGATCAGGCGGCTGTCGCATACAAGGCTTCTGGGTCTCAGGTCGACAAGGACAATCTGGAAACGCTTATAAAGAAGAACGCGGAACTCTCAAAGCAGGTCACCCTTCAGACCAAGATTGTCGCTAACGACAATGCCGATGTGAAAGCGTTGGCCGATCAGGTTGCGCAGGTTGAGGCTAAGAACGCCGAGTACAACAAGGAGGCTGATGCTCTCGCCGGCGGCAATGGTCTTGACGGTGGCGGAAACCCGACGGACGGGATCAAGGGAAACGGAATCGGCGGGAATACGCAGCACTACAACGACCCGTCGCAGGAGTTGAACTACATCAACGACTCGATGAAGAACTCCCAATTCAACATCGGGACCCTGATCCAGAACCTGGAGGCTCAGAAAAACCAACTTAATCAGAACTCATTCGACCCGACAGCGAATGGAACGATCCAGGCGCTAACGACTCGCATCAATGCGCTTCAGGCCCAGTACAACGCGATCAGCCCGACGAACGTCACGGGGTCGGGGGTGACCTCGCAGGTTCCGACCTCGCAGACTCAGCAGCAGCAGACACTCCTTCAGTCGCAGACTGACTCCCTCTCTCAGATCAAAGCGAACCTCGACAAGATTGTGAACCCTCCAAAATAAATCTATCATGGCAACATACCTAGACGGCCCGTTTGGAACACCCGCGCAGCAGGGAGCGAAGCAGATCAGCTTTCCCCTGCAGAACCAGAAGGACTACTCTGCGAAGGAGATCGTGCGGGAGATGATGCAGTACCCTTCGACTGGGTATTATCCGATCATCCAGAATCAGGTGAGCGCGACGAATAGTCTTAAATGGTCTGATGATCTAACTCAGGTGGGAAATTGGAGCGATGGGAGCCTTGTGGCAATTTTAGCGAATGCCACAACCGACCCGCAAGGGGGTATCAGCGCATCAGCAATACAAGAGATTTCAGGATCGGGCGTGCATTACATGGCGCAATCAGGGGCAACGCTAGCAGGAGTCGGACCTACAGGGTTCGGAGTTTTTTTGAAGGCCAACGGGAGGACATTTGCACGACTTTTAGGATCAACAACTGCCGATGGAACCCTGTGCACGACAATGTTCAACCTGGCCCTGGGCACGGTTGTGTCCACTACGTCTGGACAAGCATCGATAAAATCGGTCGGCAATGGTTGGTTTTGGTGCACAGTTTCAGGCACCAGCACGAGTGTCGCAGGGTTATATTTTCAGATACTCCTTAGCCCTGACGGATCGACAGTAAGCTATGCCGGATCACCCGGATTGGGCATCTATGCGTGTTGCGCTACCTGTTCTAGCGGTATTTCGTCTGGCTTTCCTGCGATCCAGACGACATCGGTCACCCGCTCTGTGGTCTGCCCCCCTGTCGATGTGGACCCTGATGGGAACGTGTTCGACCCGCTCGCCTTCCTGACGGCAGAGACTTCCCCGAACACCTCTCAGCTTGCAAAGGGAATCGCGGACTGGGTTCGCACCTACGACCGAATACCTATTGAGCAGGTGGTTCCGTCGAGCTACGCCTTCACGGCCCCGAGCTATCAATCTCTGAACGCTGCAGCGCAGCCTGTTCCGTCTTCCTCTGCGGTGGGAAATTACGGGTACATCCAAGGTGTCACCACCGACCTCTCGCAACTGATAAATGGGTACTACGATCAGGCGGTGACCATTGGAAACCTAACCCTGCAGGGAACCTATGCCGGGGCTAATGCTTACCCTGTCTCTTTCACGGTCACAGGAACCCCGTTCGTGGTGGGGGACATCGTTGTGCTTTCGGGGGCGACAGGGAACTGCTTCCTCGGAGGAGTCATCAATGTCTCTGCCGGTACTGTGCAGGTGTGCTGCATCACAGCGAACTCGGTTGCAGCCTACATCGTGGGACCGCTGCAGGCTCGCAGGCTCACGATAAACAAGACGGATCAGGGGCAGGTAGTCGGGCTGCGCGCGCAAATCATTCAGGACTACTACCTCCCGGGGTTCACGGCGGGGGTTAATTACTTCACGGACATCCCTGCGATCAGCCCCTACTCTAATCAGGGATACCTTGCGGCGTATGCCACCCCTGCGACATCGGGGAGTCAGACGTTCACGGCAAGCGGGACTTTCACGGTTCCTGCGGGGGTTAGGAATGTCTCGGCCTATGTGATCGGAGGCGGTGGTGGTGGCGGCACTAATTCTGCAGGCGGCGGTGGCGGCGGCGGAATCCTGTCTGTGCAGAGTTTTGCGGTAATGCCGGGGCAAACGATAGCGGTTGGGGTCGGGGCGGGAGGTGCAGGTTCAACGTCTGGTGCCGCTCTTGGCAGCAATGGATCAAATTCGACCTTTGGTCCCTATACGGCTGTGGGCGGCGGCGGTGGTGGCTCGGGCAATCTTAATTCTCCGGGCGCTTCTGGCGGATCAGGCGGTGGCGGTGCAGGAGCAGCCATGGCTACAATCGGCGGCGCTGGAATGCTCGGTCAGGGCAATGCAGGCGGAAGCGTAGGATTCGCATCATGGGGCGGTGGCGGTGGCGGTGGCTTCACTGCTGCAGGAGCCAATGTCGGCAATCCAAACGGCGGTGCAGGCGCTGCTGGCTTGGTCATAGGAGGCACAACTTACGGATCAGGCGGTGGTGGTGGCGGGTTCCTTGTTGGTTCTGGGGCGGCTGGTGGTTCGGGGGCTGGCGCAGGCGGCAATCCTGGCGCGGTCGGCAATGCAGCCACGGCAAACACAGGCGGCGGCGGTGGCGGTGGCGGGTGGGGGCAGAATGGAGGCAACGGCGGCAGCGGCATCGTCCTCATCACTTGGTCATATCAGGGCTGGTTCAACGTACTCTCGGACGGCCTGAAGTACTGGAAGGGTGCGATCCTGCAGCGTGCCTATACGCAGGCCCTTCTCTCAGACGTTCGCCCTGTATCGACCTATGTGAAGTACACGGGCACGACAACATTCACGGTCCCTGCCGGGATCACTCAGATTCGCCGTGCGATCATCGTGGGTGGCGGTGGCGGTGGTGGATACGGTGTCGGCAACGGCGGAGGCGGAGGCGGCGTCCTCTGCTATGACAATGTGCCTGTGACCCCGGGCGATGTCTGGACGATCACCATCGGAGCAGGAGGAGCAGGCAGCACCGCAGCAGGTTCTGCGGGAACTGTCGGCACGCAGAGCAGCGTCACCCTTGCCTCTGGGGCTGTGTGGCAGGCAGGCGGCGGCGGTGGCGGTGGAAGTAATAACGGCGCAACAATCGGCAGCGCAGGCGGCGCGGGAGCCCTAGCGGCTGGCTCTCCAATCAATACCGGGTCAACTCCTGGGACAGGAGGCGGCGGCGGCGGCGGAAGTGGCACAGCACTGGTCCTGGGAGGCGCAGGCTGCGCCACAGGGGGGAACACCGGTGCCGCAGCTACGGGATTAAGCGGATACACAGCCGGCGGGGGTGGATCTTCGGGTACGGGAACCCTTGGTGGCCTTTCCACCCTTTTTGGAAACGGTGGCGGGGGTGCAGCTGTAGCAAGCGGCGTGGGCGGATCGGGTGCTGCGAACTCTGGCGCGGGCGGTGGTGGTGGCGGTGCTGCCTCAAACGGTGGTCAGGGCGGATCGGGCGTCATCATCCTCTGCTACTAACATCCAATGGGCCTAAACCTTCCCCAGGTCCCCGCTCCCACTACTGCCCTGATGCCCCAGTGGGTTCAGGCGTACACCGATGCCGTGCGCCTGATGGCAAACGCGACGGTGAACTTTCAGGCACAGCCTCCCTACGGCGGGGGGGCATGGACCTTCTCAGGGTCAAACGCAGTCCTGACCCTGAAGATGAACCTGATCCCCACGATGGACCCTTCTGCCCTGTTCAGCGGCACCCTTCAAAGCCGAACAGGAACCATCAATGTCAGGAACGGGGTCATCTTGCAGGGCTCGACCTAGTTGACGCTCCCGCTTGGATATGAAACGCACAGCAGGCTTCGCCCCGGTAGTCGTCGTCCTAATCTGCTCCCTGATCGGTGGCGCGGCCTTGGTCCCGAACTGGCGACCCTGGAACTGGTCGGTTTTTCAGCCGAAGGTGCCTGTCGCAGCCCTCACCCAGGCGCAGGCCGAGCTCGCCAAGGCGCAGAAGGAGGCGGCGGCACGGGAAGCCGATTTATTGGCGGCACAGGCCAAGGAACGGGCAGGGCTGGTGGATCAGGTGGGCTACGCGCACCAAATGGCGTCAGGAGCCTCTATCGCCCTCAAATCAGCCCCCCAGAGCCCCGAGGTCACCCTTGCATCAGGACTTCTGGAACGGGTCGACTCCTCCCTGACCGCAGCCATCGGGGACTTGCCAGCCCAGAGACAGGCCGAGATCCGCGCCATTGTGGAGGGGGCCTTGTCTGCAAAGCAGGCCGAGGTCGACGCAGCGAAGGCCAAGCTCGCAGCCCGGGATGCCGACCTGACTCGAGTCACCCAGGAGCGGGAGCAGGTAAAGGCTCAGATCCCAGTCCTTCAGAATTCCCTCGCCACGGCACAGGCCAAGGTCGAAGCGACCCAGGCTGACGTGACGGTGAAGACCGCAGAGGTCGTCACGTTCGCTCAGAAGGTGGCCGAAAAGGAGAAGGAGGCGGGGTCGCTGACCGCGCAACTGGGCTCCCTGATCCGCATTGCCCTGTTCGTGGGGATCATCTATCTGGTCATCCACTTCGTTCTGCCATCCTTGTCGCAGGAGTACCCTTCGGCCACTTGGCTCACGAATCTGAACAAAATAACCAAGTCAGTGACATCCGCACACACATGAACATCATCGAAGTAGTCCTCCTCATCGTCTCCGTTCTCGGAGTCTTGCTCGCCTATCAAGCCCATCACAGCGGTCTCTCGATCTCAGCGCAGGCGAAGGCCGATGTCGCTCAGGCGAAGACCGAGGCCACCACGCTCGCGCACGACCTCGAACTGAGGGTCGTAGCCCTGGAGGCCAAGATCGAAGCCTTGGTGAGCAAACCTGCACCCCCGGCACCTGCACCCGCCCCTGCGGTTTCTGTTCCCCCTGCCCCGCTAGCGTGATTTAACGGATGATACTGCGTCTTTTCGCGTAGTATCCCCACTTGCCACTATGAGAAACAAATCCGACCAAGAGGAGACCAAGCAGGGTCTGATCGAGTCCCTGTCCGGTCTTTTCGACATGGTGAACACCCCGAACGCACGGCGCATCCTGAAGATTGGGTTCTTGATTTCCATCCCGGTCGGCATCTACGCCTTTAATGCCTACAAGCACGAGATGGTGTCCCAGGACCCCGATGTGCTGGCAGTCAAGGCCGACACGACAGCCCTGAAGGCAACGCTCGCCAAGCACGACAGCTTCATCGAGGAGCAGGCCCTGGTGAACGCACGCCTATCCGAGTTCTTCAAGGAGTCCCGAAACTCACGGGAGGATATCAGCAACAAGCTGACCGGAATAGGCCAGTCACTCACCGATCAGGAAAAGCGTCTCGACCGAATAGAGGTCAGGCTGGATAAATAGATCGGATCCATGTGGACCAGGAACCTACGATCGCTCAGTTGACCGAACGCATTCAGCACCTGCGCGAGTTGGTGGACCTTCGGGACAAGCTGAACGAGAAGGCTGTGGCACTTGCGGCAGCGCAGGGCGCAAACCGACTCTCGAACATCATCGCTGTGATCGCGGTCCTGGTGGCGATTTACGCGATCAAGGTTGCGAAATAGTCTGGTACAAAGACTCCACGCGATCGGCGTAGGCTCGAGCCTTCGCGTTTTCCAGCTTCCCTAGGATCGCTGCCGTCGCACCACCGTTCCATGCCAGGGCAAGGGATTTGACGGTGATCGGAACGTGAGCCTCGGTCAGACGCCACTTCAGGGCGATAAGGTGAGCTCGGGCGACAGGGTAGGCATAGGCATCAAACTGCGCACGGTCAAAGGGGAGACCAGTCGTCTCCTTCCAGACATCCCGGCTGATCTGCCACCTTGACCGCTCCCCTGCCTTCCCGATGGCCTTCGGGTTGTCATTCGACTCGACCATTCCAATCGCCACCAGGAGACGATCCAGGATGACAGGCTGGAAGGCTGCGCAGTAGATGGCGACCGGGGCGGGCATGGGGGTCATCCGTTGTCTATCCCCGGGAGCGGGGTGGGTTCTGCAAGCTTCCTGCGATACTCGGCAACCTGTGCGGCGGTCATCCAGACCCCCCCGATCATCACCTTCTGCTCCTCCTTTGGCGCCGGCGGGGCTACAGGGGCCGGGGACGGCTTCCGCTTCGACTTGGGGGTGAGAATGGCCTTCAGGGTGGGTAGGATTGGCGGGGTTGCCCCTTTGGGTGCCTTCACGATAGGGCCTGGGGGACCGTCATAGATCGTGATCTGGTCCTGAATCTGGTCCTCGAACACCCTCTCGAGGACGGCATACCCCTCTTCGCTCCTGACCCACCGGTACCCATCAGGCACCTTTGGATCGGTAAGAAAGGAATGAAGGGGGAGCAGTTGGTATTCGTAGCAGGTCATGGCGTCCTTTCTATGGTTATTTCGGTGAACTGGTCCGACTTTTGGGCAACTTTCTTCTGCGTCGTGATGATCCGTGTTCTATCAGGCGCATCGCTAGGAAGGATTCCAGAATAGCGGAGTGCGTCGATGTGGTACTTCTCGCAGAGGTTGTCCTCGTCGAGCAGGTGGACTCGATGGCTCGTAACCCGCACAAGGTACTTTCCTGAATCGCCCTCTTTAGCTTGGTCTGCTTCCAGTGGTTCATCCTGCTCACCACGTTCCACGATGGCAGGGGGTGCTTCACGATGATTCGCAAGGGGGCGGGGGGCATAGATTTGGGTTTGAATTCGCTCGGGCATCCGTGAGATCTGTTCCAGGGTGAACCGTGCCCCCTTACTCATGGGGAGACGACCACAGGCCAGCTTCGCAGGGTGGTGAGTTGGTGGAGCGCCGTGGGGCTGGTTACCACGCCTCCGGGTATTTCTCCCGGCGAGCTTACTCTCGCGCTCCGTAATTGTTCATTCTCCGCCCGGAGTTGCGCTACGGTGGCCTCTGCGGCGGTCAGGCGGGCTGCGTATTCGTCGCGCTCATCCACGACGCGAATCCGAATGCCGTTCAACTCGTTAATGCGCCGTTGGAGTTCTCCCAACTGCTGGTCTCGACCTTCCTTTACAAAGGCAATGCTCTCGGCGTTGGCGTCTCGTTGCGCTCTGGCTTCGTCCCGTTCCTCCCGCAACTGCGCTGTCTCGCGCTCAGCCGTCGCCGCGTTGTCTGCCTGCTTAGGGGTCATTTGGTCGCAGCCTCCTGAGCTGCACACGCCTCCAGGTCCGCCATCGCGGCGGCACTCGTCAAGCTGCGACTGGAGGTGGGCGAGCTGGTCGCGGATCGACTTAGGAGTAGCGCATACACGGCAGACGTGCCGACGCTTGTGGCCGATGAAAACCGTTTTGCACATGTAACAGTCGTTATTGTAGTTCCCGTTCTCGTGGGAAAAGTCCTCGGGCCAGTTGTGCTCGGTGCTCATAAGTTATTGCCCCCTTTCGCCGCTAACGGCGGGCGCCTTCATAGGCGCGTGTAGCCTTCCTCAAACGCTTTGGCGGGTGAGTAGGACTTGTATCCGTCCTTATAGACGACGTAGTAGCCTCCGACTTCTGGCCTGTGTTGGCGGAGGTATTGGCCGTCCACACGCACAGGACTGCCCGTTGATGTTGGTGACATTTCGCAGACCAGAATCTTGGTTCCGTCACTTTCATCTCCCGGCAGGGTCGGGTCGATGATCTTGCTGATCTTCATGGCCCAAACTTCCTTGTGGCACTTGTACCGTGGCATTTCGCAGCTCGTGCCCGAAGACATGAGCGAATTGTAGAACTCTAGCGTTGGATCGTTTTCAGGCATAAATTTAGTCGCCGCTAACGGCGGGCGGGGTGGGCTTCATGCTAAAATGAACTCGGTTTGCGCTTTGGCTTTCTTGAGATTTCCCACAGCCTGCTCGAAATAGCTGCGCTTAAGCTCCGAGCCCACAAACTTGCGACCGAGCTTCAAGGCGCTGTAACCCTCGCTGCCTATCCCGGTGAAGGGAGAAAACACCAAGTCTCCGGGGTTGCTCCAAAGCGTGATGGCGCGGTCGATAACATCCAATTGAAGGGGGCAAATGTGGCGCTCGTCGGCTTGCTCGCGGGCGCCTTCGCCGTTGAGCACCCGTCCTTGATCGACTGTCATCCAGACAGGGGACGCATACTCCTGCCATGTCTCTACAGGAAACGACTCGGGTTTTTTGAACACCGGACGGGGATTCTCTCCAGGCTTGCGGAAAACCAGAAGGTAGTCAGCGCACCCAACGCGGCTGTCGCAGGAATCCGCCTTTAGTGTCTTGTAAAGCAGTCCGTGCGCCTTGGTTCGTTGCATCTCAGTTACGGGCGACTTCCAGATGCAGATGCGCGAGTGAAACAGGAACCCGTGACGCCAGAAGGCGCGGATTATCTCCCCGCTAAAATCCTGGAACTCGATCTTCCCGTGCTTCCACTTTGTGGAAAGCAGGTCCACGCAATGGACCGCGCACTCGCGGCCTGGGACCATGACGCGGGCTAGTTCCGCAATAAGGATTTCAAAGTGCTTGGTGAACTCCTTTAAGTCCGTGCAATTTCCCATATCCTGAAGGTCGTCAGAATAGGTGAACAAGTCAGCGAAGGGAGGCGAGAACACGCAGAAGTCTATCGACTCGCTCGGGATTGTCTTGGCGAATCGAACGCAGTCCCCATGCGCCAGTTTCCAATCCGGGCCCTCCATGGTTTCGATTGTGGTCTTGAGCGTGAGATCCTTTATGCGGTTCTCGGCAAATACGGCTGACGCCTTCTTCATTTCTGTCTGCATGATTTTGTGCTGTTCGATTTTACGGCTGATGTTCTTAACAATTTCCCCCTCGGTCTGGGCGTGGATTATGTGAGCGTTTACCTCGCGTTTCTGGCCGAAACGGTAACAACGTCTAAGCGCCTGATAGAAGTCCTCAAAGGAATATGAGAGGCCCACAAATGCCACGTTCGCGCAGCATTGCAGGTTTAGCCCGTACCCGCAGATAGACGGCTTGGAGACTAGGACTCGCACGCTACCATCCAGGAACCCCGCGACAGCCTTCTCCTTATTGTGTGCCGTGTCGGAACCGCGAACCTCGACACAATCGGGTATCGCAAGCGCCAATCGGTCGGCCTCATCGTTCGTATTGCACCAGACAAGAAATTGCTCGGTAGGTTTTGCGGCAACGATCTCGGCAACGCGCTTGCTGCGGGCCTCGCTGGTCATGCGCATTTCCTTGTGGATCGTGGTGGCCGAAAGGGTTGCGTGACGGAATAGTTCCTCGCCGCCGGGGTCAGCCTCGTCCACCTGAACAATCTCCGTGTGCATGTGGAGGGCAGGCAATTCATAGCCATCATCCTTAAAACCAATGTCAGACGGCTTTGAAACGCAGCAGGCCCATGACGCGACCCATTTCCAGAACTCTCCCTCGGCGTGCTTCTTTAACCGCCAATCGCCTGTGTTGAAGGTGTCGTTAAGGAAGAAAGTTGAGAGCATCTGTGCGGGAGAGCAGACCCCAAGGAACGCCGCGTGCTGGCCGAACTCGGTATAGTCGTTCGGGCTAGGTGTTGCCGTGCAGCAAAGGCGATAGGGCGTCTTGCTGAAAGCCTCGGTCAGGGCGATTCGGGTCTTTCCGGTGAACGCTTTTAGGATGGACGACTCATCCAAGACTACGCCTGAAAACTCATCGGGATCGAAATGATCCAGCTTCTCATAGTTGGTGATCCAGATTCCTTTCCCCTTCACGCCCTCCTGTGATTGGACGACCGCAGCCTTGATTCCGAACTTGGCGGCCTCCGCTGCGGTCTGGGCGGCCACTGAAAGAGGCGTCAGTATCAGCACGGGGAACTTGGTATGCTCCGCGATCTGGCGAGCCCATTCGAGCTGTTGGAGTGTCTTGCCAAGGCCGCAGTCCTCAAAGAGGGCGGCGCATCCGTTTCGAATCGCCCATCTAACAACCGACTTCTGCCAGTCGAAAAGAGGGGCGACAATCGGCAAAGGCTCAAACCCGGAGGCAACGCGCTGCTTAGACTTTGATGCTATAAAGGAGTCGTAATTCATGGTAAGTTATTGCCCCCTTTCGCCGCTAACGGCGGGCGGGGTGGGCGTGATGATCCTGCCCTCGTCGTCACGCTCAATGCCGACTTGGTTCTCAAAGCGGGTGATTAGCTCGTCTAGAAGCTGCTCCTCCCACGAGCCGAGATTGTGCGCCCTTCCCCAGACCTTATCCACGAC
>Ga0302320_10006439_pt1 | contig 26051 bp, 21 predicted proteins | sample Bog_T0_3_FD_202130 | JGI IMG/M metagenome (GOLD analysis project Ga0302320, IMG submission 202130) | Peat permafrost microbial communities from Stordalen Mire near Abisko, Sweden - Bog_T0_3 | ecosystem: Environmental > Terrestrial > Soil > Wetlands > Peat | place: Sweden: Abisko, Stordalen Mire... | reverse complement strand
CGCTCGAGGGTTGCCCCGAGTCGCTGCCCTTCGTTATACGCCGGAATAACGATGCTGTAGGTAATCTCGCTCAAAGTGACTCTCGCCGTACACCAATCCCCATTGCCTGGGAACGCTTAAGATGTCGCGATCTTCAAACCAGTTGCCCCCAAAAAACACTGGGCTATTGTACGTCCCAAACAGCCGCACCAGGAAGCAGAAATCCGAAGACCCGCATCGCCAGACTTGCGAACGGAAGGCCGAGAACTGAATCCTAAGCCACGTTCCGCTTTTCCAGCAACATGCTGAAGAATTCATCCACCAGATCGGAGTCCCACAGACCCTGGCGGGCCTCTTCGCGCATCGTCTCGGCGGATTGGTCGTGGGTCAGCGCCGGCTTGTAGGGCCGGGCCGTGCGCAACGCATCGTATACATCCACCACCTGCAAAATCCGCGGCAGCAGCGGGATCTCGCCCGCCCGTAGTCCATCGGGATATCCCGACCCATTGGCATGTTCATGATGATGCCGGATGATGGGCAGCACCAGCCGCAACGACTTCAGCGGCTTGCAGATACTTTCTCCAGTCGCCGGATGCAGCTTCATGATCTCCCACTCGGCCAGCGTCAGGTCGCTACCCTTGTTCAGAATGGCGTCCGGCACTGCAATCTTCCCCAAGTCGTGCAGATAACCGCCACGGCGCAACGCCAGAATCGAATCTTCATCCAGTTTTAAGTGTCGTCCCATATCCGCTGCCCCCAGAGCCAACCGCTGGCAGTGCCCTTCGGTATAAGGATCGCGGCCTTCCACAATCAGGCCCAGCGTACACAACACGGAATCCGCCGTTTCTAACTCATCGGTAAATTCCTTCATTCGCAGCAAAGACTTAACCCGAGCGGTCAATTCCTCCGCCAGAACCGGCTTGTTCAAGAAGTCGTCCGCGCCCGCTTCGATCCCGCGGAGTTTCTCAGAACCATCGCTCAATCCCGTGATCAGCACGAAAGGAATCAGCCGCGTCGCGGGATCGTTCTTCAATTGCGCGCACAGATCGTAACCGGACTTCCCCGGCATCATCACATCGGACAAAATTAAGTCCGGAGCCTCGCGCCGCACTTCCGCCTCCGCTCGTTCCGCATTCTCCGCCGTGATCACTTCGTAACCGCGCAGCGCGAGCAACTGGCTCATCAACCCGGTGAGCATGGGATTATCATCCACTACCAGAATTCGCGCCGCCTGCCTACGTTTCGACACTAAATCCATATTCCGGTCAGAACCCGCATCTGTCCGCGAAGTTGCCCGCTGGTCAAAGTTCTCCAACGGATGAGAATTTTTTGGAAGTTTCATCGCTCCACTCGTTTGCCGTAAACACCGAAAGACAACGCGCTGGCAGGAATTTCGGAATGCCCCGTGCCCACATTCAATTCTACTGCAATCCGTTTTTTCCCACTTCAGGACCCTCTTGAACTTTTGTGACATCTAACCTTGTTTCTAATCCCACTCTTTGATTAGTCTCGGCCATGCTCTGCCCGTCCAATGCGCGTTTCAAAATATTGTTGGCTCGCCTGTTTGCTTGCATGGTTCTTCTTGGTGCCAACGCCCACGCCGTAACCAAAGTGCACACAATTTCGTTCGGCAAGTGGACCACCGTCCAATGGCTGCCCGAGGCGGCGACGGACAAGCCCGTCAACTTAAAAATTCGTCCGCTTCTCGTCGACGCCCGCGTGAAAGAATTCACCCTCGGCCCAGCTCACGACGTTACCGACCGGCTCTTCGTCGTGCGTCGCGTTTTTCGGGTAAACGACAGCCTGCCTCAGGAGTCCTCCGCCGCCCCACACTGGCAGTGGCAACGCGGCGGATGGCTGCTGGTTGACCGCACCACCGGCCGCATCTCCGCCATCAATCTTCCTGAGTTTGATGTCTTTTATTCTTCCGTGAGTTGGTATCGCGACTACGCCGCCTACTGTGGAGTCTCGGAGGAGGGTAACAAAGTCTACGCCATGGTGGCGCAACTCAACCGCCGCAAGCCCATCTTGAAAAAACTACTGGATGGAGTAAAAACTTCCGGCGAAGAAAATCCCGAGGCTGGAGTAGACTCCGCTTGCTCGCCTCCGGCGTGGCAGCGGGCTCCCAGTCGCGTCACCTTCGAAGCGACGGGCGCATCAAAACAGACTTTCGCCGTTCGCGGACATGTCGTGGATGTAATGCCGGAGGAAGAAGACGAGGAAGCTTCGAAGTAAATCTGCAATTGTTTAATCGATCGCCGCCTCCGCCGCCGGAATTCCCCGCGTGCCGGCAGTCTCTTTCACCTTCGCGCTCGTTACCAGAACCACCGACAAAATTACAATCACGCTTCCCATCGCGATAAACCGGTCCACCCGTTCATGCAGAATCAGCCACCCAAGAAAAACGGCCACCACTGGATTTACATACGCATACGTCGACACCTTTGACGTAGGCACATGCTCCAGCAACCATATGTAAGCCGTGTATCCAATCCACGATCCGCAAACCACCAGGTAAGAAACGGCGCTCACGCCGCGCAGGGTCCACGTCGCTTTGGCAAAATCTCCAACCGCCGCCGCGAACAGAAAATTCGCCGCACCGGCCGCCGTGACCTGCCACCCAGTAGCACTGAAAACGTCCATGCCGGACTGCCAGCGCTTCGACAAAACCGAGCCCAGCGCCCATAAAAAAGATCCGCCTAATAACGCGACCGAAGCCACGAGCTCGCGCCGCCCCATCGCCGATCTGGAATGCAGTTGAGGAAAGAAAAGCACGAACAATCCCGCAATTCCCAGCATTAAGCCCAGCTTGCCGCGCCACGAAATTCGATGATGTCCCAGAAGCATGGAATCGAGTACTAAAAACCACAAAGGCGTGATGGCAACGATCAAAGCGGCCAGCCCGGATGGCACCGAGAGTTCCGCCCACGACAGTGTCAGGTTGCCGCCCATCAACAATAGAATGCCGACGATCGCGGCCAGCGCAATCTGTTTCGCCGAATACCAGATGCTTCGTCCGGTGGCGGCGCACACCATCAGCATTACCAGGCCGGCAACCGAAAATCGAACCCCGCACATGAGCGCCGGAGGAATTGTCTGCACCGCAATATCGATCGCCAGATAGGTCGATCCCCAAAACAAATACACCAGCCCAAAGGCAAGAATCACCGCAAATCGGCTTGGTGTTTGGGTTTTGGACATGGCGGTTGAGAAAACGGGAAGTTAAAAGATATCAGACGAGTTTCTTAACGTTGTCATCCTGGGCGGAAGTTGTTCCGCGAAGCGAAACAAATTTTGATGTCGAAGGATCCGTTGCATCCTGAGGTTCGCGCCATGGCGAGGCGTTTCGATTCAGTGCGCAGTTTTTCAGTTGATAACGCGTCCGCGATTGTTTGCCAAAAACTCGCCCGTACCCTACTTCACCTTCTCATACTCCGCCTTTGCATCGCGCAGCACTGGCAGATCGGCATCCGCGTCCTTCCACGCGGCGAAGAAATCCTGATACGCCGTCCGCGCCTTGCCCGCATCTCCCTCAAGAACATAAGCTCTTGCCAGTTGCAAATGGGACAACGGATACTCGGGGTCCCACGCGTTCACTCCCCGGTGATCTAAAATCCGCTGAAACTCCGCTGCGGCTTTTTGTCCGTCCCTCAGCTTCAGATATGCCTGCCCGCGCAAATAATTGCCGCCGAAACCGACTGCGTTGGGCCCGGACCCAAGCTCGTAGGGACGCACCGGTTCCAGATCGGCCACTGCTTCTTCCGGCTTGTTCTTCTGCAACGCCACCGCCGCCGCTACCATCGGCTGATTCAGCACCCGCAGATGCTCATCTTGCGGAAACTTCTGGCTCAGCCCGTTCATGATTTCCGTGGCCTTCGCCACATCTCCATTCAGCGCCAGTTGCTCCGCCGCAAACGAGCGTGGCCCCCGGGCTTCCGACATTTGAATCGTCTCGCCGGCTTTTTCCCGGGCCTCGCCTGCATAACCCGCCAGTCCGTCTATATCGACTTCGAGGGCCAGCGTAACGGCGGCAAAATCTTTGACCCCGGCAGCGAGCAACTCGGCTCGCGCTTTTCCAAGAACCGCTCTTGACTCTTTGACCTTTCCTCGTCCAGCCAGGCCTGCACCTTTCCAGAACAGCATCAAAGGCTCATCCGGCGTCCCCTTCGCCAGATCGATCTCGTGATCGTAGGCTGGCCAGTCCTCGCGCATGTAGGCTAGATCCGCAAGGTCCATATGGACGACAACACTATCCAACTTCCGTGAAACTGCCTGCTCCGCAACCGTTTTAGCTTCGTCAAAGCGGTTGAGTCCCAGATAGGCTCCCGCGACATTGACGTACGCGTAACGGTCATTGGAGTCCATTTGCAGGGCCTGGCTGGCAAATTCCAATGCCTTTTCGTGCTGTCCTACGGACGACAGAACCAGGGCTGCGTTGTCTAAAGCCACTGTATCGCGGGGATACAACTGCCTCCACTCGGCGTAAACCTCCAGTGCATTGGAGTCATTATCCAGAACGTCATTGTCGTAATGCGATTCGATGTAGAATTTTTCCCGCTCGCTGGCGCGGTCCTTCCGTTCATAAGCCTTTTGCAGTGCGGCATTGCCTTCCGTAGGCCGCCCCAGGTTGTTGTAAACCACGCCCAGCGTCGCATACGCCATGGCAAAATTGGGATCCAGTTCCACTGCGCGTTTCAGATGCGGGACGGCTCCATCATCGTTCGTCTTATGATGTTCGGCTTGCCCCAGCGTGAAGGCTTGCAGCGCTTCCAGAGAAGAAGTGGTCGCCGATTCCAGCGGTGTCGCGAATTTCTGTACCGATCCAATCGATTCACCGAGCTTTTCGCGCAACCGCGACGCCGACTGATCGAGCGATTTCAGTACCTGCTCTTTGCTATCCGCTTCCACCTGTTCGTGGACGATCGTATCTCCGCTCTGCGCGTTGACCGCCTCCAGCGTAATGACATAGTGACTGCCCAGGCTTGAAATCGATCCCGCTAACATGGCCTTGACGTTATCGCGAAGGCAAATTTCACGGGCTACATCGCGGGTCAAACGCTCGTCGGGGGAGCGTCCCATAAACCGTAAAGCCGCTCGAATTTTAGAATCCGGCAACAGATTGAGGTACGGAGACTGCTCCAGTTGCACCGCCAAGGCCTGTTTCAGCGTCCCATCAAACACAGCGTCGCCGGTTGTGTTCACGAAGTCGGCCAACAGAATGCTGTCTTTCTCTGTCAGTTTCGCCGCGGCTCGCGAGCGCCAATACCATCCTCCGGCAATCAATGCCGCCAAAAGCAGCAGCACTGGGATGAGAATCCTCCCGGATTTTTTCGCGGTCGCAGCACTTACCGCAGATGCGCTCGCCACTGCTGACGGAGGCGCCGGCACGATGGCTGAGCCAGAAACTCGTGGCGCAATCACGGGATGTGTGCCGGACTCTTGCGCCACCGGCACTGAACCGGAAATGGACGCAACCGCCCGCCCACTCTCCGTATCCCGTTTCAAGCGTTGCAGGTCGGCGCGAATATCCGCCGCATGCTGGTAACGCAAATTCCGGTCTTTCTCCAACGCTTTGTTGATGACGTCTTCCAGCTTCGCCGGCAAATCCGGATTCAACCGCACCGGCGAGACCGGAGCGCGATCGAGGATCGATTGAAAAATCAGCGCCGAGGTCTCCCCGCGAAACGGCAGCGTCCCCGTGCCCATTTCATAGAGCACTACACCGAACGAAAACAAATCCGTCCGCGCATCCAGTTCTTTACCCTTGGCCTGCTCGGGAGACATATACGCCACGGTTCCCAGCGTCGATCCCGGACTCGTTAGATGATCTTCCACCACGGCGCTCGTCGCCGCCGTAACCTCAGGCAGGTCGCTCACCTTGCCGGGAAGAACCGTCACCTTGGCCAACCCGAAGTCGAGAATTTTCGCGTGCCCGCGCTTGGTCACGAAAATGTTGGCCGGCTTGATGTCGCGATGAACAATTCCTTCCGTATGCGCCGCGTCCAGTGCGTCCGCAATCTCAATGCCCAGGGCGAGCAACGTTTCCAGTTCCACTGGCCGCGCACCAATCAAGTGCTTCAGCGTGACCCCGTCCAAAAACTCCATGACGAGATAGGCGCGCCCATCTTCTTCGCCGATGTCGTAGATAGTGCAGATATTGGGATGATTGAGCGCGGATGCCGCCTTCGCTTCCCGCCGGAATCGTTCCAGTGCCTGGCGGTCCTGCTGCAATTCTTCGGGAAGGAATTTCAACGCGACAAACCTTCCCAGGCGCGTGTCTTCGGCTTTATAGACGACGCCCATGCCGCCGCCGCCCAGCTTCTCCACGATCCGGTAATGTGAAATGTTCTGTTCGATCAAGAAAAAGCCCCCGCCCCAGGTTCAGCCATGCTAAGGCCGGTGAGGAGGGAAGTCAAAATGGAAGTCAAATGGCTCAAAACAGAAGAAGGAGACAGCCCGGCTTTTCACTACCTACTACCCATACCCACTACCCACTGGACACTGTCTTTCGGGGGTTACGCCGCACCCCTTCCTCAAGCTATAATCTTTATGGTGATATCGACCGCCTCCGATGCTGCAACAGAACTCCAATTCGCATTCAAGTCCGGTCTATCTCAATCAGGCCGAGTGCTGGCTGCACTCCCTCGTTTGTCCGCGGCGCTATCGCGCTAATCTTCCGTCGCGTCTTCGCCCCAGTCTCTTCGGCAGCGACTAATTCAATCCTTCGCCTGAATGTTCTCGGTCTTGCGTGTGCTCGAACCAGAGCCCGTAATCCGAGGTGACGTTCACTGACGACTGGCCAGAAACCACTGGCCACAGCCTTGAAGGAGGATTCCATGAGCACGAAGACTATGACCGCCCCAGCAGTGCATGAAGGTGTTGCCGGGAAAAAAATTGGACCCAGGATCAAGACCGCCCTGCCCGGGCCCAATGCCAAGCGCATTCTGGAAGGCGATGAGCGCCTCATCTCGCCGTCTTACACACGTTCCTACCCGCTCGTCGCCAAGAGCGGACGCGGCATCGTCGTCACCGACGTCGATGGCAACGAGTTCTACGATTTTTCGGCCGGCATCGCGGTGAATTCCACGGGACACTGCCATCCGGAAGTTGTCGCCGCCATTCAGAAGCAGGCTGCGGAATTGATCCACATGTCGGGCACCGATTTTTATTATGAGCACATGGTTACGCTCGCCGATCGCTTGTCGAAAATTGCGCCCATGCCCGGCCCGCACAAAATTTACTACGGCAACTCCGGCACCGAGGCCATTGAGTGCGCCCTCAAGCTAGCTCGATATCATACGAAACGGCAGCACATCATCGCGTTCTTCGGCGCGTTTCACGGACGCACCATGGGTGCGATGTCGCTTACAGCGTCGAAGCCGCAGCAGCGGCGGCGCTTTGCTCCGCTTATGCCCGGCGTCACTCACGTGCAATATCCCGATATTTATCGCGGAAAAAAAGATGCTGCGCAGGATCCCGATGCTTTCGCTCTTTCGTGCGCCCAGTACATCGAGGAAAAACTTTTCAAGACCACGCTTCCGCCTGAAGAAGTCGCAGCAATTTTCGTCGAGCCAGTGCAAGGCGAAGGCGGATACGTCGTCGCTCCCACTATCTTCATGCAGGAACTTCGCCGCATCTGCGACACTCACGGCATCATGCTGGTGGTCGATGAAGTGCAGAGCGGTGTAGGCCGCACCGGCAAGTGGTGGGCGGTTGAGCACACGGGAGTTGAACCGGACATGATCTGCATCGCCAAAGGCATTGCCTCCGGCATGCCGCTGGGCATTACGATGACGCGCGCTGAAATCATGGACTGGATTCCCGGCTCGCATGCCTCCACTTTTGGTGGCAATCCCATCTGTATCGCGGCTGCGCTGGCCTCACTCGACGTCATTGAGAAAGAACACCTGCTCGAAAATTCCGCGGAAGTTGGCGCGTACATGCTGAAGCGGATGTCGACCTGGCCGGCAAAATTAAAGTTGGTCGGCGATGTTCGCGGCCGCGGACTTATGATCGGCGTCGACATTGTGAAAGATAAAAAGACGAAAGAGTACGGCACTGCCGAGCGCGATCAGATCGTGGAGCGCGCCTTTGAGCATGGCGTTTTGTTTCTTGGCTGCGGACCGAGCACTGTGCGGCTGTGTCCTCCGTTGGTCGTGACGAAAGATGAAGTGGACGTGGCGATGGATGTTTTGGAAGAGTGCATTCAGCAGGTGGGGAAGTAAGGTTAAAAATATCAGAGTATGCCCCGTCCCGGTCTCTCCGCTGTTTGGAGAAACGGGTCGGGGCTTTTCATTTTTGCTGAAAGCGATCTCGCCGTAAGGCCCGTCGATCTCGCCGTTTTCGAGAGCTGGAACTGCAGTCACCCCGAACGTTTCTTATTTCGCAGCGCGTTCCTTTTCCCCTAAAGTTTAGGACCAAAAGTGCCGATAGGCTAGACAAGCGGCGCTTTTGTCGCCGCGCAACGAAGCAGATGTCAGGGAAGAAATTTCTATGGCTGCGATAGGTTCGATTTCGGCTGCGGGTCTCGCCCAGAGCGTTCTTCAATCCAGCGGGGCGAATCAATTGCAGCAGACCTTGCAAACCCTGCAAAACAGTCTGGCCTCGGGCAATTTAGCCACCGCCCAGTCGGCTTTTCAAACCTTGCAGTCTCTGGTTCAGAATTCGGCTGCGAGTACCGGGAGCAGTGCGTCGGGGACTTCGCAGCTTTCTACCGACTTGACTGCGCTCGGTTCTGCGCTAAGCTCGAATGATGTTTCGAACTCTCAATCCGCATTTGCCAGCGTTCTGAACGATCTGAAAACGACGGCGCTGCCGGCGCAAGTCAACGAAGCCACGGCGGCCTCGCAAGCGGTTCAATCGATTGAAGACCTGCTCAGCACGCTCAATTCGAGCGCATCTTCTTCTTCATCTTCCAGTGCGGACCTTACCACTTCTATTCTTGAAAGTGTCTATGGAAGCCAGGGCGGATTAAACGTCTACGCCTAAGGCGTGAGTTAATTCCCCAGCGGCTGAAACGGACTGAGCATGGTAGAAACGCCAGAGCGCCGGCGCAATTCGCCGAGCAGCGCGCTGGCCGCGTTGGTATAGGTCTTGCTCGGGTCGGAAGGGTCGGCCCAGACCGCATCGTAGATAATCTGTGCCGCTTCCTTGAGGTCAATGTGCAATGCGGCTTCGCAAACGTCCATGCGCTCCTGGATGCGGTCATAGCACGGCTTGCAGATCGTCGCCACTTCGGAGCCTTGCGCGTGATGTTCCCCCAAGGCGCAAGTGACGGGCGCGCTTGCCACTTCGGCATGCGCCGCGAAGAGCTGGGACTTGAATTCCTTGAGAAAAGCTTCCCGCTCCTGCTCAACCACCGCAGTGTCGGGCACCGGTTCGGCGGCGGCTTGTGTTTTCGGGGCGGCGGGAAGCACGCTGGGAGAAATCCGCTCTTTGCCGTTGCAAGCCGGGCAATGGTCCAGGTCGGCGGGATAATAGAGCCGGCAGTTGGCGCACGGCATGCCATAGCCGGCGGACTTGCGCGAAGTTGTAGCCGCATTGCGGACCGAATTCCGCAGGTCGCTGCGGACTTCACTCCGCAGATCACTCCGGACTTCACTCCGAACTTCACTCCGGACTTCACTCCGGACTTCCCCTTCCGGCAGCTGCGCCGGTTTGGCGGCTGCGCCCTGCGCCGATCGCGTCACGTCCATGACCTATCTCCCCCGAACCTGGCTTTACTGTAGGCGCTTGCTGCGTTGCCCGAAAATGACGGCAGTACACTGCCGCGTACTGGCCTGCAGTATCGATTAGCGCGAGTTGGTTTGCTTCATCAATTTCAACAGTTCATCACGGCGGGCGCGATAGAGCGGACGCGCAGGATCAAGCCGCGCTGCGATTTCCAATTCGGCTAGAGCTTCGTCATAGCGATCCAGAGTCATCAGGCAGGCCGCCAGGGAATAATGGTTATCCGGTGAATTGTTCAAGCGCAGCGCTTCGCGGAATTCTTTTTCTGCCCCCGGCAGTTGCTGTTGCTGGAACAAAGCCGTCCCGAGAATGTGATGGGATGCGTCAGAATCGGGATTGAGCGCTATCGCAAGCCGCAACTCGCGTACTCCTTCCTGCAGCTTGTCGTCGAGCACGAGGGCTTCCCCGAGAAGCCGGTGTTCGGCCGCACTATTGGGATTTTGCTGTACCGCCAGTTGCAACTCGGCGATGGCGCTGCCGTAGTCCTTCTTAGATAAGTAAGCGCGGCCCAGGCAACCATGGCCTTGCTCCCACTCCGGATGCTGCCGGTAAAGTTCGCGCAATTCTGCAATCGCGGAATCGAAATCTCCCTTATCGCAATACGTGTTACCCAGGTTGTTGCGAACTGAAGCTTCTTCTGGCGCCAGGCGAATGGCTTCGCGATACTCGGCGATGGCTTCATCGAGCCTGCCCGCTTCGTGCAAGGTGAGCGCCAGGTTCGAATGCGCCTGCCAGAATGCTGCGTTTAAACCTATGGCCCGATGATAAGAGTCAAGCGCGGCGGTAAGATTGCCCGCGGCGTGCAAAGCGATTCCCAGATCGTAATAAGTATCGGGATTCTTCTCATTGCGGACCAACGATTCCTGAAAAGCATGCACTGCCGGCGCATACCGGCCCGTGGAAAAAAGGCCGAGTCCGAGAATCTGATAAGCCTCGGCGTTCCGCGGATCCATGCTCAGGGCGGTCCGAGCCTCGGCGATGGCATTCGGCCCATCATCCAGCCGGTAAAAAATGTAAGCCAGGGCGACGTGATTCTCCGGGAAATCGCGCATTAATTCTGCCGCAATCGACACTTCATCGAAGGCATCTTCCCAGTTTTCCTGCTGCCTCAGCATTGCCCCCAGCGCGAAGTGCAGAGCGGCATCTTGAGGATCGGACTTCAATGCCTGGCGCAAATCGAGTTCCGCTTCATGAAAGTGTTGTGAGTGGGAATCAGCCGCTGCCTGCAAAAGAATTGCAGGAATTTCATCCGCAGAAGATTTGGTCTTCTCGGGCGCATGCGCGGTGGCTAGCGCGCGAATCAGAGTTTCATCGGCTCCTGCAGATTCCAGTTGCTGAATCTGCTCTTTGCCAAACGGCGCGATAATGCCGCGCTCTTGAACAATCCGGGCAAGGCGAGTGCAAGGAACCCCCGACATCAGCCAGGCCGTTAATTGCGCACCGTTCACGGGCTGGAAGTCGCTCGCCAAGGCAGCCCAAGCCGCCACTAGAACAAACAGGAATACTGAGAGACCCTTGCGCTTCACTGGATTCTCCGGCAACTCGTTGGCTTGCCTGGGTTCTCGATGGACCGCCGATTCGCTCCGGCGATTGATTGAGTCGCCAAACCAGCCTCGCCAAACCAGCCTCGCCGAGGCTGCAATTCCACATTAGCCTGACGGCCACACCGGTGGTAAGGTCACGGAAGTAATAGGCAAGCGATAACCTAGACGGGCGGCATTTCTGGAACGGTTGTTGCCGTCACAGATTGTTGTGATGTTCATCACTGCCTGACTTCCCCCTGCAATGAAAGACTGCAAGTGTTCGGCGGGTTATAGGGGTTCTGTCCATGCATAGGGGAGAGGTTTGACTTCCCCCTACCCGTCCGGTACCGTATTAGGAAGCGGTCGTAGTGTCTCTTGGAGGTTTGCCATGTTCGAAGGTCTGTTCCAACCCACGCATCTGATCATCATTTTTGCTATCGCTTTGCTGGTTTTCGGTCCCAAAAAATTGCCTGAATTGGGCAAGGGACTGGGCGAAGGAATCCGTGCCCTGAAAGAGGGGATGAAGGATAATCCCGCGACTCCGGCGGATCAGACCAAGACCCCCGACAAGGAAACCAAGGTCTAGCTGTTCCCGTCCCGGCGCTTCATCCTGTTTGCTTCCGATGCCGCAACTGTGTCCGTTCCGTGTCCGCGCCATTGTCGTCCCGGCGCACTGAAATCGCATCTCAGCTTTAAAATAAAAACTCTGAAAGTTGGAGGGTAGGTTTTGTTGCGTAAGGTCAAGTTCATTCCGCTCGTAGTTTTTCTAGGACTCGCGTCTTTATCATTCGCCGATCAAGTCACGCTGAAAAATGGCGATCATCTCACCGGAACGATCGTGAAGTCCGACGGCAAGACGCTGGTCCTTCACACCGACTTTGCCGGAGACGTAACCATAAACTTTGACGCAATCACGCAGATCACCAGCGACAAGGAATTGCACGTGACTACATCGGACAAGAAGACGGTCGTCGGTCCCGTGAGCACGAACAATGGCAAGATTGAAGTAGCCACCAAGTCCGGAGGAACGGTCGAGGTGCCTCCGGCAAACGTAGCGATTATCCGGAATGACGCCGAAGAAACCGCCTACGAGAAGAGCTTGCATCCCGGCCTGCTTCACGGATGGAATGGCGGCGTCAACGTGGGCTTTTCTCTCGCCCGCGGCAACAGCGAAACCAGCAACCTGGCGATCGCGATCAACGCGGTACATCCCACGATCGACGACAAGACCACGATCTACCTGAGTTCGATCAACACGCAGAATGACTTGGCCACGCCGAGCACGGTCGCAAATCTGGTCACCGGAGGAATTCGTTACGACCATAATCTGAACCCGCGCATGTTCGGATTCGTCGCTGCCGATTTTATGAGCAACGAACTGCAGGACTTGGATCTGCGCGCTACCTACGCCGGCGGTTTTGGTTACCATGCCATCAAATCGGATGCGACGGTTCTGGATTTTCTGGCCGGCTTGAACTACACCCACGAAACGTATTCCGACGGCCCGCAAGTCACTCCGCCAACCGTGCCGGCTACTTACACTTCCTACGGAGTCACCAACAAATTCGCCGCGCTCACCCTGGGCCAGGAATTGATGCACAAAGCCGGCAAGAGCACCGTCTTCACGGAGAAGCTGTACTTTTTCCCAGACCTCTCTGATACTGGCGAATACCGCGCGACTTTTGATCTGGGAACGGTCACAAAGATTAGCAAGTGGCTGGGATGGCAAAATCAGTTCAGCGATATTTACGTCTCGAATCCACCGGCGACTGCCAAGAAAAACGATCTGATCTTCACCACGGGATTGAATTTTTCGTTCACGCACTGAGACACGGGATCGTTAACCACTTGAGGCCGCCTCGCAAGGGCGGCTTCTGTTTTACGAACTATCCCGAAAGGCCCTTGCAGGTTGAGAGCTTTTGATCGCAGAGGACGCAGAGAAAACTGGCACATAGGCCAAATCTCACTTAACACTCTCGCTCACCGAAACTTGAAAAGCGCGTCTATTACCGGGTAGAGTACTGTTTCTCGTGTGCCGGGTTCTTAAAGTCCCTCACAACAGGAGTTGCTTGATGCGTCACGCCATGATCGTGCTGGTTGCTGTCTGCTGTTCCGCCGCATTCTCGTTTTCCCAAACTGCCGACGAATTAATCGCCAAGAACGTTCAGGCCCGCGGCGGCATGGAGAAGATGAAGGCAATTAAAACCATGCGTATGACCGGCAAATTCGAAGGCGGCGGCGGTTTTACGGCAGCGATTGGCGAAGAGAACCAGCGCCCCAATCTGCTCCGCGAGAGCTTCACCCTTCAGGGGATGTCCCAGATCCAAGCCTATGACGGCAAAAATGGATGGCAGATCCAGCCCTTCGGCGGAAAGAAAGATCCTGAATTGCTCGGCGAAGATGATCTCCGCGACCTGCTCCTGGATGCCGATTTCGATGGTCCTCTTGTGGATTACAAAGAAAAAGGCAGCTCCGTCGAATTCCTCGGCCACGACGTGGTCGATGGCGACGACGCCCTGCGGCTGAAAGTAACATTGCAAAACGGCGACATCATTTATGACTACCTCGATCCCGACACTTTTATGGAGATTCGCCGCGAGATTCAGCAGTTTATTCGCGGCTCGGTGCGCGACCGCCTGGTGGGATTCGGCTCCTACAAGCCGGTAAACGGCGTAATGTTTCCCTATTCGATTTCTCAGGGACCCAAAAATAACCCCGACGCGCAGACCATCACGGTGCAGAAATTTGAAGTGAACATTCCCATCGATCCCGCGGACTTCGCTTTGCCGCCGTCTTTGCGGACGGACGAAAAGAAATCGGGATTGGTCGGCGTTCACTAAGTTGCGCGACACCACCGAGCTCAACAAATTTTCCTACTCGAAAAGGATTCGAATCATGAAATTTTCCGCTCGTAAATCTTGGGCAGTAGCCGTGACGTTCTTCGCCGCGTGCGCATGCGCGCCCCTGCAATCGCAAGCGCCTTATCGCTTCGACTCCGCCACAGTTTCGGGATTGCCGGCGCGCAACATCGGCTCGGCTACCATGAGCGGCCGCGTCGCCGCCGTGGACGCGGTGGAAGAAAACGGCAGGATCACCGTGTTCATTGGAGCGGCCAGCGGCGGAGTTTGGAAGTCTGTCAACGGAGGTACGACCTACAAGCCGGTATTCGACCGGGAAGATGTGCAATCCATCGGCGCCGTGGCGATCGATCCCTCGAATTCTAAAACTGTCTGGGTAGGAACCGGCGAACCCTGGGTGCGCAACAGCGTTTCGGTCGGCGACGGCGTTTATAAATCCACGGATGGCGGGGAGAACTGGACCAACGTCGGCCTGAAAGACAGCGAGCACATTGCGAAGATTCTGGTAAACCCCACCGACAGCAATGACGTTCTGGTCTGCGCCCTGGGGCATCTGTGGGATGACAACGACGAGCGCGGCGTTTACCAGACGAACGACGGCGGCAAGACCTGGAAGAAAATTCTGGCGGGAGCGAACGGTTCCAGCGGCTGCGCCATGATGGCTCGCAGTCCGCAAGAGCCAAAAACGATTTACGCCGCCATGTGGGATTTCCGCCGTCAAGGTTGGACCTTCCGTTCTGGTGGTCCCGGCAGCGGCCTGTTTAAATCCACCGACGACGGCGCGCACTGGACCGAGATCGCCGACAACAATGCCAAAGGCCTGCCGCCGAAACCCTGGGGACGCGTGGCCGTGCAAGTGGCGCCGTCGAAGCCGCAGGTTGTCTATGCCAACATCGAAGCTGAGAAGGGAAGAGGACTCTATCGCACCGACGATGCCGGAGCCAACTGGACGAAGCTCGATGCCAGCAACTACATGGTGTGGCGTCCATTTTATTTTGGCAATTTAATCGTCGATCCGAAGGATGAGAACAAAATCTTCAAACCGGATCTCATTCTTCTCTTGAGCAACGACGGCGGAAAAACCTTCAATATCGTTTCTAACGCGGCTCATGGCGATTTTCACGATGTATGGATTAATCCCAAGAATCCGAACATTGTGATTGCCAGCGATGACGGCGGCTTGTGGCGCAGCGTTGACGGCGGCAATCGTTGGGAGCACCAGATGAACCTGCCGATTTCGCAGTTCTATCACGTGAGTACTGACAACGCCGATCCCTATCGAGTTTACGGTGGCTTGCAGGACAACAGTTCCTGGGTCGCTCCTTCTTCTTTTCCCGGCGGCGTTGAAAATTCGAACTGGGAGAACATGTTCGGCGGCGACGGCTTCTGGATGTTCGAAGATCCTTCCGATCCCGATTACCTTTATGCCGAAGCGCAGGGCGGCTATATCGGCCGGGTGAATCGTTACACGCACGAAGGCCGCGATGTTCATCCCTGGCCGAATTACGGAGAAGGCAAGCTCCGCTTCAACTGGAACACGCCGATTCACATGAGTCCCAATGAAAAAGGGACAATCTACATCGGAGCGCAGTTCCTCTTCCGTTCCCGCGATCACGGTCAATCCTGGGATCGCATCTCTCCGGACCTGACGACCAACGATCCGGAGAAGCAAAAGCAGGAAGAGTCGGGCGGCGTCACCGTCGATAACTCGTCGGCGGAAATGCACACTTCGATTTATTCGATTTCGGAGTCCCCGAAGAACGGCCAGATTATCTGGGTCGGCACCGACGATGGCAACCTGCAAATCACTCGCGATGGCGCCAAAACCTGGACGAATGTAGTCGGGAACATCGCCGGCCTGGGAAAGAATTCCTGGGTCTCGACCATTGAGGCCAGTCGCTTCGACGAAGGAACTGCATACGCTACGTTCGACCGGCACACCTTTGGAGACATGAAGCCGTACGTCTACAAAACCACAGATTACGGACAGACATGGGCTGCGCTTCCCGCGCAGGAAAGCGGAGTACGTGGCTACGCTCATGTGATCAAGGAAGACACCGTAAGCCGCAACGTTCTTTTCCTGGGCACCGAATTCGGTCTCTGGATTTCCGTCGACGGTGGCCAGCACTGGGCGCAATACAAAGGTACAGATTTCCCGTCAGTACCGGTGGACGACCTCGTAGTGCAGGCTCGAGAATCCGATCTGGTTCTGGCCACGCACGGTCGCGGCATCTGGATTGTGGATGATATTTCGCCGCTGCGCGCACTGACTCCTGAATCAATGGCCAAAGAAGCAACCCTGATTTCCGGGCGGCCTGTGATTCAATACTTTGACGTGGGTGGCGGTTGGCCCGAAGGAGATTCCACTTTCCACGGACGCAATCGCCCATCGGATGCGCAGATTACTTATTACCAAAAGGGCCGGCATATCTTTGGCGACCTGAAAATCGAGATTTTCGATCAGGATGGCAAGCTCATCGACACCGTCGCCGGCAGCAAGCATCGCGGACTGAACCGCGCCGCATGGAGTATGCACGTCAAGCCGCCGGCGGTCGCCCCCGCCGCCTCTGCGCTCTTTGAAGCCGCTTCAGGTCCGCGCGTCCTGCCCGGCGCCTACACTGTGAAGCTGACCAAGGGAGATCAAACTTACACCGAACAACTGAACGTTGTGATGGATCCGCGGGCTAAGTACTCCGTCGAAGAACGCAAGGCGCAGTTCGATCTCTCGATGAAAGTCTACAAACTGCTGGAGCACATGACCTGGGGCGTGGCGGCGATCGAAGGCGTGCGTGATGCGGCCAATGCGCGCGCCCTCAAATTGCCGGAGAAGGACGTACTGGCTAAGCAACTCGAGCAACTGGCAAAAGATTGCGACGCGCTTCGCTCGAAGATCGTGGCTACCAAAGAAGGGGGAATGGTGACCGGCGAAGAGCGCATCCGCGAACACATCGGACAGCTCTACGGCGCGGTCACCGGCTATGACGGCAAGCCCACCGATTATCAAGTCGCGCGCAATGAATCGCTGGCCCACGAGTTGCAAGACGTGATCGATGACTTCCAGAAGCAGGCGCAAAAGGATCTTGCCATCATTAATCCCGGCTTGAAGAAAAAGAAAATGGAAACGATCACCGTGCTGTCGGAGGCGGATTGGCAGAAAAAGAAGGCGGCGGAATCGTCGGCCACCTCCGCGGCCGGCATGCGCACGGAAGGCTGGATGCGGGAACGAGATTAGTCCCGCCCCGCCGAGGTTTCCGTATGGGCTGCACTTTGTTCTTGATGGCATCTTCCAAGTGTGGTAGGATTTTCCTACATGGCATCTCCAGACTCTACGCTCGAATATCTGACCACAACCAAAATCGGCGAAAAGGGCCAGCTTACCGTTCCCAAAGAATTTCGCGACGATCTTGGATTGGGTAACGGCGCGCCTTTCGCGGTCCTGCGTCTCGGCGACGGCCTCATACTCGTTCCCGAGCAACGCCGCTTTGAGCGCCTGTGTCAGGAGGTAAGTTCGATCTTGAGCGGTGCTGGAGTCACCTCGGAAGACCTTCTTTCCACACTTCCCGAGGCACGCAATCGCGTTTACGCGCGTCGCTATGGGAAAAATCCTGAGGCGGGCGGCATGCGCGCTCGTCGTCGCCGCCCGCAGCAATAAGTTGAATCCTCAGCGAAAACTTCGCCTCTTTCTCGATTCGAACGTCGTGACCGGAGGGATTGTTTCTCCGTGGGGCCTGGACAAGGCGACTCTATCGCTCTGTGCGGCGAGCGTATGCAGGCTGGTGCTTGCCGAATACGTGCGGGATGAAGTCGAGGATAATCTGTTGCTGCGGGCCTCGCGCCTGCCATCGGTTGATGCCGAGCGCCTAATGGAAAGTTATCGCCGGTTAATTAGCTTGACCAATCCTGAATTGATTCCGTATCCCACGAAGGAACTCGTCAATTCGAATCGGCACTTAATCCGCCATGAATCAGATGTACCTGTACTTCTCGCCGCGATGGCTGGCAAACCTGACTGGCTCCTGACGAATAACACCAAGCACTTCACGAAAGAGGTCGCGCAACGGACGTCCTTACGCATTGCGACGCCAGCTGATTTCTTTCGGACACTGGCGGCACTCTTTCGCTGATCGGTGATTTGCGGGCGCAGCCCTGTGGAAGTCGAAACCTATCAGCGAAATAGTGTTTAGTGGCTCTGCTGCGCAATCAACTGCGCCACTTTGGACTTCTCACCCACCGGTTCCACACACAAAATCTGATTCGGATTCAGATACATGCGGTCCGGTTCGTGCAACTCCTTGCCGCGTTTGACCAGCACGTTGTTGGCTTGCTTGGTCTCAGGATTCGTCTGGCTCACGATGTAATAGACCTCGGTCAACACCGGGCGCGGCGTGCCATAGCCTTCCAGTTTTCCGAAGTAAGCCGTGCCATTGGTCAGCAGAACCGCCTGGTAAGGCGTGGTAAACGTCACCGGCGCGCCGGGGCGCGTGTTCTTTACGATCATAAAAGCCGCGACGATTACAATAATCGCCGTCACCGCCCACACCATTTGCACCGCGGCATTGCCTCGTTGGTTATTCATCATGAGAGATCAATCCTCTGCTTTGCAGGTTAAGTGCCAGGAAGGAGCAAGCATAACATTTTCGAGGCAGGCGCCGGCAAAGATTTGCCGACACTAGTTTGACCGGAACCATGTTTGCTAATTCGGATTTTGCCGGAAATGACCAGCTCGCTACGCCAGTTCCAATTCAATCTTTTTCGCATCCGGATCCAGCTGTACGATGCGAAACTTTCGCATCTGCCCAGCGCGGGCAGCTTCCGGCTTCGCATCGGCCGCAGGGGTGTTCCCCTTCCAGCGCGCTTGCAGCATGGATCCGAGCGAGGACAAATCAGCCTTGCCCGACGATTTAGCTTCTGGGTTAGATTGGTCGACAGAGCCAGCTTCCTTCATACGGCACGTGCCCACCACACCTTCGCCGAGCTCCACTCGCGCACTTCCTTCGCCAACCTCGACCAGGCGCCCGCTCACCAAGTCTCCTTGCTTGTGCTCGGCAATGTATTCATCGAGCCCGCTGTGAACCAGCTGCTTCATGCTCAAACGCAGCTGCCGCTTTTCCGTATCGATTGCTAGTACCTGGGCCTTCACCAATTGCCCAACCTTCACCACTTCTTGCGGATGATTAATGCGCTTCTCCGCGCTCATCTCGCTGATGTGAATCAGTCCTTCCACGCCTTCGGCCAATTGAACAAACGCGCCAAATTTCATGATGCTGACCACAGGCCCTTCGACAACGGTACCAGCCGCGTATCTCTGCGCGGCCTCGGCCCAGGGATCACCCAAGGTTTGCTTTAGCCCGAGCGACATCCGCCGTTCCGCAGGACTGATACCAAGAATCACCGCATCTACAATCTCGCCTTGCTTCACTAAGGTGCTGGCGCTCCGCATCTTCTTGCCCCACGACATCTCCGAAACATGAATCAGCCCTTCAATTCCCGGCTCCAACTCGACGAAGGCGCCGAACTCAGCCACGCGAGTCACGGTGCCACGCACGCGTTCTCCCACTTGATATTTTCCCGCCACCGCATCCCAGGGATGAGCCAGCAACTGCTTCATGCTGACGGAAATCCGGCGTTTGCCGCCATCGTTCGCGATTTTGATTATCTTCGCTTCGATTGGCTGACCGACCGAAAGCACGTCCGCCGGCTTATCGATGCGGCTCCAGGAAATCTCGCCCACGTGCAACAAGGCGTCCACTCCGCCCATATCCACGAAGGCTCCGTAATCCATGAGGCTGCGGACTGTCGCCGTGACGGTGTCGCCTTCTTTCATCTCGGAGTAGCGGCGATCCGCAGCCGAGCGTTCCTCTTCCTCGGCCACAACGCGCCGGTCGACCACTACATCTTCCTCGGCTACATCCAGCTTGATGATGCGGCACAGAATCTCCTGCTCGACCATCTTGGCCATTTCAACCGCGTCACGGACTCCGCTGCGCGACGCGGGCATGAACGCGCGGACGCCCACATCTACGCTGAGTCCGCCCTTAATCACACCGGTCACGGTGCCTACAATCGTCGCCTTATCGGCAAATGCTTTCTCCAACGCTGCCCAATCTTTCGGCCGCTCGACTCGCGCGCGGCTGAGCTGATAGTAGCCTTCCGCATCGCGTCCCTTCACCGAAACCGGCAGCTGGTCGCCAGGTTGGATGGTTTCTCCGGCGACTTGGGCAGTAAGCGGTAGAATGCCTTCGCTCTTAAATCCGATATCGAGAAAGATCGAATCGATCGATATGGCAATGACTGTGCCGATGAGCTGCCTGCCGCCGTCCTCGGTCTTTCGGGAATGGCTCTTCTCATATTGCGAAAGGAGATCGACAAAAGATTCAGTGGGTTCGGTCACGGATCCAGGAGCGGAAGTAGTTTCAGGAACGTTTGAGTTGGGCATGATGAAAGTCGGGGAGTTTTGAGAGATGGCTGGTACGTTTGCAACACTGTTTTACAACCCTTTAGGATACCTCAAAAATGCCGTGTCCTGCCGATGAAGTAGCGTGCCACGGGGAGGATGGGAGTAAAGCGCTAGTGTCCTAAGACCCACCTTCATCACAGGATTAACCGTCCAACTCTCGTTAGTCCCTAGCTCACCGACTCTCAGAAAGCCACAGCGCTGCTGCTCCTGTATCGGTGTTCACGATAAATCCTCAAAGCAAAGCTGCCCGCCGGATGTGCTCGCATTTCAGTGACCAGCGCTTGCACTTCTGGAGGCATCTCTTCAAATGGCGGTATCGGTCCACCATAGCCTGGGGGAAGAACCGCAGGCGCCGCAGACACCGCAAAGGCTATGTCGGACAAGGTCAGACGGCCACCCACCAGAAAGTTCCGGCCATCGGCGAGACGTGTATCCACCGAATTGAATATTGTTCTGATTTGAGCGGCGGATTGCTGAGCTTTCGCTGGGCTCAATCCCAACAGCATAGTCATCAATCCGCGAAATATCGGGTACGCGTTTACGACCGCGATCCTTTCGAAATTCGGAACACCCTCAGTGAGTGGCAGGATCATACGGTCGCGATGCGGAAGCAAATAGTAATAAGCGAAATCCGCAGTCGCAAAAGCCAGCGTCGTATTAAACAGAGTCCAGTCCGCCTCCACCTGGCTCCGGTCGTTTGGGTCTGTGGGCAGCAGCTTGAGATCGGATGAAGCGCCGGGATCGAAATGGTCGACAATCGGCCGGGGACCCACGAGCCGCAAAGAATTGCCGTACAGCAGAGGAAATCTTGGAGTGAATCCGTGCCACAGCGTCGCGAACGTAGAGAAGATGAATGTATGCCTTTTCTCGCAACTCTCGATTCCGTAATGCTCGACGAGAAAGCGGCTGGTCTCACTGTCAATACTGGGAGGAAACGTGATCAAGACCGGAAGCATTGGATTGAACCGCTCCTCTCAGTTTGATTCTCAGGTTCGATTCTCACGTTCTGATTTTTAGTCGCTTTTAGAGTTTTAATCGAAGGCGACCGGCAAACTTGACGGGAACGGCCCTTCATATTGCAAACCGCCCGCGCGGCGCAAACCGGTGCGCTTCAGCAGCGGCTTCAGTATTCCCGGGATCTGTACTCGGTTCACATATTGTCCAAAGCATGCGTGCAGGCCGTATCCGAAATGCAGATTCAGATATTCCGGCCGGTCGATTCGGAACTTGTTGGGCTCCTGCACTACGCTGTTGTCGAACATTGCCGATTGAGTGGCGGCAAAAACCTGGGTTCCTGCCGGTATTGTTTTGCCATAGAGTGAAGTCTTAGCGAGCGGATAATCCGCCGTAGTTATCCGCGCCAGGATAGGATTATTCGGATTGAAGCGCAGCGCCTCGAACACATAGCGTGCCAGTAGGGCATCGTTATCGGCGAGCGCTGCATCTTGTGCTCCTTTTAATTGTTCGGGACGATCAAACAATTGGTCCAGTGCTTGAGCGCAGCATTTAGAAGTCGTAGGAATTGCGCCCACCAGCAAGCCGAGAAGGTTGTTGCGAATGCTGAGGTCATCCATGGCCGGCAAACCTGCGCTCTGCAGAAGCAGACATCGGCCAAGCACATCGTCTTTTGAGTCGCCATTTGCCTTTCGTGTGGCGATGGTTTCATCCAGCCAGCGCCGTACTTCACTCGCCGCCTGAGTGGCCGCTTGTGCGACCTTCGGATCATTATTCAGGTCCGCAAACAAGTACTGAAAGATCGCGCTCGCCCAATCCTCCAGTTGTTGCTCTGAAGGCGGAGGACAACCGAAGTAATCGGCGATCCAGCGCGACGGCACGGCCTTGCTCAGTGTGACAACATCCAATTGGCCGCCCGCCGCGGCCACCAGGTCGCTTGCCGTCTTCTGCACAAAGGGAGCGATTCGGTCCGGGATATCTTCCCGGCGAACCACGCTGCGCATGTGGGAAACGTCGCGGGTGTACTCCGGCGAGTTCTGCATGCCCAGAAAAAAATTCTGCCCGCCGGTCACCACTTTCATCTTCTGCCCGTACGTCACCTGAAACACTTCATCGCGCGCCAGCACCTCTTCCACGTCTTCGAAACGCGTCACCAAAGCGTAATTCTTGATCAGAAGAATGGGTTGGATTCTGCGCAGGATGGCGAAAATCGGTTCGGGATACTGGATCAGGTGCGCTTTGAGTCCCTCCAAAAACGACATCGCCTCACTGTCCAATTTGGCGATCTCGACTTCGGCGGAATCCAACACTTCTTGCGTCAGTTCGACGCATTCCGCGTCGATGCGCGCGAGAGTCTTCTTGAGATTTTCAAACATCGCTACCTCTGCGGAACCTTGATTCCTTATCTCGGGTCGACCCCACCACTCGCCATCAGTTGCAGCGCCGTCAGGCTGGGCATAAAAAAATAATCTCCGCCGCGCAGTTCTACGAAGTTGGGCAGGTTGGCACAGATGAATGGCGGATTCCTGGGATCGTCCGTGCCCTGGACGACAAATTTCCCCTTGCCCGTGTGATTGCCAGTCAGCAAATCCTTGTCATTCCCCTGCTTGGCGTCGTTGCCGTATTCGATCCACTGCTGTTGCACGAACTCGAACTGCCGGAACAAACTCGCGTTGAGCGCCATGAAAATGATGCCGCGCTCTTCTTGATCGTCGACCGGTTCGCCGTCCGGAACAAACTTGCCATAGGGCATGCCGCGGCGCATGATGCGGCGGCGATTACTCAGTTGGCCGGTGAAACCAAATGCGTCCCGCGGATTGGCTCGGCGTATGTGCGCGCCGATGGGACAGCGAGTGCCCGCCAAATCCTTCCCGTAAGTGAAGTTCGTGTTGCGGTTGTCGTCCTTCACAATATCCGGGTTTTCACCGTCCGGCGAAAGTTCCAGCGGAGTTCCGTCCTGCCAGCGGCCCACAAATTTCGCCGCCAGCTTTTCTTTTCCGCCGGGATATATCTTGCCTTTGGCAGTGAGGTAATTGCGGAACGCGCCCACGTTCTGATGCATCTTGCGGTAAACCATGAACGTGCCATTGCGTGCCAGCAGATGCGGAATCGGCGCGACGGGAAGCTCGCCGGCTTCGTCCGCATAGCCCAGCAGAAACTCTCCGGTGGCCAGCGCGTCCCACGATCCATCCGCCATCAACTTGCCCTGGCCGGGAACGCACTCCCGCTCGGCGCCCTTGAAATCTGGATTGCCAAAACCGTCGCGATACCCGAAATGCTCATTCGGCGTAGGCTTGTCGTGAAGATAGATTGCGCACGCCTCCTGCGCCTGCAACAATCTTGCCCCGTGCGTCCGGTCCATGATCTGAAGCAGACGGGAGCAACTCGTCTCCAGCGCAGTCAAAGAGTCCGCGTACACCCCCAGCCACACATGCACGCGCTCTTCCCGCCAAACGGCATCCCAATGTTCCGGACTATTCTTGTCGCTGTCGTTGAGAATATCGCCGCGCGCCTTCATGCCTTGTTGAAATTCGGGGGGAAAGCTGAGCAAGGTCACCAACGGCAGGCGCAGTTTACCCAATCCCTTGTGTGTAAACGCAATGTTGAGAGTGCTCGATGGCTTGCGGTCCCACCGCTCTCCGGTCGTGATCGAGGGAAGAAGTTCCTTCAGGAAGTTCTGCGCGTCTTTGCATTCCAGCAACTCCAGGAGCAGAAAACGGGCGTGCGGAAAGCTGTAGCCTTTAAGGGCAAAGCCCTGAATGTCGGACACGTCAATCCTGGTGTGGTCCGCCCTAATCATGCGCAGGATCCTCGGCCGGAGATTTGTCGCCGCGGCGATCGCCCGGCAGGGGTGGGGGCTCGGTATCCAGTCGCTTGAGGAACGCTCCGAACAACTTCTGCAACTCCGCGGGCGGCTGGCCCTGATTTTTCTCCACGAAGTGTGCCAGGCTTGACTGAGTTTTCAAAGCGATCAGAGTCTGTTGCACCGTGTGGTCGTTGACATCGGCGAAAAAGAACGTGGTTTCGATCTGGCACTTTTTCATGTATGTGACAAAAGCATCCACGTTCTCTACTCCGGGATAACCGACACAGTGCTGCCATACGTCATGAACGAAGGTTGGGACCTCCGCGGCCATTCGCTTGAGATAGGTATCCAGATCGCCGTCAAAGTTGGTCTCGAAAATCAGGTAGCGCGACTTTAAGTGTTCTTCACAAGCGGGCTTTCCCACGAAGACTACATCGTCCAACACCACCAACCTGGCCAGATAAGTGCTGGAAACTTTCGCGAAAGGACTGTGATGGTCTCTCGGCATGCGCTCAAGGTACCAGCGAAGCTGGGTTGCGTGCTCGATATCCAGGCGCTGATCTTCGATGATCGGCGACAGGATTGTCAGTCCGTAGACTTGTCCGTTCTCATTCGCCATTAGGTCCCTACTGGCGCCACACCCGTCGATCCCAGGTCGGGCTGCACCTTGATCAGAAAGTCCTGATAAGCTTTTTCAAACTCTGCCGGCGATAATGTCTGGCTGGTTTCCTTGAAATGGTTCAGCGCATCCTGTACGCGCAATGCGGCCTTAACGTCATTCGTGGTCGCCTTTGGATAACAGTTGTAGTAGTAGTCGGTGTCGAACTGCACCAGCCGTATATAGTCCTTGAAGGGCGTTACCGGCACTGAGCCAGGAAACTTTTCGCTCCACTGCCAGATTTTGTTCAGTCCCGTCGCGAGCACCGCCGAAAAAGCGTCGATATATTGGTTCCAGGTTCCGTTGAAGTTGCTGAAGAAAATCATGTAATCGTAGTGCAGGTTCTCGGCAGGCTGCTCGGACGAAAGGTGGGGAAACTGGTTACGGCCTATGATTACCCAGCGCGCAAAGTGGATGAACGACAGGTTTTTCAGGTCTGCCTGCAGGCACTTAAACGCACCGAATACAAAGAAGATCAAGCGCAGAATGGGCGTCTTCCACGGCTTCATCGGTGTGATGGCATTCATCGCATAGGCTTTGCCGTTTATATTGGTCACAAGTAATATCCGATTCGATAACTGTGTGAGCCGAGAGAGTTACGCAGGATAGTAACTGATCCCGCTTACTAATAATCGCGCGAAGTCTACGCCTAGGGGTGGTGTTTGTAAAGGCGGTTGTTCTTTTGTAAATGCTCCAAGATAATGTCACCCTGACCGCAACGGCGTTCGGTCGCCCTCAAAGGATAGTGCGGGTGAGTCAGAAAGCGTTTCAAGGGGTGAGCGTAATTTCCAGTTGAGCTGGGGAGACATTCGTGTGCGCCAGGGCCCTCCGAGGAGAGTTGGCGCTCGCGCAGGCCACAGCGGTGGCGAACTGGATTGTGGGTAGAGGCTGCGGGAGGAAAATACCTGACTATGTCTTTTTTTAAACGTCATCTCGGCGAAGCCCGGACTCAAGGCCGCGTGGTAAAATCCTTGTTGGCCCCAAATTGGCCCCACGTCGGGACATCTGTTTCCGCAAGTGCTTGAAAACAAGAATAGGCGCGTAGCTCAGTTGGTTAGAGCGCTACCTTGACACGGTAGAGGTCAGG
>Ga0302320_10006438_pt1 | contig 26055 bp, 17 predicted proteins | sample Bog_T0_3_FD_202130 | JGI IMG/M metagenome (GOLD analysis project Ga0302320, IMG submission 202130) | Peat permafrost microbial communities from Stordalen Mire near Abisko, Sweden - Bog_T0_3 | ecosystem: Environmental > Terrestrial > Soil > Wetlands > Peat | place: Sweden: Abisko, Stordalen Mire... | reverse complement strand
TTCGACGGCAGCGAAGACGTGCTTCTCCATCAACGGAACATGCTTGTACGCGGCCGCATGATACACAATCGACGGGCGAAATTGTTGCATCACCCGCTGCAGAGCGGCGCGGCTGTTGATACTGCCGATCTCGGGGTAAAAAGTTACGTACGGGAAGTTTTTAGCCACCTCTCTATCGATATGAAAAAGGGGAGTCTCCGCCTCATCGAAACCCACAATGGCAAGCGGACGGAAGGGAGCGATTTGCCGGCAGATCTCCGACCCGATCGAGCCGGCGGCGCCCGTCACCATCACCACCCGCCCTTGAATGCGCTCCCGAATCCGTTCCAAGTCTAGATGCACTGGCTTTCTGCCCAGCAGATCCTCTAGAGCAACCTCTCGGATCTGCTTGCCCAATTCCGTGCCCTGGACAAGTTCCCCAAGACTCGGCACCATCTTGTATTCCACCTTGGCATCGGTTGCAAGCTTCAAAATACGCGCCATTTGCGGCCCCGTCGCGGAAGGAATCGCAATCAGCACTCGCTCAATGGCGTTCTTCCGTACCAATGCCCCCAGGCGTTCTCCCGTTCCTATCACCCGCTTGCCATCCAGCACCAGCCCAACTTTGCGCGGGTCGTCATCGACAATGCTTACGACGTCGCACATCAGGGATTGGTTCTGCCGCAACTCCCGCAGCAGCGCCAGTCCCGCATGCCCGGCGCCGTAAATGAGCGTCCTTGTCCGCTCACCGTCGACTCTCCCCCTGCTCTTCGCAGTGGCAACCACGCGAACCGCCAGCCTGCCCCCTAAAATCACCATGCAGGAGATCAGCCAATCGAGAATGTAAACTGAGCGCGGTATGCTCCATGGCCCAGCCAGAAGAAATATGACCAGCCCGCCCACAACCGACCCGACCGAATTCGCCCCAAGAAGGTGCACCGCATCGTAGACCGATGCATGCTGCCAGCTTCCCCGGCCCACCGCGCCGACAATGAAGCATACGGACTTTGTTCCTGCCCAGATGCACAGGGCCACCACCATCGGGTGAAAGTATTGAGCGGGCAATGCGCCATCGAAGCGCAGTTCAAATGCAACGATTGTTGAGAAAGCAAATGCCGCCAAGTCCAGGCAGTATACGATTGACAGGCGCCAGATGCGCCGCGCCCAATGCCGTCGGCCAAATCTCGATCTCGTGGACATAGTCTTGTCTTTCTCTCGTGGATTCCTGACGTTTTTATTTTTCTTGCGGTTTCCGAACCTTGGCAGACAGCAAATAACGTCATGAAGCAGGCGCGCCCGGACAGCAAGTGGTTGCCAGGCAGCTCATTGTTAGCTTACGGAATCTTAACATCCCTTGCTGCAAGTCCGGCATCGCAGGCAGGTATTTTGTGAATTATCCGAAGGCCATCCTTTTAAAATCGAGCTATGCGGATGGGGCACGGAAGGGTCGGCAGAAGCAGGAAGACATCTGGATCGCGACCTCTGATCTGGCCCCGGACACCGGGTCACGCTTTCCATGAGCGGGTGAATGAGCCTCCGGATGGGAGAAGTTCAACGAGTTTGTCAAAACGGCAATGCGGCAAGTTTTATGATCCGCGTTACGGTCGGTCCAGCCCGGCTTCGGGCATCTATTTCCGATCACTGCTGACCGGATACTTCACGGGCATCGACAGTGAGCGGGGGATCGCATGGCGTTTTGCCGATCCGCTGGCGCTGCGGAAGCTTGCCGATCGAGCGCCTTCCAGCCGGCCCTGTCCAAAATGAGGATGACGCTCTTTCCGGGCTTCGCCATATGCGGCTCAGCCTGAATACTCCGCTCTTTCCTGGGCAATGGGCGATGGAAAGGCCGGCATCCTTGGAACGATCAAATCCAGCCAGAACCTCGCGTATGCACGGTGCGCTTCCAGGCTGTTTGAATATGCGGGCCTGTTGCCATCGATCAGGTTGTATATCCCCGGATGCGTCAACACCGTCATTGTCAATGCAGATGTCAGTATTGTGGGATCCAAATCGCGAATTCTCCCGCTCCTGATGTTCATCTCCAAATAGTGATTGATTGTCGAGAAAACAGGCGAGAGTTGCTCCTCGCAGAATTTGCCTGCCTTCGTGTGCAACTCGACGAATGCAACCGCAATCAGCCGAAGCAACTCCGGCCGGTAGTTGGCTGTATCTGCAAGCATCTCGAAAATCTTTGGCAAGACCACTTCTGGAGGGTCGCATTGCGTTAACCCCTTCAGCACGTCCGGGCGAAACTGTAACCCCGCGGAGCTCGAGCGGAGGGTTGACCAGAAGAGTTCCTCCTTATGATCGAAACGCCGGAAAAGGGTGTTTTCACTTACGCCGGCAAGGCGGGCTATCTCACGAGTGCTCGTTCCGTAATATCCCTGGCGCGCAAACAGCTTGCCTGCCGCCTGCAGAATCTTGTCGGTACTCACTGAGCTTTTGAGTGTAACTGGCATTTTACACGCACCCCACACTACTCCCGCAGAGCACCGGCAGCCTGCGCGGGACATTGTTTACATACCTTAAGATCGCGGCTCTATTTCATACCAAGGGGCCGCGAATTGGCGTGACAACCGGGGCGTGCAGGCTGATCCTGACGCGCCAGATTCCTTGCGGCCCAATTTTGAACGAACCTTGAATCCGGATGGTCACAGGGAAGCGATGGAGGAGGCGAGCGACTGAAGAAAATTGAGTTGTAAGAATTTTTGAATCAATACGATACCGCCAGATGTGGCTGCTCCGCCGGCATACTTGAATATCGGCTTGCGCGGATGCACCGAGCCCTCCAGGGCTTAGCATCGAATACATCCCGCTTTTAAGCGACTATCGGCTCCAAATCTTCAGCGTCCACCTGGATTGCGGCATGCTGGTTAATCAATTCGAGTGTCAGTACGAACCGCATGCTGTTGCTCTTTCTCACAAGAGTCCCCTGAAGACCCTGCATCACACCACTCTTAATGCGAGCTCTTTGGCCAATAACAAGGTCGCAATACGGTTCGATCCGTTGCCTGCAGAAGTCGGAGCGCAGAAACTCAACCTCGGAATCCGGAAGAGGGACGCCTCCTCGGCTATTGCCCACAATCTGCAGCACACCGGGAGATTGGAGAACCTTCGCCCGCTCCTTGGAACTGACATGCACAAACAGGTAGGTTGGAAACAGCGGCAGGACGAGCTTCACCCGTTGCCGGTTCTTCCAGACCCGGACGGTTTCATAGGTAGGGAGAAATGACTCAATCGCCCGCATGTGAAGCTGCTTGAGGGCCGACTTTTCGTGTTGCGGAACAGTGTAAACCGCGTACCAGTTGCGATCGCGCGCGGCGCCCATGATTGCTGGGTTCAGGGAATCCCGATCGCCTGGTGTTTTACTTGCCGCCTGTAGACTCACCCGAAGCCTCTGATTTAACCGGTGCGCCGCACTAGAGCGGTTCTCCAGTTCACGTGAAGTCACTAACATTGTGCAAGGTGGCTTTTCCTTGAGGAAAAAGCCACTCAGCGCCCGTGGCTCCCTCTACACCAACTGGAGAACCGCTATAACGAAAGAGAGCAAAGTCCCAGATGTGCGTAAAGGGTGACGTGTGCAATACTCATTCCCTTGTTGCCCATTAAAGCGCGCATGGCTCTGCCATCCTGACTTAGCAAATCAACGCTTACCAAGCCCTTCATTCAATCATTACCAAACCATGCGCCCTGCTCCCAGCGACAACGAATGCATCAGCCGCAAAGCCATCCGGCGCCGAAAAACGTCCGGCGTAAGCCCGTCAGCAAGCATCACTACTAAGAGCGGGCTTGGGGAATCTTGATTTGCGCTTGGAAAAAGAATAAGCCAGTGCTGCCGTTTGTGCAAGCGCTGAATGGTAGAAATCTGTCGTCAATGAACGTGGGCAAATGATCGTCCGCGGCATGTAACTAGTTATTGTATAATAAACACATCGCTGTAACTATTTTTTCTATCAACCGTTTACCTCAACCACGCGAAACCAGACGATATGCGGGCAAGGAGTCGGTATACTGGCTTTTTGTCCCGCCAAATGGGATCAAAAGCCCCCCCCGTGGCACTATGGAGGCACTTGCTGTCATTGCCCACTTCTCGCGCGGGAAATGGGTGGGCTTCGCAACCTCTGGGCCGCGCCACAGCGTTGGCTCAAACTGGCTTCTGTTGCTGGCAGGAGCGTATTGGGCGCCGCGGCACAGATCGATCTTGGTCGACGGCCTTCTTTGGGGCGAAGGCCTCTGGATCAGTCCCCCCAGGCGGTGCCCTGAACGGCCTTTGGGAGTTCAATCCTTCCACAAATCAACGTAGAACGCGCGTTAGACTCAGGGCACCAGAATGCGATCCAGGAGTTGGACTCACTCCGCGGCAACCAGAGTGCCGCGACAGAGCAATAAGTTGCTTATGCGGCGCGAGGGCGAATTGCTTCGATGTGCTCGAGCAAGACAACTCACCCTGTCCAGGCTCGCGGTTGAGCTCTCCTATTTCGCATCCCCCGGAAACCAGGTGAACTGGACCGTGGTGCTGGTATCGCGTTGAGCGCCGGTCTTGTAAAGTGGGGCCTTCCAGTTCTCGAGCTGAACGGAACCGGATATCTCGAGTTCCTTCTTTATCCTCTTTCGCGCCAGGAAAGCAAAGTCGTTCTGCGTGGTGCCGCCGGGGATGAAGCTAAGCGAGGCCTTGGCATTCCGGTACATGAACTGGATCTCCTCGCGCGGGGACAGGTGATAGGTCAGCCACGCCTGTCCACCTTTGCCCTGGCGGCCCACCCAGTCACCCAGAAGAAAGCCCTTGTTCGTCGGCCCTTGCTTTTGGACAGTCTCCCAGTAGAGATACTGGCCGGTTTGCACCGTCGCCAGCGGCGTGTCTGTGCTGGCGCCCTCGAGTCGTAGGTCCAGATGCTCCATGCCGGGAAAGCGCGCCAGGTAAATGCCGGGATGTACCCCCGCGCGCGGAGGATTGGCGATCGGGGAGATGCTATCGTGCACCAGAGAGTCGCTATAGAGCGTCACCCAATTGCGCAGATGGGGCAGCCGGTAGCTGAAATCGAAGGTGCCGAAGCGCGCTCCGGGATCTTTTGCCGATTCTTTTATGGCAACCGTCGTGCTATTAAAGTTGAAAAAGCTCTGGAGAAATGTGTGCAGCGTGATCGGTTCGTGTCCCTTTCCGCCCCAGATGACCATGCGGGAAAAACCGAACTCAACATTCTCGGTCGGCTTGAAATTGATCTTCTCCACATGGACCCATGGATCGTTGGGATCGGTATGTCCTTTCAGGCTGCCCACGAAGAAGTCGTAGCGGAACGAGCCGGTGAACCGCGAGAGGAACGGAACCCAGAGCGGTTCGACGCGGTTGATTTCAAAGCCGTAGATATTCTCGGCATTGTTGCTCCACAGCATCGACGCGCCCTGGTCGGGACCAAGCCAATGGTCGCTCTTGCCGAAGGAGAATTCATGCCCCATGACGTTATACGAGAGGTTTGCCTCCATCACGCGGGGGTCGTTGGCCACGGCGATGGGACCCTCGGGGATGGTGTCCTGCTGCGGGTTCGTCGCAAACGGAATCTCGTCGAGCGTGTTGGACAGATATGCCGCCAGCGTGGCGGAGTAACCCGCGGCGGACGGCGCGTGCTGCACTTCGCCGCGAAGGTAGAGCGAGAAGGGTCCGCCCTCGACGCGTGAGCTGAAGCCGGTGGAATTATTGAAACCGTTCTCGTAGGGACGGCCGTAGTCGTTGACGATGGTCTGGCCCAGGTGAAAGCTGTCGCGCAGCGGCGTTCCGTTTATCCCGCGCAACCGCGTGTACGTGCTCTCCAGCTCGGCATGGGGATGACGCAGAGTGGGTGAGCGAACGAAGTCGGGCCGCACCTCGCGCAGCACCGCAAAATAGATCTCCCGCGCCTCGTCGTTGTTGGCGTCCGATACGATGCGATCCGCGCACAATTCCAGCATGTGCGCGATGCTCATGCGCGTCCACGGACGCAGGCCGAGATAGGCGCTGTCTACATAACCCAACGCGTACAGCCGGTCCAAGGCCGGATAAAGCCAGTTGTCGACAGGCACGTAGGCGGAGCCCTTGGCTCCCATGTTGATGTCTCCCTCGTCCTGCGCGAAATCCGGCGGAAACAGTTGTGGCTTCGCGTCCTGCGCGTGAGCGCTGGGCAGCATCCCGGCCGCAATCAACAGAGCAATCAGAGCGAGAGAAACCTTCACGCACACCCCAGCGACCCGCAGGAATCGTATCTCGTAACACTGCCTTCGCAACGATTGGCTCTGCCAGCCATTGCGTCTTCAAAGCAGCTGGATCCACGCTGTCCGTTGCCGGGACTTTCACTGTCCCACAAACCCGGCAATATGCCCGAATCCATGCCGCCTCGTGCTGTCACTTCTTTTGTCAGGTCCAGTCTCGACGAATCCCGGACCGCTGTCAAGCCGCACCAGGCTCAAGAACCATGCCAACAAAGAAGCCAGGCGCAAGAACACGACCGGGTCGCGTGTGAGTGCCAAACTGCGGCATCCGCCATGGATATTGAAGCGCATCTTGGGCTTCGACAAGGCGAGATCGTGGGGTCTCGGAGTGAATCTCCACCAGCCCCGCCAATGGCTAGTGCCTCTGGCGGCGTAGTGTCTCCGGAGGCCCGAATACAGCATCGAGAGGCAGCTCAACAACCCCCGCGCGCCGCTGTTTCTGCAAGAACCAGATCGAGCGCCCGGCAAATGGCCAAAACTCTTTTGCGCTACGAAATCGGATAGCTGCGCAAAGACCTCCTGGCTCGGCTATTCTCCAAGTCCATTCACAACTCTTTCCGATTTCACTACAGCATTCTCTATGCGCGTATTCGATCTCCTCGCATGATGGGTGATCCACTTCACTCCTGTCCAGAGGGACTCGCCTCAAGGACCGTTGGCGACGCCATGAGCAAAGCCGGCCTCCCCCCCGGAGTCATGCGGGGCACTGGCTGCCTGCCGACGGCGCGATATCAGTCACGATGGCTCTTTATCCACCTATCGTTTTGCCATCCGGGCAAAGGCCGCAACGGCCGAATGCGAAGAACCTGCGGTCGCGTTGCGGATGACTTTGACCGATGCCCTCACACTCCCAACTCCGCGCGAATCGCGGCAGCAATCGCCTCCGCATGGCGGCGCATCGCCTCTTCGCTCTCGGCTTCAATCATGACGCGCGCCAGCGCTTCGGTTCCCGAGTAGCGAATCACCACCCGCCCGGAATCCCTGACCTCTTCTTCGGCCGCGCGAATCGCCGCCGCCACCGCGGGAATCCCATCCAGCGGCTTCTTCTCCCGCACCTTTACATTCACGATCACCTGCGGAAACACTTTCAGATCCGCAGTCAGATCCTCGATGCTCTTTCCCGAGCGGGCAATCAAATCCAGAACCACAAGCGCGGTCAGCAGGCCATCGCCGGTGGTGGCCAGGTGCGGCAGCAGGATATGCCCCGACTGCTCGCCGCCTAACGCCGCATCTTCCTTTTGCATCGTCTCCAGCACGTAGCGGTCGCCCACCTGAGCGCGCAGCATCCGGATGCCGGAGCGCTTCAGCGCCGCCTCCAAGCCCATGTTCGACATGGTGGTGGCCACCACCAGGTCGCCGGTGAGCAGACCTCGGGCTTTGAGGTCGCGCGCCGCCATCAGCAGAATGGCATCGCCGTCGATCACGTTGTTGTGCGCTCCGGCCAACATGCAGCGATCCGCATCGCCGTCGAAAGTGAGCCCCAGCGGCGCTCCACGCTTTTGCGCTTCGGCGGCGACGTACGCGGGATGAAGCGCACCGCAACCGTCGTTGATGTTGCGCCCGTCGGGCGCGACGTTCAGCAGCGTCACCTCTCCGCCCAGCCTACGGAAGAGCTCTGGAGCGACGGCAGCCGCCGCTCCATTGGCGCAGTCGGCCACAATGCGCAGTCCAGCAAGCGACAGGCCCGGCACGCAAGCAATCAGAAAATCGATGTAATCGGCTTGTAGCGCAGCGTTGTCTTCCACCGCCGGCAGCTTGGCAACATCTGGCGCTGTCACCTGCGCCGCGTGGTGAAGGATCTCGTCTTCCATTGCGAGCTCGACCGCGTCGGGGAGCTTGAAGCCGTCGGCGCCGAAGAGCTTGATGCCGTTATCCTGCCACGGATTGTGCGAGGCGGAGATGACCACACCGGCCTGAAATCCATGGGTGCGCGCCAGAAAGGCTACGGCGGGCGTAGGCGCCACGCCCGCGCTCTCAACGTGCGCTCCGGTCTCGCGCAGCCCGGCGGCCAGCGTGGCCGCGATCCAGGGGCTTGACTCGCGCGTGTCGCGGCCAAGAATCACCCTGGGCGCGGCCCCTGTTTTGGGCAGCGAGTGGCCCAGGGCCAGGCCGGCTGCGAAGATGGTGGTCGCGTCCAGCGGCGGCTTGCCGGCGACCGCGCGAATTCCGTCGGTGCCAAAGAGTTTGCGTGCTTTGGTTTTGCTCATAATCTCATTTCTTGATTTTGTATTTTGGCGCAGCGGATTCCACGCGGCTGATAAATGCACCGTCCGCGAGGCGCGTGACGACCTGGTCTCCCGCAGCCACCTGGGCCGCGGAGCGCACCAGGCCGCCGCCCGCGTCGAGCACCAGGGCATAGCCGCGGTCGAGCACCGCCAGCGGCGAGAGCGAGTGGAGCCGCGCATCCAGCGCGCTGAGCCGCACACTGGCAGCGTGCATCATCCGCTCCATGGTCCGGTCAAGACGCGTACTGCAAGCAACCAGCCTCTCTCTCGCGAGCCCCAACTGTTGCCGCGGATCGTGGCGCAGCACCGCCGCTGTCAACTCCGCAATCTGCCGCTGACCTTGCCGCAGTTGCTTGTTCAGCGCAGTTTCCAGGCGAAAACTGAAGTCGTCGAGGCGCTGCTCGAGTTTGCGCAGGAGCGCGGCCACCCGGCCCTCGGTGCGGCTCACGGGCAGCCGCGTCAGCCGCTGGCGGGCTTGAAGAAGCTGAAACCGCGCGGCACGATCCAGACGATGCGACTGTTGCGCCAGGTGTTCGGCAATTTTGTGTTGTGCCGCGGTGATCAGCTCGGCAGCGGCAGAAGGCGTGGGCGCGCGCAGGTCGGCGGCAAAGTCGGCGATGGTGAAGTCGGTCTCGTGACCTACCGCGGAAACTACCGGAAGGCGGCTCGATGCAATCGCCCGCGCTACGCGCTCGCTGTTGAAGGCTGCCAGATCTTCCAGCGAGCCGCCGCCGCGGGCGAGGACGATGACGTCGACGAGGCTCTGGCCGGCGTGGCTGGCCGCGTTGAGTTCGCGGAGCGCGGCTTCAATTTCAGCGGGGGCCTGGTCGCCTTGCACAGAGACCGGGTAAAGCAGCACGCTGAGGCCGGAGTGGCGGCGGGCGACGATGTTGAGAAAGTCGCGGATGACCGCCCCGGTGGGCGAAGTGACGATGCCGACGGTGCGCGGGAAGGCGGGCAGCGGGCGCTTGCGGGCGGCGTCGAAGAGGCCTTCGGCTTTGAGGCGTTCTTTGAGTTGTTCGAAGGCAAGCTGGAGGGAGCCGGCGCCGACGGGCTCCATGGTTTCGGCCACCAGTTGCATCTGGCCGCGCTGCTCATAGACGCTTACGCGGCCGCGGACCAGCACGTGGAGGCCGTCCTCGGGCCGGAAGCGGAGCAGCATGGCCTGGCGGCGGAAGAGGACGACGGGCAGTTGCGCGTCGGCGTCTTTCAGCGTGAAGTAAACGTGGCCGGAGGGCGCGGGACGGAAGTTCGAGATTTCGCCTTCGACCCAGACGTCGCCGTACTCCTGCTCGACCAGCTCGCGCACTTGCCCGACCAGCTCGCGCACCGGCCAGATGCGGCGGGCCTGGCGCGGTTCTTCAAAGGTGAGGTCGAGTTGAGGCGCGAATGGATCCGGCGGGGGCATTCTCTATGAAGTGTAATTGGTGGGGGCAATGCGCCATGCGGCGGCATGGCCGATGCGCGGCATCCCATCCCCGGGCGGCAGGAAAGCGTGGGGATGGGACGGCGCGTTGTTCTACTTGCCCGTATAGGTGATGTGCCAGATGGAGCCGGAGGCGTCGTCGGTGACCATCAGGGAGCCATCGGGGGCGGCGGTGACGCCGACGGGACGGCCCCAGACGTTGCCGTCGGGGAGGACGAAGCCGGTCATGAACTCTTCGTACTCGCCGGAGGCCTGGCCGGTGTGGTGCATGGGGACGCGGATCAGTTCGTAGCCGGTGCGGATGGCGCGGTTCCAGGAGCCGTGCTCGGCGGCGAAGATGTCGTCGCGATATTCTTCGGGGAATTGCTTGCCCTCGTAGAACATCATTTGCAGCGAGGCGTTGTGCGGCTGGAGCAGTACGTCCGCGACAATCACCTTGTCCCTCAGCTCCGGATGTTTCCCCGCGTGCCGCGGGTCTTGATGCGCGCCGGTATACCACCAGGGCCAGCCGTAAAAGCCACCGGGCTGGACGTGGGTGATGTAGTCGGGGACGAGGTTGTCGCCGAGGGCGTCGCGCTCGTTGACGGAGCACCAGAGCTGGCCGGTCAGCGGATTGATGGCCAGACCCACCGGGTTGCGAATGCCATATGCATAGACGCTCATGCCTGTGCCGTCGGGATGGAAGGCGAAGATATCGGCGCGCAGGTGCTCGGCCGGCGTGGTGTCCGGGTCGTCCACATTCGAGCCTGAGCCGACGGAGGCGAACAGGGTCTGCCCATCGGGCGAGAACTGCACGTCGCGCGTCCAGTGGCCCTTGCCGTTGCTGGGCAGGTCGGTCAAGTGCTCCGCCGGGCCGCGCGCCGTCAGATCTCCGTTTTCGTAAGGGAAGCGCAGCACCGCATTGGTGTCGCCGATGTAGACCCACTTGGGATTGGGTCCCAGCGGATAAAAGGCGATGCCGAAGGGATGATCGAGGCCGCCGGCGAAGATGCTGGTCACCTGCGGCTTGCCGTCGGGGGTGATGCCACGGAAGATGAGGATGCGGCCGGGTTCGCTCTCGGCAACGAACATATCGCCGTTGGGTGCGGTACGGATGAGGCGGGGATTTTCAAGGCCGGTGGTGTAGAGGCTGACGTTGAAGCCCTCCGGGACCTGCGGCCAACTGGCCTGCGGGCGGGGAACGATGCGCGGCCCGTTGCCTGCCGACTGAGTGGCGTAGGGCGCGGGGAGATCGGCTGCCGTTACCTTGCGCATTGTGCCCGGCTTCTCAAAACGGAAGTCGGTGAAGGGCGGCTTAGGCGCCGGCGCGTCAATGGCGCTTGTGGCGGGGGCCTCGGCAGGCTTTCCAGCAGCGAGGCGCGCGCCTTCCGGCGTTGGCAGGACTTTCAGATAGCTGATGATCTGCCAGCGCTGCTGTGCCGGCAGGCTCTTCCACGCCGGCATGCCGGCCGCCTTGTTGCCGCGGCTGATGTACCAGAAGATCTCGCCCGGCTTGGCGGTTTGCGTTGCCCCGGTGGCCAGCGCCGCAATATTGGCCATGCCTTCGGCGTTCTGGCCGTGGCAGGTAGAACAGTTATGCGAGTAGAGCTCGCGGCCTGCCTTGGCGTTCTCCTCACCTGTAAAGGGGTTCTGGCGCTGCGCGGCGGCGGCCGGAGCGTTATGAAAACTCCCGGTTTGCGCAGCCAGCAACGTGCCCAAGGCAATGGCAGCAATGGCGCAACCGAAGAGCGAGCGGGGAAAGGGGGATTGGCTCGATTTCACGTGGGACCTCCTGCAACTAGGATACGGTCTGATTTTGCGGAGCTGGAAGCGCGCTCGAAGAGGCCGGGGGCAGCGCTACCGGCCTACTTCCGGTTCTCGACCATGGCCCGCAACTCGGCGGCTATCTCGCCAAGCCGTGCGGACGTAACCGGGTCGGCCCCGTTCTCGCGGGAGTACATGATCTCCAACTCGCGCGCCAGCACCGTGCCCCTGGTCAAACCGAAGCTGCCCAGGGCGCCGGCCAGCTTGTGCGCGGCGTCGTTTGCCTTGACATGGTCGGCAGCCGACAGCTTGTCGGCGGCAAAGCCAGAGGCCGCAGTCTCCAGGATTGCCACACGCTCGCGCATCTGGGGCAAAAACTGTGTCCAGAGCCGGTCGATGGCTTCGTCAAGAGCGGTTTTTTCGTTTTGTTCCATAGCGGGGAACGCTCAGTTCCAGCCCAGAACGCCGGCAATCTGGTTTGAGAGAGTCAGGGGATCAAAGGGCTTGAAAAGCACAGCCTCGACACCCAGGTCGGCAAAGCGCCGCTGATCGTTGGCCTGCACCTTGGCCGTCAAGAGCAGCACGGGAATCCGCGCCGTCGCCGGATTCTTGCGCAGTTCGCGAAAGGTGGCCGGGCCATCCATGCCCGGCATCATCACATCCAGGAGAATCGCGTCGGGCTGGGACTCGACCGCTCGCGCCAGGCCCTGGGCTCCGGAACTGGCTGTCAACACTTCCCAGCCGGCCACGCTCTCAAGGCTTAGAGCGGCCACTTCGCGGATGTCGTCTTCGTCGTCAATGATCAGAATGCGATGTGCCACGCCTGAACAACCTCCGTTTTGCCAACCCGGTTACTTTGCTTTGCTCATACTTGCTTTGCCGCCGGCGCCGTGGGGGGAGTCTCTTCCATTCGACGCGAACTGCGCAGCATCGTCAAGACCAGGGCCTCGAGTTGCTGCGGCTGCACCCGCGCCTTGGTCAAGAAGTGTGTTGGTCCCAGGGTCAGTTGGCGGCGCTCTGCCGGCGTTAATTGCCGGCCAGAGTAGACCACCAGCGGCAGGTTTGCCAGGGTCTCGTGCTGACGCAACCAATCTACCACGTTAAAGCCGTCGCCGTCCGGCAGGCCAATGTCGAGCACCAGCAGGTTGGGCTGAAAGGCAAAGCAGGCATCGAGAGCCGCCTGGCGGGTGTGCGCCAACTCCACTTCAATGCCGTCGCGCGTGAAGATTGCGGCAATCACCTGCGCCAGATCCACGTCGTCTTCGACCACCAGGATGCGCGCCTTTTCGCCCGGCAATGAGAGCACGCGAGCCAGTTCACCCAGCACCGCATCCTCCTCAAGGGGTTTGGTCACCCATCCTTCGGCGCTGGCGGGCAAGTTGGCCGGGCTTTGCTGGTTGGCCACGCTGAGCAGGACCACCGGGGTTCTGGCCTCGGGATCCAGTTGCCGCAGGAGCGGGAGAATCTGAAATCCGTTCATGCCGTCGAGCGCCGTATCGAGCAGGATGGCCTCAACGCCGGCGTGCGCGGCGGCCAGTGTTTGCTCCACGGTTCCGGTCTGGACCACGCGATAGCCGTGCCGGCTTAACTTGGCCGCGATCACCGGCCGCGTGACCGGGTTGGCGTCTGCCAGCAGTACGGTGCCGTACCCCCGCTCCTGGTCAAATTTCCCGGGCAAGGCTGCCGTGGTGGCGGGCTGGTAGGGGAGGAAGACCCTGAAGGTTGAACCGCGCACTGGATTTCGTTCTGCCCAAATGCGTCCCGAGTGCTGCAGGACAATGGTGCGGCAAATGGCCAGTCCCAGGCCGCTGCCGCCTTTCTGCCGCGAGTCCGACGCATCCACCTGCTGGAAGCGTCCGAAGATGGCCTCGAGCTTGTCGGCAGGAATTCCCCGCCCCTGGTCAATCACGGAAAGCGTGACGCCGGTTACGCCGGGCCGCAGCATCACGGAGATGGTCGAGTTGGGGGGAGAGAACTTGACCGCGTTGGAAAGCAGGTTGGTGAGCACCTGCAAGAGGCGGTCGGCGTCGGCGGCAATCTCAACCTGCGTGGTGTCGTGAATCAGTTGCACCCCGGCAGCCTCGGCCACCGGCTGCATCCCGTCGATCGCCTGGCGCACGATCTCTTCCAGATGCACGGGGCGGAAGGCCAATGGCTCACGGCCGCTCTGGATGCGCTCCAGATCGAGGATGTCGTTGATGAGGCGCACCAGCCGGTCAGAGTTGGTGAGCGCGATGCGCAGCAGGTTGGCCGCCTTGTCGTTCACCTTGCCCAGAATTCCCGAGGATAGGAGCCCGAGCGCTCCGCGGATCGAAGTGAGAGGGGTGCGCAGCTCGTGGCTCACCGTGGAGATGAACTCGTCTTTCAAGCGGTCCAGAGCATAGCGCTGGCTGATGTCGCGGAAGCTGAGCACCGAGCCGGAAAAGCGTCCCTGATCGAGAATCGGCGTGAGCGCATATTCGGCTGGGAACGAAGTGCCGTCGCCGCGGTAAATCGTATCTTCTCCGAGCGCCGGCATCTGGTGGCCCGTCGCTCGCCGCAGGGGGCAATCGTCCGCGCAGCGGCGTCCTTCACGCGCAGCGCCGTGCAGCAGCTCATGGACAGCCTTGCCAATCAGTTCGGAGGCTGTGGAACCCAGCAGACGAATGGCAGCGGGGTTGGCAAAGCTGACCTGGCCGCGCCGGTCGACACCACAGATGCCGTCGGCCACCGAATCCAGCAGAATCTCCCGCTGGCGGTAGAGTTCCTCTACCCGGCCGCGCTCGCGGGTCCGGGCGAGCATCTGTCCCAGAGAGGCAGCCACGGTTTCGATCGTCGCCACCGTCTCGCGGTCTTCGCGGAGCTTGAAGTGGCTATAAAACTCAAGAACGGCCAGCACGCGGTTGCCCACCCGCACGGGAACCGCCCATCCAGAGACCATCTCATGCCGCAGGGCACACTGGATGCGTGGGCTCGGCGGCATGGAAGCCAGTCCCGCGATCCAAACCGGTCGGCCATCCCGCCAGACGCGCCCCGGCAGCTCGGCGCCACTGGCCATGGTTTGGCCCATGCTTTCCTGGATCAGGGCCTCGGTCCGCCGTCCCGGCGTACCCCAGGCCGAACAGAACTCGAGCCGGTTTTCCTCCGGGTTGACTTCCCATTTCAGGGCCACGTCCCAGCCCTGAGAGACGCACAGCGCCTCAAGAATCCGCACCGCTGCCGTTTCCGGCGAGGTATTCTCGCCCACAATCTGGCTCACCACCAGTTGCAGCGCCAGCCGGTGCTCCCGCTGCTTCTGTTGGGTTACGTCGCGCAGCAGGCAGCGCACCGCGAGCGGATTGCCGGCTTTCTGGCGCTGGCTCAGGCTCAACTCCAGCTCCTGCACTCGCCCATCCGCCGTGTGGCTGCGCACCGGCGCCCGGTCCACCACTTCGCCATCCAGGGCGCGGCGGAACAAGGCCCTGACCTCACTGCGGCACTCCGGCCCCAGGACTTCCTCAAATGAATTCAGTTTGACCAGCGCCGCGCTGTCGAGGCCGAAGCACCGCTTCCAGGCCGGATTGGCATAGACAAACTGGCCCCCAGGGCTCAACGTGGCAATCATCTCGCTGGAGTTCTCAAACAGGTCGCGATAGCGCTCCTGCGACTCGCGCTGCGCCTGCTCCTGCCGCAACACGGCGCTCTGGTCGAGGGCTACGGCCACCAACCCGGTAAAGCCGCCGCTGCCGTCCCGTATGGCGGAGATGTGAAGCGTCACGGGGAACAGGGCTCCATCCTTGCGGCGCAACTGCGCCTCAAAGCTGGGAACCTGGCTGGGAGGCAATGAGCTCACGCCCTCCATGTAGGCGGCCAACCGATCCCCTTCTGCCAGGAGAGGAAGATTGGCGCCGGCGCGCAGCCTCAGCATCTCCTGTATGAGGCGTTCTCCCTCGCCGGGCGCAAGAATCTCGCCCGCGTGGGGAAGCTGGACCAATTCCGATGCATCGTAACCCAGCATCCGCTCGGCGGCGGGATTCAGGTAAGTGAAGCGTCCGTCAAGCCCCACGCCCATGACCATGGGGCCAGCCGAATCCAGGAGTTCTTTCGACAATTGGTCCGCTGACACTGTCGAGTTTTCAGATCCAGGGCGGCGTCTCAACAGCAGGCTGATCGTCAACAACAGAGCTGCGGCGGCCGCGCCCGCTATCAGCAGCCCATCCAGTTTTGCCCCGGCCGCGAGGCGCGCCGCAACGGCTCCGCCGGCCAGCAACAGGGCCAGCACCTCAATAACAAAAGCGAGATCGGCGCGCACGCGCGGCACGGGCCGCGTTGCGCTGGTCCCGGATCTCTGGGTCCCTTCCGGCATCTCTCTCCTCAGGGTCGCTCTCCCCGGCTGTGACATGCGGGGAGCCTCTCCACCGTGCGCTTCACGATCAGGCAGTGGCGCTTTGCCTCAATCCGCACCGGGCCCTCGCAGGCAAGTGCTTGTCGTTCCCTACCATATACCGAATCAAAGCGTATGTTGCTGAAAAAACGCTTGTTTGAACCTTGAATCACACCCTCGCCCGCGTGCAACCTATGCGGCTTTCCTCCTCAGTCTATCTTGATAGGTCCTGCAAAGAGACAGCGGAGTTTTCACTGTGCATGCTCCAGGCCGACCGTATACTGGCCTCATGTTTGCCTTGCCGCCATTTCGTCTCCGCGCAGCTGCCGTTCTGGCGCTGATTTCTCTCGCCGTTCCTTCGCCATTGGCTCACGCCTGGGGCAATGAGGGCCATCGTCTCATCAATCGGCTTGCGGCCGTTAACCTGCCCGCCGACGTGCCGGCCTTCCTGCGTTCTCCGGCTGCCGTAGATGAGATGGAGTACCTGGGCCCCGAGCCCGACCGTTGGCGCTCGCCGGCCGAACCCGAGCTGAGCGCCGCCCAGGCGCCGGAGCATTTTATCGATCTGGAACCCGCGGACGCGCTGGGTCCGTTGCCGCGCCGCCGCTTTGACTTTGAAGCGCGGGTCTTTGCCGCGGGGCAGCGCCCTGAGAAGATTGGCCTACAGCCATGGGAGGCCACTGAAATCTGGGAGCGCCTGAAGGCCGCGCTGCGCGAGTACCGGGCCCTCAACGCCGCCCATCAGGATACCCGGCCCGTCGAGCAGGCCATTGTCTTCTATGCCGGCTGGCTCGGCCATTACGTGGGCGATGCCTCCCAGCCGCTGCACACGACGATCCAATATAACGGCTGGGTTGGCCCCAATTCCCACGGCTACACGACGGGCCACCAGATTCATTGGCAGTTCGAAGGGCCTTTTGTTGCCGCCAACATCCGCGCGCCTGAGGTCCAGGCCAGGATGGGTGCGCCGCGCCCCATCGAGGGCGATCTCTTCGACGCCTACGTTGCCTACCTCCGCCACTCCGCGACCTATGTGGAAACGGTCTACCAGTTGGAAAAAGCGGGAGGTTTCAGCGGAGCGGGCTCTGCCGAATCGCGCGACTTCGCCGCCGCGCGCCTTGCCGCCGGTGCCAGCATGTTGCGCGACATGATCTACACGGCATGGCTCCAGAGCGCCAAACCCGTTCCCAACCCCTATGAATCAAAATGAGCGTCGGGAGGGTTGGCCCAGCTTCAACCATGCGAGTGGCGCTTCCTGGGTTGCGTTGCGTGGCTCCGCGGTTATTCGCGGAGGCTTACCGGGCTGTGGCTGACGGCTGAGAGTTCCTCGTAAACGGCTTGCGGCAACTGGAGGGCTGCGGCGGCGGTGTTCTGCTCAAGGTGCGCGACCTTCGAGGTGCCAGGGATGGGCAGAATGACAGGGGAGCGCTTGAGCAGCCAGGCGAGCGCGACCTGAAGCGGCGTTGCGTTGAGCTCGGTGGCAGCCTTTTCGAGGGCTTCATGGGCTTTGCGCGCCTGGCCCATGGGCGCCCAGGGCATGAAGCCGATGCCGTTCTTTTCGCAATGATCGACGATGAAGTCGGACTCGCGGTCGGCAAAGCTGAAACGGTTCTGGACGGAGACGATGGGGACGACGGCGCGGGCGCGCTCAATGTGCTCACGGGTGACGTTGGAGAGCGCGACATGGCGAATCTTGCCCTCTTCGCGGAGGCGGGCCAGCGACTCGATGGACGCTTCAAAGGCCGTGGCGGGGTCGGGGACGTGGAGCTGGAAGACATCGATGCGGTCGAGGCGGAGGCGCTTGAGGCTGCCTTCGAGCGCTTTGGCTAGGTGCTTGGGGCCGGCGTTGTGGATCCACTGCGCGGGGCCCACGCGCTCCCATCCTGCCTTGGTGGCGATGACCAGGCCGGCGGGGTAGGGGTAGAGGGCCTCGGCGATCAGCTCTTCCGAGAGGAATGGACCGTAAGAGTCGGCCGTATCAATAAGGTTGATCCCTAACTCAGTGGTCCGGCGCAGCGTGGCCAGGCATTCGGCTTTGTCAGCCGGGGGGCCCCAGATGCCGGGGCCAACGATGCGCATGGCGCCGAAGCCGAGGCGATTGACGGTGAGGTCGCCACCGAGAGTGAATGTGCCGGCGGCTGCAGCAGGGAGAACTTGCGCTTCGCTCATATTGATCGCTCCAGAGAAAGGTGAGGCGTTGCCCGGCCGCTGCTCAAGAAACGCGAGCCAACGGCGGATGTTGCGCTCAAATTGATGATAACTCCGGAAGGCGGGCGAATTACTTGAGGTCGCGCCAGTTGGGACCGAAGGCGAGATCGGCGACGAGGGGGACGGTGAGTCGGAAGGCAGCTTCCATCTCGGTGCGGACGAGGGCTTCGACCTCGGCGGTCTCTTCGGTGGGGACTTCAAACAGCAGTTCGTCGTGGACCTGGAGGACCATGCGGGTCTTGAGGGCGCGTTCCGTGAGCTTGCGGTCAATGGAGATCATGGCCAGCTTGATGAGGTCGGCGGCGGTGCCTTGGAGCGGGGTGTTGATGGCGGTGCGCTCGGCGAAGCCGCGCTGGTTGGGATTGCGGCTTTCGATGTCGGGGATGGGACGGACGCGGCCGAAGAGCGTGCGCACGCTGCCCTCGCGGCGGGTGGCCTCAAGGGTCTTCTCAATGAAGGCCTGGACGCCGGAGTAGCGCGCGAAGTAGCGATCGATGTATGCGCGGGCCTCGGCCTGGGGAATGCCCAACTGCGCGGCCAGGCCAAAGGGCGAGATGCCATAGACGATGCCGAAGTTGACGGCCTTGGCGCGGTTGCGGGTTTCCTTGTCCATCTGTGCGGCGGGGACGCCGAAGACTTCGCTGGCGGTGAGGGTGTGGATGTCTTCGTTGTTCTGGTAGGCGCGGACCAGGAGCGGGTCGGCGGAGAAGTGGGCGAGGAGGCGCAGTTCGATTTGCGAGTAGTCGGCTGAGAGGAGTTGGGTGCCGGGCGCGGCGGTAAAGGCGGCGCGGATTTCGCGGCCCAGCTCAGTGCGGGTGGGGATGTTCTGCAAGTTGGGATTGACGGAGGAGAGGCGGCCGGTGGCAGTGGCGGCGGCGTTGAAGGTGGTGTGGACGCGCGAGTCTGCATCGGCCAGCAAGGGCAGGGCGTCAATGTAATTCGATTTGAGTTTGGAGAGGTGGCGGAATTCGAGAACGAGGCTGGGGACTTGGTGTTGCTCGGCGAGTTGCTCAAGAACATCTTGCGCGGTGGAGATGGATTTACTTTTGCCACGGGTGGCGGGAGCGGCCAGGCCGAGGTGGGTGAAGAGGACTTCGCCGAGCTGCTTGGGTGAGTTGATGTTGAAGCGGCGGCCGGCGAGGGAGAAGATACGCTCGCCGACGCGTTCGAGTTCAATGGCGAAACGCTTGGAGAGGCCGTCGAGAACGCTGAGGTCGATGCGGACGCCGGCCTGCTCCATGCGGAAGAGGACGGGAGCGAGGGGGAGATCGATGTCCGTGTAGACGCGCGTGACGGCGGCCTTTTCAACTTCGTCGCGGAGCACGGGAACGAGCGCGTGAACGGCGGCGGCAGCGGCAGGGAGCGTGGCGGGCGCGGGTTGCGAGTGGCGCGCGGCAACATCGGCAAGGGCTTGCGTGGAGTGAGTGGGGTTGAGCGCGTAAGAGAGCAGCATGGTGTCGTCGACCGCGCCGCGGAGCGTGATGGATTGAGCGGAGAGCAGGTGGAGAGCGGATTTCCAGTCGTGGGTGCGCTTGGGGATGGCGGCGTCTTCAAGCAAGGCTCGAAGCTCGGGGGTGGCCGGGAGGTGGAGAGCCACGGATGGGTCGGCACAGAGACCGAGGGTGAAGCCTGATTGTTTGTCTCTCTCCTGTTTTTCGGCGGCCTCGGCGACGTCGAGCAGAGACATTGACTGCTGGGCTGGTTCTTCCTCTTCGGGTTTGGGCGGGGCCATGTCGAGAGCGAAGGCGAAGCCGTGAGCGCGGGCGGCGGTGTAGAAGGCGGCGGCCTGAGCTGGAGTGGGTTCGTCTAAGAGCTCGACCGAAGGGCCGCCTTCGGCAGGAGCAAGGTCGCGGAGCATCGACGTGAACTCAAGCTCCGTGAAAAGCTCGCGGCAGGCCTCGATATCGGGCTGCTGCGTCTGCATGGCGTCGAGGTCGAGCGCGAGCGGGACATGGCAATCAATCGTTACAAGTTCCTTGGATAAAAGGACGGCGTCCCGATTTTGTTCGAGCGACTCGCGATAGGTTTTGCGCTTGACCTCACTGACGCGGTCAAGGACGGCCGCCAGAGAGCCGAACTGGAGGATGAGCTCGACGGAGCCTTTATCGCCGATGCCGGGTGCGCCGGGGATGTTGTCGACGGCGTCGCCGCGGAGAGCCATCACATCGACAACTTTTTCCGGCGGGACGCCGAGCACTTCGACGACCTTGGCGGGATCGAGGATGAGGTTGTCTTTCTGGGGGTTGAGGATCTTTACCTGTGGAGTGACGAGCTGCATCATGTCCTTGTCGCCGGAGACGATGAAGACTTCGTGCTGCTGCTCGGCGGCTTCGCGTGCCAGGGTGCCGATGACGTCGTCAGCTTCGAAGCCTTCGGCTTCAAGGATGGGGATGCGGAGAGCATCGAGGGCGCGGCGGATGTAGGGGATCTGGCGGCGGAGATCCTCGGGCATGGACTCGCGATTGGCCTTGTAGCCCTCGTAACTGACCTCGTCGAAGGATTGCGTCTTGCCGTTCCACTTGCGCAGGGGGCCCATGGCGCGGGCGCGCTCGTCGCGAAAGACTTCGCCGCTCACGTCAAAGACGGCGGCGAAGTAGCGCGGATCGAAGTCCTGCCGCAGCTTCTTGATCATGTTGACGAAGACGTAAATAGCCGCGGTGGGCAGGCCGGAGCGCGTGCTCATGGGCCGCGAACGCTGCATGGCGTGGTAAGCGCGGAAGATGAACGACATGGTGTCGAGGAGGAAGACGGGCGGCTTGGATTCGGCTGGCACGGTAGTGAGTTTATCAGGGGCCGGGCACTTGAATCAGGGAATTGAGCATCGGCTTCAAAGAGGAGATAGGGCGGGCTTCCTGGCTGCTTATTAAGGCAGGATGTCCACGAAAGTCCGTAGTTCTTTCAGCACCTGTTCCTGCCGTGCGATGAAGAGATAGTGATAAGCATGCGGCCAGAGAAGGACGCGAGCCCCAGGCACATCCCTTTCCAGCGCCTTTGCGCGCGCCTGACAATCCGCGGTTTTGTAGGCGTCGAACTTTTCGCGCAATATCGGGTCTTTGTCGATCAAGGGACCGAGATCGGGCGGGCACGCATAGATCGCAAGAACCGGAACGGGCAGAGTCGTGAATTTCTCCCACTTCGCATCGTCCGGACTGATGGCCGGATGCGGTCGAGGCTTGCCCACGCTGCCGTCGGCATTCGTCTCGAAACTCTGGCGTAGTTCAATCTCCGGCGGATTACCCCCAACCATGTTGACTGCGTACCAGGACCGCAGCGCCGCAAAACTTGCCATATCGAGCTTGGAGGGCAGCGCTCGGCCACTCCCGATTTGCGCAACCAGCTCAGAACCGCGCTTCTGCTCCTCCAGTTCCCGCTCGAACAAGGGAAGATCGGTATGCAGCAGTTCGTCGGTGAGTTTCACATCCGCTCGCGACTGGTTGAATTGCTCGATCTTTTTCTGCAATTCGGGAAGATCGAACGCCAGGTCGCCCACTGTTGCATCGTAGAATGCGTAACCGTAGGCGGCTTCGAGATACACCGCGCCGGCGATCTTGCCGGGAGTCCGCGTAGCAATGGAACTCAACTCCTGCCCGGCGAAGGAATGCGCAACGATGACCGGGCGGACGATCTTCAACGCTTCCAACACGGCGGTCACATCGTCGCTAAGACGACGAACGGAATAACCGCTAGCCGGAGAACTCGACGCCCCATATCCGCGCCGCGTGATCCCATACACGTGGTAGTTCTCCGCGAGCTTGGGTGCAAAGTCGTCATAGATGTGAGCCGTATTTCCTGAACCCGCCAACAAGACGACCGGTCTTCCTGTTCCGCCCCAGTCAAGCACCTCGAGCTCCACATCCTGATCGACCTTTACCATCTGAACTCGGTGAGGCGATGGATCGGGAAAGACTGGCCTATTACGATCGGCAGGGGTTGTCAGGGCCTGCGCGGCAAGGAAAGTTGAACCGCAGAACAAAAGATAGAGAACTCCTATGTTTGTGATCGTTCGCAAAGAATTTCTCCTGGGTTAGGTGGTCAATCTGCATTGTAGTCCGCAGACGCGATGAGAGCGCTCGACCGTCACCTCTTTTATGGATTGCCCAAAGGGATTTCAGACGACGAACATGCAATCGCCGTAGCTGAAGAAGCGGTATTTCTGCTGGACTGCGTGGGCATAGGCGGCCAGGACCTGTTCGCGGCTGGCGAAGGCGGAGACGAGCATGAGCAGGCTGGATTGGGGGAGATGGAAGTTGGTGAGCAGGGCATTGACGATGCGGAATTCGAAGCCGGGGGAGATGAAGATTTCGGTTTCGCCGCTGTGGGGCTGGAGCGGGGAGCCGGCGGCCTGTTGCGCACAGTGCTCGAGGGTGCGGACGACGGTGGTGCCGACGGCCACAATGCGCCTGCCCTCGGCAACTGCGCGGTTGATGGCCTCTGCCGATGCCGCCGGCAGCGTGTAGCGCTCCCGATGCAGCCGCACCTCTGCAAGGCTCTCGACGCGCAGCGGAGCAAACGTCCCCAACCCGACGTGCAGTGTAAGGCGCGCGATTTCAACGTCGCGCGCGGTGAGGGCATCGAGGATTTGCGGGGTGAAGTGGAGGCCGGCGGTGGGTGCGGCGACGGAGCCGCGCTCGTTTGAGAAGACCGTCTGGTAGCGGTCGCGGTCGCCAGGGGCATCATTGCGGCGGATGTAAGGCGGCAACGGGATGTGGCCGATGCGGTCGAGGATGGAGTGGAAATCGGCGACGGGTTCAAAACGGAGAAGGCGGTCGCCGAATGGACCGCGCTCGATGACTTCGGCTTCGAGTTCGATGGTTCCGGAGGATGAAGGGAAAACAAGGCGCTCGCCGAAGTCGACTTTCCTTCCCGGGCGCACAAGCGCACGCCAGAGGTTTTCGCCTTCAGGATTGGGGACCGGCTCGGTGAGGAGGACTTCAATTTGGCCGGTTGGTTTTTCATGGTCGCGGAGCAGGTCGCGGCGGGCGTGGAGGCGGGCGGGGATGACGCGGGTGTCATTGAGGACGAGGAGGTCGCCGGGTTGGAGCAGGGAGGGAAATTGAGTGAACCGCAAATCCTGCAGGGCGCCGGTGGCGCGATCGAGGGCCAACATGCGGCTTTGGCCGCGCTCGGCAGGAGGCTCTTGCGCGATCAACTCCGGGGGAAGATCGTAGTCGAAGTCGGTGACGCGGAGGGTGGTCATGCTCAGGCCTGCTTGAAGTAGTCGAGTGCACGGAGGCGGGCGCGCTCGAGGGCGGCGTTGAGTTCCTGGCGTTTGGGCTCGAATTCCTCGGGTGGGAGATCGGTGGGCACGTCGGTCCATCGCGCCCAACTGACGCAGATGCGGGTGAAGGGCTTGGGGATGAGGAAGCGGTCCCAGGAGCGAATGGTCCAGGCGCGCTCGGGGAGCAGATAGAACGAGCCGATGGAAACGCCGGTCATCTGCGCCAGCTTGATGGGGCCCATCTTGGTTTGATAGATGGGGCCGCGGGGGCCGTCGGCGGTGAAGATGGCGGGCTTGCCGCTCTCGATGGCGGCTTTGAGGCCGAGCAGTCCTTCGCGTGCGCCGCGGGAACTGGAGCCGCGCACGGCGTCGAAGCCAAACATTTGCAGGATGCGGGTGATGAGTTCGCCATCGAAGCTGCGGCTGATGAGGATGATGGCGCCGGTGCGGCGAAAGTAGACGGTGCAGGGCAGCACGCACTGATGCCAGAAGCAGAAGATGCGCGGTCCGGCGCCCTCGCCGTAAGGCAGCGGTGTGACGCCCTCTTCGCCGATGGCCACAAAGCGCCAGGTAAGGCCGACCGGCCAGAGCAGAGCCCAGACGAGGCGCGGGATGAGGGCCAGCAGGAGGCGCTGGAGGAGGGTGAACCTGGGGGTGGAGTCGGCGGTCACACTCTTGATTCTAGCGGGCGCGAAAGGTCCGCTGGCCATGGGTTGTTGAGGAGGGAGCTGAGGCTGAGGTCGTCGGCGTAGCGCTCGACTTCTACTTCGGCAAAGTGAAGCGGGGCGGGCATGGATTTGAAGGCGGGGACGGCGTCGGAGCCCATGATCTGCGGGGAGACGAAGAGTTGGATGCGATCGACGAGGTTGGCGGCTAACAGGGCCGTGTTGAGGCGGGTTCCGGTCTCGGTGAGGAGCGTCAGGATTCCTTCTTCGCCTAGCTTGGCGAGGAGCTGGTCGAGGGGGACGCGGCCACCTTCGGCCGGCAACACTTCGACGCGGAGGCCGCGCTGGCGGAGCTCCTGGATGCGGGAGTCGTCTTTGGAGACGGTGAAGACGACGACGTCGTGGTTGGCGGTGTTGACGAGCTTGCAGTCGAGGGGCATGCGGAGGACGGAGTCGAGGACGAGGCGCTGGAGGGGACGGCGGCGGGGCAGGCCGGAGCGGTCGGTGAGCAGCGGGTCGTCGGCGAGGACGGTGTCAATGCCGACCATGGCGGCGTCGGCCTGCCAGCGGAGGGTTTGGACGGCGGCGCGGGCGGGCTCGGAGGTGATCCAGTAGGGCTGGCGGGGGATGTGATGGCCGGCGGCGGGCGCGATGCGGCCGTCGAGCGACATGGCCACCTTCATGAGGACGAAGGGGCGGCGGGAGACGATCCAGCGGGCGAAGGGCTCGTTGAGGCGGCGGGCTTCGGCTTCACAGACGCCGACTTCGGTTTCGATGCCGGCGGCGCGGAGGGTGGCGAGGCCCTGGCCGGCGACGGCGGGGTTGGGGTCAATGGTGGCGGCGACGACGCGACTGACGCCGGCGGCGATGAGGGCCTGGGTGCAGGGGGGGGTGCGGCCGGTGTGGTTGCAGGGCTCGAGGGTGACGTAGGCTGTGCCGCCTTTGAGGCGGTTGGCTGCATCGCTTCCCACCCATTCAGCAAAAGGCGCTGAATGGATGGGGCACCCAGCGGCCTTCAAGGCGGCGATTTCGGCGTGGTCTTTCAGGTCGTACTGGTGCCAGCCTTCGCCGGCGAGCTGGCCGGAGGCGTCGAGCAGGACGCAGCCGACGGCGGGATTGGGCGCGGTGAGCGCGATGCCGCGACGGGCGAGCGAGAGGGCGCGGTGCATCCAGGTGCGGTCTTGGTCGGGGGTGGGCATGAGAGTGGACGGGTGGAACTCTCAAGTTTACATGCCACCTGGGGTGGGGCAGGCGTGGCTCGTCTGTCCCTTAGGTTTACTTTGTTGTCACCCCTCCCCCCCCTATTTCTGTAAGGAAGTTCCCTGTTTTCAATGGGATAGAGTAGGGGTTCCGCTGCAAATTCTTGATTCTGCTGGGGTTGGCCGCAGAATCTAGACAGCAAAGGAGTTACGGCGCTTTTGGGAACGCCGGGGACTCCTGAGCAGGGTTGTGGGGCGGTTCTTTGCCTGACCTTACCTCACCATGATGCAACATGCGGAGGTAATTTTCTGCAGTGTGGCCCGAACAAAAGTGAAGGCGCTTCATGCTGTACCGAAGGTGGGGCCTCCCGGAGCCGGCTTGCGGGAGTTGGCTTCAACAGGCTGCGGAAAAGTCCCGATTTTGACCGAAAAGCCCGAAAAGCATACCTCAGGGCCTAAAGGCCCCATTGATTTGATGGGCTTTATACCGGGGATAAATCCCCGGCCTACCGCCCGAACGAGTTTTTCCGCAGCCCGTCAAGCCGCCCGGTGCTGCTGCGTCGAAAAGGCGTGGTGGTGAACGGCTGGGCAAGAGGCATCGTTCAAGAGGTCAGGTGAGTATCAGGGAGCCGTGTGCATCGAGAGGTTCAAGCACGGTTCCCTGAGGGCCTCGGGGTGAAATCGCCGGGGGCTGCTCGAAACGGGTGGTGTAATTTTCTTGCGGGTTTTCGCTTGAACCGGAGATCAGGTTCTGGAGTTCCCTGGGGAGCGATGGTCCGTTTTTGGGGAGGGTCGAGGGGGCGGAAGGGG
>Ga0302320_10006435_pt1 | contig 26059 bp, 20 predicted proteins | sample Bog_T0_3_FD_202130 | JGI IMG/M metagenome (GOLD analysis project Ga0302320, IMG submission 202130) | Peat permafrost microbial communities from Stordalen Mire near Abisko, Sweden - Bog_T0_3 | ecosystem: Environmental > Terrestrial > Soil > Wetlands > Peat | place: Sweden: Abisko, Stordalen Mire... | reverse complement strand
TCTTGCTCGACGCCAAGTAACTCGCACCTCAACCGCAGCCTCTGGGTGGCTTCTCAATTCCGCTTCTTGTGAGAGAAGTAGAAATGGGGGCCACCCGTTGGCGGTTTACAGAGAATCGATTCTCTCAGGTTTTTGCAGGTAAGAGTCAGTCAGGAAGCAGCAATTATGCTGGATGTTCAGTTCGGTCAGGCAAGCGATTTCGGCAAGGTTCGCACTAACAACGAAGACGCGCTTGGGTCTTTCATTCCCGCATCGCGCCGCCAAGCCCGCAGCCACGGCTATCTCTTTGCCGTTGCCGACGGCGTGGGCGGCATGGATTTTGGCGAAGTAGCCTCAGGCACTGCTGTGAAAACGCTCACCGAGGAGTTTCCCAAGGCGCCGGCCGGCGCGATGCTCGCCACGCTCTTGCCGCGGCTGATCGAGCAAGCTAACTCCGCCGTTCACGATTGCTCGCTGAATCCCGAGTATCAGGGCAAGAGAATGGCCACCACGCTGGTGGCCTGCGCATTGCGCCACGATCAGGCCGTGGTTTGTCATGTAGGCGACTCGCGCTGTTATCTGGTTCGCAACAAGGTGGCGCGGCAGGTGACGCAAGACCACACCTGGGTGAACGAGCAGAGGAAACTGGGGCTGCTCTCGGCCAGCGAGGCGGCTGACTCCGAGTCGCGTCACGTGCTGCTTCGTTCGCTGGGGCCGGAAATGTTTGTTTCGCCAGATACCACCGTTCTCACGCTGCAGGCCGGCGACGTGCTGGTGCTCTGCACCGATGGCCTGCATGACGAGATGAACGAGAGAAGCATCGCCGAGATCGTCTCGCAAAAAAAAGATATACACGAGATTGCCCGCGAACTGGTTGCCCGCGCCGTGGAGATCGACGGCAACGACAACACCACCGCGCAGGTGATCCGCGTTCGCTCAGTGGAACCGGTGGGAATGTACCGCGGACGCCCTTACCGGCTGCCCGCATAAGCTTGCGAACAGGCAATAATAAAAGTCTTATGGAAGTTTTACTCTTCCCGCGCGATTTCCCGATACAGTAAAGATAGTACGCTTGACGGAGTTTGCCACACATGGGTTTTCACGACGGCTTCGAGGCCGGTGAGCAGATCGATTTCTACCGCATTGAAGCGCCGGTTGCCCGCAGCGGCATGGCTTCGATCTATCGCGCCATCGACACGCGCGACAATCGCGTCGTCGCCCTCAAGATTCCCCACCCCGATCTGGAGGCCGATCCGATTCTCTTCGACCGCTTCGTGCGCGAGGGCGGCATCGGCGAAAAGCTTGATCATCCCAAGGTGATGCGCGTCTTTGGCGGCGAAGAGCGCTCGCGCGTTTACATGGTCATGGAGTGGTGCGAGGGACGGCTGCTGCGCAAGATCATTGACGAGGGCACACTGACCCATGAGCGCGCTATTCGCATCGCCATCGCCATTTTGGACGGGCTGGATTACATCCACGCGCACGGCGTGGTGCATCGCGACCTGAAGCCGGAAAATATCATGGTCGATGCGGACGATAACATCAAGCTCATCGACTTCGGCATCGCCAGCGACACGGCCGCGCGGCGGCTGACCTATGCCAACTTCAGCGCCGCTTTGGGCACGCCGAATTACATTTCGCCGGAGCAGGTAAAGGGCAAGCGCGGCGACGGCCGCTCGGACATCTTTGCCGTGGGCGTGATTCTTTACGAGATGCTCTCCGGCAAGCTGCCGTTCTCCGGCCCGTCGCCGCTGGCCGTGATGAATGACCGCTTGTTGAACCATCCCACTCCACCCAGCGTCGCCGACCCAACCATCACGCCCGTGCTGCAGGAGATTCTCTATCGCGCGCTGGAGCGAGAGCCGCGCAATCGCTATGCGCGGGCGCGGGATTTTGCCTGGGATCTGGCGCACATGGATCAGGTCGGCGTGGAAGATCGCGTGGAGTTGCGAGACTGGAAGAAGCGCAAATCGCAGCTCTTGCGCAAGGTTCTCTATTACGGCGGTTTGGCGTTGATTCCCCTGGCGATCTTTCTGCTGATGTATCTTGTGGCTCATCACCGGTGATGAGAAGAAGCTCCCCTATGCAAAGCCGCTTGGGTGTGGCTTTGAGTCCATTAGCCTGCCTCCCAAGCGAATAAATAGGGAATATTGCGTTTTGAGGCGAAGCGGCATACGGCGCCTGGTTTTTTCACGCCAGGGGTTGATGCTGAGCATTTTTCCCTCTTCGTGCGTCTTGTGGACTATGAGCGCGGGTCAGGCAGTATTCTCAGGTTGGATGGAGAACGCAGACAAGGCGGCGGAGATGGAGGCTCGCGAGCGCGCGGAAGAGGCGGCGCTGGCGGGGCTGGTGGCTCAGTACTCCGGCACGCTCTATCGAGTCGCCTACTCGGTGCTGCGCAACGCCGCCGATGCCGAGGACGCGGTGCAGGAGGCGTTTCTGCGTGTGCTGCGCCATAGAGCGCAGCTCGCGGAGGTGCGCGATCCGCGGGTTTGGCTGATTCGCATTGCATGGAATGTGGTGCTGGACCGCAAACGCCGCATGAAGACCCGGCCGGAGACCGACGATGTGGCGGAGCTGGCCCGTGTGCTGCCCGCGGCCGGGCTGAGCGCCGCCGAACGCGTGGCCGCCGCCGAAGATCACGCGCGTGTGCTGGCCTGCGTGGAGCGGCTGCCCAGCAAGGAGCGCCAGGTGATGCTGCTCTCGGCCTTCGAGGAGTTGACCTGCGTGGAGATTGCCTCGGTGGTGGGCATTACCGAGTCCAGTGTCCGGTCGCGGCTTTTTCGCGCGCGCAACCTGATGGCGGAGATGCTGGATTATACGAGAAACAGGGAACAGGGAACAGGAATTAGGCGAGGAGTTGGCAATGAATAAAACTGCAAGGAGACCATCATTCGGCAGTTCCGGCGCAGATTCGGGCACCGGCGACGCGGAAGCGACGCTGCGGCTGATTGCCGGCTTGCAGCCGCCCGAAGGAGTTGCGGAGCGGGTGCAGGCCAGATTGCGGGCGGAGGCGAGCGCGCCTGCGCACAGGGCGCGGATTCTTGCCTGGCCGGTGGCATGGCGGCTGGACAACATCTGGTTGCAGGGTACTTTGATGCGCGCGGCGGCGGCGGCGGCGATTGTCACTGTAGTGGTTGGCGGCGGGTTGGGCATCTACTCGCGTGTGCCGCCGGAGCAACCAGCGCGGGCCGTCACGATTCCCCCACACGTCTCCGCGCAGGGCGGATTCTCCAGCGCCGGAGCGATACGCACCCCGCAAACGCTCAATGGCCCGATCGTGGCGCATCCGGCCGCAGCCGCGACTTCGCCAGCTAAGAACAGCACCAAGCAGACGGCGACGCGTAGGGCCAAGCCTGCCAAGGCTTTGGCGCGGCCGGTTGCGCCAGCGGCGAATACGCAAGGTGAAGTGAAGACGAGTCGATAAGCTGCTCGTCAGGCGATGATTGTGTTATCAATCAGCCGGGTTGCGCCCACCCAGCTGGCGACTGCGAAGAGGCTGCCTGGCACAGCGGTTTCAACCGGCTCCAGCGTGGCCCAGTTCACCAATTCGATGTAGTCCACACACACGTCCGGCTGGGCGGCGAAGGTCTGGCGGGCGGCCTGGATGAGCGCGCTGGAGCGCCGTTCGCCTTCGGCGACAAGTTTCTCAACCAGGCGAAGGGCGCGGCTGAGGGCGAGCGCCTGCTTGCGTTCCTCGGCGCTGAGGTAGACGTTGCGCGAGCTGAGCGCCAGCCCGTCGGCCTCGCGCACGATGGGGCAGACGACGATCTCGGCGGGCAGGCGCAGGTCGGCGACCATGCGGCGCAGGACAGCAACCTGCGCGGCGTCCTTCTGGCCGAAGAAGGCGCGGTCGGCCTCGGCGGCGATTAGCAGCTTGGCGACGACCGTGGCCACGCCGCGAAAGTGGCCGGGCCTGGACTGGCCGTCGAGGCGGCTGCTCAAGGCTGGAACTTCAACGAAAGTCGAATCTGGACCGTTGGGGTAAAGTTCTTCCACCGAGGGAGCGAAGAGCACGTCGGTGCCCTCGGCTTGGGCGAGAGCGCAATCGGCCTCGAAGGAGCGCGGGTAGCGGGCGAAGTCCTCGTTGGGGCCGAACTGCGTGGGGTTGACGAAGATGCTGACGGCGACAGCGCCGCAGGAGCTTCGCGCGGCGCGAATCAGTGAGGAGTGGCCGGTATGCAACGCGCCCATGGTCGGCACGAGGCCAACGGTCTTGGCGCCGGCGCGGGCGTGGCGCGCCCACTGGCGAAGTTCGGCGACAGTGCGAAGAATTACCATCAGACCTTTCTAAGCTCGGCGGAGTTCGCGGGGGCATCTAGCGCTTGTCGCAGCGCCGGCTCCAGATGGTAGCTCTCCTCGTCACTGGGAAAGAGGCGTTGCTCGACATCCGCTCGATAGTCTTCGATGGCCGAGCGAATCAGCGCGCCGGCGTCGGCATAGCGGCGGACAAATTTAGCGGGCGGCGCAAAGGTCAGATTCACCAAGTCGTGAAACACCAGAATCTGGCCGTCGCAGCCGGGTCCGGCGCCGATGCCGATAGTGGGAATGGGCAGTTCGGCGGTGATGGCCTCGGCCACCTCTCGCGGAACGCCTTCCAGCACCAGCGCGCCCGCTCCCGCCTCGGCAAGGGCGAGGGCGTCTGCCCGCAGCGCGAGCACGGTGTCGGCGGTGCGCGCCTGCACACGATAGCCGCCCATGCGATGAATGCTCTGCGGCGTCAATCCCAGGTGGCCGACGACGGAGATCTCCGCCGCGACCAGCGCGCGGACCAGCTCAACGCGCGGGCCTTCAATCTTGACTGCCTCGGCGCCCGCCTCCTTGACGAAGCGAATGGCGTTGGCGACGCCCTCGGCCACCGAGCCGTGATAGCTGCCGAAGGGCATATCGGCCACCAGCAGCGCGCGACGCACACCGCGGCGCACGGCGCGGGTGGGTTGCAGCATCTCGTCCATGGTGATGGCGAGGGTGTTTTCGTGGCCCAGCACCACCATCGCCAGCGAGTCGCCCACCAGAATCATGTGGATGCCGGCCTCGTCGGCCAGACGCGCGGAGGGATAATCGTAGGCGGTGAGCGCGCTGATGGGCCTGGCCGCGTGCTTCATCTCGACCAAGGCGGGCATGGTGATTTTTGGGTTGGGAAGCGCGTGAGGGGCGGAGATTGATCCGCCGGAAAAGCTGGTAACGCTCATAGTATCCTCCAGTGCCGCTCCGAAGCCTCAGGATGCAGCCCGAACAAATTGAGTATACGCTAAACGTGCGCCAGGGCGGATTGGGCCAGCCGCATGATCGGCGTCATCACAATGCCCAGAATGGCGCGGCCCAGGAAGATGATCAGGATATAGCTGGCAATACCGCTGATGCGGTCGAAAAGTTGCACCGCGTTGTAAGGCAGAACGTGGCGCAGCATATGGCTGCCATCGAGGGGCGGAATGGGAATCAGGTTGAAGATGCACAGCGTGAGATTGAGCTGAAAGGCCAGCGGGAGGAGCATTTCAAGCGCCTGCAGAGTGGCCGAGGGGGTGTCCGTTGCGGGCATCCCGCGCTCGGCGTGGACGAGAATCGCCAGGCCGAGAAAGGCGATGATGGCCAAAAGCAGATTCGAGGCCGGACCGGCGAGGCTGACCAGGGTGTCGTCGCGCTTGAAGTTGCGAAAGTTGCGGCTCATGATCGGCACCGGCTTGGCCCAGCCGAAGAGAAAGCGGCCAAAGCCGCCGAATCCGAAGAGCGGCCCGAAGATCATCAGCCCGGGCAGCAACAGTGTGCCGATGGGGTCGATGTGGTCGATTGGGTTGAGCGAGACGCGTCCCAGCATGCGAGCCGTCTGGTCGCCCAGCCGCGAGGCCGTCCAGGCGTGGGCGCACTCGTGCACACTGAGCGAAAAGAGCAGCACTGCGAACTCGATAACGGCAAAGAGCAAGTCGCTGGATTGCAAGGAACTCTCCACAAGCTGGAAGTTTCAGGTTAGCATGGAGGGCTGCGCGGCGAGGCAGTTTCTTTGAGTTGCCCCGCTTCGCTTACAATGATTTCGGATCACATTCATGGAGGAATGCGTACCCTGGTTGAGAATTCGCGCGGCACTCCACCATGAATGCTGCCTGTAAGAGCGAAACCTTTCAGGAAGCGCAAGCGTCGATAAAAAGATCTAGCCTGAAGCGATCAGTCTTCTGCAAGATTTATTGACTTTTATCAGAGAAACGACGGGAATCGACACCATGTCCTTTGAAGAGACACCGGAATCCTATCAGGCCGCAGACGGCCAGCAGCAGCATCCGCCCGCCCGCAAAGGCTCGTGGGTGCGCATTCTTGTGTACCTAGTGCTCGTGACGGCGCTGGGACTGATCATCTGGCAAATTTACAAGAACCAGAAGGCATCGCAGGCGCAGGCAGTCAGCCAGGCGGCGGCGCTCTCCGGCCGTCCGGTTCCGGTGCAGGTAACGGCTGCAGAAGAAAAACCGATGCCGGTGTTTTTGACGGCTCTGGGCACGGTGACGCCCTACATGAGCGTCACAGTGAAGGCGCGGGTCAGCGGCGAGCTGCAGCCGGTGAAGTTCACCGAGGGCCAGCAGGTGAGGCAGGGCGAAACGATTCTGGTCATCGACCCCAGGCCCTACCAGGCCGCGCTGGACCAGGCCAAGGGCAACCTGGCGCACGACCAGGCGCTGCTGAAGAACGCCCAGGCGGAGTTCAAGCGTTACAAGGCACTCTACGACGCGGGCGTGACCTCGAAGGAGACGCTGGACGCCGATGAGGCCAGCCAGGGCCAGTACCAGGGGGCCATTGCAGCGGACAAGGCGGCCATCGAGACGGCCCAGTTGCAGCTCGACTGGTGCACCATCAAGTCGCCCATCAGCGGCAAGATCGGCTTGCGGCTGGTGGATCCGGGCAACATCATCACGGCGAACACAACAAATTTAGTGGTCATCAACCAGTTCCAGCCCATCGCCGTTTACTTTACTTTGCCGGAGGGCGAGCTTCCGCAGGTGCTGCAAAAGCTGCGCGCTGAGAGGCGGCTTTCCGTGGACGCATACGACCAGGGCGACACGCAGAAGCTGGCCAGCGGCACCCTGCTGACCGCCGACAACCAGATTGACACCACCACCGGAACCGACAAGCTGAAGGCGGTCTTCGATAACAAAGACTCCGCGCTCTTTCCCAACCAGTTCGTCAACATTCATCTGGTGATGGAAGAGCGGCCCCACGCGCTGGTGATTCCGTCGGCGGCGATCCAGACTGGCAACCAGGGCGCGTTTGTGTGGGTGGTGGATACCGATGCCGTGAAGAAGAGTTCGACGGCCCGGATGCTGCCGGTGAAGATTGCGCTGGCCGAGGGGCAGTTGACGATTCTGGACAGCGGCCTGCAAGCAGGCCAAAGCGTGGTGGTGGACGGCGCGGACCGGCTGCGCCCCGGCCAGATTGTGACGGCGACCTTCGCCAAGCAGCGCGGCGCGGTGAGCACGGCTCCGGCTCCGGCAGCCAGTGGCAAGTCTGATGTCAAGAGGGTAAAGCAGTGAGCCTCAGCCCTTCCCGGCCATTTATTCTGCGCCCGGTGGCAACCTCGCTGCTGATGGCGGCGATTCTGCTGGCGGGCTTTGTGGGCTACCTGCAACTGCCGGTCTCCGCGCTGCCGGAGGTGGATTACCCGATAATCCAGGTGCTCACCTTCTATCCCGGCGGCGGGCCGGAGGTGATGGCTTCGTCGGTAACCGCGCCGCTGGAGCGGCAATTCGGGCAGATGCCGGGGCTCAAGCAGATGACCTCGGTCAGTTCGGGCGGCGGCTCGGTGATTACGCTGGAGTTTGGTCTCGACGAGAACATCGACGTGGCCGAACAGGAGGTGCAGGCAGCCATCAACGCGGCCAACAGCTTTTTGCCCTCCGATCTGCCCAACCCGCCCATCTATAGCAAGGTGAACCCGGCCGACGCGCCGATCATGACGCTTGCGCTTTTCTCCGACTCGCTGCCGCTGGACAAGATTGAGGACGCGGCCGACACCAATCTGGCGCAAAAAATCTCCCAAGTAACCGGCGTGGGGCTGGTCTCCATTGCCGGCGGACAGAAGCCCTCGGTGCGGATTCAGGCGAATCCGGCACAACTGGCCGCGTACAACCTGAGCCTGGAAGACCTGCGTACCGCTCTGGCCGCGGCGAATGTGGATCAGGCCAAGGGCACGCTGAACGGCAACCGCCAGTCGTACACCATCGGCGCCAACGACCAGTTGCTCGCCAGCAGCGATTACAAGCCGGTGATCGTCGCCTATCGCAACGGAGCGGCGGTGCGCGCATCCGACGTGGCGACGATTGTCGACGCGGCGGAGAACTCGCAGCAGGCGGCGTGGATGGATCGCCAGCCGGCGGTCATCGTCAACATTCAGCGCCAGCCTGGGGCCAACATCATCGCGGTGGTGGACCGCATCAAGAAGCTGCTACCGCAGTTGCAGACCAGCCTGCCGGCCACGGTGCAGGTGAGGGTACTCACCGACCGCACCACCACCATCCGCGCCTCGGTCCGGGACGTGGAATTCGAACTGATGCTCACCGTGGCTCTGGTGGTGATGGTCATCTTTCTCTTCCTGCGCAACCTGGCCGCCACCATTATTCCCTCGGTCGCGGTGCCGCTCTCCATTGTGGGCACCTTCGGCGTGATGTACCTGCTGGGCTATTCGCTGAATAATTTAACGCTTATGGCGCTGACCATCTCGACGGGCTTCGTGGTGGACGACGCCATCGTGATGATCGAGAATATCTCGCGCTTCATTGAAGAGGGGCTTAGCCCGATGAAGGCGGCGCTCAAGGGCAGCGAGCAGATCGGCTTCACCATCATGTCGCTCACCGTCTCGCTGATTGCCGTGCTGATTCCGCTGCTTTTTATGAGCGATGTGGTGGGCCGCCTCTTCCGCGAGTTCGCCATCACGCTGGCGGTGACGATTCTGGTCTCCGCCGTGGTCTCGCTGACGCTGACGCCCATGATGTGCTCGCGCATCCTGCAGGACAAATCCATCGCCACGCAGACGCGCTTCTACTATTGGTCAGAGAAGGTCTTCAACTCCATCATCGCCTTCTATGGGCGCACCTTGCAGGTGATTCTGCGCCATCGCTTTACCACGCTGCTGGTCACCATCGGCACGCTGGTGGGCACACTGCTGTTGTATGTGGTGATTCCCAAGGGCTTCTTTCCAGTGCAGGATACGGGCGTGATTCTGGGCATCAGCGAGGCGCCGCAGACGGTCAGCTTCACCAGCATGGCCGAGCGCCAGCAAAAGCTGGTTGAAATCCTGCTCAAAGACCCGGCCGTCGATAACATTTCTTCGTTTATCGGCGTGGATGGAACCAATACCACGCTCAACTCCGGCCGCATTCAGATCAACCTGAAGCCGCTCGATGAGCGCAAAATCTCCGCCACGGAGGTGATTCGCCGCCTGCAACCCAAGCTGGAAGATGTGGAGGGAATTCAGCTCTTTCTGCAGCCGCTGCAAGACCTTACGGTGGAAGATCGCGTGAGCCGGACCGAGTTTCAATACTCGCTGGAAGACCCCGATCAGGCCGAACTTGCCAAGTACACGCGCCTGATGGTCAAAGAACTGGGCAAGGAAAAAGTCGTCACCGATGTGGCCAGCGACTTGCAAGATCAGGGCCTGGGCGCGCAACTGGTGATCGACCGCGACACTGCGGCGCGGCTGGGCGTGGCCATGGCCGACGTGGACAACACGCTCTATGACGCCTTCGGCCAGCGCCAGGTCTCCACCATCTTCACCCAGCTCAACCAGTACCACGTGGTGATGGAGGTGGGTGCGAACTTCCAGACTGACCCGGCGACGCTGAACAGCCTTTACGTCAAATCGTCCAACGGCACCCAGGTTCCGCTCAGCCAGGTGGCTCACTGGGAGCAGACGCAGCAGGCGCAACTTTCCATCGGTCACCAGGGGCAGTTCCCGTCAACGGTAGTCAGCTTCAATCTGGCTCCGGGCAAGGCGCTGGGCGATGCCGTTGAAGCGATGAAGCGCGTGGAGAACGACATCAAGATGCCGGCCAGCATCAACGCCAGCTTCCAGGGCACGGCTGCGGCCTTCCAAACCTCTCTGGCCAACGAGCCGCTGCTGATTCTGGCCGCGCTCATCACCGTTTATATCGTGCTGGGGGTGCTCTACGAGAGCTACATCCACCCCATCACCATCATCTCGTCGCTGCCCTCGGCGGGCGTGGGCGCTCTGCTGGCGCTGATGATTACACGCACCGAGTTCAGTGTGATTGCGCTGATCGGCATCATTCTACTGATAGGCATTGTGCAGAAGAACGCCATCATGATGATCGACTTTGCCCTGCAAGCCGAGCGCCTTGAGGGCAAGCCGGCAGAGGCGGCGATCTTCCAGGCCTGCCAGTTGCGTTTCCGGCCCATCATCATGACTACCATGGCCGCCATGCTGGGCGGATTGCCGCTGTGGCTGGGCGGCGGCGTGGGCGCGGAGTTGCGCCGCCCGCTGGGCATCACCATCGTTGGCGGGCTGATCTTCTCGCAGTTGCTCACGCTCTACACCGTGCCGGTGATCTACCTTTACTTTGACAAGCTGGCGCAGCACATGAAGCCGAAGAGCAGGGAGCAGGGAACAGGGATCAGGGAACAGAGATCAGAGATCAGGGATCAGGTTCCCCAATCTGGCTTTTAACTTTTAGCTGGGCGCCCCACACTCGCCGCGTTTTTGTTTTTGCGGCTAGGGTGGGATGCCTCAAACCTCAACCGTACTCAGTCTATCGGGAATCCACTATCGATGCATCTCTCCGCACCATTCATTCAGCGTCCGGTGGCCACCTCGCTGCTCAGCCTGGCTCTTCTCATGGCGGGCTCGGTGGCGTACTCAATCCTGCCCGTGGCTTCGCTGCCCAATGTGGACTTCCCGGTGATCGGCGTGGGCGCGGGCCTGCCTGGCGCCAGCCCGGAGACGATGGCTTCTTCGGTCGCCACGCCGCTGGAGCGCCAGTTCGGACGAATCGCCGGCGTCAATCAGATGACCTCGACCAGCTCGCTAGGCTCGGCTTCCGTCACCCTGCAATTCGACATCAATCGCAACATCGACGCCGCCGCGCGCGACGTGCAGGCCAGCATCAACGCGGCGCGCAGCCAGTTGCCGTCCTACCTGCCTCAAAATCCCAGCTACCGCAAGGCCAATCCCGCCGAATCGCCGATTCTGATTCTTACCCTCACCTCTGACGTGGTAACCAAGCCGCAGATCTACGATCTGGCCAACTCCATTCTGGCGCAGAAGATCTCGCAAATTCAGGGCGTAGGACAGACGTTTGTGGGCGGCAGCTCCAGCCCGGCGGTGCGCGTCGAGTTGAATCCGATGCAGTTGGGGGCGAACGGGGTGGGCCTGGAAGCGGTGCGAACAGCGCTGGCCGGGGCCAACGCCAACCGCCCCAAGGGCGCATTTCAGGATGAGGGCCGGCGCTGGCAGATCGGCGACAACGATCAGATCTTCAAGGCCAGCGATTACGCGCCCATCATCGTCGGCTATAACAAGCAGACCGGCGCTCCGGTGCGCGTGGCCGACCTGGGCACGATCACCGACAGCGTGGCCGACATCCACACCGCTGGCGTAAGCGGCATCAACCCGGTCAATGGCCCTACCGGCCAGCTCAAAGACGCGATTCTGATCGTCATCTTCAAGATTCCCGGCGCCAACGTCATCTCCACCGTGGATAACGTGATGGCCGAGATGCCGCGATTGCAGGCCGCCATTCCGCCCACCATCAAGATTGACGTAGCAGTGGATCGCACCACCACCATCCGCGCCAGTGTCCACGACGTGGAGATTTCGCTGGCCATCAGCGTGGCGCTAGTGGTGCTGGTGGTCTTTCTCTTTTTGCGCGAGATCTGGGCCACCATCATCCCATCCATCGCCGTGCCGCTCTCTCTGGTGGGCACCTTCGGCGTGATGTATCTGCTGGACTATACAATCGACAACCTTTCGCTGATGGCGCTGACCATCGCCACCGGCTTCGTGGTCGATGACGCCATCGTGGTGATCGAGAACATCACCCGCTATCTGGAAATGGGCATGACGCCCTATGACGCAGCGATGAAAGGTTCCAAGGAGATCGGCTTTACCGTGCTGTCGATGAGCACCTCGCTGATCGCCGTCTTCATTCCGATTCTGCTGATGGGCGGCATCGTGGGCAAGCTCTTCCGCGAGTTCGCCGTCACGCTCAGCGTGGCCATCGCGGTCTCGCTGCTGGTTTCGCTGACCGCCACGCCGATGCTCTGCGCAAGGTTCCTCAAGTCGCGCGACGAGAGCCGCCACGGGCCGGTCTATCGCGCCACGGAAGGAGCCTTCAACTGGCTGCACAGCGAATACGCCGGCGGCCTGCGCTGGGTGCTGCGCCACCAGGCGCTGATGCTGTGCGTGGTGATCGGCACCTTCATTCTCAACGTCTACCTCTACATCATCGTGCCCAAGGGCTTCTTTCCTCAGCAGGACACCGGACGCCTGGGCGGCCGGACCATGGCCGCGCAGGACATCAGCTTCCCAGCCATGCGCGACAAGCAGCGCGAGCTGGCGCAGAAGGTGCTGGACGATCCGGCCGTGGGCAGCGTGACCGCCTTCGCGGGCGGCGCCGGACCGGGCGGCGGCAGCAACAATACCGGCTTCATGTTTATTGCCCTCAAGCCGCTCAATTATCGCCCAGGGCGCGTCTCCGCCGACCAGGTGGTCAACCGCCTGCGCAGCAAGCTCACCAGCGTCCCCGGCGCCATTCTCTACCTGCAGACGCAACAGGAGATCCAGATCGGCGGACGCGGCAGCGCCGCGCAGTATCAGTACACGCTCTCAGACGAGAATCTGGACGAGTTGAGCACCTGGGCTCCGCGGCTGGAGGCTCGCGCGCGAGCCATGCCAGAGCTGCGCGACGTCTCCACCGACCAGCAGAACCGCGGCCTTGCCGCCAACCTGGTCATCGACCGCGACGCCGCCTCGCGGCTGGGCATCACCGCCGCCGCCATCGACAGTGTGCTCTACGACGCCTTCGGCCAGCGCGAAGTCTCTACCATGTACACCGCGCTCAATCAGTACTTCGTGGTGATGGAGGTCGATCCCAAGTACCAGCTCAGCCCGGACTCGCTCAACGGGATCTTCATCAAGGCCAACAATGTGGTTGGCGCCACAACGTCGATGCCGGGCGCTGCGCCGCCCGCGGCCGCAACGGCAATGCCCGCCGCGGCTTCAGCCACCCTGCCGGCTGCTGCGTCGCCTACGGGCACTGCTGGTGTGGCCAGCGCCGCTCCGGCTGTTGCTGCCCCCACCCCATCCACAGGCGGCGCTATGGTGCCGCTGTCGGCCATCGCGCACTATGACTCGCAGCGCACCTCGCTTCAGGTCAACCACCAGGGCCAGTATCCGGCCGTCACGCTCACCTTCAACCTTGCGCCGAACGTGGCACTGGGCGACGCCGTCACCGCTCTCGAAAAAGTGCAGCGCGAGATGGCCATGCCTCCCTCGATTCACCCCACCTTCCAGGGAACCACGCAGGCCTTCAAGGACTCGCTCAGCAACGAGCTTTGGCTGATTCTGGCCGCTGTGGCCGCCGTCTACATTGTGCTGGGCATCCTCTATGAGAGCCTGATTCATCCGCTCACCATTCTCTCCACTCTGCCTCCGGCCGGCGTGGGCGCAATTCTCGCTCTGCTTTTGACCGGAACCGACCTGAGCATCATCGCGCTGATCGGCATCATTTTGCTGATTGGAATCGTGAAAAAGAACGCCATCATGATGATCGACTTTGCCTTGCAGGCCGAGCGCGAGCAGGGATTGCCCCCGGTGGAAGCCATCTATCAGGCGTGTTTGCTGCGCTTCCGCCCGATCATGATGACCACCATGGCGGCGCTCTTCGGCGGCTTGCCGCTGGCCATCGGCATGGGCGTCGGCTCCGAGTTGCGCAAGCCGCTGGGCATCACTATCGTCGGCGGACTCATCGTCTCGCAGATGCTCACCTTGTTCACGACGCCGGTCGTCTACCTCTTCTTCGATTGGCTGCAGCGGTTAATTAAGGAACTTATCAGGATGTTTAAGGGGATGCATCGCATCGGCGCCGAACTGGATGAAGCGCCGGCGGAGTGAGAGAAGGGACCAGGGACTAGGGAATAGGGAACAGAAAAAAACCTTGCGTTATCATCTCCGGCTGATAGCCTTGGACTTGCCCCTGCCCGGCTGAAGGGCTACGATGAGGCTTGGAGAACAAAACCAACGTATGGCAACTGGAGCAAAGCAGCAAACCCGCATTCTGGTTCAGGCCGCGGCTGCGGTCTGCGAAGACAAGAAGGGCGCCGACACCCGCATCCTCGAACTCGACCCCATCGATGCCGGCCTTTCGGACTTCTTTCTGGTGACCTCGGCCACGAACGACCGTCAGGCTGTCGCCATCGCCGACGAGATCGAGCACCGGCTCAAGAAGGAGTTCGGAATCCTGCCCAACTCGGTTGAGGGCCGCCGCCAGGGCGAGTGGATTCTGCTGGACTACGTGGATTTTGTCGTGCACGTTTTTCTGACGGAGCGGCGCACCTTCTATGATATCGAGAGGCTGCGCAAGTCCGCCCGCCCACTGACTCCGGCCGAGTTTGACGCCGAACTGAAGGCTGAGCTGGCCACGAAGACCCTTGCGGTGCGCAAGAAGGCGCCAGCAAAAGCTGTAGCGTCAAAGAAAGCTCCGGCAAAGAAGGCCGTGGCTGGCAAATCGCGCGCCAAAGCTGTAGCCGCAAAGGCAGCGCCGAAGCCGATGGCGAAGAAGGCTGCAAAGAAGAAAAGCGCCGGCAAGGTTCCGGTTTCCAAGAAGGCCGCGCCAGCGAAAAAGGCCGCGAAGAAGGTTGCCGCAAAGAAGGCCCCCGCCAGGAAAGCCGCCGTAAAAAAAGCTCCTGCCAAGAAAGCTGTCGCCAAGAAGGCGGCAGCCCGCAAGACTGCGAAGAAAAAGTAGTTCCAGATCAATGGGTTACGGCGTTTCGTAGATGCTACACCCCTGCCTACTGCCTCCAGAAGAACCATGCGGCCATGAAGAGGCCGATAAAGACCACCAGAGCGCGCAGGGCGGATTGCGGAACGCGGCGGGCCAGGCGAGCTGAGGCGTAGCCGCCGATGGCGCAGGTGAGCATCGCCAACAGGCAATAGCGCCAGACGACCTGGCCGCCGATGACGAAGATTACACAGGCGATCCCATTGGCCGGAGTGGTGGCGGCCACTTTGAGAGCGTTGATCTCGTGCAGGTCCCGGAAGCCGAAGAGCGAGAGCAGGGTGATAATTAAAAAACCCGCGCCGGCGCCGAAGTAGCCTATATAAAAGCAGACCGCCATCGTCGCCAGAAAGACCGGCAACCTGCGCGGCGGGCGGGAGAGTTCGCCTGCGCGGCTTTTGCGGCGGGCCAGCCAGCGGGAGACAGGACCGCTGGCGGCGAAGATGGAAGCCGCCGCGAGCAGCAGCCAGGGCACGAGGTGAAGAAAGGTCATCTGCGGCGTATTGACCAGCACCAGCGCACCGGCCGAGCCGCCGATGAGACCGGCGAGCGCCACCAACAGCGCGAGCCGCAGGTTCTTGCCAATGTCATCGCGGTAGGCGGCAATCGAGGTCAGTTGGCCGGGCCAAACCGCAACCGTGTTGGTGGCGTTGGCCTGGATGGGCAGCATCTTCATGCCCATCATCGCCGGAAAGGACAAAAACGAGCCGCCGCCAGCCACGGCGTTCAGCACTCCGGCCAGAAACGAAGCCACAGAGAGCCAGAGCCAATGCCAATCCAACTGCGGAAACAGGCTGAAGAGATGCGCCATCTGACTCTATTGTAGAGGGCCGCGGAGTGGGCCGGAGCGGCGTGCCCGGCCTCGCTCCAGCGCGGGGTTTACTCCAGGGAGATGGATTTGATCTGCGGGGAGGAGTTGCCGGGGGTTGAAAAACTCAGCGTGTTGTTCGGACCCGTCAACTCCAGCAGAGATTGAATGGTAACCATGCCGGTAGCGTTGCCGCTTCCCGTGGAAGGAAAGGCGATTCTTGTGGCGATCTGCCCGTTGACCCGGAGTTCGGCGAAGCGGGGCTTCTTGTCGGGATTGGTGTAGGCAATCTGAATCCGGGCAACGCGGGCGCGCGAGGCAACGTGGGTAAAGTTGAGCGGCTGGCCTGGGCCTGCCTTTACTCCGGTGTACGTCGCGCGGCCGGCTTCGACTCCCTGGATGAGAAGCATCACCGCGTCGCCTGCCGGAACGAAGTTGGCGTAAGAAGAGTTGAAGGGGGCGGAATCGTTTTGGTCGGCTTTGCTCGCCCATAGATTCTTCACCCGCGCGGGCGCGGAGTCTTTCAGCCCAAGGTCGCTGAAGCGCACGGCGATGGACGCCGCCGCAGTGCCGCGATTGAGCAGAATCACAGCGCGCGCGCCGGCCGTCGAGAGTGGCTTCGACCACACCTGAAGGCCCGGCGCTGCCTCGGCCACCTTCACCGCTTGCAGGCCAAGGGCATCCTGATCGATGGCGAGAACGGCTGCATTGGTCAGCGTGGCCAATGTCGCATCGCTCAGCTTTGTCAGGTCTGCGCCGACCAGCAACGGAGCGCCGGAGATGGCCCACAGGCCCATGTGAACCCGGTCCTCGGCATCGCTGAGGCCAGCCATCCCCAGCACCATCATGTCGGGATCGTTATAGAAGCCGGTGTGCTGCGCCTCAGGATGAATTCCCTGGTCGAAGTTCGACAACATTCCCTTGAAACTGGCCTTGCGCCCGCTGTTCTTGCTGTTGGCCACGATGGGCGCGACAATATCGCCGCTGGTGCGCCAGATGTCGGCCTCGACGCCGCCCACGTTGGGCGCCCAGCTCCAGGGACTGTCCTTTCCCCAATTGCAGATGGAGTAGTAGAGGCGGTGCCCGGTGATGGCCTCGGCCCGCGCAATCGCCCGCGCAATCTCAGCGTATTGCACCGCTGGATCGAGATTCTCTCCGAAGCCGCCGCACCAGTCGACCTTCACATAGTCAAATCCCCACTTGGCGAACTGAAGAAAGTCCTGCTCGTAATGGCCTTCGCTACCGGTATGCGGGATGGAGGGTCCGATGTCAGGGCCGTAGGTGCTGCAACCATCGGCTCCGGCGTCGGTGTAGATGCCGGCCTTCAATCCCTGGGCGTGAATGAAACGGACGATGTTGGCCATGTCACCCGGCTTTTCACCGTCAGCCAGCGCTGGCCATGCCTTGGGATCGACCACGATATTGCCGTCCTTGTCGCGCTCGCCAAGCCACCAGCCTTCGTCGATGTTGATGTACTGATAGCCTGCCTTGGCCATGCCGGTGGAGACCATGGCTTTGGCTTGCGCTATGACCACCTGGGCATCGACGGTGTTGGAGAAGCTGTTCCACGAGGACCAGCCCATCGGCGGCAGAGGAATCGCGGCCTGCCGCGCGCCGCTTTGCGCCTGAAGGGTTCCAGCTTCCAAACAAACTATAAGAAAAAGCACCAGTAACAGCGCGGTTTTCCTGACACCGAATTTCTTCATCGTTTCTCCTTGCAGGCGGCAGCGCCGCTCAGTGGTGATTACACCTTCACAAAGATTTTATTGCGATAGAGCGCCCAGACCGGGATGAAGCAAAACGCCAGAATCGAGAGCGAGAAGGCAAACGCCGCCCAGCCAGGGTCCGGGATGTGCGCGCCGAGCTGGTTGCGAAGCCAGCTCACCGGGTCAGTATGCCGCCCACTCGCCGTAATACGGAGGTGATAGAGAGCGCTGGGCACCAGTTCGCTGAACATATAAGCCACGATGGCGTTGGAGCCGAGCACCAGCCAGGGCCATACCAGGAACTTGCTTCGGCCATTGCCCCAGCCCCGCTTCTCCACGGCCCAGTAAGCCAGCGCGAAGACGGTCAGCGACCAGCCGGCAACTGTCAAAACAAACGAACTGGTCCACAAATTCTTGTTCAGCGGGAACCATATGGACCAGAGGTAGCCTGAGGCCAGACAGATCGCTGCCCCGGCAGCCAGTCCCCAAGCCTTGGTGGCAACCGGTCTACGCGCGCGCAGCCACAACCCGGTCAACAGGCCCAGCAGGGTGGTGCCCACGGCGGGCAGGGTGCTCAACAGCCCCTCGGGATCGCGCAGGTTGTGCAACGGCGGCTCCAGATAGAGGTGATAGGGCATGACCAGCCGGTCGATCCAGGAGGTGAGATTGAGAGTCTGATCCATGAAGGGAATATCGCGGCCCGGCATCCCCGCTCCGGGCACTGGAACCCAGCGGAGCAGAATCCAGTAGCCCACGAGCGATACGACGAGCGCCGCCACCTTCGTCCACACGCGCTGGTCCCATAGATAGAAGAGGCCCACAATCAGATAGCAGAGGCCGATGCGCTGCAAGACGCCGTAAATGCGCAGGTGGGCCAGTTCGAAGAACGGAAAGCCGTTGACCACAATGCATAGCGCAAACAGAAGCGCGGCCCGCTTGAGCGTGTGCCAGGCCAGTTGAGCGCGTGTGGCGCCGCGGGCCAGCCGCGTCTCGAACGCGAATACCAGCGATGCGCCCATCACAAATACAAATGTGGGAAAGACCAGGTCGGTAGGAGTGAGGCCATTCCACTGCGCGTGGTTCATAAAGCGCCACGAGCCTGAACCGCCGTTGTTATTCACCATGATCATGAAGGCGATAGTAAGGCCGCGCAGCACATCCAACGATCTCTGCCGTTGGACGGGCGCCTGCGCGAGCGATGGATTGGACATTGCGTTCTGTCTCCTTGCCGGCTGATTCGACGCTCGCTACTACCCTACGCTATTGGGGCGGGCTTCGCCAACTTCACAATCGTTCTGGCGTTTGATTTCTAAAGCGGAGGATAAAGTGCCGGTAATAGACGAGGCATCAGAGCAGCAGCGCAGCCGAAGGGCGCCACAAACTGCCTCAATCGAAGACCACCGTCTTGTTCCCGTAGCATAGAATGCGGCGATCCAGCCGCCAGCGGACGGCGCGAGAGAGGACGATACGTTCCAGGTCGCGGCCGCGCGCCACAAGGTCTTCCACCTGGTCGCGGTGCGAGATGCGGGCCACGTCCTGCTCAATGATAGGTCCGTCATCAAGGACTTCGGTGACATAGTGGCTGGTGGCGCCGATCAGCTTGACGCCGCGCGCGTGGGCGGCGTGATAGGGTTTTGCTCCGGTGAAGGCGGGCAGAAACGAGTGGTGAACATTGATGATCGAAGCCGGATAGCGGGCGACGAAGCCGGGCGAAAGTATCTGCATATAGCGTGCAAGCACAACTAACTCGATGCCTTCCCGCACAAGCAGCTCAAGCTGCCGCGCCTCGGCCTCGGCGCGCGTGGCCGCTGTCACCGGCACATACTCGAAGGGAATATTGTAATAAGCCGCCAGTTTTTCAACAGCGAGGTGGTTGGAAATGATAAGTGGAATATCGCACGCCAACTCGCCGGCCCGCCAGCGGTAGAGCAGATCTACCATGCAGTGCAGATACTGGGAGCAGAAGAGCGCGACCCTGCATCGGCGCGCGCTCGCGGTTAGATTCCACCGCATGCCGAGTTCGGCGGCCAGCGGAGCAAACTCCGACTTGAAGGCCTCCATGTCGAAGTTTTCCGAGGCAGAAGTAAAGCTGCCGTCCGCAGAACCCAGCCCCCACTCGACTCTCATGAAGAAGAGGCCCTGCTCGTGGTCCTGGTGCTGGTCGGCGTGGAGGATATTGGCCCCATGCCGGTAGAGCAGCGAAGAGACGCGGGCCACCAAACCTTTCTGGTCCGGGCAATCAATTAGCAGTACGGCGGAATCATTCATGCTTACTACAGCTTAAACCAATATCTCCAAGAGAACATCATTCCGTTATCCTGGGCTTTTCGCAGAGGCCGCGTTTGCGGTGAAGATAGGCCCTAGAAAAGCGAGTTGACGTTCAAGGTAACTGTGGCAGCATGAGTCAGTGTTTGACTTCCATTGGTTGCGGTCGCGATCACTGTAACGGATTGATTTCCCAGCGGTGTTCCGCCGCTCAGCGGGCCGGGCGCGCCGCATCCGGCGACGCCAGACCCCACGGCTAACAATGCAAGGACAGCAACCCACACGGGCCATCCGTTGCGGCGGCGGCGTAGCCGTCTGGGAATGAAGAGCAGCAACAGGCCAGCCAGCGCGGCGCCGCCAGCTTTGGCGGCGCAGGCGGAAACCGTAGTCGCAGCGTGCGGAGCGGAGGTTTCCACCACCAGCGCGGCGCCGGCGCCGCCCGCGGGCACGGTTTCCGGAGAGAACTTGCAGAGGGTGTTGGCCGGCAGCTGCGAGCAACTGAGCGCAACCGGCAGAGCGAAGCCCAGGCCGGGCGTGATGGTGATGGCGAAAGTCGCCGGTTCTCCGGTGTAGACAGTCTGCGCGGCCGGCGAGGCCGCGATGCTGAACTCCGCCGGAGAGATAACCACGGCGACGGCGGGCGATGTGCTGGCCATGAAGTTTGCCGTGACCGCGTAGGCCGCGGTGATGGTATGCGTGCCAACATTAAGCGCGCTGGTGGTATAAGTGGCCGCGCCGGATGCCAGTGCTTCGGTGGTTAGCAGATTGGTACCGTCATAGAACGAAACAGAACCGGCGGGCGTGAGCGAACCAGCACTGACCGTTGCCGTGAATGTAACTGCGGCTCCGAAGGGAGCCGGGTTGGGCGATGCGGTCAGAGATGTCGTGGTTGATGCGGCCATCACGGTGACCGCGATAGACGGTGAGACTGAGGCCGCGTCGTTCATCGAGCCGCCATAACTTGCGGTAATGGAGTAACTGCCGACCGCGGGAGTGATAGTTAGCGTCGCCACGCCGCTGTCGCTCAGTGTTCCGCTACCCAGCGAAGCCGTGCCGTTGTAGAAGGTCACTGTTCCGCTTGGCACCCCGCCGCTGGCCGGAGTTACCGTGGCCGTCAGGGTTAGCCACTGGCTAACAGTCAAAGAGGTTGGAACGGCGCTGAGGGATGTTGTCGTGGAGATGACGTTGACGGCCACGGAGCTGGGTGGCGAAGAGACTGATGAGTTATCAGTCGCCGAGCCGCCATAACTTGCGGTGATGGAGTAACTGCCTACTGCGGGAGTAATCGTCACAGCCGCCACGCCGCTGCCATTCAGTGTTCCGCTGCCCAGTGAAGTTGCGCCGTTGTAGAAGGTCACTGTGCCGGTCGGTGTTGCGCCGCTGGCCGGATTGACTGTGGCCGTGAGCGTCAACAACTGGCCTGCCTTGAGAGACGTTGCCGAAGCATTGAGAGAGGTGGATGTGGCAATGCCATTGACAGTTACCGCGATGGACGGCGAAGAGACTGAGGAGTTATCCGTCGCCGATCCGCCATAAATTGCGGTGATAGAGTAACTGCCCACTGCGGGAGTGATTGATAACTGAGCCACGCCACTGCTATTCAGTGTTCCGCTTCCCAATGAAGTGCCGCCACTCAAGAAAGTGACCATTCCGGTTGGCGTATCGCCGCTGGCCGGAGTTACTGTTGCCGTCAGCGTCAACGTCTGGCCGTAAATCAATGTCGTTGCGGAAGCGGAGAGCGTTGTTGTCGTCACTATTAGCGTGGATGCTGCTGGGCGCACTATGCGGACTTGGTTCAAGGTCGTGTCACTGTCGTACGTATCTTCAATATATAGGTTCCCTTTGTCATCCAACGCTACATCAACGATTTCTCCAAGCCCGGCATCAATCGCCAATCCTCCATTTCCGTTGGGCCCTCCAAATCCGCTTCCAGCCACCGTAGTGATGATGCCGGTTTCAGCGTCCACCCTTCGAATTCGATCTTCGCCGCCGCCGCTCGTTATGTATAGGTTGTTGGATGCATCCAGAGCCAATCCCACCGGTTGACCGATTCCTGCATCCGAGGACGGTCCCCCATCTCCGCTGCTGTCTCCAGGATTTCCGTTGCCAGCGACAGTGGTAATGATGCCTGTTGCGGCGTCTACCTTTCGGACGCGGAGATTGGATGTATCCGCGATATATAGGTTTCCAATAGTATCGACTGCCAGATTATAAGGAGAATTTATCCCTGCACTGGTGGCCGGTCCCCCATCCCCGCTAAAGGCAGGATAACCACCGCCAGCAACCTTGGTGATAATACCGGTCGAAGCATCTACCTTCCTTATGGTATCAGTCCACCAATCTGCAATATAAAGATTTCCGGCAGTATCAACCGTAACTCCTATGGGACTCCCAACCACAGCGCTGGTAGCCGGTCCACCATCGCCAATATATCCAGAACCGGATCCGTTGCCTGCAACCGTAGTGATGATACCCGTCGAAACATCAACCTTCCTTACGCGGCTATTAGCAGAATCCGCTATATAGAGATTTCCGGCAGCATCCGATGCGATTCCCCAAGGATCGCGCAACTCCGCATTTGTGGCAGGTCCTCCATCCCCGCTGTAACCTTGTTGCCCGTTGCCTGCAACCGTAGTGATGATGCCTGTCGATGCTTCAACTTTCCTTATGCGATTAGCCCCGAAATCCGCAATATACAGATTTCCAGCTGCATCCAATGCTTCACCAGATAATATCGAAAAAAGCGCGTTCGTAGCCGGTCCTCCATCCCCATTGCCTTCGCTTGGGTATTCACCACCGGCGTAGGCCAAGATGTACCCGTTGGAGAGCGGGCCGTCTTGGGCGAGGAGCAGCGTGGCAGTCAGAAACAGGCTCAGGGCGGAGAAGCGAATCGCGTTCTTCAAGGAAGGCCTCTGCAAAATATAACGAGAGAATTCGCGGCCGAGGAGCCGCGCATATAGTTTATCCCGCCGTTGCGGCAGGTGTTGGATTTTTCTCAGGAAAAGTCAAGATGGCCCGCCAGGTCTTTGACCGCATAGATTTGTACCTCCCACCCTAGCCGCAAAAACAAGTACGCGGCGAGGGTGGGGCACCCATCATTGGTACAACTTTAAACGGTCAAAGACCTAGCGTGGTTTCTCAGAGGTTCATGGCATCCTTCGCCAAGAGCAACCGCAGGTCTTTCGACTCCGTTTGGCCAGAAAACGGCCAAACTCCGCTCAAGATGACAGCGCGAGAATGATGACAGCGCAAGAATGATACGAACTTCAGGGGCAGGACACTCGCTCAGGCGAACGGGTTTTTCGCCCTCAACTCGGCCACAATCACCGCAGCGGCCTCGCGCGCCGGTCCGGCCTGGTCGGGAGGAAAGCTGATTGCGCCCACGCGGGCATGGCCGCCGCCGCCGTAGCGCTCGCAAATGGCCGCCAGATTCACCATGCGCGCCGGATCGGCCTTCGTCCAGGGATTCGAGCCGACCGAGACCTTGGTGCGGAAGCTGGACTTCGACAGGCCAATCGAGTAAGTCGCCCGCGGATGCAGATAGTAAGGAATGAACTTGTTATATCCCTCCTGCGGCTGGTCGGTAATATCAAAGAAAATCGTACCGTCGCGCTCCTCGCTGCGGTCGCGGATCAGTTGTATAGCCTCTTGGTGGCGCTCCAGCAGGGGCGGCAGTAGATCGGCCACAAAAGGCTGGCTGAGCACCCCGGCCAGCGGCATCTGGGTGAGCAGCGGGATCAGGCGCGGAATGAACTCCGGATCCTGCGTGGATTCGATGATGAGCGTCAGCTTCATCGCCGGAGCGGCCATCTCGACGGCGGCTTCGGGGCTTTCATACTTCGCCCCGTCCACAATGTTGGCCCAGTGAATCAGTTCAGAGACCGGCGCGGTATCGAAGCCATACCGGGTCGAAGCAATATGCGCCAGAAAACTGGTGCACGAGGTGTAATCGGCGTCGAGAAAGCGGTGCGCGCCGCAGACCGGATCCTGCTTGCAATCCAGATAATGCTGATGGTCCTGGGGCGTCAGAAAGGCCGACAGATGATGGTCGAACCACCAGGTAATGCGGGGCGAGGATGAGTACTTGAAGTCCACGATGGCGTTTTCGTCGCCGGTGAACTCTCTCTCGTCAAAGAGCGCGCCGGCCCGATGCGAGAGCCCGTGGTACTCATAGCTGGCCCCCTCGGCGATGCACTCACGATGAAAGCGCGTGAACAGCGACGCCGAGCAAGCTCCATCAAAGCATTTGTCGTGGTAAAAGACGCGAACCCGCAAACCGTAGACCTCCGTGCGCTCAAAAAGCATGAAACAGCCGGACTGTCTAGCATCAACGGAAGAGCCGTTTGTGTCAAGGCGGAAGACTCCGAAGACTCCGAAGCGTCCCATTTTGGATGAGTTTTACCAGTTTGATTTAGCGATCTTTTACGCGTGAGAAGCGGTCTGCATTTCGAGCCACGACCGCAGCGCCTCATCGGCGCGGCTTTGCCAGCCAGTGCCGGTGGCGCGCAGACCCTCAGCTACGTCCGGCGAGAGCCGAATCGAGATGGGAACCTTCTTCGGCGTCTTCTGCGGCCCGCGCTTGCCCAGCTTCAGCAGCACTCTCTGCTCCACCGCGGGTAATGCGGAGAAGGGCTTGAAGAGGGCAACGTCTTCGGCGGTGATCTCTCTTATCTCGCCGTCTTCATCAATCAATGGTTTGCGGTTTGCCATAGAGCTTTGCCTCTCTTTTGTTGGTCTTGCGGAAGCTGATGACGCGGATTCCGTCCGGCTTGGGGATGTAGCAGAGCAGGTGCAATCTCTTGTCCAGATAGCCGACGGCAACGCGCCGCATTTCGTTGTTGCGGGAATAGTCCGCGATCAATGCGGTCTCGAAATCGAAGTCTGCCGCCCGCTCGAAGGAAAGCCCGCGCTCGCGGATGTTGTGCTCATTCTTGGCGGGATCGTACGTGATTCCCATAGGTTTATTGTATATACTATTTAGATAAAGTCAAGCGAGATTTAAAGGAAGAGCGGCTAAGGATGAAAACTACCAATCGTTGAGGTTCGTGGATTCCCACCCTTTTCACAAAGTGCATGAAAAGGATGGGGCACCCAATCTTTTTGGTCGAATGAAGGGTGCCCACCCGCCATCACTACTTAATTCGCTTGACCAACACGGTTTCTTCTTCATCTTCAACTTTCATTCGACACCCTGAGCTCGTTTGATAAATCGTTACGTCAGGATGATATTCGTAGAAGTATGTGTAGTCGTATTCTGCCTGTTGCCAGATTTCCCCGTTATCCAGCTTAAAGATTGTTTCACCGTCCCATCCTTCGATTTCTCCGGTTATTGCGGACTCTATAGCAGGAACGCAACTACCGCGGCTTGGGACGACTCTGAGTGTTGGGGTTGGTTCTCTCCGAGGCGCGGCTTCTACTTCTTTTACGGAATGTTTAGAAATAACAAGATAAAAGGAACCTGTTTGTGCACCAACATCGATCTTGTATGAGCCGCTGGCGAGATTCCCTTTCAAAGTCCCACTCCAGGCAATACTCGGGGGACCGTCGGAAACTATCTCAATTCGACCCGTTTTCTCGTCAAAGCTTTTGATCTTACAAGGGCCAGAACCGACAAGCGGAGGCAATATCGTCAACTTGCATTCGCTGTTGCCCAGTTCCATATGAATCTGTGCTGCCACTGGCTTGTCTGGGTTTGTGGTATTGATTGCCGTTCCTACAAAATCAAGAGTCGGAGTTTCTTGGGCATAACCAATAGAGGCAAAAACCAATAAAAGCGCAGGCAAACGCTTCTTCCTCTTCCTCCTATTCATCGCTTACACGATAGTCTCATTCTGTAGTGAATTCAACTTCCAGGTGCTGGGTGCCCCAGGTCCCGATTTTGGGAGCTAGAATTCCATTATCTTCCAGCGCCGATGCGGCTTTCCGCTTCCATCAGGTTGCACAGAATATCGTTGATGCGGGTTAGGTGGCCTTCGCCCTGGGCGCCCAGCCAATCGAGCACTTGCGGGTCGAGACGACGCTCACCGCTACCTTGCGACGGGCCTGGCGCGGATGCACCAGTTTGGCGAGCTGCGCTTCGGTCAGCCGCGGAATGTCTTCGAATTCCTTTTCGGGCAAATCGAGACCGGCAGCCCGCGCACCGCTGGCGCGCCGAATCGCCTGCTTTTCGGCATCACTCCACTGCCTGCTCTTGATATCTGCTGTACTCATGCTTGTTAGTCCGCCGCGCACTGATGATAGTGTACCCCAGGCCTCGATTTCCGAAGCCTGGGAGTCCACGAGCTCCATGCGAGCGAAGAGCGAGCGATTGG
>Ga0302320_10006434_pt1 | contig 26062 bp, 21 predicted proteins | sample Bog_T0_3_FD_202130 | JGI IMG/M metagenome (GOLD analysis project Ga0302320, IMG submission 202130) | Peat permafrost microbial communities from Stordalen Mire near Abisko, Sweden - Bog_T0_3 | ecosystem: Environmental > Terrestrial > Soil > Wetlands > Peat | place: Sweden: Abisko, Stordalen Mire... | reverse complement strand
CGGGCGCGAAGCGGCCGATCAGGTCGGCGGCCCGCTCCGCATCGCCCAGATATCGGGTCAGGTCGCCACCATCGGTCTTGCTGCGCTGGTGCATCTCGCCGCGGTGCTCTCGATATCGATCGGGCTACTGAACCTGTTTCCGGTGCCGTTGCTCGATGGCGGTCATCTTTTGTTCTATGCGGTCGAGGCCGTACGTGGGCGCCCATTGTCGGATCGGGCCCAGGAAATGGGGTTCCGGATCGGGCTAGGCCTCGTGCTGATGCTGATGGTGTTTGCGACCTATAACGACATCCTGCATCTGGCGGCATCGTGAAGCGGCTTTTTTGTGACGTTGCCGATGGGCAACGTATTGGAATGAAAATGAAATTGGGCCGCATTAGTAAGTTTGCCGTGCAGGTAAAGTTGGCTACAAGCGGAGCAATTGATGGGAATCTGCCGGTTCGTAGGGGTGCGGTCCGGCATGGTGGTAATGACAAGGGCGCGTTGCGCATGAATGTTGGTATGCGAGTGCGGGGAGGCCTGTTGGCCGCCCTGATGATGTGCGCCGTGCCGGTGGCCGCTACGCTGGCCGCCGTGCTTGGAACATCGTCCGCCGTCGCCCAGACCGTCGGCTCCATCGCGGTCGAGGGCAACCGCCGCGTCGAAGCCGAAACCATCCGCTCGTATTTCAAGCCGGGTCCGGGCGGGAAGCTCGACAAGGGACATATCGATGACGGCCTGAAGGCGCTGATCGAGACCGGCCTGTTCCAGGACGTGAAGATCAGCCAGGCCGGCGGTCATTTGGTGGTGACCGTGATCGAAAATCCGGTGATCGGCCGCATCGCCTTCGAGGGCAACAAGAAGGTCAAGGACGAGCAGCTTACGGCAGAAATACAATCCAAGCCTCGCGGTACGCTGTCGCGTCCCATGGTCCAGTCCGACGCCCAGCGCATCGTCGAGATTTACCGTCACTCCGGCCGGTACGACGTGCGCGTCACTCCCGAAATCATCGAACAGCCGAACAACCGCGTCGATCTGATTTTCACGATCGAAGAGGGTGGAAAAACCGGCGTCAGGTCGGTCGAGTTCATCGGTAACAGCGCGTATTCGTCATATCGCCTCAAGGACGTCATCAAGACGCGCGAATCAAACCTCCTGAGCTTCCTCGGCGGCGCCGACGTCTACGATCCAGACCGGGTCGAAGCCGATCGCGACCTTATTCGTCGCTACTATCTGAAGCACGGCTTCGCCGACGTACAGGTGATCGCCGCGCTGACCGAATACGATCCGGAACGCAAGGGCTTCCTCGTGACCTTCAAGATCGATGAGGGCAAGCAGTATCGGGTCGCTTCGGTCAATTTCGAGTCCAGTATCCCGACCCTGGACGGAAATGCGCTTCGCAGCTACTCGCGCGTCAATGTCGGCTCGCTCTACAACGCCGAAGCGCTGGAAAAATCCGTCGAGGAAATGCAGATCGAGGCGGCGCGGCGGGGATATGCCTTCGCCATCGTGCGCCCGCGCGGTGACCGCAATTTCGAGGCGCATACCGTCTCGATCACCTTTGCCATCGACGAAGGTCCGCGGACCTATGTCGAGCGCATCAACATACGCAACAATACCCGTACCCGCGACTACGTGATCCGCCGCGAGTTCGATATTGCCGAGGGTGACGCCTACAATCGCGCGCTCGTCGATCGCGCGGAGCGCCGCCTGAAGAATCTCGACTTCTTCAAGACCGTGAAGATCACGACCGAGCCGGGTTCATCGAGCGATCGGGTAATTCTCATCGTCGATCTCGAAGAGAAATCCACCGGTGACTTCTCGGTATCGGGCGGTTATTCGACCACCGATGGCGCGCTCGCCGAGGTCAGCGTTTCCGAGCGTAACTTCCTGGGCCGCGGTCTTTTCGCGAAAGCGTCGGTGACCTACGGTCAGTACGCGCGCGGGCTGTCGCTGTCATTCGTCGAGCCCTATTTGCTGGACTATCGTGTGGCGATGGGCCTTGACATGTTCTATCGCGAACAGCTCCCCAACCAGTATATCGCATACGGCACCAAGACGATCGGCTTCAGTCCGCGGCTTGGTTTTGCACTGCGCGAAGACCTCACCCTGCAGCTTCGGTACTCGCTGTACGAGCAGGAGATCTCGCTGCCGGCATATCTCGCAAATTGTAACAACAATCCGGCAAACGGCTTGCTTGCCTTCAACCCGTCGCCGGCGTGGGTGAACGCGAACGGAGCTGGAGCGGCGAATGCTTTGGGCGCGACCGACGCTTCGGGAGTCGGTCTGTGGTGCTACAGCGACGGCGAAGCTTCGCTGCCGGTACGCCAGGAACTCGCCAACGGTCACACCCTGACCTCGTCGGTGGGGTATTCGCTGGATTACAATACGCTCGACAACAACAAGAACCCGACCGACGGCCTGTTCATCGATTTCAAGCAGGACTTCGCCGGCGTCGGCGGCGACGTCTCCTATCTGAAGAGTGCGATCGACGGGAAATACTACATGCCGCTGGTTGCCGACATTGTCGGGCTGGTTCATGTTCAGACCGGCATGATGAACAAGGTCGGCAACTCCGATCTCCGGATGCTCGACATGTTCCAGATGGGGCCGAACCTCGTTCGCGGTTTTGCCCCGAACGGTATCGGTCCGCGCGACATCAATCCGTTCGGAACACAGGATGCGCTCGGCGGCACCAAATATTGGGGTGCGTCGCTGGAACTGCAAATGCCGTTCTGGTTCCTGCCAAAGGAAGTGGGGCTTAAGGGCGCCATCTATGCCGACGCGGGCGGCCTGTGGGATTATCAGGGACCGACCTCCTGGGCTGCAACCGGCGAAGTCAACGTGCCAGGCTGTACGCCGCCCACCAACAATCCGAACCTTCCTCCGGCAGCCGGGACCTGTCTGGGATTGCAATACAGCGACGCCAATGTCGTCCGCACCTCGGTGGGCGTCGGCCTGATCTGGGCGTCACCGTTCGGTCCGCTGCGCTTCGACTATGCTATCCCATTGACCAAGGGTCAGTATGATCGGGTGCAGCAATTCAAGTTTGGTGGCGGCACATCGTTCTAAGGTGTTTTCGAGCGAGGCGGATAAGGGATTCGCGTGAAGAAAACGCTTCAACCAAAGTGAGTCCGGTTCTGAGTTTTCAGAACCGAGGCTCTGAGTTCGATCAACGGCCGGACCGCGACGGGTGGAATGGCGCAGCCGATATTTTTTGAGCAACCGCCTTCATCGACGCTGGCTGAGATCGCCGCGTCGACGACGGCGCATTTGGTCGACCCGTCGCGCGGCGGCCAGCGGGTCCGGGGACTGGCTTCGCTCGACGAAGCCGGCCCAATGCACCTGACGTTCTTCGACAACCTCAAATACGCCGACCAGCTTGCTTCGACGAAGGCGGGCGCATGTCTGGTGAGTGCACGCTTCGAAGCCGCCGTCCCTGCCCACGTCGCGGTGTTGCGCGCTGCCCATCCCTTCCGCGAATTCGTGAAAATTGCACGCGAGCTGCATGGCGATGCCCTGCGTCCGCAGTCCTGGTTCGGGATTGCCGGCGTTGCAGCCTCGGCGATCATCGATTCGACCGCGCATCTGGAAGATGGAGTGATCGTCGATCCGCTTGCCGTTATCGGCCCGAACGTCGAAATCGGCGCCGGGACGGTGATCGGGGCAGGGGCCGTGATCGGGGCCAATGTCAGGATCGGCAGGGATTGCAATGTCGGGGCGCGGTGCTCGATCCAGTTTGCGCTGATTGGCAACAGGGTCTTGATCCATCCGGGCTGCAGCATCGGACAGGATGGGTACGGCTTCGTCTTCTTTGGTCCGGACGGCCATCTCAAAGTGCCGCAAACCGGCCGGGTCCTGATCCAGAACGACGTTGAAATCGGCGCCGGGACCACCATCGATCGCGGAAGCCTGCGCGACACGATGATCGGCGAAGGTACAAAAATCGACAATCAGGTCCAGATCGGTCACAATGTGACGATCGGCCGACGCTGTCTGCTGGCGGCCCAGATAGGACTCGCAGGCAGCTTGACGATTGGCGACAATGTGGCGCTGGGGGCCAAGGTAGGGATCAACAACCATCTTCACATCGGCGACGGTGCCCAGGTCACGGCGATGAGCGGCGTCAAGGATGACATTCCGGCCAACGGGCGCTGGGGTGGCTTCTTTGCGAAGCCGACCAGGCAGTGGTTCCGGGAGATCGTTGCGCTGGAGCGTCTGGTTCGCGACAGCACGGCCGAACCGAAGGGCGAGGGAAGCGATTGATGGAGGCGGCACCGATCAGATTTGAGCTTGTGGACATCAACGCTATCCTCAAGACGCTTCCCCATCGCTATCCGATGCTGCTGATCGATCGGGTCATCAACATCCGCAGCGACTACAGCGGCACCGGAATCAAGAACGTCACGTTCAATGAACCGGCGTTCCTCGGTCATTTTCCGGAGCGCCCGGTATATCCGGGGGTGATGATGATCGAAGCCATGGCCCAGACCGCCGGCGTCATCGGCATCCTGTCGGTGGAAGGCACGGAGAAGCCCCGCGCGGTTTATTTTCTCACCATCGACAAGTGCAAATTCCGCAAGCCGGTGATGCCGGGCGATACCGTCGAATACCACATGCGCAGCATCGGTCGCCGCAAGGCCATGTGGTGGTTCCATGGTGATGCGATGGTCAACGGCACCACCGTTGCCGAGGCCGACGTCGGGGCGATGCTGACCGATTAGGGGCGCGAAAACGTCCGTTCTTGCAGGACTGCTTTGGCGCCCCAGGTTATGAGTTCGAAGCTCACGCCGCATTTGCAAATCGCGCGACCGCGGCGGGCAAAACCGGAGGTTCAAATGCGCAAGCTGATCCTCACGATGGCGGTAAAGCCCGACCCCGACGATGCGAAGGTCGACAAGATGATCAAAAGCATCTGCCGCGGTTGCTAGGCAGCCCGACGTCATTTCAGCAGATCGAGCGCGGCATCGCGCTGCAACACGGGGTAATCAGACGTCACTGGACAGCCCCGGCATGCCGCGTTAACCACCAGAAAACTCGCACATTGGCACCCGCGACAGCGGCTGATAGCAGACCTTTTGATGAGCATGATCGATCCCACTGCGCGGATAGCGGATGGCGCTGTGATCGGCGAGGGCACATCCGTCGGCCCCTACTGCATCGTCGGTCCCGATGTCGTCATCGGGGCCAATTGCAAGCTGATCGCGCATGTGCACATCACGGCGCAGACCAAGATCGGCGCCGGCTGCATCATCTATCCCTTCGTTTCGCTTGGCACGCCGCCGCAATCCCTGAGCTATCGCGGCGAGCTCACCCGACTTGAAATCGGTGAGAGCTGCACCATCAGGGAACAGGTGACCATGAATGCGGGCACCGTGGCCGGCGGTGGCGTGACCCGGGTCGGGGATCGCGGGTATTTCATGAATTGCAGCCACGTCGGCCATGATTGCCAGGTCGGTAACGACGTCATTTTCGCGACATCGGCGACGCTGGGTGGCCACTGCGAGATCGGCGATTTCGTTTTCATTGGCGGGTTGTCCGCCGTGCATCAGTTCACGCGGGTCGGGCCGCAGGTGATGGTCGGCGGCGTCTGCGGCGTTCGTGGCGACGTGATTCCGTTTGGTCTGGTCAACGGCCAGTATGCCAGCCTCGAGGGTCTCAACATCATCGGCATGAAGCGCCGCAAGTTCACGCGCGAGCGGCTTGCCACTATCAGGTCGTTCTATCAGAAGCTGTTTCACGGCCCGGGGATTTTTGCCGACCGTCTGAACAAGGTGCAGCCACTGGCGAGCGAGGATCCTGCGATCGCGCAAATATTGAGCTTTATCGGCGACGGCAAGCATCGCGCGCTGTGCCTGCCGGCCGATGACGGCAACCGACCGTGATCCTTGGGGCCGCCGGAGCCATGACCAGTCAGGCTGTGGAGATTTCCTCACCCGTCGGTCTGATCGCGGCAGGCGGTGTCATGCCGTCCGCGGTCGCGGATGCCCTGACCGCGCGTGGAATTGATCCCGTCGTTTTCGCGTTGAAGGGCGCCTGCGATCCCCTGTGGGTGGGGCGCTTTCGCCACCACTGGATTTCATTGGGGCAATTTGGAAGGCTCGAAAAGCTGCTGCGGTCCGAGAATTGCCGCGACCTGGTCTTCATCGGAACATTGGTGCGTCCGGCGCTTTCTGAAATTCGGCTGGATTGGGGTACCCTTCGCGTGCTCCGCCGGGTGTGGGCGGCGTTCCGAGGCGGCGACGATCATCTGCTGTCCGGTATCGGCCGCATTCTCGAACAGGACGGTTTCCGGATGGTCGGAATCAGGGACGTCGCCTCGAATCTGCTGCTGCCGGAGGGATGTCTTACCCGCGCGGCTCCGGACGAGGATGCCGCCGCCGATATCGCCAGGGGGCGCGAGGTGCTGCGCGCGCTCAGCCCCTTCGACGTCGGTCAGGCCGTCGTTGTGATCGACGGTCATGTGGTCGGGGTGGAGGACATCGAAGGCACCGACGGCTTGCTGGCCCGGGTGGCGCGGCTGCGCTGCGAGGGCCGCATTCGGGCCAGGCCAGCGCGTGGCGTGCTCGTAAAGCTGCCGAAGAGCGAACAGGATCTGCGTTTCGATCTCCCCACCATGGGACCGCGAACCATCGAGGGCGCGGCGGCGGCGCAGCTTGCCGGGATCGCGATCCTCGCCGGCAAAACGATTGGCGTCGAGCCTCAGGCCATGATCGAGGTTGCGGACGCCGCCGGACTCTTCGTCACCGGTTTGCCCGCGTGATCGAGGCGCGAACCACCGCGAACGTCGCGCGAAAGATATTCCTGATCGCGACCGAGGAATCCGGCGACCGGCTTGGCGCCCACCTGATGAAGGTATTGCGTCAGCGCCTCGGCGGCGCGGTACGGTTCGAAGGCGTCGGCGGCCAGTCGATGGCGCAGGAAGGACTGCAGTCGCGTTTCCCAATCGAGGAACTGTCGATCATTGGCCTCGCGGCCGTCCTTAAACAACTCCCGAAGATATTGCGGCTGATCAGTGAAACCGCCGATGCGGTGGCAAAGGCCTCGCCCGACGTTCTCGTCATTATCGACAGTCCCGATTTTACCCACCGGGTAGCAAGGCGCGTTCGCGCCCACGATCCCTCGATCCCGATTATCGATTACGTGTCCCCCTCGGTCTGGGCGTGGCGGCCGGGCCGGGCGCGTGCGATGTGCGCCTATGTCGACCACGTGCTTGCCCTGCTGCCGTTCGAACCGGAGGCGTATCGCCGGTTGCATGGTCCGCCCTGCAGCTATGTCGGTCACCCCCTAACCCAGCAGATCGGCATGCTGCGGCCCTCGGCCGATGAGCAAAGCCGCCGGGACGCCGCGCCCCCTGTGCTTCTAGTGCTGCCGGGAAGCCGCCGCAGCGAAATCAGGCACCATATGGCGGTGTTCGGCGAGGCGCTGGGCCGGCTAAAGGCCGAAGGCATGGCGTTTGAGCTGATCCTGCCCACCATGCCGCATCTCTTGGACGTGGTCCGGGAGGGTGTGAAGGGCTGGCAGGTCGAACCGCGCGTGGTGATCGGCGAGCAGGAGAAGCGGGCGGCGTTTCGAATTGCCCGCGCGGCCCTCGCCAAATCGGGTACGGTCACGCTCGAGTTGGCGCTGGCCGGCGTGCCGATGGTCGCGGCCTACCGGACCGGTGCGACAGAAGCGTGGATATTGAGACGCGCGATCAAGGTGAAGTCGGTCATTCTGGCCAACCTGGTGGTCGGCGAGAACGTCGTTCCCGAGTTGCTGCAGCAGGACTGTACGCCGGAAAGACTCGCATCCGCGCTGAGCGAGGTGCTCAGCGATGCTCCGCTACGGCGCCGGCAGCTCGAGGCTTTTGCCGGGATCGACGCGATCATGTCGACCGGCAACCAGCCGCCGGGCGTGCGGGCCGCTGATATCGTGCTGGCGGCGCTGCGGAAGTCACGCCGGCCCGCCTAGCACCCGACGCGACGCCGGTACCCGGTCGCCGCCCGGCAAATTACTTGCGCTTGTCGATGGCGACGTAGTCGCGGCGGGTGACGCCGGTATAAAGCTGGCGCGGACGGCCGATCTTCTGCTGCGGATCCTCGATCATCTCGCTCCACTGGCTGATCCAGCCAACGGTACGCGCCACCGCAAACAGCACGGTGAACATCGAGGTCGGGAAGCCCATCGCCTTCAGGGTAATGCCGGAATAGAAGTCGACGTTCGGATAGAGCTTGCGGTCGATGAAATATTGATCGCTCAGCGCGATCCTTTCCAGCTCCAAAGCGACTTTAAGCATCGGATCGTCGCCGTGGCCGGTCTCCGCCAGCACGGCGTGACACATCTTCTGCATGATCTTGGCGCGGGGATCGTAGTTCTTGTAGACGCGATGGCCGAAGCCCATCAGCCGAACTTCGCTGTTCTTGTCCTTCACCCTCTTGATGAAATCCGGGATCTTGTCGACGGTGCCAATCCCGGACAGCATCGCCAGCGCCGCTTCGTTGGCGCCACCATGCGCCGGTCCCCACAGGCAGGCGATCCCGGCGGCGATGCAGGCGAACGGATTGGCGCCGGAGGAGCCGGCGATCCGCACCGTCGAGGTCGAGGCGTTCTGCTCGTGGTCGGCATGCAGGATGAAGATCTTGTCGAGTGCGTCGGCCAGCACCGGATTGATCTTGTAATCCTCGCAGGGCACCGCGAAGCACATGTTGAGAAAATTCGAGGCAAAACTCAGCGAGTTCTTCGGATAGATGAACGGCTGGCCGATGGTGTATTTGAACGCCATCGCCGCCAAGGTCGGGATCTTGGCGATCATCCGCATCGAGGCGATCATGCGCTGCTGCGGATCGTTGATGTCGGTGGAGTCGTGATAGAACGCCGCCAGCGCGCCGACCGCCGCCACCATGATCGCCATCGGATGGGCGTCGCGGCGAAAACCCTGGAAGAACCGCGCCATCTGCTCGTGAACCATGGTGTGGTGGATCACGCGGTTGTCGAAATCGGCCTTCTGGGCCTTGGTCGGCAACTCGCCATAGAGCAGCAGGTAACAGGTTTCCAGGAAGTCGCCGTTTTCCGCCAGTTGTTCGATCGGATAGCCCCGATATTCCAGGATGCCGGCGTCCCCGTCGATATAGGTGATCTTGGACTGGCAACTGCCGGTGGAGGTGAAGCCCGGGTCATAGGTAAACATTCCGGATTGGGCATAGAGCTTGGCGATGTCGATGACATCGGGTCCCACGGTGCCGCTCAGAATCGGGAAATCGTAGGTCTTGTTGCCGACCGTCAGTCTTGCGGTTTTGGTGTCGTTTTTGGTGTCGGATGTGGCGTCCATCGTGAAGTCCCCGATGAGATCATTGCGAAAACCGGCGGCCGTAGCCGCCAAAACGACAGAGAAGGCGCGGCTGGCCGGCTATTCCAAAAGCAGCACGTAAATGGGTATCTTATTGCTGTGTGCGCTGCAAGATGGCCGCGCCGAGCTGGCGATGCGACCTTATGCGGAGACCTGATCCGAAAGCCGAGCCAGGCACTCCTGCCGCCCGAGTACCGCGAGCACGTCGAAGATGCCCGGCGAGGTGGTTCGCCCGGTCAGTGCCACACGGAGCGGCTGAGCTACCGCGCCGAGCTTGAGGTTGTTTGCCTCGGCGAATGCACGCATGGCCGCTTCGGTGGTTTCAGTGCTCCACGCCGTGACGGCCTCCAGCGCCAGACGGAGCCGGCCGATCAGTTCGCGATTTTCCGGTGTCAGCAGCAGGGCCGCCTTCGGCTCGATCTGCAGCGGCCGGTCGGCGAAGATGAAATAGGCGCTGTCGATCAGTTCGATCAGCGTCTTGGCGCGCTCTTTCAGGCTCGGCATCGCCTGCAGCAACTGCGCGCGCGTGCGCTCGTTCAGCCTCGGCTTGAGGTCGCTGCCATTGGGGACATAGTCCAGGACGCCCTCGAACATGGTCACGAGAGATTGATCGTCGGAGTGACGGATGTAGTGGCCGTTGAGGCTTTCCAGCTTGGCGAAATCGAACCGCGCCGCCGAGCGGCCGATGCCCGACAGGTCGAAGTCGGCGATCATTTCCTTGGTGGAGAATATCTCCTGGTCGCCGTGGCTCCAGCCGAGCCTGACCAAATAATTGCGCAGCGCTGCCGGCAGGTATCCCATGGCGCGATAGGCGTCGACGCCGAGCGCGCCATGGCGCTTCGACAGCTTCGAGCCGTCGGGCCCGTGGATCAGGGGAATGTGGGACATGTTGGGGATGCCCCAGCCCAGCGCATCGTAGATCTGCTTCTGGCGCGCAGCATTGATCAGATGGTCGTCGCCCCGGATGACGTGGGTGACGCCCATGTCGTGGTCGTCGACCACGACCGCCAGCATATAGGTCGGGTTGCCATCGCCGCGCAGCAGCACGAGGTCGTCGAGATTCTCGTTCTGCCAGACCACGCGGCCCTGAACCTGGTCCTCGATCACGGTCTCGCCCTCCTGCGGCGCGCGCAACCTGATCGTGGGTTTCATGCCGGCGGGGGCTTCCTGGGGGTCGCGATCCCGCCACAGGCCGTCGTAGAGCCGGGTGCGGCCCTCGGCGCGGGCTTGTTCGCGCATCAGTGTGAGTTGTTCCGGGGTGGCGTAGCAGCGGTAGGCCTTGCCGCTGGCCAGCAATTGCTCGGCAATCTCGCGGTGGCGCGCGGCGCGGGTAAACTGGTAGATGACCTCGCCATCCCAGTCCAGTTCGAGCCATTTCAGGCCATCCAGAATGGCCGCGATTGCGGGCTCGGTCGATCGCTCGCGATCGGTGTCCTCGATCCGCAGCAGCATCTTGCCGCCGAGCTTCTTCGCATACAGCCAGTTGAACAGCGCCGTGCGGGCACCTCCGATATGGAGAAAGCCGGTCGGCGAGGGGGCGAAGCGGGTGACGACGGCGGGGGTGTTCATTGCGGTCATTGGAAAGGGGGCGGCGGTCGGTTCGGGACCGTGTATCATACGGCCGGGAGATTTTACCAATGCTATTCCAGGTCGTTCATTGCCATCCGCTCACGGATAGCTATAACCACGCGCTGTTCCATACCGTGGTCGAGTCGCTGAGGCCTCGCCACGACGTCATCGCAACAGATCTCTATCGCGACGGCTTCTCGCCCGCGATGACGGTGGAAGAACGCCGCAGCTATTACCAAGGCCCTTATGCCGCAGATCAAGAAATATCCGTCCTCGTTGAACAGTTGCTGCGCGTCGACGGCGTTATCTTCTGTTTCCCGCATTGGTGGTTTTCGATGCCTGCCATGCTCAAGGGCTATTTCGATCGGGTTTGGGCTCCCGGAACGGCGTTTGAGCATGATATGAAGGGTGGGCGTATCACGCCGCGACTGACCCGCATCAAGGTTTTTGGCGTCGTGACAACCTACGGGTCGCCGTGGTGGCTGACATGCCTGGTGATGCAGGATCCCGGCCGCAAGGTTCTGATGCGCGCCCTGAAGCCAATGTGCGGATCCAAGGTTCAATCATTTTATCTAGCTCACTATGACATGGATCGGTCCACTCCCTCATCACGGCAGGCTTTCACGGATCGGGTGCGCGCGAAAATCTCCGGAATATAGCAGGCCGCCCAATTGGCGGTTGGTCAGTCGGACCAGGATTCGCCGCGAGTGGAACTATAAAGGATAGCCAATGACCAACGAGCCCGCACCGGAGACAGGTCGCGATTTCATTCGCGACATCGTCCAGACCGATCTCGACGCCGGAAAATATAAGCAGATCGTGACCCGGTTCCCGCCGGAGCCGAACGGTTACCTGCACATCGGCCACGCCAAGTCGATCGCGCTCAATTTCGGCATCGCACTGGAGTTTTCCGGACGCTGCCACCTGCGGTTCGACGATACCAATCCGACCAAAGAAGAGCAGGAATACATCGATTCGATTCAGGCCGACGTGCACTGGCTCGGCTACGACTGGGGAACCGACCTCTTCTACGCATCGGACTATTTCGAGCGGCTGTACGGCTGGGCGGAAGAGCTGATCCGCGCCGGGCTTGCCTATGTCGACGACCAGTCGCAGGAACAGATCCGGCTGACAAGGGGGACGCTGAACGAGCCCGGCAAGAACAGTCCGTTCCGCGAACGCTCGGTGGAGGAAAATCTCGATCTGTTTCGCCGCATGAAGGCCGGCGAATTTCCGAACGGTGCGCGTGTATTGCGCGCGAAGATCGACATGTCCTCGGGCAACATTAACCTGCGCGACCCCGTGCTGTATCGCATCCTGCACGCGCACCATCCCCGCACCGGCGACACCTGGTCGATCTATCCGAGCTACGACTACGCCCACGGCCAGTCGGACGCGATCGAGGGCATTACGCATTCGATCTGCACGCTGGAATTCGAGGATCACAGGCCGCTCTATGAATGGCTGCTCGACAAGCTTCCGGTGCCGTCAAAGCCGCATCAGTACGAATTCGCCCGGCTCAACATCACCTACACCCTGCTGTCGAAGCGGGTGCTGACGGAGCTGGTGCGCGGCGGCCATGTTTCCGGCTGGGACGACCCACGCATGCCGACCATCGCCGGCCTGAAGCGCCGCGGCGTGCCGCCGGCGGCGATCCGCGAATTCGTCAAGCGTATCGGGGTTGCCAAGGCCAACAGCGTGGTCGATGTCGGCATGCTGGAATTCTGTATCCGCGAGGAACTCAACCGAACCGCGCAGCGGCGGATGGCGGTGCTGCGGCCGCTCAGGATCGTGATCGAGAATTATCCGGAAGGCGAGAGCGAGGAACTCGAGGCCGTCAACCATCCCGACGACCCCTCGGCCGGCACGCGCAAAATCGCGTTCGGCCGCGAGCTCTATATCGAGCAGGAAGATTTTATGGAAAATCCGCCGAAGAAGTTTTTTCGGCTCTCGCCGGGGACCGAAGTGCGGCTGCGCTACGCCTATTTCGTCAAATGCCATGAGGTGGTGAAGAACGCGGCTGGCGAGATGGTCGAGCTTCGCTGCACCTACGATCCCGCGACCAAGGGCGGCAACGCGCCGGACGGACGCAAGGTCAAGGCGACGATGCACTGGCTTTCGGCGGCACGCTCGGTGCCGGCGGAAATCCGCATCTACAACCAGCTGTTTTCAAAGCCCAGTCCAGACGCCGCCAATTTCGCGGCCGACCTCAATCCGCAATCACTCGAGGTTTTGAAAGACGCCCGGATCGAGCCAGCGACTGCGGAAACCATTTCATCTGACGTCATCCAGTTCGAACGGCAGGGATATTTCGTCCGCGACAAGGATTCGACGCCGGGGCATCCGGTCTTCAACCGGACCATCGGGTTGCGCGATACCTTCGCGAAGGAAGTAGGGGCAAAGGCTTGAGTTGATGTCAGCAGCGGTACCAATCTCGGGCTCAGCCGAGGATATCGCGTCCGACATCATGGCGAGGTGGGCGGATGCTTTCGGCAAATTCGATCCCGTGCAGCAGGCATCGCTGTATTCGAAGGACGCCTTCTTTTTCGGTTCAAATCCGACGCTGTATCGCGGCCGGGATGGCGTTGTATCCTACTTCGAAGGCCTGCCGGAATGGAATTCAAGGGCTGTCCGTTTCACCGACGTCAACGCGGCGCAGGTCAGCCCCGATCTGGTCAACTTCGCCGCTACGGCCTGGTTCGATGTCGACGGTGCCCCAAAACTGTCGGTCAAGATCAGCTGGGTCATCGTCCGGGAGGACGGCGATTGGAAAATCGCCAGCCATCACGTGTCGTCGAAGACGCCGCTGATCTAGCGCCTCCCGGTTGCCGCTCGGATCAGTCCAGCGCATCCTGCCCGGCCGGTGTCAGCACCGGCACGTCGTCTCGTATTTCGATCAAGCCCAGTTCAGTCAAGGCGGCCAGATCGCCGGCGCTGGCCGGCGAAAGCTTCAGTCGCCTGGCCTTGATATCGCGAAGCGTCCAGCGAAGCGCGATGGCTCGTTCGAGGCTGAGATGGATGAACGGCGTTTTGTCAGTGCTCATGGGTCTCCTAGAAGCCGCTCGACCTGAATTGGTTCCACCGCTTGATGCGACGGAAAGCGGATCGCGTATCAAGCAGCCTTCGAGTTTTACCGGGGATTTTTCCGGCATTCCGCATCCGTTCCACTATCCGTCTCGTGTCACCCTCCGGTAGCATGGCGCTCCGTTTGTGAGCGTAAGGGCAGCCGGATGGCCGAGCGGGGCAGGGCTCCTGGCCGGACACAGGGGTTTGCGGGTACCTGGCCGCCGCGCGAGGCGGCGCGGGCGCCGGGTTTTGCGCCGGCCGGCTTCGGCGCATGGCCACAGCTGGCCGACAAGGTGCGCGAATGGGTGCGCGCCGAGGCCGGCGCCGGGCGGATGTTGCCCTGGGTGCCCATAGCCTTCGGTACCGGGATCGCGTTCTATTTTGCCGCTGACCGTGAACCTGTCGCCTGGGTCACCGCTGTCGCCGCGATCGGGATATGCCTCGTGGCTTACCTGCTGCGGCGGCACAAGGCATTCGCGATCGCCGTCATGATCGCCGCCATGGTGGCGGGCTTTGCCACCGCGACCTGGAAAACGAGGCTGATCGGGCATGGCGTGCTCGCAAGGCCGATGTTCGGGGTCTCGCTGTCCGGCTTCGTCGAGACCCGCGACGTCCGCGAGCGCACCGACCGCTTCGTGCTGCGTGTCGTCCAGATGGAAAGCCCTCGCTCGCAAACGAAGATCGAGCGCGTCCGGCTGTCGGTGCGCAAGGGCACCGCGCCCGAGGTCGGCAGTTTTGTCGAATTGAAAGCACGGCTGCAGCCGCCGCTGGCGCCGATGCGGCCCGGCAGCTACGATTTCGGCCGCGATATGTTTTTTCAGGGGATAGGCGCCTCCGGTTTTGTTACCGGCGCGATCAAAACCCTTGAGCCGCCGGTCGCCGGCGGACTTTCGTTGCGATACGCCGCCTTGATGCAGTGGATGCGCGACGCGATCGACGCGCGGATACGAACCGCGCTTGACGGCGACAAGCGCGCCATTGCCACGGCGCTGTTGACCGGGCGGCGCGACGCCATCACCACGCCCGTCAACGACGCCATGTTCATCTCCGGTCTCGGGCACGTGCTGTCGATCTCGGGCTATCACATGGCGGTGGTCGCCGGCGTGGTGTTCTTCACGGTACGGGCGCTGTTGGCGCTGATCCCGGCGCTGACGGTCGGTTTCCCGATCAAGAAATGGTCGGCTGCGGCAGCCCTCGCCGCCGCCGCCTTCTATCTGTTGCTGTCGGGCGCCGAAGTCGCCACCCAGCGTTCGTTCTTCATGACGGCCGTGGTGCTGATCGCGATCATGGTCGACCGCCGCGCCGTGACGTTCCGGACGCTGGCGGTTGCCGCCATGATCGTGCTGGTGATGGCGCCTGAGGCGTTGGTTCATCCAAGTTTCCAGATGTCGTTTGCGGCCACGCTGGGACTGGTGGCACTGGTGCAGATCGGGATGCCGCGCTTGTTTGCTTCTCCCGACAATTCGGCCACCGCCAAGGTCGCGTTATGGGGCGGGCGGGAACTGATGACGCTGACGCTGGCCTCGCTGGTGGCGGGGCTTGCGACCACGCCCTATGCCGCCTTCCATTTCCACCGGGTGACGCCGTATGGCGTGCTGGCCAATCTGGCGGCGATGCCGGTGGTCTCGGCGGTGGTGATGCCGGCGGGCCTGCTCGGCCTGCTGGCGATGCCATTCGGCTTCGACGGCGTGTTCTGGCGCATCATGGGATGGGGCATCGACTGGATGATCGTGGTGACGCAATGGGTCGCCGGTCTGCCCGGCGCGATCGGCCGCATGGCGGCCTTCGGCATCGGCCCGCTGATCGTGGCCAGCGTCGGGATCGTCCTGCTCGGGCTGTTGCGAACGCCATTGCGCTGGTGTGGCGCAGTCGTGCTGCTGTTTTCCGTGATCTGGGCGCTGGCGGTGCCGCAGCCAGACATCCTGATTTCCGCCGATGGCCACCATGTCGGCGTCCGTGGTCGGGACGGGCGCCTGCATCTGATGCAGACCGCCAAGGATTCGTTCCTGCTCAAAGAGTGGCTTGCCGCCGACGCCGACGACCGCCAGCCCACGGATTCCTCGCTTGCAGCGGGCGTCTCATGCGATGAGACGGGCTGCGTGGTGCAGATGGCCGACGGCGCCTTCGCCGCGCTGGCGCTCAAGCCTGAGGCTTTTGCCGATGATTGCGAGCGGGCCGCGCTATTGGTGACGTTGGGGCAGCCGCCGGCTGCCTGTTCGTCCGGGGTCATCGACGGGGAGCGCCTGCGCCGACAGGGCACCCTGGCGCTGCGGCGAACCCGGGATGGCTTTGCGGCGGAGGCGATCAGGCCCAGGGGCGTGGACCGGCCCTGGTCGCCGGCGGTGGGCGGGGATACCGAGGACGAAACCAGCCTCGCGCCGCGCATTGCCGTCCCGCGGGCGATCGACGCGACGCCGGCGGAATCCGACCTGCAGGCGGATGATTAAGAAGGCGCACACCTCAGATCTTGTCCGTGACCAACCGGTACGGTCCCTCGGTCAAATCCACGGGCTTTCCGGTAGAGGCTGAATGCTCCGCCGCCAAACCGATCAGGGCTGCGTTGATACCGTCCATCAGCGTCACCTCGACGGCGCCTGTTCCACGCACCACGGCGAGAAATTTCTCATGTTGATAGAACGTCGAGCCATTATGATCGCCGGCCTTGAGCAGCTCGGGATCGACGGGGATCGCGGACTGTTCGCGGCGCCGCGGTTCGCGATGCTCGATCACCAGTTCCGCGGCGGGTTGCGGGCCCATTTGTGCTTCCGGCCAGAACCGTGACGGTCCGGGAACCCGGCAGGTGATCTTGCCGAGCGGACTGACGGCAGAGATTTCCTCCTGGTATTCGGAGGCCTCGGCGAACATGCAGAGTTCCAGCATCGCCCGCCGATGATCGGGGAAATCCAGCACGACGTAGGCGTTGTCGATGATATCGGGGGCGCGGCCGTCATAGACCTCGTCCTTGTGGTTGTGATTGAGGCTTCCAGAGGCAAAAAGCCGGATCGGATCGGCCTTCATGATCAGGCGCATCAGGTCGAAGAAGTGGCAGCATTTTTCCACCAGCGTGCCGCCGGTATTGGCCGAAAAGCGATTCCAGTCGCCCACCTTCGACAGGAAGGGATAGCGGTGCTCGCGCACGGTCAGCATGACCGGCGTGCCCGGGGCAGGCTGGCCGTGAATCCTGTCGATCATCGCCGCGATCGGCGGCATGTAGCGATATTCCATGCCGACCCAGACCGGCACGTCGGACCGCCGGGCCAGCGGCTCCAGCGCCCGCGCCTGCGCGATCGAGACGCAGGCGGGCTTCTCGACCAGGCTCGGCAGGGGGCGCCGGCCAAGGATCGTTTCGAGCTGTCCGGCATGAAGGTGATTGGGGCTGGTGATGACGAGCGCGTCCAGCCCGGACACGTCAAGCATGTCCTCGAAACGGGTCAACATCTGCGCCCGTGGCGCCAGTGGCTTGCTGGCATCGTGCATCCCGGCATCGGGCTCGAAGATCGCGGCCACTTCGACACCGGAAAGCAGCGCGATGTTACGCAGATGCTCCTGTCCCATCATGCCGCAACCGATGAAGCCGTAGCGTGTCTGATTGCTGTCGGGCATTGGCTTTTCTTTCTTCTGTCAATCCAGCGAATACGCGCCGGCGTCAGGCCGTGAGCAGCGATTCAGATTCGGAATCCAATGTGATTGTGCCTTCGCCGATCAGCCGGACCCTGATTTTGCCATAGGCCGGGCGATAGTTGCCGTCGACGCTTGCCGACAGTTGGATGTGGCCGCCGCCGTCAGACTCCAGCGCCAGGCTGACGAGCCGTCCCGAACCCGTGCGCCAGCCCGTTGTCAGGCCATCATCGTCGTAAAGCTCGCCGGGAAACTTGCCAGCGCGGGCGGGGGCGAAAACCACCAACGTGCGGGCGGTGTCTTGCGCCGGATCGATCCCGTCGATCTTGTCCGATAGAGCAATCATGGCGCCGCCTCGCGCGAACACGGGGATATGTCCGAGCGGCGCGCCGACGGTGACGGTTTCGCCGCCGGCATGGGCGCGGCCGGAATTGAACTCATACCATCCCGCTGCATGCTCCGGCAGGTGGACGGTGCGTGTCGTCGCCCCCTCGTCGAGCACCGGCGCAATCAGCAGGCCGTCGCCCAGCATGAACGCATCTTCCTCGGTGATAGCATGGACATCGTCGGGAAAATCCATCGCCAGTGGACGCACCGGCGGCAGATGCTCCGCGGCGCCGCGCCGCATCGCCGCGTAGATGTGCGGCATCAGGCAATAGCGCAGGCCGTAGGCCTCACGTATCGCCGGCAACAGCTCCGGATACATCCAGGGCAGGTTGACGATGCCGCTGTCCTTCCAGGAATTCATCACGAAACGGGGCCACAGCGCGCAGAATTCGACAAAGCGGCAAAACAGTTCGGGCTCAGGCGTCGGACCATGAAAGCCGCCGACATCGTGGCCGATGTTGAACAGGCCCGAAACCGACATGCCAAGGCCCTGGCGCAAATTCCAGCGCAGGGTTTTCCAGGCGGTGGTGTTGTCGCCCGACCAGGTTTGCCCGTAGCGCCCGATACCCGGGCCGCCGGCGCGGCTGATGGTGTAGGGGCGCTCGCCGGGCGCATGAGAGCTCTGGGTTTCGCTGGACAGTTTGCTCATCAGCATGGCCTGGGCCGGGCGCGCCAAGGCCTGGTCGAACGGACGGCCTGCGCCATCGCATTGCGCGTCCTCGTCCCAGATCTCGAATTCGTTGTTGTCGTTCCACATCGACACCACGCCGTAGTCGAGCAGCGCGGTCTGTAGCCCGTTGCGCCACCAGTCGATCCCGGTGGGGTTGGTGAAATCGACGTGGAAGCCGGGCCCGTCCCAGAACTGCGCTTTTGCCGGTTCGCCGCTCGCGCCGTCCTTGACCAGAATGCCTTTGGCCGTGGCTTCGGCAAGGCGCGGATGATCGTCGAGCAGGCACGGCTTGATGTTGGTGACCGGCCGCATCCCGGCCTCGCGCAGGCGCTTCATGGTCGCGGCGGGATCGGGGAATTTGTCGCGATTCCAGTTGAAGACGTAGCGGCGGGCGCCGATCGAGGAGTAGCCCGATCCGAAATGAAAGGAGTCGCAGGGGATTTTGTGGCGGCGGCAATCGTCGATGAAGGCGGAGATGCGCGCATCCGCATCGGCTGCGTCGGCGATGGTCATGGAGGTGCAACCAAACCCCAGTGACCATAGCGGCGGGAAGTGATGGCCGCCGGTCATCGCCACGTATCGCGCAACCACATCAGTCATTTGGGGGCCGGCGATGAAGTAGTAATCGAGGTCGCCGTCGTCGGCGCGGTAAGAGCGAAACAGGCCGTGGTAATTGTCGATCGTGGCGCCAAAATCGGCTTCGCCGACCGCGAGGTTGTCATAAAACAATCCATAATAGGGCAGGCCGGCGCCGCCTGCGACATAGAACGGGATGATCTTGTAGAGGGGATCGCTGGTCTCGGCGTCGAAGCCGCAGGGGTCGACGGCGTCGAGCCGGAATCGCCTGCCGGTGCGATCGAACGAGCCCGCCTTGTCGCCCAGACCATGATGCCTCTCGTCGGCGCCGCGCGCCATGAAATGAGCGCATGCGTTGTTTTTGCGCGACAGGAAGTAGGCCTGGGTCGATCGGTCGCCGGCGAACGGCGTCGCCACTCCAATTTCGTGCCAGTCGATCCCGAGCGGATCGAGACGGACCCGCGCGGCCAGCGCTCCGGTCGCGATGGTGACCCCGTCGGGGTCGTGGGCGATCGAAAAATCCGGGCAGGGAAATCCGGACAGGTCCTCGCGGCTGCGGCCTTCAAAAGGCGGCTCGGTCCCGCCCGGCGCGATCGACCAGGTACGGTCGAGCCGCCAGCCGGCGGCGCGGAGCAGCGTGACCCGAACCAGCCACTGGTCGAGAACGGTGACGATGAACCGCGCGCCGAAATCGGCCTCGAAGACGACCCGCGGGCCATCGCGTCCGACAAAGCGTGCTGAGGTAAAAGCCTTCATAGATGATCCCCGCAGACTTCCTACCTGCCGTCGAAGCAGTTGGAGGTCCGTCAATTCCAAAGTTTCGATCTAGCCCGGCACCTGGGTTGCGCCGTGCCGGATCGCCTTGCCGTCCTCGGCAAAGAGATGAACGCTGTCGCGGCGCAGGCGAATGGATACCGTGTCGCCGCGGCGCCGGTTGGCCTGTCCATTCTCGCGGATGGTGAATTGCGGCAAGCCCTTGCCCGTTGCGTAAAAGTAGGTCTCGCCGCCCAGTTGTTCGGCGAGATCGACGGACATTTCGAGATCGCCGTCGGCAGCGACTACGATATGTTCGGGCCGGATGCCGAGCGAAAGTTTTTGTCCGGTTTGCAGGTCGCCGCCGCCAAAGGGCAACGACAACTCGCGCCCCTCGGGCAGGGTCAAGCGGGTGTTGTCACCGCTGCTCGCAGCGACGGTGGCTTCAACGATATTCATCTTCGGCGATCCGATGAAGGTCGCGACGAAGAGATTGTCGGGACGGTTGTAAAGATCTAGCGGCGCGCCGACCTGTTCGATCTGGCCGGCGCGCAGCACGACGATGCGGCTGGCCAGCGTCATGGCTTCGACCTGATCGTGGGTGACGTAGATCATCGTTCCCCCGAGATCGGCATGCAGCGCCGACAACTCCTTACGCATGGCGACGCGCAGTTCGGCGTCGAGGTTCGACAGCGGCTCGTCGAACAGGCAGATTTTCGGGTTGCGCACGATCGCGCGGCCGATGGCGACGCGCTGGCGCTGCCCGCCGGACAGGGCCTTGGGCTTGCGCTGCAGATAATCGGTCAGCCGCAGCAGCGTGGCGGCATTGCTGACCCGGCGCTCGATTTCGGCCTTGGGCAGCCCCATATTTTCGAGGCCGAACGCCATGTTCTTGTAGACGCTCATATGGGGGTAGAGCGCGTAGGACTGGAACACCATGGCAAGGCCGCGCTCGGAAGCGGGTATCGTGTTGACGACGATCCCGTCGATCCTGACGTCGCCGCCTGAAATATCCTCGAGGCCTGCGATCATCCGCAGCAGCGTTGACTTGCCGCATCCGGAGGGGCCGACGAACACCACGAACTCGCCGTCCTTTACCTCGAGGTCGACGCCGTGAATGACCTTGACGGTGCCGTAGGATTTCTCGACGTCGCGAAGTTCGAGATGCGCCATTCCGCTGGTCCCTATTTCAGGCCGGTATTGGCAATGCCGGTGGTGATGAAGCGCTGCAGGAACACGAACACCAGCGATACCGGTATCAGCGTCAGGACCGTCATCGCCAGCAGATATTGCCACTGCACCTGGAGTTCGCCCTGAAAGGCATTGAGCCCGATCTGCAGGGTGTAACTCTCGCTCTTGGTCAAAACCGCAAGCGGCCAGAGAAATTCGTTCCAGCGCCACATCACAGAAAAGATCGCGAGCACGGCCAGCGCGGGCAGCGACAGCGGCAGCACGATGCGGGCGTAAATCTGCCACTCCGATGCCTTGTCCATTCGCGCCGCCTCGATCAGGTCGCGCGGCAGCGTCATCATGTATTGCCGCAGCAGGAACACCCCGGTCGGGGTCGCGGCACCCGGCAGGATCACCGCCCACAGCGAGTTGATCAGGCCGAGCGAAGTCACCACCAGATAAACCGGCACCAGGATCACGGTAATGGGAATCATCAGGGTGCCGATGATGCCGACCATCGCGGCATTGCGGCCGGGAAATTCGTAGATCGACAGCGCGAACGCCGCCATCGAATTGATCAACAGGGTGATGATGGTGGCGACGATAGTGACAAAGACCGAATTGCCGAGATAGCGCGTGAAGGCGAACTGACGCAGCGGATCGGTGTAATTGCTGGTAGCGAACGCAAGTTCGCGGATGGGTTGGCGCTGGCCGATGGCGACGTTGATGGGCTTGTCAGGCGCGTTGGGATCGACCATCTGCGCCTGCAGGCCGACGCGCCGGACCTGGCCCATCAACTTTTTGCTTCCGTCGGGCAAGGTGACGGTGAACAGCGGCAGCGGCTTGTCGTAGCCCGAAACGACCGCTTCTTTCTGCGACATCGGCAGCAAGGTCGGGGGGAATTCAAGCAGGCTTGCCTGGGTCTTGAACGACGAGAGCGCGAGCCAGACCACGGGGCCGAACATCAGGAAGACGCCGAGCACGAGATAGCCATAGGCAGCATAATCAGTCCAGTGCAGGCGCTTGCCGCCGCGGGTCCGGGAGAGGGCCTCGACCACACTCATGCGTTTTTGCTCCGCTGGGTGAGAGCCAGTTGGATCAGCGTCAACACGAACAGCACGACGCCGAGAACCACGGAAGCCGCACTCGCCAGTCCGAAGTTCTGGACCTGATTGGCGAACGCGGTCTCGTAGATGTACTGGACAATCAGCAGGGTCGCTGACCCCGGTCCGCCGCCGGTCAGCACAAAAACCTCGTCAAAGGTCTGCACCGCCTTGATCAGAGATAGAACGAGGACGACCAGCAGATTGGGCCACAGCAGCGGCAGGGTGATGCGCCACAGCACCCGCGACACCGGCGTGGCGTCCATCTCCGCGGCTTCATAGAGGTCGGCGGGAATCGCCTGCAGACCGGCGAGCAGGATCAACGTGTAAAATCCCATATGGGCCCAGATCGAGACGAAGATTGCCCAGAACATCGCCCAGCTCGGGTCGACAAAGAACAGGATCTTCTGGCCGCCCAGCGAGGTGAGCCCGGCGTTCAGAAGGCCGTCGCGCTGCAGAATCCATTTCCAGATCAGGGCGACGACAACGGGGGAAAGCAGCACGGGAAAGAAAAAAACCGCGCGGAAAAAGCCGCGACCCCGGATTTTCATGTTGAGGACCAGCGCGGTCAGCAGCGAAAACAACACCATCATCGTCACCTGAAAAAAGGTGAAGACGAGGGTGTTCTGAACGCCGCGCCAGAAGTGATCCTCGCGACAGCTCGACGGATTGAGATATGATCCGCAATCGAACAGATAGCCGTATTGCTGGTTTCCGACATAGGGCCGTTGGCCGAGGAACAGCGCCGAGCCGCCGGTCACCGAAAACCAGACGTCGATCACCAGCGGCACGAACACGAACAGGCCGAAGAAAGCCAGGTTCGGCAGCAAAAACATGTAGGGCATGTTGCGCTGGCCGATCAGGGCCTGAACGCCGCGCATGGGAACATCGATCAGCCTGACGAGGGCGGACCACAATCCCGACGTCAGCCCGGAAGCCGGATCGAGGCTCTGATGGTCCGATGCGGCGGCCAAGGATCCCTGTCCTTATTTTTTTCGTTCGGCGATTTGCTGCGCGATATCGGACTCGATTCTCTTGTAGGCCTCATCGACCTTCGATTCGCCGGCGACAACCTGGCCGACCCGGCTCATCACCGCATTGAAGATGATGCGGTTGTAGGTGTAGCCCTGCAGCTGATAGGCGGCCGGCGAGATCTTGCCGACTTCCTTGCCGAATACGCCAAGGGCTGCCTTGGCAAGCGGGCTGGCGTTCGGATAGTCGACGCCCTTTGCCGACAGGCCAAGATGGCCCGGAACGAACAGCGCGCGGCCGTCAAATTCCGCCAGCACCTCCTCGCTCGACAGATATTCCATCACCCGCGCGACAGCCTGCGGGTTTTTGGTGGTCTTGATGGCAACCAGCGCCGCGCCGCCCGGCATGCCGGTGCAGGCGCCGGGCCCGCAGGGGTTCGGCACCGCGACCCAGTCGAACGCATTGCCGATCGTCTTGTCGAACTGCGCGATCTGCCAGGACCCCGACATGTACAGCGCCACCTGGGCATTCTTGAACTCGTCATTGGCGCCGCGGTAGGTGGCGCCGGACACCGAGCCCCAAAGCTCCTTCGACATCACGCCGGAGGTATGCCAGCCCACCACCATCTCGACGGCGCGCTTGAAGCCGTCATCGATGACGGCCGGTTCACCCTTGGCGTCAAAAATCTTTGCACCTTCAGAGATCGCCATGCCGAGGAAACGGTGGCCGGAGCGGTCGATCGCGATCGGGAAGGGGGCCTGGACCTTGTCGGCAACCTGCTTGGCGGCCTTCGCCCAATCGTCCCAGCTCGCCTTGTCGCCGGGCAGGGCGACGCCAGCCTGCTCGAACAGGGTCTTGTTGACGAAGGGGCCGGTGACGGTCAGCTGCGTCATGTAGCCGGGGATCGCCGTGGTATTGCCGGGCTCGCGCATCCAGATCAGGAACGGGCCAAAATTCTTCTCCCAATAGCCGGGATCCTTGAGAAAAGGCCGGAGATCGAGCATGTAGCGCGACACGCCGCCGAGATCGACCACGCGGGCCATGTCAGGGCCTTCGCCCGCGGCAAGCTGCACCGGCAGGGTCTCGTTGATGGCCTTGAACGGCACCTGATCGATCGTAACCCTGATATCCGGGTTCTTGGCTTCGAATTTCCGGATGATATCGGTGATGACCTCGCCTTCATTGCCGTCGGAATACCAGGTCATGCGCAACTGTGTCTGGGCAACGGCCAATTGCGTCATGGACATCGTCAGCGCGAAAACGCCCGCGCATCCCAGTGTACGGAGCTTCATCGATCCCTCCCGGAATTTGCCGTCCCCGGCGTACCTTGTTGCTTAATTCTTGATGCACTTCCTCGCATTGAGTGTGCAACAAATCAAGGTTGGCCGGAAGTCGATCGCGCGGCAGCCGTCAGCGAAGCTGATCTTCAGCGTGGTTCCAGAAATGCCGTCTGGTGATGCCGCGCCGACGCGTGCGGCGACAACGTCATGGAGCATCCAGCGATCGTGCCAGATGGTTCGCAGCAAAAGCAGGCGCACCACACCGGGGAGCCGGGGATTGAGCGGGGGATGCCCCCAATGCGCCCGCAGAAACCGTCAATATTTCCGGTACAGCCCGATCAGCTTGCCCTGAATCTTGACCCGGTTCGGCGGCAGGATGCGCACTTCATAGGAGGTGTTGGCCGGCTCGAGCGCAATCGAGGCGCCGCGGCGGCGGAAGCGTTTCAGGGTGGCTTCCTCCTCGTCGATCAGCGCCACCACGATGTCGCCGGTCTCCGCGGTCTCGTTGCGCTGGATCAGGGCCATGTCGCCGTCGAGGATGCCGGCATCCACCATCGAATCGCCGCGGACCTCGAGGGCGTAATGTTCGCCGGAGCCGAGCATGTCGGGCGGCACGCTGATGGTGTGGCTGCGGGTTTGCAATGCCTCGATCGGTGTGCCGGCGGCGATGCGGCCCATGACAGGCACGGCTACCGGACGATTGCCGTCATCGTCGGCGCCGGCACTGGAAGAGCGGACCTTGCCCAGCGTGCCTTCGATGACACTGGGTGTGAAGCCGCGGCGGCTATTGCCGTTGCCGCCGCCCGAAAGCTCCGGCAGCTTGATCACCTCGATGGCGCGCGCGCGATTGGGCAGGCGGCGAATGAAGCCGCGTTCTTCAAGCGCTGTTATGAGGCGGTGGATGCCGGATTTCGAACGCAGATCCAGCGCATCCTTCATTTCGTCGAAAGAGGGCGGAACGCCAGATTCCTTGAGACGCTCGCTGATGAATCGAAGGAGTTCATATTGTTTGCGCGTGAGCATCTCGAGCGTTCCCCCGGGGTTGATGGCGTCGTTCCATTCCGAGACCTGAAATCAGAAGTTTCCGACCCGGACGACTCCGATTAGTAGGTCAATACTCGAAACAAATCATGAACGAACACTATATGTTCCATATGTGTTCCGCAACCACTTAATTTCCGGTGAATAGGGATCGGCTTGTTTTGAATGCAGGCCTGACCGTTCAGACCGGCAGCCGCAGGATCGTGCACGACGAGCCCGCGGTGGCAGCCGGCGCGAACGGTGGACGTATCACAAGCGCCCGTGCCGCAGCGAGATTTCCCAGTAGCGAGGAGTCCTGTTGGTCGACCGGTGTGGCGATCAAGGCGTTATCTGCGCGCATTTCGAGGCGGGCGCGCAGATAGTCCTCGCGGCGGTCGTTGGCGACGACATCGCGTGCCAGCAACGCCGTCTCGTGCCTATGATGGACATCTTTGCGTCCCGATAGCGCGCGAATCAGCGTCACCAGAAACAGGAACCCGCAGACATAGGACGACACGGGATTGCCGGGCAGGCCAATCACCCGCATCGCGCCCAGTCGTCCGTGCATCAT
>Ga0302320_10006433_pt1 | contig 26062 bp, 14 predicted proteins | sample Bog_T0_3_FD_202130 | JGI IMG/M metagenome (GOLD analysis project Ga0302320, IMG submission 202130) | Peat permafrost microbial communities from Stordalen Mire near Abisko, Sweden - Bog_T0_3 | ecosystem: Environmental > Terrestrial > Soil > Wetlands > Peat | place: Sweden: Abisko, Stordalen Mire... | reverse complement strand
TAGACCAGATAATTGACCAGTTGGATCGCTGGCACGTTCAAGCGAAAAAGAAGGGCCGCAATGAAGCAGAGAATTGAGGTGGAACCGAGGACTGGAGTCACGCCGAGGGTGATCCCCAGAGCAATGCTCAGTGCGATCTTTTCCGGAGTGATGCCCTGACGAAGCAACACCAGGATCGGCGTCAAAATCTTGCGACGAACGAGATCGCCGGTCATGCTTTTCTGCTCCACAGAATGCTCTCGATCGGGTCGTTGCTTCGCAGACGCATCCGTTGGACCAAGACGTAGAGAGACGTCGCGATGTTGCCCAGAGTCATGATGAGAAGAAACCACAAGAGGCACGGTATGATCCTTCTCTGTTTGTAGACCACCCACACATAGAAGGTCAAAAAGCCGAAGAACGCATTCCGCAAGGTGGCGACCGTCCACGGATTGGCCCCGAACCCCGGCCGGGCGTTCCACAGGCTCATCGCGAAACACGTACGGAAGGTCATGGTGACCATCCAGATGAAGATGGAGCCGAAGAGCAACTTAAGAAAGAGCTTCATAGGGCCACCTGCCGCGAGTGATCGGCTTTGAGCCGCATCAATTGCCGCTCGAAGTGTGGCAGATCCTCTAACTGGAAGGCCTTGGGACGGATCACGCCGCGCGAGGCTGCGAGTGCTCCCGTTCCACCCAGCCACAACTCCGTGGTCGCGGGAAGCCGGGAGGCGATCCAGTCAACCTCCGCACATGCCGAGGGTGTCGCATTCATCTGCATGATTCCCAACACGACGACCTTTGCTCCGCTTCTTTCGGTGGCAGAGAGGATTTCACTGGCGGGCAGGTTTGGCCCCAGATAGGCGACGGGGAACTCCTGCGCCAACGCCAACAAAGCCGCTGAAAGGATGCCAAACTCATGCAATTCGTTGGCAGGTGTGGTCATCAGCAATTTGACGGCGTCCTTGGCTGGCCGTTGCAAGCGAATCAGACCACCCAACAGACTCCGCACGCAAGCCGAGAACAGATGCCCTTGCGCGATGCTAAAACTCCCGTTCTCCCAGTTTTCGCCGGCCAAAGTCATGACCGGCAAAACCACGCGATAGACCAGTTCAGAGGGGCTCAGCAGGAGCGCCAGCCTGCTCAACTCATGGTTGGTCTTGCCATAGTCGAACTCTTGCAATGCTTGCAGAAGCGGTTTCAACTCGGCCGAGTCAGACTTGACGGTGCTGGCTTTGGGAGGCATTTCCAGAGCAGGCAACGACGCAGCAAGCAGGTTCTGCAACCCGGCGTCTGACAGCGCTGCGACTTGTCCGATGGCATGTCCGCGCTCCAAACAAGCTCTTAACAGCAGCAATCTCTGCACATCAGGATCGCTGTACATGCGTCCCCTGGCGCTTCGAGCGGGCACAACCGCCTGGTAACGCCGCTCCCAGGCACGCATCGTTTCCGCGGGAATTCTTGTGAGTTTGGAGGCGGCGCGAATGGGGTAGAGCTCGGATTTCATGGAAAGAACTTCCCCATCGTGGCAGGTCGCCGCCCGCTTGTCAATGATTTGTCCTATACAAATACCTGACAAGCGACAAGCGAAGTGACCTATTGCATCTGCGAGTTTCCATGAAAACTCGCCGGGCAGGTAGTCTTCGCTTGCCACGGCAATTAGGTGCTTCCCTTGCTGGCTTCGCCCAGCGATGAAGAGCGAGAGATACTGAGCCACTTCACCACTTTGCTCGCGATATCCCCAAGGCACCGCGATGCGGGGTTATTGGAGAACCAAAGCCAGTGTTCGGGAGTCGATTGGCACGACGCGGCTGATTGAAAGCACTCAAGCGGATAGAGGCTTGCGTTCAGCCGAATCTCTGTTCTGGATTGGCTTTGGGTTCGCGGCGTTTATTTGCTTTCGGTGCCGGGACGCGGCGCGTTGGGGTCAAGCCGGTTTGCGCCCTGGAAAGGTAGCATCCAACCGGGGTATTCCGGAGGGAGCTGGCTGACCTGGTTGAGCTTCTGGAGTTCCTCGGCGCTGAGCTTCACGTCCACCGCGGCCAGGTTGTCGTGGAGCTGATCCGTGCGCTTGGCGCCGATGATCACGGATGTGACGACCGGTTGATGCAACAGCCAAGCCAGCGCAATGCGGGCGGGCGAGCAGCCGTGGACATCGGCGATGGGGCGCATGACATCGAGGATGCGCCAGGCGCGCTCCTTATCCACGATGGGGAAGTCGAACTCGGAGCGGCGCGAATCCGCGGGTTTCTGATTCTCGCGGCTGAACTTGCCGGAGAGCAACCCACCGGCGAGCGGGCTCCAGACGAGCAGCCCAGTTTTGGTTTGGCGGAACATGGGTGCGAACTCGCGCTCCAGATCGCGTCCAGCAATCGAGTAGTAGGCCTGCAAGGTATCAAAGCGGGCGTAACCCGTGAGTTCAGAGAGAGTGATCGCGCGGGAGAGCTTCCACGCCTCCCAGTTGCTGGCGCCGATGTAGCGGACCTTGCCCTGCTGGACAAGGGTGTCGAGGGCGCGGAGGGTTTCTTCGATTGGTGTAATGGCGTCGCTGCCGTGGATCTGATAGAGGTCGATGTGATCGGTGCCGAGGCGCTTGAGGCTGGCCTCGACGGCGTCCATGATATGGCCGCGGGATGCGCCCACATCGTTGCGGCCGGGTCCGGTGCGTCCGAAGACCTTGGTCGCGATCACGACGTCTTTGCGGGGGATGCCCAGGTTCTTGAGCGCCTGTCCGAGAGTCTTCTCGCTTTCGCCTTCGGAATAAACGTCGGCCGTATCGAAGAAGTTCACGCCAGCGTCGATGGAACCCTTTACGAGAGCGTCCGCGCCCGCTTGGTCGACCTTGCCGATCGCGTTCCAGAAACCGGAGCCGCCGTGAAATGTCATACAGCCGAAGCAGACGGAAGAGACCAGCAGGCCGGTGTCGCCGAGGGTTTTGTAGTGCATGGGTACGTCCGTGGCCGATAGAGTCGGCTTGGCTTATTCGATGCGGTGTGGCGGCCAACGATTCGGCAGCTTTGGCAATATCAATTGCTCAAATGCGTGGCTGCGACTTCGCGGCGAGGAGTGAGCCAAATACATGTAGTTGGCAAGTCACCAAAAGCAGCCGCGCGCCAACCTTGGTTCAGAGTGCGGTCATCCTTCCTGTATAGACTGCAAAGGTCCCTCACATACAAACAGGTAATGTCAGGGAACTCAACAATCCGACTATACCTTCGATGCCTCTCAGGACTTTCACTGTAGCTCGTTGAAGCGGTATCCAACGTATGCATCTGTCAACAGGTAACGCGGATTTCCAGGATCGTCTTCGATCTTTTTGCGCAGCTGACGAATAAATGTTCGCAGGTATTCCAGCTCTCTTCCGTACTCTGGTCCCCACACAGATTTCAAGAGCCTGGCGTGGGGGATCGGTTCGCCGGCGTGCATCATAAGATAGTGCAGAACCTCGAATTCCTTGGGGGTTAGATGGATCGAGTGTCCATTTTTCAGCACTCGATATTTCACGGGGTCCAACTCAAGCTGGCCATGGCGGATGGGAGCGTCTCGGTTGGCATCTTGCGCATTTCTTCTGCGAACTGCCGAGCGCAGGCGTGCTGTCAACTCGCGAAGCTGAAAGGGCTTGGTGACATAATCGTCTGCGCCAGCATCGAGCGCAAGGACCTTATCGTCTTCGCTGCTCATGACGGTCAACATAAGGATTGGTAAGCGTGCAATCGCATGGCGGATGCTTCGGCAGGCTTCGATCCCGCCCATGCCCGGCATGTCTACATCCAATAAGACCGCATCAAACCACGAGACACGAGTCAGCGATAAAGCCTCTTCGCCGCGAGCTGCCTCAACGACCGTGAATCCCATGCCTGAGAGAGCCGTGCGCAATGCCCTCCGAATGGAAGCGTCGTCATCCACCACAAGAATTGTGCCTTGTCCACCATTTTCGATCTCGCCATTCATTGCTTCCTCCTCGCTTCCGTCGGAAGGGATAAGAAGAATGTCGTTCCCTCCTTATCGCTACTAATCACCCACACGTGCCCGTGATGGGCCTCCGCGGCCTTCTTGGCTATGGAGAGTCCTATTCCAGTGCCGGAAATCGCCTCTTTCTGATCAGCAGCTCTATAAAAACGGTCAAACACTCGCTCTCTATCCTCAATTCGAATTGTCGGGCCAATATTGTGTACAGAGACAAGAGCCTGAGAATAATTTTCCTGAACGCTCACCTCGATCTTCGTGTTTGGTGTTGAATACTTTAGGGCATTGTCGATGTATTGCGCCAAGATCATCGCCAGCAGTCCACGGTCACCTTTTACAGTGAGACTGGCGTCGGAACTGAGAACCTCAATCCTGGCACTTTCCACAGGGGTCCAGTAATTGGCAAGAACTTCGAGTATCAGCTCCCGAATGTTCACATCATTCAAATCCAGGCCAACTTTACCTCCGTCAAGTCTTGCGGTCACCAACATCCGTGTGCACAGTTCATTCAAATGAACAGCCGCATCGTCGATCAGCGTCACCAGTTCAGTTTGTGAATCTGTCATTCCCCCTAGCTCAAGCAGCCCCGAACTTGCAGTTTGAACCGCAGCCAGCGGCGTCTTCAGTTCATGAGCTAAGGCATCTAGAACTGTCGCTCTCAACTCCTCACCCTGTCTTGCTCTTTCGGCTCTATCCTCACTCTCAAACGACTGATGCCGATCCATTGCAATTGCTGCAAGCGATGCAAGGGCATCTACCACCAAAGGATTCAGCTCCCCGCGCACGACCAATGCGCCAGCAGGTCCAGGCCCCGTTCCTGTACGCAAAACGCGCTGTGAAGTATGCGATTGCAGGTCGTCCGATGAGGAATCGCGCAGCACGCATTGTTTGGCAAGGTCGTCCTCTCCAGACCCCCACTCCCCTGCTCTATCCTCACGTCCCAAGCTCACATCGAACAAAGCGACAGCGCGTACGTTGAAGATCCTCTCGATCAACGCGGCAATTTGCGGTCCCGGAGGTTGCCGTAAATCCAGAAGGAGCGTGCTGCGACTCAATTCATAAAGTCGTTCCATTCCTTCGAGGTGTATTGTAGCCTCACGAGCCTGCTTCATTTCCCGTCCCTGCAGCCTGCTGATCGTAAGCGCAGTCACCTCAAACGTGACAAGCGCAATAAACACTGCAGGGCCTTCCACTGCAAAACTAAATATGGGAGGCTCGAAGTAATAGTCGAGCAAGAGCACTGCCAGAATCGACGTAAATGTCGCTTGCTTAAATCCATAAAGAGATGCGACGCTCACCACAACCATCAAATACAGAAGGCCGATTGTAAGCAGGTTGGTTTGAAGGATGATACCCACGCTCGTCAACAAGGACAGAACTGCGGCCGCCGCAATACAATGCGCCAGCGTTCGTTGTTTATGTGATCTTGTCGTCCATCTCAAAGCAAACGCGTTCGTCATACGATCTCTGTCTCACACAGTGACCTTGTTGCCGGAATGACCTCATCCTAGCCTGACAGATATAAAAAAGGCATAAGTGATAGATTTGGATATTATGCAAAAGGAAAGAGGGAAGGAACCTATGTTCCATGGCTCCTCCCCTCACTTCGTACTTTCGGGTGCTATTCGGCTAGTTCTCTTACCGCATAATTCCGTTCCACTGGCGCGTACCTTCCCAGGTCTCAAAATCGAGACCTGGGGAACCCATCGTTGGTACAACTTCAAGCGGTCAGAGACCTAGACCACGAGAGCGACGGGTTATTGCGCGTTGAGTGCGGTTTCCGGTTCGGCCAGATTGCTGTACTTTGCTTCAAGCGTTCTCGACGCCGACGCCTTTGCCAAGTAGTACTCGTAAGCATTGCGTGCCCAGTCTACAGGCCGGGGATATTTTCCAAATCCGGTCGGAGCGTTATGGCTTCTCCGCTCCCACTCCGCTTTTGCTTCCGCAGCCAACTGAAGGTAGTCCTTCTGCCGCTCCCCGTAGTAATGAGCGAGCGCCTTGTATTGCTCAGGTGCATGGGCTGAGCGGGTTAACTCTTTCAGTTGTGCTTTGGTATAACCTTCGCCAGTCTCCGCAGAGGAGGCCACTCCCAGGGTACTTCCCGCGCCCACGATTGCGAGTGCAAGGAGCGATGTTGTGAATAGTTTGCGAGCCATGTTCCTAATACCTCCATGTTGCAAGTATTGATCGAAAAACGTGAGGGAGGCATGAGGAGTGTGGCAGGAATAACATATTCTTTTTGCCGTTGAGAATACAGACGCTGCCTAGGTCTCTGACCGCATAATTCGGTTCCTTTGGTTCGTGCCTTCCCAGGTCTCAAAATCGAGACCTGGGGCGCCCATCGTTGGTACAACTTCAAGCGGTCAGAGACCTAGTAATAAGTCTCTCGCAGCACTCGCGCGTCTCTCACCATGACAAGAAACCTGCTTGCCAATTCCCGGATGCGATCTTCCTGCCGGAAATGCAATGCCTCGATTGGCAATAGTTCCCCACCAAGGCCAATGGCTGTTGCGCCTGCAAGGATAAACTCGGATGCTGTCAACTGATTTACTCCTCCAGTAGCGATTAAAGGGATTTGTGGCAACGGCACTTTCAGTGCGCGAACGTACTTTGTCCCTCCGACGTGGCCGGTCGGAAATATCTTGACAAAGTCCGCCCCAGCCTTCCACGCAGCGATAATCTCCGACGGTGTCAAAGCTCCCGGAAGCGCCACCACATCCACCTTTCTTGCATAGGCCACGACTTCCGGAACAAATCCAGGACTACTGAGGAACGTGGCACCCGCATCGACGCAGCGGCGCGCCATCTCGTCATCCAACACAGTGCCCGCACCCACTGCCATGTCGGGATATCGCGTCGATAGGTCATTGATCACCGCGATTGCGCCGGGCGTTGTCAAGGTGATTTCGACAATGGGAACTCCGGCTGAAAACACTGTTTCTGCCGCAAAGCGAGCGAGCTCTTGCGATTTCACACGCACAGAAGGGAGGATGCCGATACTCTCAATGCAGGCGCGAACATCATTTTTCTTCATGATCCGACCTCTCCGAAACCCTTTGAAGCATGAGCCAGAATGACTCGGTCGTGCGCATTCCTAATCATTGAAGTTCTTCATGCCCTACGGCGAGATTCATCTGACCAGCCGCGGTCATGTACGCGCCAATCAATTGCAGATAGGCCAGTTGAACCACACGATAGTCGCTCTGCGCATTCAGAAAGTCCATCAGCGACGCCCCGCCATGCTGATACGCAAACGTCACCGTATCGCGCACATAGAGCGACTGGTCGAGATACTGCGCCTTGTACGGCTTGATCAAGGCAATGTTGCTGCGCACCAATTCGTAGGCATTGTCCACGTCGCTGAAGACCTGCGCCTTAGCCGCCTCGGCGGCCTGTTGACTTCTGTCGATGTCGATCAGTGTTCGCTTCTTCTCGCCCTGGTTTTTGTCGAAGATTCGTAGTGGGATATTGACACTGAGACCGAGTGTCTGGTTGGCATTAGGGTTGTTGGTCGACGCGTTATATGTGTACCACGCAGCGAAGGTTGGATCAGTCGAACCATTGGAGACAGCCAGTTTGTGATTGGTCTGCGATTGCTCGATGGTTTGGATAGCGGCCCGCAGATCGGGCCTGTTGTCGAGAGCAATCCTGTGATAATCGCCAAGCGCCTGGAGTTCGGGTCCCAGATCGAAGTTTCCGGTTACGTCGAACTGGTCCACCGGCGTGCGGTCGTCGAGCAGCAGCAAAAGCTGAATCTTCTGCTGACGCAGACTAACCGTTGCTGTCTCGATTTCAGACTCGTACTGCACGCGTTGAAGCTCAATCCTCGCCAAGTCGATCTTGGCCAGGTCGCCAGCATTGAAGCGTGCCCGGCTGATGTCAATGATCTTGTCGTAATACTCCAGGTCGGCTTTGGCCAACTCCAGCACCGCCTTGGCCTGGAGCGTTTGCACAAAGGCCGAGCGCAGTCCAAAGACCAGGTTGCGCTCGAGGTCAATGTGCTGCGACTGGGTAATCTCCGTGCCTTCCTTGGCGCTCTGCAAGCGCAGTTCCCGCTTGTGCTCACGCTCGTGCAAGTAGCTAAAGTTGGGCTGTTCGGTCGTGCCCTTGAACGGGGTCCAGACCCCATTGTGGGACGCGATCTGCGTTCCATCCGCCGACAGAGTGAATTGCGGATTGGGGCGGAGAAAGGCCGTGATCTCCTCGGCCTTCATCTCCTCCACAGTGGCTGCATCCGCTTTCAGCAGCGGATTCACGGCCTCGAACCTGGCTTTCACCTGATCCCATGTCATTGCTTGTTGGGCGCTGGAGGAGCAGGCAAGAAGCAGGATTCCGAAGAGACAGCCGCGAGCGCCAAGCTTTAAAACCGAATACCCATTAGCCCTCATATGCCACCTCCGCTTTCGGGAGTTTGTCCCCTTCGCGCGCGATCCAAACATAGAGCGTGGGCAGAAGAAAGATGCTCAGGAGAAGGTCAGAGATAAGGCCTCCGACAATGACGATAGCAAAGGGCCGTTGGGAATCGGAACCGATGGCATGCGACATCGCGGCGGGAAGCAGTCCCAAGGTAGCGACCAACATGGTTACCATGATCGGTCGAAGCCGCAAGACGGCTCCCTCGATGGCAGCGCCTGCCGGAGTATAGCCTCGCGCCCGCAGTTGGTTGATGTATTCAAGCATGATGACTCCCGTTTGAACCGAGACTCCAAAGAGCGCCAGGAATCCGACTCCGGAAGATACGCTAAAGAATGTTCCGGTCACCAGAAGGGCGAGTAAGCCTCCAATGCGAGCCATAGCCACGTTGGCGAGAATCAGCAGCGCCCACTTGAAGGAACGGAACATGGTGTAGAGAATGATGAAGATCAAGAATATGGTAAGAGGCACGATGAGGAGCAGCCTTGCTTCGGCTCGCTTTTCGCTATCGTATTCGCCGGACCATTCGAGGTGATAGCCGCGCGGTAACTGCACATTCCTGGCGATCTTGTCGATCGATTCCTTGACCGTGGTGCCCAGATCACGCCCGCGAACCTCAAAGCGGATAGCCACATAACGGGATCCGTCTTCTCGGTAGATGTCGTAGGCGTCATCACGAACCTGTACTTTGGTTAACTGAGCGAGCGGGACGCGCTCTCCCGAAGGAGCGAGAAGGCGAATATTCTGAATAGCCTCCTCGGTGTCACGGTAAGGCTTCTGGTAGCGGGCGACCACGTTGTAGACTGCCTCTCCTTGCAGGACCTGGCTGACGGGGTTACCACCGATGGCGGTTTGGACAGCGTCTTGAATATCAGCCACATTGATGCCAAAGCGCGCTGCCGCCTGACGATCAACGGTGAGATCGATATTCGGCTGGCCCGTATCGCGCTGAACTCCCAAATCTTTGACGCCGTCGATCTTGCCCATCACCGTCTTGATCGCTTCGCCCTTTGCCTCAAGAACATCCAGGTCCGGACCGTAAAGCTTGGCACACAGTCCGCCTTTCGTGCCGGTCATTGTTTCATCCACGTTGTCCTCAATGGGCTGGGAAAAATTCCAGAACGCTCCTGGATGTTTCTCCACTTCGCGATCCATCGCTGCGATCAGTCTTTCCTTATTCTGATGAAAGATGGGCCGCCATTGGTCCTTGGGTTTTAAGTCGATGAAGTATTCCGTGTTGCCGAATCCTCCCGTGTCGGTTCCATCGTCTGGCGCCCCGGCTTGTGAGACGACTTTGGTGACCTCGGGGAACGAGGCGAAGATGTAGCGGTTTTGCTGGGCGAACTGGGTGCCTTCCGTCTCGCCCACACTGTTGGCCATTGCGCCACGCGCCCAAATCGCGCCTTCATCCAGATGAGGCAGGAACTCCGAGCCAATGATTCCGCTGAAGGTCAGGAAAAGAGCGCCGACCAGCGAAGCCAGACCAACACCGACCGTGATCCATCTATTTTCAATAGCCCACTTAACCCCGTTTCGATAACGGTCCTTCAGGAATTCCATAGCCGGATTACGCCATTCCTTGACGCCATGCGGGAACAGAAAGGCAGCAAGCACAGGCACAATGAAGATGGAAAATACGATGGCGCCGAGGAGTGCGAAGGCGACGGTCCAAGCCATGGGCCGGAACAGACGCCCTTCGACACGTTGGAGCGTGAAGATCGGCATGTAGGCGGTGATGATGATGGCAATGGCGTAGAAGACCGGCCGCTGGACCTCATGGGCGGCATCGCGGATCATCTCCACTGGCGACTTCTTGCTCATGGTGATGCGGCCCGCTTCCGGTGATCCATTCCTATGGGCATGACCCAGATGCCGCATGATGTTCTCCATCATGACCACTGCGCCATCCACCACCATTCCGAAGTCCAGCGCGCCAAGTGAAATCAGGTTTGCGGGGATATGGCTGAGGTCGAGAAAGATGGATGCGAACAGCAAGGAAAACGAGATGGTGATTGCAACGATAAAGGCCCCGCGAATGTTTCCGAGAAACAGAAATAGAATGATCGTTACGAGAATCATCCCCTCGCCGAGGTTGTGCAGCACCGTGTGCAACGTGTAATGCAGCAGATCGCTGCGGTCGAGCATGGGAACAACCTTCACACCATCGGGCAGGATGTGATTGTTGAGCTCGTCCACCTTCGCATGAATTCCTTCAAGCGTTGGGCCTTCTTCGGCTCCCTTGCGCATCAGCACGCCGCCCTGGATGACGTCGGGCTCATCGACAATGACGCCGTCGGGGCGATGATCGGCTCTGGCCATGTGCCCAAGCCTGATCTTTGGGCCCCACTCCACTATCGCGATGTCCTTCACGCGAACCGGAGCACCATGCAAAGTCGTCAGCATGGTGTTCTCAATATCCTGCACACTGTGGTAGAGCCCGAGCGCGCGGACGTTTAACTGCTGCGATCCCTCTTCGACGAAGCTACCGCCGGCGTTGACATTGTTGGCGGCCAACTGCTGCTCGACCTGGGCGATGCTCAGGCCGTAGGAAATGAGCTTATTCGGGTCGATGCGCACCTGGTATTCGCGCGCGGTCCCGCCAAAGTCGCTCACGTCCACGACGTTCGCAACTTTCCTGAATTCCTTGTAAAGAGTCCAGTCTTCTATGCTTCTCAAATTCATCAGGTCATACGCCGGATTCGTACTTCGCAGCGTGTACCAATAAATCTGACCGGTCATGCTCCAGTCCGTGCCCATTTGAGGCACCACGCCCGCCGGCACACTGACCTGCGTGAGTCTTTCCATCACCTTCTGGCGGTTCCATTCGTTGACCGATTGGTCGTCGAAGATCAACGTCACCAAAGAAAGGCCAAAGATCGATTCCGACCGCACCGTGGTGAGATGCGGAATCCCAAACATCTGAGTTTCAACGGGAACCGAAACTTGCTGCTCCATTTCTTCGGCGGACCGCCCGGCCCACTGGCTGATAACAGTCACGTAATTATCGGCGATGTCCGGATAGACTTCGACGGGCATGTTATGAAACGAAACCGCCCCCCAGGCAAGCAATAGCAACCCAATCGCGAGCACCACGTACCGATTATTGAGTGAAAAATCTACGAGCGTGCGAATCATGGTATCTTCCTTGAGTTCGGAGCTGAGCGCTATTCATTGTCGATGGCATTTTGGAGATTGATTGCGCTTGTCACGACCTGCTGGCCAGACTGCAACCCGGAAAGAATCTCCTGCATATTGTTCGGCAACTGCTCTCCACTGATGACCTGAATCCGCTTGAATTTTCCTTGCGCCGGAGTGTAGACCCAATCACGGTCGTGCAGGTGCACGATCGCAGACGCCGGGACAGCTGTGTAAGTTTGCTTCTCTTTGCCGAACAGAGTGGCCGTGGCGAACATGCCCGGCCTCATCATCTCGCCCGGATTCGCCAATTCAATACGAACCTTAGCGGTGCGGATATTCGGATCGAGAATCGAGCCGACATTGCTGATGGTGCCCTTGAGAACCTTGTTCGGATAGGCATTCAGCTTGATGTCTGCAGGTTGCCCCAGGCGCACGTTGGCCATGTCATTTTCGTAGATGTCACAGACGATCCAGACAGTGGCCAGGTCAGAAATAGTGAATGGGCTCGGCGTAGAGTATGCCTGCACTGCTGCCGCGTTCGTCACTTCCTGATCGGTGATGACGCCGGAAACCGGGGCGAGGATATCGACAATTCCCTTCGGATTGTCGGGATCGCTGCCGAGGAGGTGAAGATGCTCCGTGGCCGTGCCGAGGGTAGTCTTAGCGTCGTCCTCCGTGTCTTGCGCAACCTCCAGGTCACCCAGCGCGATAGCCCCATGCTCATAGAGAATCTTCGCTCGATCCAACTGCTTGCGCGCCAGCAACTCATCGGAGACCGCCTTGTTGTAGGCGTCGAAGCCTCCTGAAATATCGTCGCTGCGAACACGCAGCAAGAGCTGGCCCTTTTTGACTGCGTCGCCGAGACGAGCACGGATATCCACAATGCGGCCTGAGGCCATCGAAATCACCGGAACGGTTCGCGCGATGTCGGGAAATACAGTACCGGTCGCGGACAATTGCGAAGGCGCCTGGTATTCGGTCGCTGTGGCGATCGAGTATCTCTCAGGATGCTCGACCGCGAAAAAGGAGACGTCCACTCCGGAAACTACCTTCGCGGGAGGAGGTGCTTCCGCATCCGCGCTCACTTTCTCACTTTTGCATCCACTGGTATTACAAAATGCGGCAAGTGCCATGATCATCAAAGCAAATGTATATCTTCTGTCTTTCATAGGTCTCTCGCACCTCACTGTTTGCCTCTTTCGAAATCCAAACGCGCAGCACTCCTGTGGCAGCTGCTGGCCGCCTATTGAATTGCCGATGTGCAGTGGCCTTGTATTCGATCATGCAGTATTGCAATGGACAACAATAGCCGTACTGCATGATCTGTTTACACAGAAACCGCCCGACCGATCACGACTTTGCATAGACGCTGGCTAGAACCTGACCTTGATTGCAAGCGTGGTGTTGGTTTGATTCGTGCGAAGGTCCGGCCACCAGATCGCGGTCGACGGTATCAGGGGATTGCCATTTCCGAGCGCCAGGCATGCGCTCTCGGCTGAGGCGAGACTGCCATAACCAAACCCGGATGCTGCGCCACCGGCACAGGCATACTGCGAAGGAGTGCCGTTGTTCCCGCCCGGAGGGGTAATGCCACCGCGGCCGCTCCAGTAAGGCACATCGGAATATCGATATCCTTCCTCCAGGGTAAAGGTGATGAACTGGCTCGGCATGTAGTCGAGGGTAATGGTTCCGTCGTGCATCAGCGAACGATCGCCTCCATTCTCCGTAAAGTAAGGAGTGCCGCTGGAAGCTGTTGCGCCGTTGATTGGAGGAAGCAAAGTGAGGTAGCGGCCCGGGTTGCTCATCACACCGCCGCCCAGAGTGATCGCATAGCGATCCTTCTTGAACCAATAGCGGTCATAGATCATATAACCGAGGAAGTCCTGCTTGGGTTTTCCATTCTTGCTGTTGTGGCAGTTTACGCCGCCGCTGTAAGTTGAACTGGATCCCATCTCCGGGGAGTAACCATGGGGATCATACGGGCCACTGGAAGGGCCGCCGCCGTATTCGCAACCTGCATCTCCAGTGATTGTGAATGCGGCCTTGTCCATGAACCTCGAAGGGTTGTCGTAGTATTTGACCTGCCCGCTATAGTCGGCGTGGATACGCGAGCGTCCCGGGAAACCCACTGCATCCTCACCCAAGCCATAGTTATTAAAAACAAAATCGAGATATGGCTTGGGACGCCAGAGGATCTGTCCACCCAGTCCAGGCTTGCCATTGGCGCGTGCGTAGGACTGCCAGCCGTTGATGATCCACGGTTCGATCTTCAGCTTCTTCGTTGGGAAATACTGGATGCGCAAGCCGTTGAAGAACCATGGTGTGTTCGAGGAGACAAACGAAGGCTGGTATGTCCAGTTATCAAAGTTGTAGTAGCTGAACAGGCCGATATAGGAGACGAAGATACCGGCATCCACGTTGAGGCCGTGAGCCACATCGAAGTGATACCCCCCCCACGCCTCTGAGACGTACTTATATGCGCCCGCAAGATCCCATTGTCCGCGACTGGGGCTCGCGTCGTTTCTAGGGGTAGTCGTGGAGAACAGGCCGTTCATTGTCAGGATGCGTCCGCGCACATTATCAATGCGGATGTCGCCTCCAATGCTGATCTGTTCCAGCTGCCACTCGTCCGACCGAAAGCTCTCCGTCGCGCCGCCCATCGTGTCATCGTGGGGATGGTTGTAGTCGAGGATGTAGTTGGCGTCAGCGCGAAATTCGGGTGTGAAGTACTTGGTGCTCATGGGACTGTCCACGGCATGGCCATTGCTGTTCAGCCAGGTCCAGTCCCCGGGGAATGGTGCTTCTTTGGTTGTTCTTTCGGCACTGATCTCAGGAGGTGTAGGAGCTGCCGCGGGAGTTGGAGCAACAGCCGCCGGAACAATCGGCAAAGCTGCAGTGCTCGAGGCACCACGTGCTTTCAGTTCGGCTTCAAGTTGCGCAATGCGAGCCTTCATCTCGGTTAGCTCTTGAATAACCTTGTCATTACTGCTCGAATCATGCGCACTCGAACTGTGCTGTGGATCTGTGTTATCCGTGGTTGTAGCTGCGCTCTGGGCATGACATGCAAGTTGCAAAGCAAGACCGCAGATTGCACATCCTGATGCGATGATGGTCTTGAAGTTTTTCATCATTGGTAAAAGACCTCCTTGACGCGTTGCGTCTGGCTTAGATGCATGGCTTTTCGTGGGGGAATGGAAATCCTTCACATCTACCTTCCTCGTTATGAGTGTTATGCGAAGCGACGTAAGGGAGTCGCAAAGAAAACGCAGCGTTTTTAGCAAGAGCAAGCACGATTGCGCCTTATACGGGGCGCATTTCTGCAGTCACGCGAATCTTCTTGAAATAAGGGGCAGTGCAATGACTTATGTAAACGCTAAGGCGAATTGCGTAAAGATTATATATGCGTTCTTCACAAAGTCATGAGCAGAACATGAGGGGAGCATAAACAAGTTATAACGTTCGCCTTGGCAGCATTTGCATTGGTCGCCTGTAATGTGCCATTGCCGTCTCGATCATCACGTGACGCTCGTGGGTCCAGAAGAAGCCGCGCAACGAGGTCTCTGATTCGTCCCTTTGCGCAGCCGCACTGATCAAAGGATTTGGGAACTCGGTTGGGATGAGTGGCCGGTACTCAGCCAGCACTTCATAGAACAGGTCTCGCTTGCGGCTGGAAGTCAGCCGGAACGGCATCCATATAGTGCTGGAACGTGACAGCGCGATTCTCTGCCAACGCGACAGCATTCTCTCCGACCGCTCTATTGGTTCCATCATCGCAGTTCAACTGCATGGCCAGTTTGACAGCGAAGGCATCCACGCGTGTTGTGTCCCCGTTAAGGAAATAGGCCCCCGGGGTGCGTGTGGTGTACTCGATGGAGTCGTAGTAATCGGTGCTGCCCGGGCCGACGTTGCCGCGGTAGAAACACATGCGGCCCGAAGCATTGGCGGGCATACTGACAGTTGGCTGGCCGGCAGTCGTATTGGTTGCAGTAACTTTGTTGATTGTCGCGCTCGAGGTTAACTGGTCGTCCATATACCGACCAAAACTCGCCTGCTACGCCAGTGTTTGTTGACGCATCGACCTCAACCTCTCTGTATCGTTTTATCCAAGCAGAGCAGGAGGTTGGGACTCGTGCAGAGTCTCCTTAAGGTCCAGGTGTTTCCTCGAGCCTTGCGTCGGTAAGCAAGCCTTTCGCTGGAGTGCTGTACCCTTTCCTGCCTGCCCAATAGACTTCCGCGGAGCTGTTGCTTTGATCGACTTTCGAAGTTGGCACGCAATTCGAGAAGCGGCAAGCCTGCTGTCTTTTCCACGTCAGGCTTGCCCCTGTTCTCCTTTTCGCTCGATCACTACCAGCCGATAGCGACTAGCAACGTGTTCGGGTTGGCGCAGCTGATGTCGCTGGAGAAGCCGCCGTTGTCGTTGTAAGGGAATCCATACGCCAAATTGTTGATATCCTGCGCATCGATCCATTGCGCGTAGTGGTCATAAGGATCCTGCTGATAGAAGACAGCGGGATTCCCCTGTAATCCTGCCGATAGGGGGACGTTGGGGTTTAGGTTTCCTGTCGTCGGATCAAAGACTACCGTGCCCGAAGTCGGGGCGGTGTGCCGATAGATTGCAGCCGAGAGGTCCGACGCTGCGATTCCATCCGCGTTCGATGTAGCCAGCGGAACATCATTCAGGTTAAACCCGTTAAAGGCCCAAACCGCGTTGATGTAGTCGGCATAGTAGTTCATGTCGGCTCCGGGAGCACCGTTCACGACAGCGTTGAATCCCGCCCCGCCTGGCTCGATGATCCGGTAAGGAGCATAGACCAGGTCATCCTGAAAGTTACCGCCGGGGGTACTGGGAACATCGTTTGCATAGCGTTGGAATGTTACAGCCCGATCTTCCTTGAAGACCTGTAGAGTCTCTCCAGTCGCAATGTTGGTTCCAACGGTATTGTTGGGTCCATCATTGCATGTCAGTTGCATGGCCAACTTGACACCGAGCGCATCCACACGTGTGGTGTCGACATTAATACTATTTGGATTGCTGCCGACGGTGAACTCAATGTAATCCCAGTAGTCGGTGTTATCTTCCGCTAAAGTCGGATCGTTCAAGTAGAAGTACATGCGTCCAGCAGGGTTAGCCGGCATATCGAAGTACGGTTGCTGTGCAAGGGTATACTGCGATGAAACCCCGTTGATGTTCGCCCACCAGGTGATCTGATCGTCAGTGTACTTGCCGTTTGTCCGGTTCAGAAACTTAAGCATGACGACGTTCTGTTTCGCAGGAAGACCGCCTGCATCAAAGAAAGGCGCGCCTCCCCACTGGTTCGGATTGAGAGCGGGCGTTGTTGCCGTGACGGTCGGGCTGGAGGGTGAACCACCCAGCCTGTTGTTCGCAGTTACCTGGTAGTAGTACTGTGTCGAGGCAGAGACGAGCACGTCCTGATACCAGTTGGTCTTTACGTTTCCAATCAGATTACTTCCGGACGGGGTGAAGTTGGGCTTCGTACTCCGATAGACGTTGTAGGTCGTCACCGCAGTTCCCCACCCCGAGTTAGTCGAGTTCCAGATCAGATCGATTTCGTTGGCGTCCTCTGCCATTGCGGTCAATCCGGTGAGTGCAGCAGGAGCAGCAGCCGAAGGTGTTTCCGGAAGCGAGGTGGCTGAGGCCGTAGCAGCTTCAGAAATTCCAGACAGGGTAGAAGCGATGACTTGGTAGTAGTAAGTCGTGCCGGGCTGGACACCTGGACCTGTCGGCGGAGTTAGTGTTGCTGGGTAATTGTTATCCACGTAGTTAGTAATCCCGAGCGTAGTGCCCATCAAATTGGCGGCCGACGGCGTGAAGCCCTGCGTCGTGCTCCGGTAGATTGCATAGTTTACCGGGGCAGTGTTTGCAGCCGGAGCCGTGCTCGGAACCCAGCGCAGATCAATCTGCTGGGGAGAAGAGCCCACTGCGGTCAGACTGGTTGCAGGGGCAATTACGACGGGCGCCGGCGTGGTAGCGGTAGCCTGGGCCGATGGCACTGAGTTCCCTTCCGCGTCCACAGCTTCCACGGTGTAGTAATAGGTCGTCGAACCAGTTAGACCTGTGTTGGAGAACGTCGTTGTTGTCAGCTTGCTCCCAATTAACGCTGTCGGGTTCGCAGTCGTTCCACCGTAGACATTGTACGAACTGATGGCGCAGTCAGCCGGAGGGGCGACTGCCGACCAGTTCAAATTGACCACGCTAGGATAAGCCGCCGTCGCTGTCAGACCCGTCGGAGCCGTAGGAAGCGTGCTGCAAGGAGTAGCATCAAGCACCTCGATGCCGTTGAACATCGGTTGATTGGCGGCCCCGTCGGTGAAGGCGATCACGATCTGCCCGCTGTTGTTGGCTGCTTCGGTGAACTGCTTCACCACCGCCGTGTACTGCCCACCGGCCGTCGCGAAGATGTCGAAGTCAGTCAGTACCGGAGTACCGTTAATGGCCACATCGAATCGGCGGCTGCCAGCTGCCGAAAAATATAACTCGGCAAAGTGCAGGCGAACGATGTAATTGGTACCCGCGACCAGGTTAGGAATCGTATAGGTCACGGTTCCTTGCCGCGCAGACTGATACACAGCGGCGGGAGCTGCGCTGGCAGCCACACTGGCCGGGATGGTGATGGCGGCTGTTACAGTGTCTAGGGTTCCGCCGGTGCTGTAGTCTTCGTCCGCGACAAAGGGATTGTCTCCGCCGCCCGAGTTACTAACGGCGCCCCCTCCGGCGTTAATGGAGACATAGCCGACATAGGATTGCTGAGCTTGCGTGGTTGCGGACGCCTGAGCCGAGGGAGCCGACGAACTGTCCGTATCCACAGCTTCAACAGCGTAGTAGTAAGTGGTCGAGGCAGCAAGGCCAGTATTGGAATAGCTAGTGCCCGCCACTCCGCTTGCGATCAAATTACCCGATGATGGAGTAAAGCCGCTGGTCGTGCTTCCGTAAACACTATAGGAACTGATCGTGCAGTTTGCCGGAGGCGTTACTGCGGTCCAGCTTAGCCCAATGACACTTGACGATGATGCGGTTGCCGTCACGCCGGCCGGAGCCAAGGGAGCAGTGGTGCAGGACGCGCCGGCAGGCTTAGTCTGAGCACTGGCTTGAGCCGACGGTACCGAACTGCCGACAGTATCGCTTGCTTCAACGACATAGTAGTAAGTTGTCGAAGGTGAGAGACCTGTATCTGAGTAGGCTGGACTCGTCAGGCCGCCCGCAATCAAGTTGACCGCAGAGGGAGTGAATCCGCTGGTTGTACTGCGGTAGACACTGTAGGAGCCGATGGCGCAGTTTGCCGGAGGTGTTACTGCCGTCCAGCTCAGCCCAATGGCACTTGACGATGAAGCGGTTGCCGTCACGCCGGCCGGAGCCGAGGGAGCGGCAGTGCAAGACGCGCCGGCAGCCATGGTCTGAGCAGTGGCTTGAGCCGACGGTACCGAACTGCCAACAGTATCGCTTGCTTCGACGACATAGTAGTAAGTTGTCGAAGGCGAGAGGCCAGTGTCTGAGTAGGCTGGACTCGTAAGGCCGCTCGCAATCAAGTTGACCGCAGAGGGAGTGAATCCGCTGGTTGTACTGCGGTAGACACTGTAGGAACTGATGGCGCAGTTTGCCGGAGGCGTGACTGCCGTCCATCCCAAGCCGATAACGGTGGAAGAAGACGCCGTCGCCGTAAGGCCCGTGGGTGCTGCAGGAACTACGCTGCAAGCGGAGGTCGTCACCGTGAGCACGGCGGCGTTGCTGGTTACGGAGCCGACAGTGTTGGTGACTACGACTTTGTAAGTGGTACCGCTGTTTGCCGCGACGGCTGCTGGGGTTGTATAGCTCGCTGCATTCGCGCCTGAAATAGCTGTGCCGTTGCTCTGCCATTGGTATGTAAGCGGAGCCGCTCCGCTCGCCACTACGGAGAAGGACGCAGTTTGTCCCGCGGTGACTGACTGCGACGCGGGCTGCGTTGTGATAGTCGGCGCGGCCGGTTGTGACTGCACAGGCGCGATACTCGTACCACCGCATCCGGCGATCAGGAACATGCCAAGCGCGCTTGAAGCCAGTAACATCCGTTGCATGGAATACCGTTTCTTCGGGCTGAAGTAGCAGAATACTCCTGCCAGTAAGGAGACAGGGAATATGGGGTTGGATCTATTGCTGGTCCCTGGCGCTAACGCCGCCGAATTTGCTGGCTGCACAGTGAGAGTAAAGGTCGCGGAGTGTTGCAGCGACCCAGAAGTTGCGGTTACCGTAATCGTCGATGTAGTGGGCGCTGATGTTTTTCCCACAAGGTTAGAAGATCCACCGCAGCCAGCGAGCGCTGCAAGACCGCAGAGGCTGACCGCTAGAATCATCAGTTGCATAACACGCCGCCTTCTCCAGCCGAAGAAGCACAGCGCTGCCGCCAAGACCGACCCTGGAAAGAATAGATTGGGCTTGCCGTGGAGTGCGGCGGTCGAGGTAGTAGTCGCTACAGTGAGGGATGAAACGATATTGCCAGCGGCATTCACTGTAGCTGGAGAAAAGCTGCAGCTTGCCCCAGCAGGCAGACCGGAACAGGCAAACGTTACCGTTGAAGTAGTCGCGAATCCATTTACCGGCGTCACCGTGGCAGTTTCTGTCCCGCTGCTTCCCGCGGTGATGGTGAGCGCCGCAGGAGACGTGCCGAACGTGAAGTCGGCTGCGGTTCCGCTGGCGGTGGTTGCACTTGCCTGCGTTGAGGCAGGTGAGTTTCCATTCGAGTCCACCGCTTCAACCACATAATAGTAGGTCTGTGAAGCTTTCAGACCGGTGTTGGGGTAACTTGTGCTTGTAACGTTGGCCGCGATGAGCGTACTCGCGGAAGGTGTAAATCCACTGGTTGTACTCCCGTAAACACTGTAGGAACTGATGGAGCAATTTGTGGGCGCTGTAGCCGCCGTCCAACTCAAGCCAATCGCGGTAGAGGACGTGGGCGTGGCCGTCAGCCCGGTCGGCGCAGCGGGACTGGTTGTGCATTGCGAACCTGTAGTCACAGTCAACTTTGCGGTGGCGCTGGTGACCGAGCTGACGGAATTTGTGACGACCACATAGAACGTGTCGCCGTTGTCCGCAGCAGCAAGGGTGCCTGTTGTATAGCTCGCGTTGATCGCTCCGCTGATCGCGGTTCCATTTTCAAACCATTGATAGGTCGGCGTTGGAGTGCCCGAAGCTACTACTGTGAAGGTTTCCGTTTGCCCGACGTTCGCTGTAGCGGATTGAGGTTGTACCTGGATCACCGGAGCCGACGGAAGTTGAGTCCCCGAGGCGCAAAGGGTTTCGCCTGGGTAGTTGACTGTCACCTGGTACGCCTGCGTGCCGTCGTAATTGACGATCGCGGTGCGTGTCGCGTCACTCGGGTCCACCGTTGAGGTCCACGTGCTCCAGACCCCTGGGAAGGCGCAGGTTGCGTCGCTGTTGCCGCTGATACCCAGCGCTTCGGACGCAGTTGGAACACGCATACTGATGCTGCTGCAGTAATTGACGGCGCTGACGCCGGTGAACTGCGAACCGGCCGCAGTGTCGGTTTTGATGGTGCGGGTCCAGGTCATGCCGCTCTGGTTATCGGTGACCAAGGAAGGCAGTGTCGCAGTTGCGGGGATGACCGTATAGCGTTCGCTCGCTCCGCCGCATTGCGCTACGTTGTAGACCTGGAACTCGATAATCGAGTAGCCGTACTGCGTCTCCCGCTGTTGCCCAAGAACCCGAATATACCGTGCCGTGACGGTAGGGAAACTCTCCTGATCAATCCCGCCCATACCGTTGGGGTTACTGAAGGCAGTTTGCCAGTTGGCCGCAACCGTGGGATCTCCGTTTGTGTACTGAATCGCATACTGGGTCGCATAGGCGTTTTCCCAGTAGATTACGACCGTGTTGAAGGCCACCGACGAGCCCAGATCCACCTGTAGCCAAGAGGGGTCAACTCCGGTTACCGGGGGCGTGGGCGGCGCGTTGGCTGTAGCTGAGCCCCAGCGGCTGTTTTCGGAGATCACTCCGTCAACGGCCAGATTTGCGGTGTTATTCCCTTGAACACTACTGGCCGTAGCCGTCTTGTTCAGGGCCAGATTGACCCCTGGCGGCGCAAGAGTCAGATTGGACACAGTGCTGGTTATCGGCACCGCAGCGGCATTGTTGACCGTAACCGTGTACGCGCCAACATTCGCGGAGCTGAACTGCTGAATCACGTAGGAGATGGTGGGCGACAACTGCGTGCTCGCGCCAACAATCGTCGCAGCTCCACCCGTGGGAGTGAAATTCCACTGGTAGGAATACGGGGCCGAACCGGCGACCACAGCCGAGATCTGAACCGGCTGGTTGTTGGCCACGGCTACGGTGGCCGCAGGCTGGGTAACGATGCTTACCGGCGTCGGCGCGACGATGGTGAGCACCGCGTTATTGGATTGCAGATGTCCAACAGGGTTGCTCACGATCACATAGAGCGTTTCCGTTCCGGTGGCCGTCAGAACGGGCGTGGTATAGCTGGCCAGCGGCCCGGATTGAACCAATGAGCCATTCATATACCATGCGTAGTTGAGCGCGGGCGATCCGGTGGCAGCTACGGTCAGGGTTGCAGACTGCCCGACAACGACGGTTTGCGCAGCGGGCTGCGTGGCAATGGCGACACTCGCTGCCGCGTCCACGGTCAGAGTGACAGGATTCGAACTCACCGAGCCAAAGTTGCTGCTGACGGTCACGGTGAAGGTTTCGTTATTCTGCGCCAGAGTGGTGTCGGGCGTGACATAGGTGCTGCTGTTTGCTCCGGAGATCTGGCTGCCGCCTTGATACCACTGGTAGCTGAGCGTCCCGCCACCGGAAGCGGACACGGTGAAAGTGGCCGGATAACCGACCGTGGTCGCCACATCCACCGGCGGCACGATGATCGCCGGCGGTTGTGTTTGCGGAGGCGGAGGCGGAGCAACCGAGGTGAGCGTAACGGCGTTGCTGGTCCCCAGTCCAAGCGCGCTGGCCGTCACCGTCACGGTTCCAGGCGTGAAGCTGCTGCGCAGGGCGATTTTCTGCAATCCGCCCTCGAAGTTCAACTCCGGGTCTCCGGGCGCGTGAAAGAATCCGTAGGGCAGGTTGCCAACATCATTGGCGTGCGCCTTGGAGAAGGTGTCCTGGTAATCGTTGGTCCACTGGGGATCGGCCACCAACTGCTGCGTGCCGCCCATGTAGGTTCCGCCGGTGCCGGTCACAGTAAAGGTGACGTTGTCCATCGCGGTGGGTACCCAATTGCCTTGCGCATCCTGCACTTCGGCCTGCACAAAGGCCGCGTCGGAGCCGTTGGCGGTCCATTGGAAGCTGGTGCCGTCGGGCTTGACGACCTCAGGGATGGCCGTGAGCACGATCTTGTTTTCGGCTCCTGCCGTCGTCAGCGTGTGGGACACTCCCGAAACTGGATTGTCGTCCTCGCCGATACATTGCGCGGTGGCGGTGCCAGGAGCCCAGTTCACCATCCAGTGAACCTGGCCGGGCATAATCGTCGTAGACTGGCTCAAGTCCGAATGAGAATTGATGTTCCAGGGGTTGGGCGTTACATCCGCCAGAGCCTCACCCGTCACCGGATCCTTGGCCACGTTGTTGATCAGAAGGCGAACCTTCGGGCAGTTACTAAAGCCGTTCACCTGGATCTTGGTGCCCTGTGTGTATTCATAGGCGCGATTCCAGTGATGCGCGAGGTGAACGACAGGCTTGATGGAGTAAGGCACCCAGTTGGCCTGATAGACGTAGTAGAGCAGCCGGGGGAAACGGTTCTGATCCACCATGGAGTAACCCAGAGAACGAACCAATGGGTTGTTCAATCCATTTCCGTTGTCTGTCTGATTGATCATGAGGGGCTGATTTTGGAACTCAGCCCACGTACTGATCTCGCCCGGCGTATCGGCAAAGTACCAATGCGCCATGCCGAAGGTATTGGCGGCCCGGCCCTGACGCCAGTCGTCTATATATGGCGCCGAGTAAGCCAATTCGTAGTCATAGGCGGAAACGGAAACGCCCCCGAGGGTAATGACGGTTCCGCGCCCGGTGCCCATGTTGTCCCAATACTCTGCGCCGAAAGCCGGGTAATTCGGGTTGCTTCCCTTCATTGCCACTTCGCAGCCAGCCCCGTCGCACTCGGCCATTTGGCCCCACAAGGGGTTGTATCCGCGATCGGCCTGATAACGGGGAGCGATATTATCCCATGTGGTAGAAAGGGCCATCAGTTCATCCGCAAGGGGCGTATTGTTTCCGCCATTGTCCGCTTCCCAGTCGAGGATTGACGGGTGACTGCGGTCGCGGATGATCATGTCGCGATGCAGTTCCTGCTTCAACTGAAGATCGTCGGCCGATGGGTTGGATGTGGCATTCCAATGGCCTTCGCCGTCGCCGCTGGGCTGGTCGACCATTACGCCGTAGGCATCAGCCGCCTCCACAAACTCCTCGCTCGCCGTGCAATGACCGGGACGCCAGACATTGCCGCCGCTCGCCGCGAACTCTGCCAAATCGCGCCACCACACTTCATCCGGAACAGATGAGCCGAGAGCTGGATAATCGTACCGGCTCGACCCGCCCCACAGGTGCATGGATTGACCGTTGAAGTAAGGAAAATCGGAATCCCAGGTCAGCGTACGAATGCCCAGCGGGCTCTGAAACGAATCCACTACAGCGCCGTTTACGCTGACGATGCTATAGACCTTGTACATATACGGAGTGCCGTAGATAGAGTTGTTCGGATACCACAAGGTCGGATTCGGAACGGTGATCAACTGATTGAACATCGGGGTGGGGCCGGAAGGAAGAGTGGCCGCCGTCATCGGTTGTATCGTTTGGACTATCGGCGATGCGGTCACCACCACGTTGCCTTGCTGGTCCACGATTTGCGTAGTCAAGGTAACCGTCTGCGCAGTTGTGCCCTCATTGAGAACGTTGGTCTGCACATTGACCACTGCTGACGCTGCCGTCGCTGTGCCCTCCGCGGCTGGAACCTCGGAGACTGTACCGACATAGGTGCCCCAGGTCTTCGTATTCGAGTACACATTCAGCGGGATATGAACAGGGTTGGTGACATACATGTAGACATTGCGGAACAAGCCAGCCATATCCTGGCCGAAGCGGAAGGCGCCGCAGAACTGGGGCTGCTCATACCACTTCGCGTTCCTCGATACATCGATCGCGATCACGTTGTCTGTGCTGCCGTCGGCCACGATATAAGGCGTCATATCGGCTTGGACGGGAATAAAACCCACCACGTGGGTCGCCTGCGAGTTGGCCGCAACCGCGCTGACGCCGGGCATTAGCGTGCCGTTGATGAAGACCTGTAGACCCGTGTGCGAGCCTTCGATATTCAGGAGGAACTTCTGCCCCTTGTACTTCGGGTCCACCTTGAAATGCAGACGATACCAGTTGTTGTTTCCTGGATCCTGGCCGCCTCCGGAGACCTGATTGATAAAGGTGCTGGGGATATTTGCGTCATAGGGGAGGCCGACCTGTTTCCAGGTGGCAGCGGTGTCGCTGCTCTCGACAAAGCTGGGGCTCGAGTAATTCGTCGAGTCGTTTGTATTCTGGAACCACCAATGGCTCTGCGGATCATTGGAGGTTGAGGTCGCATCCGCGACGTACTCCGGCACGCCCGCCGCGAGATTGATCGTGAAGCGCTGCGAGATGGGCAGTGATGGCTCAACCTGCTGAGCGTAAGCCCCAGCGGAGCACATTCCCGCACACAAAAGCAGAGTGACCACCAAGGCCTGGCAAAGGCTCTCCATTTTCTTCAGGCCGTCGGGCATACGTCTGCCCTTTGCAAACCTTGAGATCTGTTCCACGTTCACCTGATACTGGTCACGGACAAAAGTCGAACTGCCGAAACACGAGAGACGCATGAGGCTCCTTATGATCAATGATCCCAATGGTTTGCGCAGGCGAGGAAAGACGCCGGCAGTCTGTAATGCTTCAATTTACGACGCATCCGGTATCAAATTCGCGATTGAAATAGAAAGTCTGAAACGGCACTATCACGCATTTATATGCTGTTTTCTCTTTAGGCAATCGAATGACCAATTTATTCTAAACGCTTCGTTCCGTATTTTCATATACTTACGAGAATGCCTGCGGTGATGCTGTATACATCTGTATGCGCAGCGAACGAAACGCGAGACGCATGTATACAACGAAGCAAAGTTCCTACCGACAGATCATCGATGCCGGAAGATAAACCAGGTCTTTGACCGCATAATTCCGTTCCATTGGCTCGTGCCTTCCCAGGTCTCAAAAACGAGACCTGGGGCACCATCGTTGGTACAACTTCAAGCGGTCAGAGACCTAGTTCCCCCACAGATTTCAACAGGCAGCCGAGGATGGCCATCTCGGGTTGAGTCCTTCAGGGGCATGAAGGCCCCTGCTCCCTCCGAAACAGTTATCTGAAACTGTAGTACTAAACCAAAACAGAATTACCAGCTGATGTTACGCAGTAGCCCGCATTAGAAGCAGTTGCTCGTAGGCTGATCGGGAAGCGTTGATGAGCAGTTTGCGGCAGAGGGCAAAGGGGCTGAGTTTGTTTTTGAGGCTGAGGCACTCGAGCTTG
>Ga0302320_10006432_pt1 | contig 26071 bp, 25 predicted proteins | sample Bog_T0_3_FD_202130 | JGI IMG/M metagenome (GOLD analysis project Ga0302320, IMG submission 202130) | Peat permafrost microbial communities from Stordalen Mire near Abisko, Sweden - Bog_T0_3 | ecosystem: Environmental > Terrestrial > Soil > Wetlands > Peat | place: Sweden: Abisko, Stordalen Mire... | reverse complement strand
ACACCTTTTTCGGCAGGTGCTCCTGGGTGATTCGGACGAAAACCCGTGCGTTCTCCACCTTCTCGACGACGCCGCCGATCTTCCCGTCGTCGAACCAGATCGGCTCACCGGCATGGACGTCATCGAACACCTCTGGAATCGTGCAGCCGATCATGGCGGGGGTGAGGATCATACCTCGGCTGTCATAGGTCGCCGGCCGGCCCGGCTTGAGGTCTCGGGTGAGAATCAGCAGGTCGCCCTGCCGCAGCGAGAGGGCATTTTCACTCGGCGGAATGCCGCCAACCTGCTCATCCGACGTGGTCCAGCATCTACAGGCAACGACCGGTTCACGATTTCAGGGCAATGGCGTATCGCTAAGCAGGACCGGATGCCCGGCCTCCGGGTTGCCGTCCGGCTTGACTGGGGCCAGCTTTGTGACGTGGCGATTGAGTAGCATTTTGCGGACGTGGCGGAGGGCGAAAATCGAGAGAAAATTCTTGACGCGCGCACCTCTAGTCAACTTGGCTATTTCGTCCACATAAAGCTGTTCCACATCACCGACCGAGGAATGGGATTCCCGGGCAAGGGTTTCAACGGCCGGATGCTGACCGGAGCGCGTATGGCGCTCTATGCCTGTATTTAGCAGGTCGAGGATATTCTTTCGCTTGTAAAGGGCCAATGGTAGCTCCTCTTCTCACTATGAGCCATCAGCGCAAGACCTATGCCGCGATCCTCCGGACGATCGGTCCAGTTGTGCGTGCGTTTGCAAGCATAGTCGTTGCAATCTTCTTGAGACATCCGGTGCCGATCCAACGGGATCTGTAAGGTTGTTGCGAAAACTTCCAGTCCGATCATAAGCAGCCCGTTTAATCGAAGTGAGGGAGTCAACCAATCATTTTGAGTCTCCTTCGGCCGTGCCCACCGGAACGTGACCCGACAAAATGCGGATCGAAGGGGGTTACCTGTCTCGGCACCAGCGCTCGGCTCGGCGACCTGATCAACGCGATCGGCAGCATCTCTGGATTCGTCGGGCCGACGTTCTATGGATTGATGAAGGACCTGACCGGCAGTTCCAATGGCGCGATGTACTTGTTCGCGCTTCTGGGGGCTCTTGGCGGGTTCCTGGCGCTCCTGATCCCGGTTCAGCTGGTCAAAAGGTAGAGGGCCTGCACTTTCTATCCTCGATAGACTCGAAAGCAAGGCGTCCCTTTGGAGTTCCCCATGGACATCAAACTCCCCCTCGAAACCCAGAAGCGCCTTCACGAACGCATCCGGCGGTTCGTGGACGAATCGTACGGCCAGAACCTGGGTGACATCGGCGCGCGGGAATTCCTGGATTTCTGCATGAAGGAGATCGGTCCCGCGGTTTACAACCAGGCCATTGCCGACGCCCAGAACTGCATGCAGGAGCGGGTGTCCGACCTGGAAAACATCTGTTTCGCAACTGAAGCAAGCTACTGGGCGAAGGAAAAGGTGGCTCGACGCAAACCTGAACCGCAATTGAGGTCTACAATGAAAAGCAGATGATCGGCATCGGCCAGGACCGCCCGGATCATGACCTTGCGCAGGACCGCATCCGACGGCACGGCCAGCGCCGGACGACCGTCATGGTGTCCGTGGCGCCCAGTTTTGTGGATGACCTCCTGTGGTCTGAGTTCAACCAGTTCGCCGAGGCGCTTCGGGAATACCTGGACGCGGCCATGGAACGGATCATTCGCGAGGAAGTGCTCAAGGATTCCACTGAACCGGAGACGGCATAGCGGAGAAAAACCTGGTTACAGTGCTGTACGGTCGAACCGTCCCAGGAGGAAACTTGAACAGCCCCGTACTCCATGTCGCCGCTTGCATCCTGTTCGCCTGGGCACCTTGTGGCGCACGGGTCGTGGTGGGCCAGAAGCTCCCCGGCGTGGCGGTGGCCGACCGGGGCGTGATGGTGCCGCACGTCAAGGTGGTGGACGCCCGGATGGTCCTGGACGGCCCGGACCTCGCCTACCGTCCCTGGACCCTCGCCGAAACCGCCGGCCGGGTCCGGACCATCTACCATCTGGCGGGCCGCATCGGCATTGAGGGCGTGAACAAGGATTTCATCGACGCCATCATCGCCGCCAAGCTGCCGGAGTACCTCCCCGACAGTCCCTACAAGACCATCACCATCCTCAACCTCTCGGACACGCTCTGGGGCACCCACGGCATCGCCTCGGGCAGGTTCGAGACCAGTCAGCGCGAATTCGCCCACGCGCTCTACGTGGCCGACGAGAAGGGGGTGGCCAGGGCGGCCTGGGATCTGCAGCCCAGACAGTCCGCGGTCATCATCCTGGACCGGGACGACACGGTACTGTTCTTCAAGGAAGGCAAGCTCTCGCCCGGGGAGATCCACGCGGCCATCAGCCTGATCAGGGGCAGGCTGGGGGTCGGTTTCTGACTCCGCTGCCTCCCCCTCAGGGGTACCCAAGCTGGAGGAAGCTCGGCAGTCGCGGTTGCGCGCCGCGAATCCACGGGTCTCTCCCCTGGCATATGTTGAGAATGTCACCCATAATCCTTTAATCGAGACGGAAGGATCCGCCAGCGGAGGCTTGGTGATGAACACGCTTCTGGACCGCCTTTTCAAACATCTGGCGTGGGCCGACCGGGAACTCCTGACCCGGCTGGAGCAGGCTAGCGAACCTCCGGTCGAACCCTTCAGGCTGTTGGCCCATGTGCTGGCCGCCGAGCACATCTGGCTGGCGCGCATCCACTCCCGGGACAGTTCCTCCTTCCCGGTATGGCCCAGACTGTTCGGGCCTGAATGCCGCAAGCTCTCCGAAAAAAACCACGCGGGCTATCGGGTCCTGCTGGAGTCCACCGCGGAGGCGGACTTGAAATCCCTGATCGCCTACCAGAACTCCAAAGGCATCGCGTTCCGGACCAGCCTCGGGGATCTTCTCCTGCACGTGGCTCTCCATGGCGCCCACCACCGCGGTCAGGTGGCGACCTTCATGCGCCTGGCTGGCCTCGAACCGGTGGATACCGAATTCATCACCTTCTGCCGGCGCAACCCGCAGGACAGCCCAAGGGATTCCGTCGGGACCTTGGGATGAATTTCTGGAAGGTGCGATCTCCGCAGGTGCGCTATTGACGGATCCGGCAGCGCGTATAGGCTCTCCAGAAGAAGTCCTCCGCTCCCAACCCGGCAAAAGCCCACTCCCTTGAGGTTTCTCATGATCGTGCGGGTCATTTTCATGTTGCTGGCCTGCCTGGTGATCGATCTTCTGTTGCGTCAGCATTTCCGACGCCTCCGGGACATGCGCGAACGCCAGGATCTGGAGAAGCTCCAGGTCGCCCCGGTCCGGCTGGCCTTTTCCGACGATGCGCCGAGCCTCAGGCGGGTGGAGGTGGCCGGGCCCAAGGCGCGGATCCTTGCGGTGGATGACGAGAAGGTCGTCCTGGATTCCTACCGGCGCATCCTCGCGCCGGAAGGCTACAGCATCGACACGGTCGAGACCGGGCCGGAGGCCCTCAGCCTGCTGCGGCTGGATGCCTACGACTTCGTCATCACCGACCTCAAGATGCCCGACATGGACGGGGTGGAGGTGGTCAAGGCCGTCAAGGTCCTCCGGCCCGACGTGGACGTGGTGGTGATCACCGGCTACGGCACCATCGAGACCGCCGTGGAGACCATGGCGCGGGGCGCCTGCGAGTACCTGCGCAAGCCGTTCACCGCCGACGAGTTGGCAGGGCATGTGCAGAGGCTCCTGCTCCGGCGCCAGGCCAGGCTCCAGGCTGCCAAGGGGCACCGCGTCCGGGTCCTCCGGCCCAGCCAGGCGGGGGACGCCACCGCCCATGAAGACGCCGGCCAGGGCGGGGCCTTCCTCGCCAGCGGCCACACCTGGGTCTGGGTCGAGCCCGGCGGCCAGGTGCGGGTGGGCATCGACCACTGCTCCAGCCAGGCCATGGGCCCCATCGGCGAAGTGGTCCTGCCCGCCCCGGGGCTGGAAGTGCGGCGGGGCGATCCCCTGTTCTCCTTCAGGCGCGGCGCCGAGCAACTGAGCTTCCCGGCCCCGGTGAGCGGCCGGGTGCAGGATCTCAACGGCAGCCTCGGGGCCGATCCCGCCCGGGTTTCCCGCAGCCCCTACCGGGACGGCTGGATCTGTCGGCTGGATCCCAGCGACCTGGCCGGAGAGCTGGGCCATCTGAGGATCGGCGGGCCGGCGCTGGCGTGGCTGGGCCAGGAGGCCGGCCGGCTCCAGGCCGCGTGGTCGGCCCGGCCCGATTCCGCCGAACCATTGTCCTGGGCAGCCCTGGCTCAGGAACTCTTCGCCGGGGAGACCACCCGGGTCTGAACCCGCGCCAATTGCTAAGCCGTTGTCTAGAATTAACCTGAACAGGCCGTTTCGGCCCCGGCATAAAGGGCCGTAGCAAAATAACCTGAAATGCACAGGTTATTTCGCAACGGCCCCTAATCCATGACCTGGATCCGTCTCAGGAAGGGGATGTCCTCAAGCAGCATGGCGGTGCCACGCACCACCGCGGTCTCGGGGTTTTCCGCCCGGTAGCATGGGAGGTGGGTCTCCTTGCTGAGGCGGATGTCCAGTCCCTGGATCTTGGAGCCGCCGCCGGTGAGGCAGATGCCCCGGTCGATGAGATCGGCGGCAAGCTGGGGGGGAGTCTCCTGGAGGGCCTTTCGAACCAGCTCGACGATGGCGTTGACGGGCTCAGCCATGGCCTCACGGATTTCCCCGTCGTTGAGGGTGAGGGTCTTGGGCAGCCCTTCGAACTGGTCCCGGCCGGAAATGGTCATGGTCCGGACCTTGTCGGAAGGGTACGCGGAGCCCAGCCCCCATTTCACCTCTTCCGCGGCCACTTCGGAAATGAGCACATTGTACTTTTCACGAATGTAGTTGAGGATCGCTTCGTCCATCTCGTCACCGGCAATGGTGATGGAATCGGCGAAAACTTTGCCATTGAATGAAATGACCGCCACATCGGTGGTGCCTCCGCCCACATCGACGATCATGCAGCCACGTTTCTCGTTGGTGGCAAGACCCGCGCCCATGGCGGCCACCATGGTCTGGTCCACCAGGAAGACTTCCCCTGCCTTGGCGTCGTAGCAGACCTGCTTCATGGCTCGCCTGGCCACCTGGTGGGCTCGGGGGGGGACGCTCACCACGATCCGGGTCCGGGCGAAACTCCGTTTGGGCCTTGCCCTCTTGATGAAGGCGGCCAGCATCTTCTCGGCGGCGTCCACTTCATAGATCATCCCGTCCTTCATGGGGCGAATGGTCTGGACCCCCTGGGGGGTTCGCCCCATGAGCTGCTTGGCCTCATCACCCACGGCTTCGACCTCATGGGTCCTCGTGTTGAGGGCAACTATTGATGGTTCATAGATCACAATGCGCCCGGCTTGCCGGGTGTGGACCAGGACTGAAGCGGTGCCCAAATCGATCGCCAGGTCGGAATTGGAAAGGTTGGACCAGAAGCTTCTTGTTAACAGGTTTGTCAACGATTTCTCCAATGAGCCATCATACCCTGCTGTGGGATTTGGCTTCAGGAATCGACCAGGCCCGCCCAGGCCAGGGGGCGGCCTCTCCGGTATAGGGTGGTTCCAATCCGCGGGCCTACCAGAGGCCCAGCACCTTCCACCAGGCGCCGCCGATCCCCACCCAGATCAGGATGTTCACGACGCTGACGATGAAGCCCAGCCGCCACCAGGTGCCGATGGGCACGAAGCCCTGGCCGAACAAGGCCGCGGCCGGCCCGGTTCCGTAGTGGGTCATGCTGGCGTGAAGGTTGGAGAAGAAGCACAGCACCAGGGCCGCCAGCATGGGCGGGGCGCCGCAGGCCAGGGAGACGCCCAGGAAGGCGGCATACATGGCGCCCACGTGGGCGGTCATGCTGGCGAAGAAATAGTGGGCGTAGAAATAGGTCAGGCTCAGCACCAGGAAGGCGACGATCCAGCTGTGGCCCGCCATGGAGGCCGCCATCACCCTGCTGAACCAGGGGATCATGCCCATCTTGTTCAGGAAGCCCGCCATCATGATCAGGGTGCCGGTCCAGATCAGCACGTCCCAGGCGTTGGTCTCGGCCAGCACGTCCGACCACTGGAGCACGCCGGTGATGAGCAGCAGGCCCAGGCCCACCAGGGCGGCGGTGGTGCCGTTGATGCCGAAGTAGGTCTCGCCGAACACCCACATGAGCAGCACGATGGCGAACACGCCCACCATGAGCCATTCCGAGGAGGTGACGCTGCCCATCTCCCTCAGCTTGGCGTTGGCCATCTCCACCGCTTCGGGGGTCCGGGTGATCTCGGGGGGGTAGAGCAGGTAGAGGACCCAGGGGATCACGAACAGGCCCACCAGGCCGGGCACGATGGCGGCCATGAACCAGCTGCCCCAGGTGATCTTGATGCCGAAATCGGCGGCGAACTTCTGGGCCATGGGGTTGGCGGCCATGGCCGTCAGGAACATGGCGCTGATGATGATGTCGATGTTGAAGGTGGCCATGGTGAGGTAGGCGCCGATCCTGCGGGAGGTGCCGTCCTCGGGGTTGCTGCCGTAGGCCCGGGCCAGGGAGCGCACGATGGGCATCATCACGCCGGCGGTGCGGGCGGTGTTGCTGGGCACCACCGGCCCCAGCACGAACTCGGTGGCGGCCAGGCCATAGGCCAGGCCCAGGGTGCGCTTGCCCAGCAGGCGGATGAAGAAGTAGGCGATGCGGGTGCCCAGCCCGCTCTTGATGAAGCCCCGGGCGAACATGAAGGCCACGACGATGAGCCAGAGCGCCGTCTCGGAGTAGCCGCTGAGGCTTTCGGCGATGGACAGGGTGCCGGTGATGGCGCAGGCCGCCGCTCCGGTGATGGCCACGGCGCCCATGGGCATGGGGCGGATGATGATCCCGAGGATGGTCGCCAGGAAGATGGCGAACATGTGCAGGCCCCGGACCCAGTCGGCCTGGCGCACCGTTTCGGCGGCCTTGGCGTCGGCGTCGGCCTTGGCCTGGGCCTGGGCATCGTCCGGCTTGGGTTCCGTAGGCTTGGCTTCGGCAGCCTTCTGACCCTTTTCCGCGGGCTTGGCCCCGGCCTTGGCCGTGACCGTGCCGGTGAAGATCCTGGCTTCCGGGACGGGCGCCACCTTCGGCAGCCCGACGTACAGGACCAGGCCGACGACGAGGGTTACGAGAAGGCGGATGGGTTTGGCGCCTTGCCACCAGCCTTGGCGGGGTATAGGGTTCGACATGTTGGTCCCCATGGAAAAGGGCCGGTAGACCCGGCGCCGGAGTTGGAATGGAACCGCCCCGTGAGAAACGCCACGGATCCCAGGTCGAAACTGTGGAGGTTCATAGCGCACGCTCGTGGAAGGGAATCACCCTATCCTGGGCCCACTGGCGGGGTCCGCGCAAGGCCTCCCAGCGCCCGCTGGCGGATGGCCTCGAAGTCGGCGGGACCGGGTGCAGGTCGAGCCTGCGGCCGGCCTTGACGATCTGGCTGGGGACCTCGTGGCCCAGCAGGGCTTCCACCTGGTTGGGATAGGCCATGCCGGTGGTGTCGCAGAGGGTGAGGTGGTCCACGCCCATTTCCTCCATGAAGCGGGCGCCCCCGGCGCTGGGGAATGGCAAATTTCACCCTTGGTCAAATTGAATGGGCAGGTTAACCATTTTGAATCATCCGGTGCTGCCGGGAAACCCATGGATGCGCTGTAAGTAATTGAAAATAATTATTTTTTTGGTGTGGCACAGAAGGTGCACTTTGACCGGGCGCAACCGGTCGCAGGCATCGTGGAACAAACCGGGGGTTCGGTGGAAGGGAGTTCCAAGGAATCAAAGGGAAGGCAAGCCTCCGGGGAGCAGGTGATGGAAGCCCTAAAAATTGTCCTACTGGTGACCTACTTTACGATCCTGACCATCCTGAGCATCTATGGGGCTCACCGGCTTTGGATGCTCCTTCTTTATTTCCACAACAAGAAGCATCCGCCCGTCCCGGCCGGTGGCCCCGGCTTCCTGCCCATGGTCACCGTGCAGCTGGCCGTGTTCAACGAAGTGAACGTGGTGGAGCGGCTGCTGGACCACGTGGTGAAAATGGACTGGCCCAGGGACAAGCTGGAGATCCAGATGCTGGACGACTCCACCGACGACACCGTGAAGGTGGCCCAGGCCGTCTGCGACAAGTACCGGAACCTGGGCTGGGACATCGCCTACCTGCACCGCGCTGACCGCACCGGCTACAAGGCCGGGGCCCTGCAGAACGGGTTGAAAACCGCCAAGGGCGAGTTCGTGGCCATGTTCGACGCCGATTTCATCCCCACCGTGGACTTCCTGCGCCAGGCCGTGCCCCACTTCGGTGATCCCAGGATCGCCTTTGTCCAGGGCTGCTGGGACCACCTGAACCGCGACTTCTCCCTCCTGACCCAGGTGCAGGCCATCCTCCTGGACGGCCACTTCGTGTTCGAGCACACCGCAAGGCACCGCTCCCATGCCTTCTTCAACTTCTCCGGCACCGCCGGCATGTGGCGGGTGAGCGCCATCGCCGACGCCGGCGGCTGGCAGCACGACACCATCACCGAGGACGCCGACCTCAGCTACCGGGCCCAGCTCAAGGGCTGGCGCGGGGTCTACCTGAAGGACATGGTGGTCCCGGCCGAACTGCCGGTGGATGTGAACGCCTTCAAGAGCCAGCAGTACCGCTGGGCCAAGGGCAACGCCCAGGTCATCCGCAAGATGATGAAGACCATCCTGTCCAGCAAGGAGAGCCTGCACACCAAGGCCGAATGCTGGTTCCATCTCACCGCCAACTGCAACTACATGCTCATGGTCGTTCTGGCCGTCATCATGGTGCCTTGCATGATCCTCCGGGCCGGCACCCCGGCCCACACCCTGCTGCTCACCGACGGCCCCTTCTTCCTGCTCAACGCCGTCAGCGTCGGCCTGTATTTCGGCCTGTCCCAGCGGGAGGTCTACAACAACAAGAACTGGCTCAGCCGCATGAAGTACATCCCCGGGCTCATGAGCCTGGGCATCGGCCTCTGCCTGAACCAGACCAAGGCCGTCCTGGAGGGCTTCTTCACCGACGACATCGAGTTCAAGCGCACCCCCAAGCTGGGCGTGGACGAGCACGGCAACGGCCCCCGGAACCGCAACGCCTGCGCCTACACGGTGCCCAAGAGCATGCTGACGTTCCTGGAGCTGGCCTTCGCCCTCTACTACTTCGCCGCCGTGTTCATCGCCATCTACGTGCGCAGATGGGCCTCGGTGCCGTTCCTCTGGCTGTTCTTCAGCGGCTTCGCCTACATCAGCGTCATGTCCATGGCCGACGTGAGGATCTTCCGCCGGCTGGCCTTGAAGGAGCTGAAAGAAGAAATCCCCGTGATCCCCGCGGCCCAGTAAGTCCCGGCGCGGACCTGCCCGACGCCGTGGGCAGCTCGGCGCCGGGGCTTGGCCTCAGCATCCAGGCGGAACTGCACACGGCGCCATTCCGCTTCGAGCGCAGCGAGTCCATGCTCTGCCTCAACGTCTGGCTCTGACAGCGACTAGAACAGGCCTGCCACCCGCGCCACCTGGTCGGTCATTTCGTGGCTCAGGAGCCGCACGGCCCTCCGGCCCAGCCGCATGGTCTGGACGCTCTGGCGGGTTTCTTCCAGGCACCGGGTGTCGAGGGGGTCCAGGACCAGCCGGTGGATGCCGGAGACCACCCGGAGCAGGTGCAGGTCCATGTGCTCCGGGGCGTCGGGAACGGCGGGCAGGTGGTGGTCCCGGCAGAGCTCGGCCAGGTGGGCGGGAAGGCGCCAGAGCTGATGGAGAACGCAGCCGATCTCCACGTGCGTCCGCTCCAGCACCTCGTCCACCACCCGGACCGGGAGGTCCGGCGGGGCCTCGCCCGCGATGCTCAGCGCGGCCAGGGAACGCAGGGCCATGCACTTGCCGATGTCGTGGAACATGCCCCCCAGGAAGACCCGGTCCGCCCGGCCCACCTGCTGTTCGAAGGCGAACTGGCTGGCCCCGAAGGCCACGGCCATGGTGTCCAGGAACAGGTGGCGCCAGCGATCCTCGAAGACTTCATACTCCACTCGCAAGGACACGTCGAACAGGGAACGCGCGGCGACGCCCGCGGCGATTTCGCTCACCCCGCGCAGGCCGATGACCATGACCGCGATGCGCATGTCCAGCACCTCGGTGCCGCGGCTGTACCAGGGGGAATTGGCAGCCCGGAGGATATGCAGGGAGACGGCGGGGTCGGGGGCGATGGCCTTGAGCACCCGCTTCAAGTCCACATCCGGATCGTTGAGCAGATCCATGATCTGCACGGCCAGGGCCGGGAACGAGGTCGGGGCGGGCCGGTTTCTGGAGAAGTGGCCAAGGACCAGGGGAGCCAGATGATCCACCAGGCCCTGGTGGTCCTGGGCAAGCTCTCCCGGCCCTCCGGCGACTTCACCGCTCAGGAGACGCCACGGTCCGTCGAAGGCGTCCGGCGGTTCCGGCGGGGCAGGGCTGCAGGATCCCTGCGGAGGATCTTCCGCGGGACGCCCCGACCGGAATGCCGGTGGCGGCGCATTCCGGCGCAAAAATCGACGAAAGGGATTTTGCACGAGTTCATTCTATCGGAATTCGTTGCGCATGGATGGGTCCCAATGGTTTTTTGGTTTCATGCTTTCAATCTAAGTATTTGTTAATATTTTTGAAATATTTTTTCATGGAAAATAATTTGTAAGTATTGAAAAAAAAGCAGTAGCTCACAATAAATGAATTCCCATCATCGCCCGTGGGATTATAAAAAACGCAAAAAAATCATGAAGATCTATACTTGTACCAGTACAGGGCGTAGGTTCAAGTTCTTGTAAATTAACCCTGTTCATAAATCGATTCATATCGGAGATCCCGTGATCACTCAGGAAGAACGCCAAATGAGTATTCGCAGTTTACCTATTTACAAAGGATTGTCGATCCTTATCGGATTGGTCGCTGCCTCCGGTTTGATCCTCGCCGCGGATTTGTCCAACAGCGCCTCGGACGTGTTCGTTGGAACGGGATTGGATTCACTCCTAGGGTTGCGGGTGAATGAAAAAGTGGCTCTCGCCACCCTGGTCCTGACTGCGGGAATTTCAGTATTAATTTTGTTCCTGCAGTCCTTGTACTCCGCTGCCAAATGGAAAAAGGCCATGTCCGCTCTCTAGATTAGATAGGATCTAGCCCGCCTGGGGCGCCCGGCCTCCCCTTGGGGTGGGCCGGGTGCCCCTTTGGGTTGGGTCGCCTTCTGGCCGGCGGTATCGATGACCGTCAGGGTGTAGGTGGTGGTGAGGTCGGGATTGACGGTCACGGGGATGGTGAGGGTGAAGGTGCTGGAGGTGGCGGACCCGATGTCCGAGGACACCACCGCCTGGAGGCCTCCCTGGTTCATGGAGGCCGGGTCGGGGTTGATGGACTTTGTCGCGACTCGGACTTCTCTGCTGCTGGAACTCAGAGGATAAGCTTGTGGAGCATAGATCCGCCCGGCCGGCCGGGGAAGGGTCCAGGCGGGGAAATTCCAGCAGCCCGGAAAGGGAACCTATGATGAGCATCGTCAATTCCGTCGCAGCCACTCCCGCCGAGGCGATCCGGTCCCGGCGCAGCGTGAGGGCCTTCCTTCCCACCCCGGTCCCTCGGGAGACGGTGGAGCGGATGCTCGACATTGCCAGGCACGCGCCGAATGGGTCGAACATCCAGCCCTGGCATGTCCAGGTGGTGGCGGGAACCCACCGGGACCGCCTGGTGGAGGCCATCCTCGCCGCCGATGCCGCCGATGCGCCGGGCTACGATGAGGAATACCGGTATTATCCCGATGAATGGGTGGAACCCTACCTCGGGCGCCGGCGCCAGCTGGGCAAGGCGCTCTACCAGCTGACCGGGGTGGCCAAGGGCGACACCGCGGCCATGAAACGGCAGGCAGCGCGCAACTACACGTTTTTTGACGCGCCGGTGGGCCTGTTCTTCACCCTGGACAGACGCCAGGGCTACGGCGCCTGGATCGACATGGGCGCCTTCCTGCAATCGGTGATGATCGCCGCCCGGGGCGAGGGCCTGCATACCTGCCCCCAGGCGGCCTTCTCCAAATACCACCGGCTGATCCGCCAGCACGTGCCGATCCCGGATGACCATGTGCTGGTCTGCGGCATGGCGCTGGGCTACGCCGACCCGGAGGCCGCGGTGAACCAGTTGGTGCCGGAACGGGCGCCGGTGAGCGAGTTTGCCACGTTCCTTTGGGATTAGTGGCCGTTGTGAAATAACCTGTGCATTTCAGGTTATTTTGCTACGGCCCCTGGCGACGCATGCGTCGCCAGGGATCTATGGAACTTATGCCGGGGCCGCAACGACCCGTTCAGATTGATTCTAGACAACGGCTTAACTGATAGATAAATCGGAATGCTTTTCCTGAAATCTGGACTAACATGCAGTCGGGAGCAAGAAACCTATGGATTTCAAGGAGGTTCCATGAATACCTTCCCGGTACTCCTGAGCGCGCTATGCATCTACGTGATCGGCTACCGTTATTACAGCGCCTGGATCGCGGCCAAGGCCCTGGTCCTGGATGATGCCCGGAGGACGCCGGCCCATGTCTACGAGGACGGGCACAACTATGTGCCTTCGCCCAAATGGGTGCTGTTCGGGCACCATTTCGCGGCCATCGCCGGCGCCGGGCCCCTGGTGGGGCCCACCCTGGCCGCCCAGTTCGGGTTCGCCCCGGGGTTCTTCTGGATCGTGTTCGGTGCGGTCCTGGCGGGCTGCGTCCACGACTTCGTGGTGCTGGTGGCCTCCATGCGGCACAAGGGCAAGTCCCTGGCCGAAGTGGCCCGCACCGAGATCTCGCCGTTCGCCGGGTTCGTGACCATGGGCGCGGTCCTGCTGATCCTGCTGGTGACCCTGGCGGGCCTTGGCATCGTGGTGGTCAACGCCCTCTCGGCCAGCCCCTGGGGGGTGTTCACCATCGGCTGCACGGTGCCCATCGCCCTGTTCATGGGCGTGGCCATGTTCAAGAGCGTCCCCGGCAAGGTCAACGTGTTGATGCCCAGCATCGCCGGCGTGGTCCTGCTGATCGCGGCGGTGATCGGCGGCCACTGGTTCGCCAGCACCGGCTATGCCTCCATGCTCACCTTCACCCCGCACCAGATCACCCTGCTCATGGCCGCCTACGGCTTCATCGCCTCGGTGCTGCCGGTGTGGCTGCTGCTCGAGCCGAGGGACTACCTCTCCACCTATGTGAAGCTGGGGACCATCTTCCTGCTGGTCATCGGCGTGCTGATCGTGCACCCGAACATCCAGTTCCCGGCGTTCACCGCCTTCGTCCACGGCGGCGGGCCCATCATCAAGGGCAAGCTGTACCCCTTCCTGTTCGTGACCATCGCCTGCGGCTCCATTTCCGGGTTCCACGCCCTGGTGTCGTCGGGCACCACCCCGAAGATGATCAACAAGGAGACCGACGCCCGGTTCATCGGCTATGGCGCCATGCTGTGCGAGAGCCTGGTGGCCGTCCTGGCCTTGATCGCCGCCTGTTCCCTCAGCCAGGGCGACTACTTCGCCATCAACACGGCGCCGGCGGTGTTCGCCAAGCTGGGGCTGCACACCACCAACCTCGACCTGTTCTCCAGGGAGGTGGGGGAACATCTGGCGGGCCGCAGCGGTGGCGCGGTGTCCCTGGCGGTGGGCATGGCCCAGATCTTCCGGGGCCTGCCCGGCATGCAGGCGCTCATGGGCTACTGGTACCACTACGCCATCATGTTCGAGGCCCTGTTCATCCTCACCACCATCGACACCGGCACTCGTGTGGCGCGCTACGTGATGCAGGAAGTGCTGGGACGGACCGTGCACAAGCGGTTCGCCGACTCGCATTGGGTGTGGGGCAACCTGCTGTGCACGGCGGTGGTGACCTTCGCCTGGGCCTACCTCATCTACACCGGCAACATCTCCACCCTGTGGCCGCTGTTCGGCACGGGCAACCAGTTGCTGGCGACCATCGCCCTGGCGGTGTGCACCACCTTCCTGGTGAACATGGGCAAGGCGAGGTACGCCTTCATCACCGCCGTTCCCCTGGTGTTCGTGGGCACCATCACCCTGTCCGCCGGGGTGCTTTCCATCCAGAACATCTTCTGGCCCATGACCCGCGTTCCGGGCATGGTCTTCACGGGCTACCTGGACTCCACCCTGATGACCCTGTTCATCCTCGGGGTGATCCTGGTGGTGGCGGACGCGGCCCGGCGCTGCTGGAAGACCCTCCACGGCGAACCGGTGCCGGAGGAGGCGTTCGGGCCGCCGGTGATCAAGGACGGACCGCCTGCCAGGTGCTGCTAGCGTCAGGTTCCTGAACATGATTTGGAGCATGGCCGGAGTGCTGTACGAGCCGGCCTTCGCCGTGATCACGGCCGCCTGCGGCAAGAACGCCCCGCGCGGGATCATCACCCTCACCCTGGTGGGCGGCTTCGCCAGCACGGTCTGCATGCCGGTGACCCAGTACCTGGTGTCGGCCCTGGGCTGGCGCCACGCCCTCTGGGTGCTGGCGGGCGCCAATCTGGCCATCTGCCTGCCGCTGCACGCGTGGTTCGTGCCCCGTCCGGCCGCGCCCGGGGTCTCCCCGGCCGCCGGGAAGGTCGCGGCGGCTTCGGTGTACGCCGCCATGGCGCGGGAGCGGGCGTTCTGGGGACTGGCCCTGTGGTTCACGGCCTACAACGCCATCGGCTCGGCCCTGGTCTTCCAGTTCATCCCGCTCATGCGGGAGTGGCGCCTGGGCACGGCGGCGATCCTCTCCTGCATGATGCGGCCCCATGCAGGTGGGGGGCCGGCTGGTGTGGATGCTCTTCCGGGCCAGGCTGGACGTGCGGACCATGGGCGTGGTGGCGCTGGCCTCGTTCCCGGCCACCCTGCTGGGCATGCTCCTGCTGCCGCACCGGGCGGTCTGGCTCGGGGCCGCCGTGGCCGTGTTCGGGCTGGGCAACGGGGTGATGACCATCGTCCGCGGCACGGCGGTCCCCGAACTCATCGGTCCCGCGAACTATGGGGCGATCAACGGCGCCCTGGCCTTCCCGATGATGATCGCCCGGACCTTCGCGCCGGTGGCGGCGGCGGCGATCTGGTTCCACGCGGGGAATCCCGGCTGGATGCTGGGGGCCCTGCTGGGCTGCGCCCTGCTCGGCGGCTTCGGCTTCGCCCTGGCGGTGACCGGGCGCCCCGGTCCAGTCCGCTCAGCTTGTCCGTGATCCGCCCCCGGGGGGCGCTTCCGGTGAGGGTGACGGGCCCAGGGCGTCCAGCCGCTCATCGGCTTCCTGGACCGTGGCGGCGGTATCGCCCTCCAGGCCGGACCGCTCGGCCGTGCGCTCCACCTGGAGACGCGTCAAAGGGATCTTCGCGATCCTGATCACGGAGCGGACGCCCTTGATCTTGATGGCCGCCTGGATGCGGAGCAGATCATTGAGGCCTTCGGTATCGGTCGGGTGAAGCTCGCTCACGTTGTTGACGAGGTCGAACCCGGGGCGGAGCTGGCCGATCGCCACCAGGATGGCCTTGCTGGCCGCCAACCGCTCGGCCGGCTCCAGGTGACCTTCGAGGGTCACGTACAGGCGGTTTTTTTCAGGATCGGCGGTTACCTGGAACATGCGGTGGGCCCTGATGCCGGTGGGGTCGGATGGCTGCAAGCTACGCAACTCATTCTTGCATGATTATCCAATCAGGCAAGAAGTCAGCCCCGTCCGCGGGTTTCCAACTGCAGCCGCAGCTCCCTGATGCTGAATGGCTTGGACAGCAGGGTGACCATCGGGTAGGCCTGCACCAGGTCCAGCACGGTCTGGTCGGCCCGGCCCGTGGCCAGCAGCACGGGCAGGGCGGGCCGCAGGAGGCGGAGCCGGGGCAGGGTCCCGGCTCCGCCCAGCCCGGGCATGGTCATGTCCAGGAGGACGATGTCCGGCTCGAACCCGGCTTCCAGTCGCGCCAGGGCCTCCTCGCCGCTGGACACGGCGACGGTGGCGTGGCCCAGGACATCCAGCAGGGCATGGGTGGAACTCTGGATCAGCTCGTCGTCGTCCACCAGCAGGACGCTGAGGGGCCGGGGCTGGTCCCCGGACGGGGGCCGGGGATCGGGATCCGCGGGCCGGGGTGCCGGTGCGCTGGCGGGGAACCGCATCAGCACGGAGGTGCCCTGGCCCGGCTGGCTCTCCAGTTCCACGGTGCCTCCGTGGGCCTTGATCGTCCCGTAGACCCGGGCCAGGCCGAGGCCGGTGCCCTTGCCCACCGGTTTGGTGGTGAAGAAGGGCTCCATGGCCCGGGCCAGGACTTCGGGCGGCATCCCGCAGCCGGTGTCCGCCACCGCCAGTTCGATGCCGCCGGCGGCCAGGGCCCGGGTCCGGAAGCTCAGGGCGCCGCCGTCGGGCATGGCGTCCAGGGCGTTGATCCCCAGGTTCATGATGGTGCTGCCCAGGGCGGAGGCGTCCCCCAGGAACCTGGGCAGGGCAGGATCCAGGTCCAGGGTGAGCTGGACCTGGCGCAGCTTGGCGTGGCCCAGGAGTTCCGCCTCCTTGCGCACCAGCTCGTTCAGGTCGAACCACTGGGGCTCGTCCAGGCCCTTGCGGGCGAAGTCGGTGAGGCCTTTCACCAGGTCCCGGCCGCGGCTGCTGGCGTGCAGGATGCTGTCCAGGGGTCGCGTCTGGGGATCCTGGTCCGCGCAGGCGGAGCGCAGGGCCGAGGCCATGCCCATGATGGCCGCCAGGACGTTGTTCATGTCGTGGGCGATGCCGCCGGCCAGGCTGCCCAGGCTTTCCAGCTTCTCGGAGTGCTGCCGCTCCTCCTGCAGGCGCCGGCGCTCGAACTCCGCCCGCACCTGTTCGGTGCGGTCGCGGTTGACCCCGATCATCCGGACGGGCCGGCCTTCGGCGTCGCGGATCACCAGGCCGTTGGAGCTGATGTGGCGGATCTCCCCGCCCGGGAGCATCACCCGGTAGGTGGTGCGGTAGGGCTTTTCGTCCTGGATGGCGGCGCGCATGGCCTCCTGGACCAGGGTGCGGTCTTCGGGGTGGATCAGGTGCTCCGCCCAGTATTCGCCGGAGGGCGCATGGAGCTCCCGGTCCAGGCCGAAGATCTCGTACATCCGGTCGTTCCATACCTGGGTCTGGTCCTGGAGGTTCCGGTCCCAGATGCCGAGGCGGCCGGACAGCACGGCCAGTTCCAGGCGCTGGTTGCTTTCCCGCAGGGCCTCTTCGATCCGGGTGCGCTCGGTGATGTCCTGGACCAGGCCGTCATAGGCCACCAGGGCGCCGGTGGCGTCGCAATGGGGCACGAAGGTGTTGCGCACCCAGCGCAGGGTCCCGTTCTGGTGCTTGATGCGGTGTTCCAGCGGCGGCGGGTCCTCGCCGGCCAGGATCCGCCGAACCTGTTCCTGGACCAGGGGGCGGTCCTCGTCCACCACCATGCGGAACCACAGGAAGGGATCGCTGGCGAACGCCTCCGGCCGGTAGCCGGTGACGGCGAAGCAGCCCGGGCCGTGGGTGGTTTCCGCCCCGGGGCCGCCGGTCAGGCGCACGGTGTAGATGTAGTCGGTGATGGCCTCGGTGATCCGCTGGTAGCGTTCCTCGCTGGCGTGCAGGGCCTGCTCGGCCCGCTTGCGCTCGGTCATGTCGCGGACCATCACCAGGACCTGGGCCTTGGAGGAAGCGATGAAGCGGGCCTCCCAGAAGCGTGATTCCAGGCCGAACGGATGGCTGGTCTCCAGGCTGAACACCTCCGTGGGCGCGGCCAGGGCCTGCCGGAAGCGCTCCCGCACCTGGGCCGCCAGTTCCTGGGGCAGCAGCGCCTCGAGCCTGCCCAGGCTGGGGAGGAAGGCGTAGTCCACATCGTAGAGGCCGGAGTGGACCAGGGTCACGGTGCCGTCGGCGTCCATGGTGAAGATGGAATCGGGGTGCACCTGGAACAGGGTGCGCAGGGTCGTGGTGCTGTCCTGGAGGGCCTTGAAGGCCCGGTTGGCCTGCAGGACGTGGCGGATCCGGTAGGGCAGGTGCTTCCAGTGCAGCGGCTTGGCTAGGAAATCGTTGGCGCCGGCCTGGTACGCCGTCTGGATGGAGGCCAGGTCGTCCAGCCCGGTGACCATCACCACCGGAAGCTGTTCGGCGGACCAGGTGCGGCGGATTTCCCGGCAGATGGTGAAGCCGTCCTCGCCGATCATGATGATGTCCAGCAGCACCAGGTCCGGCCGGTGTTCCCGGATCAGCTCCAGCCCCGCCGCCCCGGTGGTGGCCGTGCGGCAGTCGATGCCCTCGGCGCCGAGGGCCTTGGCGATCATGACCAGCATCGCGCGGTCATCATCGATGGCCACCACCGAAAGGGCCGGACCGTGGAGGGGCAGGACCTCTCTGGCCGTCAGACGGCCCATGCTGGCGTCGGTAGGTTCCTGGCCCATGGTTCGACTCGGGGGGATGATGGCTTTGGGTTTGAGTTTACGGAGGGTTGGGGGGATTTTCTAGTGACGGGGGGTCCAGAACCCCTTCAACTGGGCCCACCGCGCCTGGAAGGCCCAGCCCAGGCGCGAGGCCCGGGTCGTCTTCTTGCGCCTGTCCTCCTTGCGCCGGTCCAGCGGGTGGGGCAGGTCCTGCTTCCGGCGGTCGGAGACCCGTTTCTCATCCAAATGGATGGCGTGGAACACCAGGGCGAAAAAGACGATGATGATGAGGATGCAGCAGGTGCTTGTGCTCATGGGTGGGCTCCTCGCGGCCCTGTGCGGGTGATCGGCCTGGCTGAGTCCGAAGTTCAGGGTCCAGCATAACCGCATCGGGCATCGACCCGGGCAAGGGAAAGGCGGATGATGGAAGTCGCTCCCTGCCCTCGAAGGCCCCCTGCCATGGCCCATTTCCCCCTCGGACCTCTCCGCTGCGCCGCCCTGGTCCTGGCGCCCGTTCTGCTGGCCGGCGCCGGAGAACCGGTGGCGTTCCAGCCGCGCCTGGCGGCGGTGGAAACCGTCATGGAACGGTTCTACCGGGGCGAGAACCTGGAAGCCGGCCACCAGCGGGTCAACGCCCTGGTGGAGCGCTTCAACGCCCAGGTGGAGCAGCGGAACACGCAGCTGGAAGCGGCCCGGGCCGAGGCGGACCGGCAGCTGGCCCCCAGCAAGGAGCTGGCGGCCACCCTGGACGCCCAGGACCAGGCCCTGGGCTTGCCGCCGGCGGAAACCGACCTGCAGGCCATGCGCCGCTACAACGACCGGGTCAAGGCCCGCAATGCGGTGGCCGAGCGCTACAACGGGTCCAGGGCCGCGGCCCAGCAGGCGGTGGACGCCTTCAACGCGTTGAGCCAGCGCCTCGATGCCGGGATCAAGCAGGCCCGCGCCCAGCTCGAAGGCGAGCAGCAGGCTCTCAAGGCCCGCACCGACGCCTACCAGGCCTTCCACGACCAGGAGCGGGACGTGGCCTTCTACACCGGGCTGAACCGGCTGCTGGCGGACCTGCGCGCCGCCTGCCGCAGCCATCCGGATCCGGGCCTGCTGGCGGCCCTGGACCGGGTGCGGGGCTACCGCCGGGAACTGGCCCGCTGGGCCGCCGCCCGCCAGGAAACCGAGGACAACGGGCTGGTGCTGGTGGATGCCATGGTGGGGGACGAGCCCTGCTGCTTCATCGTGGATACCGGCGCCCAGCTGGTCTGCCTCCCCGGCGAGATCATCAGCGCCCTGGGCCTGACCGGCAGCCTGGGGGAGGAGTCCACCCTGACCCTGGCCGGCGGCCAGAAGATCCGCGGCCGCTCCATTGTGCTGCCCCGGGTGGCGGTGGGGGGCCAGGAGGGCACCGACGTGGCCGGATCGGCCGTGCCGGCCTCCGAGGTCGGCATCGACGGGCTGCTGGGGCAGAGCTTCCTCAAGCACTTCGTCTACACCGTCGACGAGCGCCGGCCCGGCAAGCTGATCCTGGTGCCGCGGTAGGAAAGGAGGGATTGGCTTTGCGCTGCCTGTGCTCATGGTGCGGAAGAGAGCTTCCCGGGGGGCCGGATGAGGCCGGGAAGGTGGGTTTCGGGATCTGCCTTGCCTGCGCGGCCAAACTGGCGGGCGACGCCGGGATGTCGATCCAGAAGATCATCGATCGGTTCCCGTTCCCGGTGCTGGTGGTGGACGAGGACGTCACCGTATCGGTGGTGAACAAGCGGGGCCAGGAGATCCTGGGGGTCCTGCCCAGCCAGGCCCGCGGCAAGCGCGCCGGCGAGCTGTTCGGCTGCGTGAACTCGGGCCTGCCCGGGGGTTGCGGAAGATCCATCCATTGCTCCGGCTGCGCCCTGCGCCGGGCCATCATGGCCACCTACCACACGCGGGAACCCCAAGGGCATGTTCCGGCCACTCTGAAACGGGGTGACCCGGATGATCCGTCCGCCGTCGCGATAACCCTTTCCACTTCCATGTGGGGCGATGCGGTGCTGGTGAAGATCGACCGGCTGGACTGGTAGGGGCATCCAGGGCGAGGGGACTCCTCCAGCTTCAGGACCCGTAGCCGCCCGAGTCCTCCAGCAGCATCTGGTTCTGCCTGGAGCGGGTCTCGCCGATGCTGGTGACATAAACGGCGGGCCGGTCTCCGATGGGGCACTTGGCTTCGCAAATGCCGCAGCCGATGCACAGCTTCAGGTCCACGTGGGGCTGCTTCACGGTGACCGCCTGGCCGGCGCGGTCGCGCACCACCACCTCCTCGAACCAGATGGCCTTGGTGGGGGTCGGGCAGACTTCTTCGCAGACGATGCACGGGGTGGCGTGGGCGTGGGGCAGGCAGCGGCCCCGGTCGAACATGGCGGTGCCGATGCGCCACTGGGACTTGGCGGCCGGGGTCAGTTTCTGGATGGCCCCGGTGGGGCACACCTGGCCGCACAGGGTGCAGTTGAACTCGCAGTAGCCACGGGTGGGCACCAGCACGGGCGACCAGACGCCCTCCAGGCCCGCCTCCAGCAGGGTGGGCTGGAGGCCGTTGGTGGTGCAGACCTTCATGCACTCGCCGCACTTGACGCAACGGGCCAGGAAGTCCGGCTCGGCCCGGGCGCCGGGGGGGCGGAGCAGCCCGGGGTTGGCCCGCCGGTCGAAGGCCGGGGTAGCCCGGGAGACGGCCACGGCGGCGAGTCCGGTGCCTCCGGCCAGGAGCACCCGGCGCCGGCCCAGGTCCAGCGCCTCGGCCGGCTGGCGGGTGAAGCCGAAGCTCACGGCGTTCTTCGGGCAGGCGTCGTCGCACGCCATGCAGTAGAGGCATTCGGAGGAGATCCAGCCGGTCTCCCGGGAGGCCGGCAGCCCGCCCTGGCACTCCCGGTCGCAGACGCCGCAGGCGTTGCAGCCCTCGGCGACCTCGCGCTTCAGCAGGGCCCGGCGCCCCAGCAGCCCGAGCAGCGCCCCCAGCGGGCACAGGTAGCGGCACCAGAACCGGCGCTCGGAGAGGTTCAGCAGCAGGATGGCCAGGAGCAGGGCGGTGAGCAGGGAACCCTGGGCGAAGTGCGGCTGCTGGAAGGCCAGGACTGACTTCTTCAGCAGGGCGAACATGGCCTCGGCGACCAGGGTGAGCGCCTTCCGGTCCACCCGGTAGACCGCGTCCATGGCGCTGTTGGCCGCGTAGTTGAGGGCCGGGTAGGGCCCCAGGGCCAGGTGCCGCGCCAGCAGGGAAAGGGGGTCGAACAGGCCGGTGAGCTGCAGGCCCACGGCGCTGCCCGCAAGCAGGAAGACCAGGAGCAGGTACTTGGCCCGGAACCAGCCCCGCACCCGCTGCGGCCCCCGCCACCGGCGCAGGGCCCCCATCAGGTTGTGCAGGGTGCCCAGGGGACAGGCCCAGCCGCAGAACACCCGGCCGAGCACCACGGTCAGGCCGGCCAGGGCCAGGCTCAGGAGGAAGCCCGCGGCCAGGGCGTGGGCGGACAGGAGGGTGGCCAGGGCCAGAAGCGGATCGATGTCCAGGAACACCTTGACCGGGTAGCCCAGCTGGTCCGCGCCCTGCTGCTCGGTCTGCAGGAACAGCAGGATGAACACCAGCAGGAACAGGCCCTGGGTGATCCGCCGGGCCCAGATCAGCATGCCGGACTTCATGGCCGGGCTCCGCCCGGGCATGAAGTGGGGGTGCGGGGGGACGAAGAGCGAGCACTGTTAGATCCACCCGAGACGCAGCGGCCGTTCCGGGCACAAGCAACCGTAGCGGAGCAAGCTCCGCAACGGTTGCTAGCGTAGCGAGCGGGCGGTCCCCCTGCGTTCATATCAGACCTCGAACTTGCGGATGCTGAGCCGGCCCAGGTCCATCACCCCCAGGCCCCGGCGCGCGGCTTCCCGCACATAGCCGATGTCCGCGCCGGTCAGGCCGAACAGGGTCGTGCCGTAGGCGTCGATGGCCACTTGGTCGGTGCCGGCGATGACCGTGTCGAGGCGCTTCACGTCGGCCGGGTCGCCGCCCTGGGGGCCGTGGTTGGTGAGGATGCGCACCGCGTCCAGCACGGTGAAGGTGGGCTTGATGACGGTGGAGATGTCCACCAGGGTGTCGTCCAGGCGCTGGTGGATGCGGCCGCGGTTCTCGCCCATGACCCCCATCCAGTTCTTGTGGCACAGGGTGAGCCGGCACAAGCCGTGGTGTTTGGCGATGGGCGCGCTGATGACCTTGTCGGCCTCCAGCAGGTCGATGTAGAAGGGCCACGCCTTGATGGCCACGCCGCGGGGGATCTGCACTTCCCGGAAGCGGCGCTCGTCCACGAAGCTGACCTCGGCCCCGGCGGCCCGGGCCGCGGCTTCGATGCCGCTCTGCACGTAGCACCGGCGCGGATCGTTGCAGGTGCGGTCGAACACCTTCACCTTGCGCGCGCCGGCCTCGAAGCAGAGCTTCACCAGGGTGGCCACCACCTCGGGGTTGGTGGTGGCCGCCTGCTCGGGCCTGCGGTCCCAGCCGATGTTGGGCTTGACCACCACCACGTCGCCCTTGGCGATGAAGCGCCGGATCCCGCCCAGGGCGTCCACGGCCGCGCGCACGATCCGCTCCGGGGACGTGCCACGGACCACCGCCAGGTCCGGCCGAGCCGGAGGCCCGGCCTCCAGCAGGGGGGACAGGGCGGTGAGGGCGGCGAGGGTCCCCGCCGTGTCCTTCAGGAAATCCCGTCGGTCCATGGGCTGCTCCGAAGTAAAAAGTTATCGATGGGATCAGCCTCCATCTTACAGCCGTAAAGATGGCCTTTTATTTATGATTTGTTAATATTATACTGGGGTGCTCCACCCAGGGGGTTGGTCCATGCAACATTCATTGACTTTGCGATCAAGGTGCGTCGGAATGGCAGTCTTCATCGCCGTGGCGGCTTTGGGCCTTCGGGTCCAGGCCCAGGTGACCCTTAGCGGCAGCCTGGTACCGCTCGAGCTTGAATCTTTCCAGACCTGCGTTTTCACCGCGGCTCATGCCGACGGGGCGCCCCAGGTCTGGGAATGGTCCGTCCGGGAGCCCGGCGGCGGCGGCTTCACGCGGAAGCGCCAGGGGCCAAGGAATCTTTACCGGGCTCCCCGGGTGACTGAAGAGCAGATTTTCCATATCCAAGTCCGGGTCAAGGACAGCCCGGAGCCGATGGCCGAATGTGCCATCCGGGTCCTGCCCTCGCCCATTCCGATCATCGCCGCCAAGGAGAGGCTGCGTTCCGGCGAGAGCTGCCGGCTCGGGGTGCTTCCCGGCGATGCTCGGCCCAGGGTCTTCACCTGGTCCGTCCAGGAGGCCGACGGGGGCACCTTCACGGACGTTGGGCTCAAGGGGGTCACCCGCTACCGGGCGCCCCGGGCCGTGGAGTCGCGGACCCTCCACATCTGCGCCACGGATCCCCTGAGTGGCGCTCGAAGCGTGCTCCCCATGAAGGTCGAGGCTGGCCATACGGGCCTGGAGGCCAGGGACAAGGTCTTCGGAGCGGGCCTGGTCGGCGCTGTGCACGGTCCCGGCTGGGTGGAGCCCTCCTCGGAGCTTACCCTTTTCAAGGAATTCCGGCCTATCGACTACCCAAGGGAAAGGCGCTCGAACTTCCGTTTTGGGAGCTATCCCGCCTCGCCCATTCTCGGCATCCATTTCGTGGCCGATCCCGCCATGGGAGCGTTGGACGGAAGCTGGTTGATCAACGACGATGAGGGCCTCGTCACCGTCTCGCGGTCGGGCGAGATGACGCGGCTGCCGCTGCGAATGAAGAAAAGCCCCACCGATCCGGACTTCCAGTCGCTTCCACCCACGGCGTGCACGGCGGTGGCGGTCCGGCCCCCCGGGAGCCACGGCCACAATCCCCGCCACGTGGTCGTCGCCCTGGCCCTGGACCCGGACCCCCATTACGGGCTGTTCGACCTGGCTCCCGATGGAACCCTGACGGCTTTGAAGATCACCCGCCACCGCGACTACTTCCCGGACTCCACGGATCCCCACCATTCGGTGGGCGCCCTTGTCCACAAGAGGGACGATGTCGATTGGAACTACACCATTGACGCCATGGCCATGGACACCACCGGCAACCTGTTCGTGGTGAAAGGCAACAGTTGGGTCGAACGGATCAGCCCCATGGGCGTCAAGTCCTTGGTGGCGGGACTGCCCACCGGCTTTTTCTTCCTGAACGACCTGGACCGGCATGGTCACGGCAGCCTATACTCGCCCGGCGCCAGGGACGGATTTGGCGTGAAGGCCGGGTTTGGCCGAATCCGCGGTCTGGCCGTGGATTCGGAACGACAGCAGCTCTACGTCACCGATGGCGACGCGCTCCGGCTCATCACCCACGCGGGGGAGGTCCGCACCCTCATCGGGAAAGCCGAGGAAGCAGGTTTCGCACCCGTTCCACCACCGGGGCCGGGCCTGCTACCGGGCCAGGCCTGCCTGAACGGGCCTGCGAGCCTGCTGTTGGACCGGGGCATCCTCTTCATCGCGGACCAGGGCAATCATGCCGTCCGGTCCTACAACCCCAGAACCGGCGAGCTTTGGACCGTCCTGGGAGATCCGGGCCAGGGGGTGACCCGGTTCGGCCCCGCCGCCTGTTTCGCGCCCGACAACCTTCCGGAGGAGTGCGCCGCCCTGATCGCGCCGAATTCTGTCGGCCTGGCTCCCGGAGCCGATGGCGCCTGCACCTTGCTGGTGGTGCACCGGTACGGCCTCGCCTGCATGGACCTCCCCGGGGGCTGCTTCGGTTCGTCCCATCCTGAACCCAAGGAGGTCAAGCACCGGTGATTCCGGGAACTGGAGGATAAGCCGTTGTCTAGAAATAACATGAGCAGGTCGTTGCGGCCCCGGCATAATGGGCCGTAGCAAAATAACCTGAAATGCACAGGTTATTTCGCAACGGCCCCTAATCACCCCATGCAACCCTCCAGGCCCGCCCGCATCGTTTCCCTCTGGGACCTCGCCGCCCTGTTCGGGGTCCTGGCCCTGGCCGTTTTCTATTTCCAGGTCCTGCCCCTGCTGCCGGATCCCGTGCCGGTCCATTTCGACGCCCTGGGCCGGGCCAACGGCTGGGCCCCCAAGGCGCGGCTGGCCTGGGTGGTGTTCGGGACCCCGGTCTTCCTGTGGCTGGTGCTGTTCCTGGTGGAGGCCGGCGCCGCCGGCCTGGCCAGCGGGGCCGGCCGGTCCCAGGCCAGGGCCATCCATCCGCTCCGGGGGCTCATGGGGCTCGGGCTGTGCCTGCTCATGGCCGGCGTCCTGCTGGTGCCGCTCCAGGGCTCCACGGCGCTGTTCGCCGGGCTGCTGGCGCTGGTGGTCTGCATGCTCCTGGGGATCGTCTTCATGATCCGGGACGCCTGGCAGGCCTTGCCCCAGGCTTCCCCTTCGGAGCACTACCGCGGCGGCGTCTTCTACGTGAATCCCCAGGATCCCCGCCTCTGGGTGCCCAAGCGGGTGGGTGTGGGCTGGACCCTCAACTACGGCCGCTCCGCGGCGTACTGGGTGAGCCTCCTGATCCTGGCCGCCATTCCGGCCCTGGTCCTGGCCGCCATCGCCCTGATCCGCAAATAGCACCGTTAAATTGCGTCTTGATTAAGCATGTGGCTTGGCACTAGCAGCCGTAACGGAGCAAGCTCCGTAACGGCTGCTAGCCTGCAGTTTGGACTTTTCGTCCGGTCCAATCATTCCCTGCCGGTGGCTCCGGAATCGTTCGTTCCGGTGCCCCGGGTTCGCGCCGACCCATTTCGGGTCCCCCG
>Ga0302320_10006430_pt1 | contig 26074 bp, 21 predicted proteins | sample Bog_T0_3_FD_202130 | JGI IMG/M metagenome (GOLD analysis project Ga0302320, IMG submission 202130) | Peat permafrost microbial communities from Stordalen Mire near Abisko, Sweden - Bog_T0_3 | ecosystem: Environmental > Terrestrial > Soil > Wetlands > Peat | place: Sweden: Abisko, Stordalen Mire... | reverse complement strand
GATTTCGCTTGACGTGGCGCGCCGCATGACAAGTGTCCGCGAGGACCGCCGGATTCACGTGACGGAGGGCGATGAAACCCCCCTGAAAGCGTATGGGACAAAACCTGTATCCCTCTGTTTCGCCGGCCATTGCGAGCGTGACCAGGAGCTGATAGCCGTCGATCTTTCCGACGATTCCAAGGAGTACGGATTGGAGATATCGGGAATCCTGGGCATGAACTCGCTTAAGTCAGCGATCCTCCACATCGATTATCGGGACGGGCTGGTGAAGTTTGACTACGGGCCCGGAGCGCATTGAAAACAGCGATACAACGACTCCCCGGCGCGCAAATTCCATGGCTAACTGTGCTCACATGATGTGAGATTGCGCGGAGCTTGCAACTGACGGCTTGGCCAAGCGCGAAGATTGGGCGACCGTGTGCCATACTGAATTTGTCTTTGCATCTTGCGCGCGGAGTGGTGACGAAAAGAGTGTCTGACCAGCCTAACCCGGAGTTCTTGCGCCGCGCCATTGCACTGGCCACCGAGAACGTGGCTACGGGCAAAGGAGGGCCGTTCGCGGCGGTGATCGTGCGCGACGGCAGGATTGTGGGAGAAGGCGCGAACTCCGTTACGACCACCAACGACCCGACGGCGCACGCCGAGGTGAATGCTATTCGCGCCGCGGCCAAAGCGCTGGGAAACTTCACGCTGGCCGGTTGCGAACTCTACACCAGTTGCGAGCCTTGCCCCATGTGCCTGGCGGCAGCGTACTGGGCGCGGGTGGACGCAGTGTATTACGGCGCCAGCGCCGCCGATGCAGCTCACGCCGGATTTGATGACGCGTTTCTTTATGCAGAGATGCGGAAAGACACGGCCGACCGCAAACTTCGTGCGACGCAGATGTTGGGCGACGAGGCGTGGTCCAGCTTTGCCGCGTGGATCGCGTCGCCGAATAAGGTCGAATACTGAACGTATACAACTATGCGCCCGTTAGAGTTTGGCCCGAGCTGCTCTGCCGGCCGAGAGTCGCGAGCATCAACAAGCCCTGGAGCATAAGCACAATCGAGATCACGAAGACGAAGCCCTCAAAATGAGCGGCGCGGACATTGTGAAGAAAGCTGAACACTCCCAAGCCGATTAGGGCAACTGCCGCCGCCCAAAGCCAACGTTCGCTACGCGCGCCGGTGTGAAGCAGGCGCACCAGCAGCGTGGCCATGCCGGCTGCTGCAATGAGCAATGCAATGGTGGCGCGCGATGCAAATCCGGGGTGACGCAACAGGCACTCCATGAGTGCCAACCAGCAACCGCATAGCAGCGTGATTGCCGAAGTCAGGGAAAGTAGCTTCGTCATGGTTCCTCCTTCTCGAATGCACCGCCCGGCGATGCTGGAGATTTGGCGCAGATACCAGAGGTTAGCGCGCAATCGGCCGAAATGCGGCGCAAGGAATTCCGCATACTCCTCACGCAAGTCACCGGTCACCGTCTCGCGGTCGCGCAAGGGCAGTAGCCGTTCCAGCAGGAGTTCCGCCCATCGCGGCGGGCTCTGATGGTTCATGACTTCACCGCAACAGGCAAATTCACGCCTTGCCACATTTTCGTCATGGTCTTTTGCGCATCGGCAAGGACGCGATTCCCCGCGGCTGCAACAACGAAATAGCGGCGCGCGCGGCCTCCGCGGATCGCCGTGCCTGGCGCAAGTTTCGAGGCGACGAGCCCGCGCTGTTCGAGCCGGTCCAGCGTGGTGTAAACAGCGCCTGCAACCACGGTTCTCGCCAGCGAGACCTGAACCTGACGCAGGATCGCTCGTCCGTAGGCGTCCGGACCCAGGCGAAGGATTGCGAGCAGCACGGCTTGTTCAAATGTGCCCAACAAATCTGCCATGCATACAATGTAGGCATAAGACCCTCTCGAAGTCAAGAGACAATATTTGATTTGCTTGGCGCGTGCGAACAAACCAGAACGGTCCATGATTTTTCGAGCACAAATTGACGGTGAGCATTTCCAATTCTTGACCCTTTACAGTCGTGTTGCGTATGCTGCCAGCGTCTGACCCCGGTGAATGTTCCCGCCTGCATGCCTTTAAGGGAGAGTCTCCATGAGCAACACCACGGCCGTAACTCCCGCACCAAGAATTGGCGCGAAGCCACTGCTGGTGCGCCGTGCTGCGGTGCTGGGCGCGGGGACGATGGGCTCGCGCATTGCTGCCCACCTTGCCAATGCCGGGATTCCTACGCTTCTGCTCGATCTTCCTCCAAAAGAACAAACCGCGGAGCGGGCTCTCGACGCGCTTGCGAAGTCAAAGCCCGCCGCGCTCTTTGAGGCATCGGCCGGCCGGCTGATTACACCGGGCACGTTCGATGACGATCTTTCCAAAATTGCCGAGTGCGACTGGGTGGTTGAAGCAGTGGCGGAGAATCTCGAAATCAAGACCGCATTGCTCACGCGAGTTTTGCCGCACCTCGGACCTCACGCTATCCTTACGACCAACACTTCCGGCCTGCCCATTGCGCGCATTGCTGCGGCTGTTCCCGGACTTAGCAAGAGATTTTTCGGGACGCACTTCTTCAATCCGCCGCGCTACATGCGCCTTGTGGAAGTGATCCCGACGCCGGAAAGCGATCCCGAACTGGTTGCAGCCTTTTCCGCATTTGCCGACCGCATGCTGGGCAAGGAAGTGGTCCTTGCGCACGACACGCCGAATTTTATTGCTAACCGCATCGGCATTGCGGTGATGTTCACTGCCGCGAACCTGATGCTGGAGCGGGGGTTCACAATAGAAGAAATTGACGCGCTGACCGGACCTGCGATCGGCTGGCCGCGTACCGGAACTTTTCGCCTTGCCGATCTTGTCGGCATCGACATTCTGGCGCACGTCGCCGCCAACTTTCCACAGGGCGTGAGCGGCGGCAAGTTCGCGGCTGTTTTCGAAGAACTGCTGAAGCGCGGCTGGCTCGGCGACAAATCGGGTCAGGGATTTTACAAGAAAGTGCGCGGCGCCGATGGCAAGGACGAGCGGATGGTTCTCGATCTTGCGACTTTCGAATACCGTCCTTTGGCGAAAGCGGCGCTGCCGGCGCTGGAAATGGCCAAAAACGCCGCAACGCTGCCCGAGCGGTTGCGCTTGCTGCTCGCGAACGATCCTGCGAAAGACAAGGCCGCGGCGTTTCTGTGGCCGTTTCTGGCGTCGCTGTGGAACTTTGCCGCGGAGCGCATCGGCGAGGTTGCCGACGACGCGCCGTCGATCGATGCCGCGATGCGCGCCGGCTTCAACTGGGAGATGGGTCCCTTTGAGATGTGGGATGCGGCGGGCGTTGCGGAAACCGCGAGCCGCATGACGGCGCTCGGTCTTCCTTTGAGTTCTGCTGTGGAAGCGCTGCTGGCCGCTTCGCGCACGAGTTGGTACGCGCCCGGCAAGGATGCCTGCTTCCAGCCGTCGACGGGAAAGACTGTTGCTGTTCTCGCGATCCCGGGTCACGCGCGCGTGGCGGATTTTCGCCGCACGCACGCAGTGGTGCGCGCGAATTCCGGCGCTTCGCTCGTCGATATCGGCGATGGTATTGGCTGCATCGAATTGCACTCGCTCAAGAACGCGATTGGCGGCGATGTGCTCTCGCTGATTTTCTCAGTCTTGAATCCAGCCTCGGACGCGGTGCGGGATTTTACCGGCTTTGTGATCACGGGCGATCGCGAAAACTTTTCGGTGGGCGCGAACCTGATGCAGCTCCTGCTTGCGGCGCAGGAGGGCGAGTGGGATGAGCTGGCGCAAGTGATTCACCACTTCCAGCAGATGACCGCGGCCATCAAATTCTGCCCGCGGCCGGTGGTAGCTGCGCCCTTCGGCCTGACGCTCGGCGGCGGGGCGGAGATTTGCCTGCACGCTACGCGACGCCAGCCGCACGCGGAGACCTACATGGGTTTGGTCGAGGCGGGTGTAGGGTTGATCCCGGCCGGCGGCGGGACGAAGGAAATGTTGCTGCGCGCATTCGATGCGGCAGCGGGGCTGACGTCGGCCGATCCCAGAGATCCGCCTTCGCGCTTCGCGCAATCCGCCGAATACGCGATGGCGCTCAAGCGCGTGCTTGAAATTATCGCCATGGGCAAGGTGTCTACTTCGGCCGCGGAAGCGCGGTCGCTCGGCCTGCTCGCGCAATCCGATCGCATCACCATGAACCGCGAGCGCCTGCTGCTCGACGCCAAAGCGCAGGCTGCCGTTCTGGCCGAAACCGGCTACACTCCGCCGCAGCCGCGCACGCAAATCCCCGCGCCAGGCACGGCTGCGCTGGCGACGCTCGAGACCGGCATTTACCTGATGGGCGAGGCCGGCTACGCATCAGAGCACGACCAGAAAGTTGCCCGGTGGGCGGCGTACATTCTCTGCGGAGGGCGAGTGACGCCCGGCGCGCTGGTTAGTGAACAGTATTTGCTGGACCTTGAGCTTGAGGCGTTTCTCTCGCTCTGCGGCGAGCGCAAGACGCAGGAGCGGATTGCGTTCACGCTCAAAACAGGCAAGCCGCTGAGGAACTGATTCACCTATGCTCCGCGCGGTTGCGGTTCTGCGATACTCGGCATAGAGTTCTGGTGAGAGTCTTGGATGCTTCGCGCACGTTTCAAATCGGGGTTTGCGCTTGCGGCGCTTCTGCTTTTTTGTTGCCTCTCATTGGCTCGGCCCCAGGATGCGGTCACGGGCCCGCTGAGTGAATCGGGCCAGGTGACGGTGGACGGACGGCCCACGCCCTACCTGATCCGCCATCTGCCGGTAAACGCTTTTCCCCAACTGCCGAGTGGTGTGCAGGATGCGCTCGTCCGCCGCGACTGCCTGATTCCCCAAACCTACGAGGCGCGCCAGCCGGAGAACGTGGTCAATGCCAGCCTTGAGCGCCAGGGCTCGTCGGACTGGGCGGTGCTTTGCTCGGTAGACGGCAGGGTATCGCTGCTGGTCTTTTTTGCGAGCGGCGGCGAGCCGATGGTGGTGGCGTCGGCGCCGGAGACCGACCGCCTGCAGGCGCACGCAGCAACCAATGTGCTTGGCTTCAACTGGGGCATCGATCCCGCATCGCCGGAGACGATTCATGAGGCGCAGTTCGGGATGAGGCATCCCCCGCCGCGCCTCGACCACGATGCGCTGGCCGATTCGATCATCGACCGGCGGACAGTTTATCGCGCTTATGCCAAAGGCGTCTGGACGGTCGTCGATACGCGGGACTGACGGTTGCGCGGCTTGACCTGCGCGCGTCTCGCCATCTAACAATGAGCCAGCAGTACCGCAGCATGCTGACCACTCAGGCTGCGGAAAAAGTCTGAACGAAAAGCGAATTCGGCGAAGGATGGGTTGGCAGGGGCTAAAGCCCGACTCATTCTGCTGACTTTATCGGCCCGGCTAAAGCCGTGCCCTTGTTACAAAGCGCTTTGTGTTGAGTTTTTCCGCAGCCTGCACTGACCACTGACCACTGTTCACTGTCTCTGGAGCCACTCATGCCGAAAGCCGTTCTTGTCGCCGCCGTTCGCACGCCCGTGGGGCGCGCGCCGAAGGGCGCACTCTCGACCGTTCGCCCCGACGACCTCGCGGCAATCGCATTGAGCGGAGCTTTGGACCGGGTTCCGAGCCTCGACAAGCGCGAAATCGACGACGTGATCCTGGGCTGCGCGCAGCCCGAAGGCGAGCAGGGCTGGAACATCGCACGCATGGCTGCATTGCGCGCCGGATTGCCCGTTGAGATTCCGGGCGTCACCGTGAACCGGCTTTGCGCGTCGGGACTCGAAGCCGTTGCGATCGCCAATCAGCGCATCCGCGCGGGCGCGGCGCAGGTGATCGTTGCCGGCGGAGCCGAATCCATGAGCCTGATTCCCATGGGCGGCAACAAGCCCAGCCCCAATCCATGGCTCGCGGCCAACTATCCCGCGTCGCTGCTCACCATGGGGCTGACGGCTGAGCGCGTCGCCCGCCATTACGCAATCTCGCGCGAGGATCAGGACGCCTTTGCCCTCGAGAGCCACCAGAAGGCAGTGGCCGCACTGGCGGCGGGACGTTTCACGGAGGAGATTGTTCCGGTGAGCGTGGCGAACAGCACGCCCGGAGCGAAGCCTGGAAAGCCTGAGATCAGGGAGAAGATGATTTCCACCGACGAAGGTCCCCGCGCGAGCACTTCCGCTGCCGCCTTGGCACAGCTCAAGCCGGTGTTTCACGCGCAGGGCACGGTGACCGCGGGCAACTCCTCGCAAACGTCCGACGGCGGCGCGGCAGTGGTACTAATGGAAGTGCGCCGCGCGCGTGAGCTCGGTATTGAGCCTCTGGCGCGGTTTGTTTCGTACGCGGTTACCGGCTGCCTGCCGGAGGAGATGGGCGTCGGACCGATCACGGCGATTCCCAAAGCCCTCAAGCTGGCCGGCCTCAGGCTCGACGAGATCGAACTCTTCGAATTGAACGAGGCTTTCGCGGCGCAGGTTTTGGCCATCATGCGGGCACTCGATCTGGACCCGTCGCGCGTGAACGTCAATGGCGGCGCGATCGCGCTCGGTCATCCGTTGGGTTGCACGGGCGCAAAGTTAACGGCTACGCTTCTGCGCGAGATGAAAGCGCGGAGCGCACGCTACGGCATGGTGACCATGTGTGTCGGCGGCGGCATGGGCGCGGCCGGCATCTTTGAGCTGCTCAATTGAGCCCATTGTAATTCGAACCTTGAAGGGTCTTTTTGCTCCCTTGCACCCTCGCTCCTTATTTCTTGAAAAACTCGCCATGCCCACCGTTCGCCCAGGGGTCGTAGTGCTCGGCGAATTCGGCGCGATGTTGCGTGCTGGGGTGGTCGTAGAGCCAGAACTCGATCGGCGGACTCGGGTTGGGTTCCTCGAGCCAGGATTCGCCCAGTTTATTGAAGGCGGCGACCGCAGTCTTTTGCGGATCGGCTACGATGCCGTGAATCGCTTCCTGCCCGTAGACATCGGCTTGGTGCTCGAAATACCGGCCAAAAGCGCTGCCTACAGGTTCGGTAATGAAGCCGGCAATCGAAATCGCAAAGAGCAGCACAATGAAGCCAGTGCGCGATGCAGGATCGGTCGCGCCCCAACTGACGCCGTAACGCTTGACGAGCCATGCGGCAAATGCGGCGCACGCCCAGAACAGAAAGAAGAGCCCGATGGCATTGCCTGCAAGTTCCTTGGGTATGTGGTTCAACACATAATGCCCGCTTTCATGGCCGAATACAAACAATACCTGGTCATCGGGCATCTGATCCGTCGTTGTATCCCACATGACATAGCGCTTTGTCGGTCCAATGCCGGAGACAAATGCGTTGATTCCGGTCGATTTTTCGCTGGCCTTGATCAAGTACATGCGATCGGGCGGGATATCGATTCCGGTGCGCGCGACGACGGTCTCAATCTTCGCCACCAGGGCCGCGTGATTCTTTTCGAGAGGTTCCTGTGTGTAGAAGAGCGGGACGATCAGGGGCAGGATGAAGAGAGAGAAGATCAGAATCGGCAGGGTCACCATCCAGATGCCGAGCCAGAAGCGCCGCGGCCAGCGCCGCACAATCCAGTTGAAGAGCAGCAGAACCGGTATGCCGAACAGGAGTGTGAGCCCCAGCGCTTTGGCGTTATCGCCCAGCCAACTGCCCCATCCCTGCACGCTGACGCCGTAGATGCGCTCGTAGTGTTCGCCGATCCAGTCCAGAGGCAAGCCGGCAACTTCCGAAATCAAAAGGTAAGCGGCAAAAAAAATGAGCCCCTGCACCCAGCGGTGCTTTGAAAGTCTCTGCGTCCATCTTTCGATCCGGGCCCAGGCGCCGAACGCCAGAAGCAGACCCAGAAAAACGATGCCCCAGATCGATCCCGCCAAATTGAGAGTGTGGCGGATGCGGCTGATCGCGATGGACTTGGCGAACCGATCGGGCGGCAGAGAGTAGGCCTGCTGCGGAGCGACCTGTGTAGGGGCGGCAGACGCGGTTGGAGCGGCAGCGGCTGGGGATGCGGCATTCTGGGCGGCAAGCGGAACAGAAACCATGCCGGCAAGCAATATTGCCGGACAAAATACCCATAACAAGCGACGGCAAAATGCCACGTGAAATCTCCTTACTTTGGCTGACTTTGAGACAATCAAGTATACCGATGCCTTTACCTGAAACCCCGAGTTCTATGTCGCTCAAATCTTATACCGCCGTGCAATGCCGGCCGGTCAACTTTCCCCTCCTCGCACTCACATTCGCAGCGCTTAGCCTGTTGGCCTTGCCACTTGTGGGGCGCGCCCAGCAGACTGCTCCGGCCCAAACTGGCGCAGACACGCCGATGCTTCTGAATGCGATGAACGCGGAGTTGCATCGCGCCTTCACGTCTCTAGCCAAGTCTACGGCTCCAGACGACGACAAACAGCCGCCGCCGTACTTTATCAGCTACTCAGTGCACGACACGAACGTGCTTACGGTGAGCGCGCAGTTTGGCGCGCTGACCATGAGCGGCACATCGCACGAGCGCACGGCCGACGTGCTGGTGCGTGTGGGAAGCCCCAAGCTTGACAATACGCACGGCCAGCATCGGAATTCGGCAGTGAACAGCATGGCGCTGCCACTGGGTGACGATCGCGAGGCGATAGAGCGTTCCATTTGGCTCGGGACGAACAAGGGCTACGGTAGTGCGCTCGACAACTACTTGCGTGTAAAAACAGAATCGCAAGTGCGCGCCAAGGAAGAGGACACATCGCCGGATTTCAGCCAGGAAGCGTCGCAGGTACATCTGGGAAAGCCTGCGCCGCCTCTCACGGTGCGCAAGGCGGAGTGGGAGGAGCGCGTGCGGGCGCTTTCGCGCATTTTTCGCGAATTCCCAGATGTGTACCAAAACGAGGTAGGATTCGCGGCGCAAAGCTCAACGCAGTACTTTGTTTCTTCGGAAGATGCGAAGATCGTGACTCCTTACGAGTCCGCGGAATTCGTGATCGTGGCTGCAACGCGCGCCGACGACGGAATGGATCTGTTTCTGGAGCAGACATTCCAAGCCGATACGGCGGACGGGCTGCCGGCACAGGCGGAGCTGGAAAAGGCAGTGCGCGCGATCGGAGCGCGGCTTGAGGCACTGCGCAAAGCGCCGATGACTGAGCCATTCGACGGGCCGGCGATTCTTTCGGGCCGCGCCGCGGCCGTGTTCTTCCACGAGGTGCTGGGTCACCGGCTGGAAGGCCAACGCCAGCGCGGAGTTGAAGAGGGCCAGACTTTTACCAAAGACATTGGCAAGGAAGTGCTGCCAGCCTTTCTTTCCGTGGCAGACGATCCTACGGTTGCAAATTTCAATGGCATCTCGCTTGCCGGCCACTACGAATATGACAGCGAAGGCGAAAAAGCGGAGCGGGTGGAGTTGATTCAGGACGGCATTCTGAAGACTTTCCTTATGTCGCGTCTGCCCATTGCGAGTTTTAGCGCATCGAACGGCCACGGTCGCGCGCAGGACGGATTTGTGCCCACCGGCCGCCAGGGCAACCTGATTGTGACTTCAACCAATTCGGTTACGGAACAGAAATTGCGGGAGCAGCTGATCGAAGAGGCGAAAAGGCAGGGCAAGCCCTACGGTCTCTACTTTGAAGACATCTCTTCGGGCTTCGCGGTCACGCAGCGCAGTTCGCCGCAGGCGTTTCAAGTCATCCCACTCGTCGTGTGGCGCGTATATGTGGACGGCCGGCCCGACGAGCTGGTGCGCGGCGTGAGTATTGTGGGCACTCCGTTGGCGGCGATGAAGAAGATCCTGGTGACCGGCGACAAAAGGGAAGTATTTGATGGCGTGTGCGGCGCGGAGTCGGGCTCGATTCCCGTGAGTGCGGTGGCTCCGGCGATGCTGCTGAGCGAGATCGAGACGCAGCGCCAGGCGCAAGGCACGGCGCGGCCGCCAATTTTACCGATACCGGAAATGCAGGGAACAGAGAACAGGGATCAGGGATCAGACACCAACTCGACGACGGAGGTGGCGCAATGAAACTGATTCACTCCGTTGTTTTGCCCGCCGTTTTAGGATTTAGCGCTGCTTGCCTCTGTGCGCCAATCGTCGCCCAAGCGCAACCCACGCGCGCCGAGGCCGAAAAAGACCCTGTACTGAAGGCTATGCTCGCCGAGCTCGACCGCAGCATGAGCCAGCTCCAATTGCCCGGCTTTGCCAAACCGTTCTTTATCCAATACCGGATTGAGGAAGTGGACAATTTCGAGACCAAGGCGGAGTTTGGCGCGAGCGAGGGCAGCGGCCGGTTGAAGCAACGCGTGGCGCGCGTGACGGTGCGCGTGGGCGACTACAAGACGGACAGCTCCGGCGGGCGGGGCGACGGCTCGCTCGAGCTGGCGGCTCTGGACGACGATCCAATCGCGCTGCGCTCCGCGTTGTGGCAGGCAACGGATCAGGCCTATAAGCAGGCGCTCGCTGCCTACGCGCAAAAACAAGCCGAGCTGAAGCAGGTGCAAACGCCGCCGCAGGCTGACGACTTCAGCAAGGAGAAGCCCGTCGCTTCCCTTGGACTACCGGTTGCGCTGCAGCTTGATGAAGGCGCTTGGACAGAGCGCGTGGCGCGGATGAGCGGCCTCTACCGCACCGATCCAACGGTGAATGCAACCCAACGCGAGGTCGAGTACGCGGATGGGAGTTTTCAGGCCCGCGCCACAACGACCTGGCTCGTTAACAGCGAGGGAACGATCGTTCGCAAATCGGTGGCGCAATATCAGGAATCGTTTGCCGCGGGCACACAGGCTGCCGACGGCATGAGCATCGACCGATCGTATGCCTCCACGGGAACTTCGGCCGCGGACCTCGATACCGAAGCCGTCTTTAACAAGCATGCAGTGGACGAGATCGCGTCGCTGGCCGAACTGCGCAAAGCTCCGCTTGTCGAAGAAGAGTATCACGGCCCGTTGCTGATGAGCGCCGACGCCGCAACCGACGTGATGCGCTCGTTGCTGTCCATTGCAGTGACGGCCACGCGGCCCGCGCTGGGCACAGAGGCACGCACCAACGGGCCCTTTGCCTCCAGCTACCACACGCGCGTGCTGCCCGACTTCATGAATGTGGTCGACGATCCCGGGTTGAAGACATATGAAGGCAAAGGCCTGATCGGCGCCTACGACGTGGATGACGAAGGCGTGCGCGCCCAGGCAGTGAAGCTGGTCGATGCCGGACGGCTCGGCAACTATCTCATCGGCCGCCAGCCGATACGCGATTTTTCGCATTCGAACGGCCACGGCCGCGCCGGCGTCACCGGCCCTGCGCGCCCGTCAATCGGCGTGTTCAAAATCAGCGCGGAAAATGGCGGAAGCGACGCTGAACTCAACAAGAAGTTGCTCGCAATGGCTGCGGATCGCGGGCTTAAGAGCGTGTATTTTGTGGAAACCATGGCTGGTGCGCGCGCACCACGTCTGCTCTACCGTGTGAGCGCTGACGGCACGCGTGAACTGGTGCGCGGTGCTTTGCTTGATGACGTGGATGAACGTGCCTTGCGCTCGAGCATCGAGGCCGCGGGCAAGGATCTTTTCGTCGCGAACTACTACGGAGACGTGCCGACCACGGTGATGGCTCCGGCATTGCTTTTCGACGATGCGACGGTGCGGCGCGCCAACGCGAAGAACGAGAAGCTGCCGTTTTATCCGCCGCCGGAATAGCCAATAGCCGGTAGCGTTCTACTCCTTCTTGGCTGCGGGCTACTCCCTGCTTTTCGTCGAAGGGCATTATCCTTGAGAGCAAGCGATTCAATGGATCGAATGGCCGGCAATAATCCGACAGGCAGCTCCGCGCTCGAGCTTTGGATCGCCTACCCCGGCGACCTGGAGGAACCTGCGGTCGAAGAGCGGTGCACGGCAATTCTCGATGACGACGAGCGTGTCCGCGCCAGTCGCTTCCGTTTCGATCGGCACCGGCGCGAATACCTTGCCACGCACGCCTTGGCGCGGGTCGCTCTCTCGCATGCACATGAATTACCGCCGTATGCCTGGAGATTCACGGTCAACCGGTACGGCAAGCCGTCGCCGATTCCGGAATGCGGTGTGCGCTTCAATCAATCGAACAGTCTGGAACTGACGGTGTGCCTGATTGCGCTGCCGGGCGCGCACTCCGGAGTAGCCGCGACAGAGGTCGGCGTGGACGTGGAGTCCTTTGCGCGCGCCGAGGGGATTGTTCCCCTTGCGTCGAGGGTTTTCTCCGCGGCCGAACGCGCACAGCTCGATGCGCTACCCGCTACCGATCGGCCCGAACGCGCCTTGTCGCTCTGGACGCTGAAGGAGGCCTACATCAAGGCGCGCGGCATGGGCCTCTCGCTTCCGCTCGACGAGATCTCGTTTCTCTTCGATGGTCCGGACGCGATCCGATTCGAGGTCGCGCAAGGCGTCGACGACGATCCTGGACGCTGGCGGTTCTGCCGGTTCGATTATGCCGGGCACCGCATTGCGTTGGCCGTGGAAGCCGCTGCCGCTCCGACTCCGGAAATCGCCCATGGTAACTTGGAAATCTTTGAGGTCCGCCCGCCGCTCGCGCCCCCAGCCCGCCTTGCTTGGGGCTCTCCAGCCTGGTTTCCTGTTTCAGCGAGCACAGGCAGCGCCCGCGAGGATTGATCGACTTCCCCGACCGCCTTTCATGTCGTATTCATCTCAATCTGTGAACTTTCCCGCACCCTTGCGGGCGGTATTAGCATCCATCCATGTATACGCGGAACCGAACTTGGGTCCTAATAATGGGCCCTAACCAGTACAATCCGAACCAAGGAGAATTTCCCCGATGGCATACGAGTTACCTGCGCTTCCCTACGACTACAACGCGCTTGAGCCCTTCATCGACACCGAAACCATGCACCTGCATCACGACAAGCACCACCAGACCTATATCACTAACGTGAATGGGGCTCTGGCCAACCACCCGTCGCTTGCCGCCAAGACCGTGGACGAACTGATCAGCGATCTCAACGCGGTCCCTGAAGACATTCGCGGCGTAGTGCGGAATAATGGCGGCGGTCACTCCAACCACTCCATGTTCTGGACCATCATGGGCCCAGCGAATTCGTCCGGCATCGGCGGCCATCCCTCTGGCGACATCGCCAAGCAGATCACAGCAGATTTTGGGGACTTCGACGCCTTCAAGAAGAGCTTCAATGAGACCACGGCGAAGCAATTCGGCTCCGGCTGGGGCTGGCTGGTGTTCACGGGCGGCAAGCTCAAGATCATGACCACCGCGAATCAGGATTCGCCGCTTTCGCAGGGGTTATATCCCGTTCTGGGCAACGACGTGTGGGAACACGCCTACTACCTCAAGTACCAGAACAAGCGCCCCGATTACCTGGCCGCGTGGTGGAACGTGGTGAATTGGGCGGAAGTCAACAAGCGCTTCGCCAAAGCCAAGGGATGAATCCAGGTTTCAGGCGTCAGGGGTCAGGTTTCAGGGATCTGTGAACAACCCTTGCTGCGCGGACCCACAATTCGTTCGTCCTGCTTTGTGGCAAAATCTGACACCTGAAACCTGACACCTAAGACCTTTCGGAGACACCATGGCCAGCATGCAAATGAGTGTGCGCCCCGAGGATCTTTCGCATCTGCCGAAGAGCGCAGAGCGCATTCCCGAGCCGGGAGTGCTGGTGATTTTCGGCGCCTCGGGCGACCTGACCAAGCGCAAGCTGCTTCCGGCGCTGTTTCATCTTTTCCAGGCAAACCTTTTGCCGAAGCAGTTTGCCATTGTGGGTGTGGCGCGACGTCCGCTGGGCGACGAGTTCGCGGCCGACATGCGCGAGGGCATCGTGGAGTCGGGCGGGGTCGATGCGTCCGATGCCAAGCTCGACGATTTCGTGAGCCGCATCAGTTATTTCCCGCTGCACTTCGACGACCCATCGCATTACGCGAATCTGAAGATCGAGCTCGACCGCATCGCCGCCGCGAAGGGAATCGGTCCCGACCGTCTCTTCTATCTGGCCACCGCGCCGGAGTTCTTTGCCGGCATCGTAGAAAACCTGGGTGCGCAAGGTATGGCGCATCCAGAAAAAGGCCGTGTGGCCGTGGTGATTGAGAAGCCTTTCGGACACGATCTGAATTCTGCCCGCGAGCTGAATCACCAGGTCAACGCTGTCTTCCAGGAGAGCCAGGTCTTCCGCATCGATCACTATCTGGGCAAGGAGACGGTGCAGAATCTGCTGGTCTTCCGCTTCGCCAACGGCATCTTCGAGCCCATCTGGAAACGCAATTACATCGACCATGTGCAGATTACCGTGGCGGAAACTTTGGGCGTCGAAGGACGCGGTCCGTTTTACGAAAAAGCTGGAGCGCTTCGAGATGTTGTCCAGAACCACATGATGGAGCTGCTCGCGCTCGTCGCACTCGAACCGCCCTCGAGCTTCGAGTCGGAGGCTGTGCGCCGCGAAAAACTCAAGGTGTGGCAGGCGATTCCGTCCATTCCCATCCTCAGCGCGGTGCGCGGGCAATATGGCCCCGGCATTGTGAACGGGGAGCACGTGATCGGCTACCGCGACGAGGAACGTGTCAATCCCGAGTCGGGCACCGAGACTTACGCGGCGCTCCGCCTCACTATCGAGAATTGGCGCTGGGCAGGAGTTCCGTTTTTTCTGCGCGCCGGCAAGCGGATGAAGAAACGGGCTACCGAGATTTCTATCCAGTTCAAACAGCCGCCGCTTTTGATCTTCAATCGCATTGCTACTGCCGGACCCTGCCCCGAGATTCAGCCGAACCTGCTGACGATTCGCATCCAGCCCGACGAGGGCATTGCGCTGCGCTTCGGCGCCAAGGTGCCTACCAGCTCCCAGATGGCGGTTTGCCCGGTGAATATGGACTTCGACTACGAGTCGGCTTTTGGCAAGTCGACGGCAAATGGATACGAGCGGCTGCTGCTCGACGCCATGCTGGGAGACCAGACCCTCTTCTCGCACCGCGAAGGCGTGGAAACTAACTGGGCGCTCTACACGCCGGTCCTTGAAGCGTGGGCGGCGAAAAAGCCCGAGGTGTTTCCGAATTACTTTGCCGGGTCGTGGGGGCCCGAGTGCTCCGACCATCTGCTGGAAAAGGATGGTTGTGCGTGGCGGAATGATTTGGGGCGGAAGGCGTAAGGGCAGGGAGCGAGGGAGCAAGGGAGCTAGGGAGCGAGAAAACACTGACGCTTCGGCAGCGCTCGGCGTCTGGATCGTGCCGGCTGTACAGCGGCACAGCGGCTGTACAGGAATTTCGGGTCATCTTGAATCTCCCTATAAATGGTTTAGTTTCTGTTGGATGGCATTTCGATACTGGGGTACTGGCCCAGTATCGCGGCCGGACTTTACTCCGAAGTCGCTGAATCGGCGTGGGTTAAGTTGGTTTACTGCGGTACAGCGTGTTTTTCGAAAACAGGGAAAAAGCCACCCTGGCAGGGACCAAGCCACCCCATTGGGCAGAGACCGCCCGCTGGGGACCCCGGCAGGGAACAAGAGAGCAAAGAGGCCGACTTCCGATTTGCATCCCGGGGTAGGGGGGCAAGACGGGGAATCGGGAGAAGCAAAACTGCCGCCCGTGAGGGCAGAGGATCCGTAGCGGAGTCCGTTGGTCATGATGTGCCGGCAAATCGTATGCATTTTGTAGCCCCCTCCTGCCCCCCTACTTTGAACCCAAAGTCCTCATGGCAAAGGGGTTGCGGAACGTGTGTCCCCGTAAAGTCCTGATTCTAAAGAGCCGCATTATTTAAAGTCTTCAAGGATAAAGACTTAGCAGAGCAGCTCTCAGCCTTCAGCTATCAGCTTTTAGTGCCGATGCCTGCGCGTTTGCGGCAGGACCGGTGTTCTTGCCTGAAACCATCTTCGCAAATTCTGGCAATTAATCTGCACGGGCGGGCGGGTTTTTATCTTGCTGGAAATGGGAGGGTTGTAGGGAGTTGGAGAGTGGGGAGGGCTTGACAAGCGATTTCCGGTTATTCGGGGCGACCCCATTCCAAGACCCTTGGGCGTTTGCCGGGACCGATCCAATGGCATAACCTCCGGATTACCCGTGTTCCGCTCGGAATCTGGCTCCCCGCGCTGGACGCATTGAGAACTCTTGCGGCCTGAATCCAGTGCCGCTCGAACCCCAGGAGCCGCTGCCGCAGATGCCATGGCTTACACTCGAATTCAATGCTCAACCGGGGCTATGTCTACACGACAATCATCAGCAGCAAATACAGTGGACAGGCCCTGCTCACTCACCTGGCAAGCCTTTATCCCCACTCAACCCCACAAGGCTGGCAACAGAAGCTGAACAACGGCGAAGTCACCCTCAACGGCACAACCGCCACCGGACGCGAATTGGTGATTTCAGGGCAGACACTTATCTGGAACCGTCCGCCCTGGATCGAACCAGACGCGCCTCAGCACTTCGAAGTCCTGTTTGACGATCCCCATCTGTTGGCCGTCGACAAGCCCAGCGGGCTGCCCACGCTGCCCGGTGGCGGCTTCATGGAAAACACCCTGCTGCGCCTGGTGCAAAAGCAAGCTCCCAATGCAAACCCTGTCCACCGCCTGGGCCGAGCCACCAGCGGCATCGTCCTCTTCGCCAAGACGCGGCAGGCGGCCTCAGCTCTATTTGCGAACTGGAACACACCTAAAATTCAAAAAATCTACCGGGCGCTGGCTCAAAATGTTGCACAGCACGACGCCTACGAAATCCTCACACCCATCGGTCTGGTGCCGCACCCGCGCCTCGGCCAGGTGTGGGCCGCCAACGCGAGTGGCAAACCGTCACGGTCACGGGCAAAGGTGATCTCGCGCAGCGCCAGCGACAGAACAAAGCCGGGCACCACGACTTTTGAGGTAAGCCTGTATTCGGGGCGGCCTCATCAAATCAGAATTCATCTGGCGTCGATCGGGCATCCGCTGGTGGGCGATCCTCTGTATGGAGTGGGTGGCCAGCCTCTTGAAGATCTCCCGGGCCTGCCTGGCGATGGAGGGTATTTGCTGCACGCGCAGTTTCTGAAATTCCAGCACCCCATCACCGGAGAACAGATTGATCTTGAGGCGGGTGTGCCGGCTGGATTTTAGCCGGCCCCTCCGCCTCGCCGCGGCGAGCAGGCACGGCGGACGAGAGGCCGGGGGCGCCCTCGCTGTGGTATTAAGATGTCGAGACTGAGGCTACCCGCCTGCGCGCTTTCGCTTCGGGTTAGGGGAACTTCCCGTCTGTACCCATGTTTCGAAATCTCGAACTATATTGCAGTTATTGAGGGCGAAAGGCAGCGTAAATTGCGTCTACGAGGCGGTAGACAAGTGAACTTGGATTCCGCTCCTCAGCGCGGGTCCTTGTTTCACGATCATGCTTTTCTTCAAGTCTCTCTGCGTGGCGTCGTGCAATCTCGAATTTCTCGATGAGCCGATTTGGAGCTTGGATTTCCTTACGCACGACCAACCCTCGGCTTGAACAAAGGCTTTGGACTTTGTCGCTTCCAATCCATGCCTCCTGTTGAACTTCGTGCAATAGTATCCACAATTCAAAACACGGATTAGAGAGCGCAATATTAATGTCTAAATCATGGGCCATCGCAATCGCGTCCGACAATCTGGGCCTTGCCTTCTGGTCCACCTTGGACTCAACATCGAAAATGCACCAAACGAAATCGTAGGGGTCCTTTTCGGCATTAGCTTGGCGTCGAAGGTAAAGTGCTCTTTGGACGATCTCGACAGGAGATGTTGGCCCAGGCGGGATGAAATGAATCTCATTGCTGCGCGCCCTCAGGGAGCGCCTAATGGCCCCGAGGTACTGCTGCTCCGTCAGTTCTCCTTCGGAGACAATGAGGAATCTTGGGTTCTGCCTCTTTAAATTCGACCGTTGTCTACCCTCCCACTTGGTCATTCTTGGCTGGCCTCGACTTCCGACGATGGGCTAGGTTTTGGTTCATACAGAGACTTCAAAACAGACCAAAGCAATTCGTCATCTAGGAACGGAGTTGCCCCAAAGCGCCCATGAAGGTACGCGGCCGCGATATTCTGACCCTTGCGCGGCATGAACTCTGCGAGTCGTGTGAGTTCAGTTGCACCTTCTTGGCTTTTCTCAGTAAACCAAATCTCATCCCTGCGCAAAAGGCTCAGGTCGAGCAGGTTTGTATCGTGGGTATTAAAGATCAGTTGTGCGCCTCTGGGATTCATTCTCGAATCATTGAATATTCGGATTAGCTGTTTCGATAGGCTCGGGTGGAGACTGGATTCAAGTTCATCAACAAGCAAGCAGGAGGCGTTCGCAAGGCCATCGAGAAGCGGCCCAAGCAATTCGAAATATGCGCGGGTCCCCGACGACTCAGTGTCAAAATCTAGAGGGTATAGGCCTCCATTTACACCAGTGTGGAGCATCCTGATGCTTTGAAAAGACTTCGAAAGAGTGTCTGTGCTGATGGGAATATCGGGGCTCGCCTCGTTGATAGCCTTAACAAGATCTAACTGAAACTTCCTCCAGTTCTCTGCCGGCTCTTCGTCAGCGATCTCAAAGTCTTTAATTCCTATGTCGGCATAGGCCAGAAGTGCCTTGATCTGCTGCTTTCGCTCCGGAACAGAACACCCGTCGGCAGTCGGGTAGCGAACAGCAGGCCCTGTTGTGGAAACTCTCTTGAGGTTTTGAGAAATCCATTCGAAGAGCGGCGACAACGTCGAATGACCGCCTTGAGCCGCTGCCGAGAGGAACAGGCTATTAGGGCGCATCTGAAGCTTAATTCCCTCAAGGTGTTTTGCCTCTTCAGATGTTACTCCCAGATTCCTGCCGGGAAAGACAACTCTCGTCTTGGAACTGTCCGTCTCACGACGGAAAAGCGTTTTGCTTCTTCCTGTTTCGTCTGTGAGCCATTCCTCAAGGATGATTCGAGCGTTAAATCTGAATCCGTAATTGAAGGCGATTGAGCCGGTTTCGAAATCAACCTGGAACTCTGTTTCGCCGTTCTTCGAGACTTCGTCTAGCGCAAATGGATCCCATGTCGGAATCCCACCTGTTGGGTTCCATTTGCGCTGAGACTCCGCGACCATCCTTGAACAGGAATTCATCGCACGAAGTATGTTGCTCTTGCCAGAGGCGTTGCTGCCGTAGATTGCGGCGCAGCGCAAGGCCTTCACATCCTTCGCTGTCGTGTCGAGCAATGAATCATTTCGCTCATCGGAACGTGTATTGATTGCACGAAGCGAAAGCTCTTGTTTGTCTCTTATCGATCGAAAGTTCTTGCAGCTGAAGCGTAGTAACATGGAAAAATCATACAGCGAAATGGCCGTTTGCGCGGAAATGCTACACATATTGCAATTAGACGGCCCATTGTAGTACCGCGAAATCTCGCGCAACACCGTTTTTGAATACAGGATGAAATGGCAGGAATCGGAGGCGAGTTGGAGCGGATCATGGCCGGGATGCTGACGCAATAGACATGGCGATAATCACTGCAGCCACTCCAAACAGGCCGCGAGAGCGACACAGCGGTTCATGCGCCCGATTCTCCCACCCAGCGCATTTCAGGTGAAAGCGAAAAGTCGCCCTGTAACTCGCAATTTGTCACGATAGCGTCACGCTCGGACGGAGCGCAGAAGAGAAATCCCCTATGGTCTTTTGCTTTGTTGGCGTTTATCTGTATCCACCCACAGCCGCAAAGACAAAGACGCGGGACGGTTGGAGCGCTAAGTGTAAGACACTCTTTAGCCTTGCTTGTTCCGAGCCATGCCTTTATCCATGACCTCATTCGCCAGCTTGTCGGCTTCTTTGTTGCCGCCGCGGAGGGTGTGGCGCATGTCGAAGGCGTCGAGTTGGCGTGACTGGCGTTGCGCTTCTTCCCAGAGCGGGCGCAGGCCGGGGTTTTTTACTTTGTAGATGCCCTTCATTTGACGAACCATGAGTTCGGAGTCGGAGACTACGCGCAGCCGGCGAGCGCCGTTCGCGATGGCCCAGGCGAGGACGGCGATCATGCCTTTGTATTCGGCGTAGTTGTTGGTCTGGTGGCCGAGGAATTCGCTGAGGCGGGCGACGACCTGGCCTTTGGGGTCCTCGATTACTGCGCCGTAGCCGGCTGGGCCTGGGTTTCCGCGGGAGCCGCCGTCGCAGTGGGCTGTGAACCAGCCGCCGGGGTCGGGTCTGGCTGTATCGGGCGTGTTTTCAAAGAGATTTCCGGTCATTGATTATCAGTGTACTTGCCGGAGGGAGCAAGGGAGCAAGGGAGCGAGGGAGCAAGAAAGGCGGCCGCCTGAGTGTGAGTGTGGGTGTGAGCGTGAGTGTGAGTGCGGGTGTGAGCGCGGGCGAGGACGCCCGCGCTACAGCCGGCTGGGAAGCCGGCGCTACTTTCCTGGCTATGTTTTCAGCCCTTTGTCCCTGGGGCGCTAAGTCCATGCCTTTTCGCGCCCTCGCTCCCTTGCGCCCTCGCTCCCTGCTTTCCAAACCGTCGATTCGGCGTCTATTCCATAGCGCACAGGCTTTACCTTCCGGGAGCGGAGCCAATGGAAGCAAACGCAATGAGTATTGCACTCGCCCCGGTTCAAGCAGGGGTCACTTTGGCCCGGCCAGCAGGGCGGAGGATACAATCCTCGTCAGGCATGGCTGCGACGAGGGCAATGGACGGGGCGAACCGGGGAAGCTCGGGCGGGAACGATGCGAGCCAGGTTGAGGAGCGCGCGCGCAACCGTGCGCTCGAAATGGACCTGATCCGCGAGGCGCAGGCGGGTTCTCGCGTGGCCTTCGATGTGCTGGTGCGGCAGTACGAGCACCAGGTGCTGCGGCTGGCCCTTCACCTGACCGGATCGGAACATGATGCCGAGGACATTTACCAGGAGGCCTTTTTGAAGGCTTACCGGTACATTGGCAACTTCCGCTTCGAGTGCTCGTTTTATACGTGGATTTACCGGATCGTGACCAACCTGTGCCTGGACCAGTTGCGCAGGCGCAAGACGCGCCGCGAGGACCATGCCGTGGTGGTGGACCGCAGCGGCGAAGAGATCGATTTGCTGGCCTCGGTGTCGGACGACCGGTCGTTTTCAAACCCGGCGCGGGAGTTGGACCGCAAGCTGCTGGGCGAAAAGATTCAAACGGCGCTGGACAAGTTGACGCCGCGCGAGCGCATGGTGTTTGAGCTGAAGCACTATCAGGGCCTCAGGCTGCGCACCATCGGCGAGATGTTGAGTACTACGGAAGAGACCGCCAAGAACACGCTCTTCCGCGCGACCAAGAAGTTGCGCTTGCATCTGGCGGAGTTGAGATAGGAACAGCTTTTAGCCATTAGCTTTTAGCTATTAGCTGCATTTGAGGGAATAAGGCTCGTCAGAGGAACGCAAAGAGCCGAAAGAAAATACGAAAAGCTCGGCCTTCGCACGGCGAGCTAAGAGCTAATGGCTAAAGGCTAATAGCTTCTTTTGGGGCAGAAGGACGTAGACATGAATTGCGAACTTGCACACGAACGGATGGTCACAGCAGCGTATGGAGAGCTGCCCGATGAATTGGTGCACGAACTGGAGCGGCATGTAACCGGCTGCGTGGAATGCCGGAAAGAGCGCGAGCAGGTGCTGGCGCTGAAGGTTCTGGCCGATGCGCATCCTGTTGCAGAGCCGGGAGCGAATCTGGTGGCCCGCGCGCGCCTGCGCCTGGACGATGCACTGGACGCGCTGCCTCCCAAGCGTTGGTACGAGCGCCTGGGCGGACGGATCCTGAACAATTTTGCCAGCTTGCAGGCTGCGCCCGTTGCGGCACTGCTCCTGCTGGTGGCGGGCGCGGGAGCCGGCTTGCTGGGCGGGTACGAATACGCGCAAAACCGCGCGGCTCGTGCGGCGGACGCGCAAATCACAATACCCGACGGCATCAAATTGCAGCCCCAAGCAGCCCTCCCCGCACTTGCGAATGTGGCCAACATCTCCGGCATTGTGCGCCAGCCGAACAGCGAGATTGTGGACGTGAGCTACAACCAGGTTGTGCCGCGCCAGGTGGAGGGATCGCTGGACGATCCACAGATCCGCCAGTTGCTGATGCTGGCGACGGAGAATAATTCTTCGCCGAGAGTGCGCGACGACTCCGTGGGACTGCTCGCGGCCGAGTGCCGCGCGGGACACAGTTGCCAGCCCACCGGAATTCGCGAGGCGTTGATGGTAGCGCTGCGCTACGACCGCAGCGCCAAAGTGCGCCAGAAAGCGCTGGAGGGCCTGGAGCCCTACGTGGCCGACGACGTGCGCGTGCGCGACGCCGTTCTTGAAGCGGTGCTGAATGACAACGACCCGGCGATCCGCACGGCAGCTATCGGATTGCTGGAGCCGGTCGATGCCGATACCAGCGTTCGCCAGGTGCTGTATTCCGTTTCCAACTCTGACGACAATGCCCAGATCCGGAATGTTTCCCGACAGGTTTTAAGCCGGGTTTCGGAGATTCAATAAACGTGCTTACCCTTCCGGCTACTGCGCCGTCTGAATGAGCGCGGACCGGACGATGAATTGCAGGAGAGACACACAATGAAATACCTTTTGAGGCCGTACCGTAATTCAATCCTTGGTTGCGCCGCGCTGGCTGCGGCAGCTTGTTTGCTTACGGGGCCGCAGATGTCCCACGCCCAGGCGGGCGGGCTCGCGACCATCTTTGCGGATCCCGATCCACTGGTGGTGCATGCCAGCCCGTCGGGCTACCTGGGCGTGGATGTGAGCGACATCGATGCCGATAAGGCGCAGGCACTGAAGCTGAAGGAAGTGCGCGGCGCCCTGGTCACGCTCATCGATCACGATGCACCTGCGGGCCAGATCGGCCTGAAGGTGAACGACGTGGTTCTGGCCGTCAACGGCCAGAACGTGGAAAACGCCGATCAATTGCGCCGCATGCTGCGCGAGATTCCGCCGGGCAGCAAGATCAGCCTAGAGATCAGCCGCGACGGCAACATTCAAACGCTGGCCGTGCAACTGGTCGATCGCAAGACTCTCGACCACGATGTCTGGGGCAAGATCGGCAACGATGTCGGCGGGGTTTCAACTGCTCCGCCGGTGCCAGTAATGGGGATTACGGGCGGCGACGCCATGCCGGCGAGCGGCTTCCATTTGCCTCTCTTCACAAGCACGCTCAACGTGGGCGCCATGGTGGAGCCGCTTACCTCGCAGATGGCCGAGTACCTGGGCGTGCAGGGCGGCCTGATGGTGAAGCAGGTCAGCAAGAAATCCGAAGCCGCTGCGGCGGGATTCAAGGCTTTCGATGTGATTCTCAAGGTTGGCGCTGACTCGATCCTGACCTCCGCCGACTGGGACCGCGCGCTGCGCTCGAACCAAGGCAAGCCCGTGCAGATCACCATTCTTCGGGATAAGAAGCAGCAGACGATCACGCTGCAGGTGGACTCCAAACACCGCGGCGCTATCCAGCGCGACCGTCTGTTCGTTAACGGCAGCGCTGCTCCGCAATTCGTATAGCGCCCGTCTCCTGACCGGCTGTGGTGCGGGCGTCCACGCCCGCACATTCACGTTTGGCTCCAATTAAGATCATTGTGTGCACTCGCCGGTTCGGAAACTCGTGCTCCTGCCCGGAATGGACGGGACAGGTAAACTCTTCGCCGAGTTTGTGAAGGCGCTTTCGAGCGAATTCGAGATAACAGTTGCGAGTTATCCAACAAACTCGTTCCGGTCTTATGGCGAATTGAAAGAGTCCGTTCTTTCTCTGCTTCCCAAGTCTGATTCGTATGCTCTTCTTGCTGAGTCTTTCTCAACTCCACTTGCCATTCAATGCGCAGCGGAGAGTCCTGGGAATCTGAAGGCGCTGATCCTTTGCGCAGGTTTCTCAACGAGTCCCGTGCGTGGCTGGATTCGCCCTATCGCCTCGCTGCTTGCGCCAATTGCCTCCCGCTTCAAACTGCCTGCTGTCGCGGTAAAATCGTTTCTCATCGGACGAAATGCCCCCGAAACGCTCCTGAATGCAGTACAAGAGGTTGTTTCTTCTGTGCAGCCTCGGGTGCTTGCTGCGCGCATTCGAGCGATACTTGCCTGCGAGGTTCGAAAGGAATTAGGTCAGGTCAGAGTACCGATTCTCTATCTCCGCGCTACCGAAGACAAGCTTGTTTCCGCGCAGCGCGTTGAGGGGATCGTAAGTATCAAGCCAGACGCCGAAGTCATATCGATTGCAGGGCCACATTTACTCATTCAAAGAGAACCTCGAAAAACCGCCGAAGCTGTTGCAGCCTTTCTCCGCCAATTGGAAGGAACGTCAATCACGCCGGACAATAAGAACTGAAGGCTACTAGGTCCTCGCCCGCGCCGTAAACTAACCTCATGGAAGTTCTCTACGGCCTGCATCCGGTGGAGGAGGCTCTCAAAGCCGGGAAGCGGCGCTTTGACCACGTGATGGTGGCGCGCGAGCGGCACGATGCGCGTCTGGAACGGCTCGTGGCGCAGTGCCGCGAGGCGCGCGTTCGCGTTCTTGAGCAGCCGCGCGAGCAACTGACAGTTGCCGCAAAGACTCCCGCGCACCAGGGCGTTGTGGCGCTGGTTCATGCGCAGGAATTTCTGACGCTCGAAGATCTCTTTACTCCGGCCGCCGACAACTCTGCCGCGTCGCGCCTGGTTCTGGCTCTCGACGGCGTGGAAGATCCGCAGAACCTGGGCGCGTTGCTGCGCGTGGCCGATGGAGCCGGCGTGGATGGTGTTGTGCTGACCGAGCGGCGGGCTGCGCCGTTGAGCGCTGTTGCCGTGAAGGCCAGCGCAGGCGCGGCCGAGCATTTGCGCATTGCGCGCGTGGTGAACCTGGTGCGAGCGCTCGAAGAACTCAAGCGCCAGAACCTCTGGATCGTGGGCCTCGATGAGCGCGGCGAAGCCGACTACGACCGGTTCGACCTCACGGGTAATCTTGTCGTCGTGTTGGGCCGCGAGGGAGCGGGGCTGCACGATCTCGTCCGCCGCACCTGCGATCATCTGCTGCGCATTCCCATGGCCGGCGGCGTCAGCTCGCTCAATGTTTCTGCCGCGGGGGCAGTCGTGCTTTACGAGGCGGCGCGCCAGCGACGCGTTGCTGCCGGAACTCCCGCTACATCCGTCCAAAAGGCTGGCTCACGCAGTGGTGCTGCGCGCAGTGCTGTGAAGAAAGGTCTCGGTTCATGACGATCAGATTCATCGGCGGCGCGCACGCGACGCGTCTTCTTTTTGCTGGTGCTTTGTTCTTCGCCGCGCTCAACGCCGCTGCGCAGACCACTCCCGCGGCTCCGCAAGAAGAACCGCATCACGGCAAGGTCATCTTCTCGCGCTCGACGGACGAAAACGGCCAGACCACGACGACGGTCGGTCCGGGCGCGACGCGGACGGCGCCGAGTGGACAGTCGGTGGAGGCGCCGACAGCCAACGATGCCGAGCGCGAAGCCGTCACTTTTACGGAATTTAATATGGACGTGCATCTACGCGCCGCGGAGCACGAGATTGCGGTCCGCGCCCTGGTCACGGTGCGCAATGACGGCAAAACGCCGCTGGCTCACGTGCCGCTGGAGATTTCTTCTTCGCTGCATTGGGAACGCATTCGTGTGGCGGCGGGTGATGCCCTTTATACGATTGCCACACTCAATTCCGACACCGACCATACGGGTCAGCTTCACGAGGCCGCCGTGAAACTTGCCACTCCGCTTGCGCCGGGAGCGACCCTGCAACTGGACGTCACTTATTCCGGGACAATTCCGCAATCGGCGCAGCGACTTTTGGCCATCGGCACTCCGGAGGAAGTGGCACTGCACTCTGACTGGGACGCGATCGACACCGATTTCACCGGGCTGCGCGGCTTTGGCAACGTGGTATGGTACCCGGCTTCCGCCACTCCCGTAATTCTTGGTGACGGCGCGCGCGTTTTCGATGAGATGGGCGAGCACAAACTGCGCATGGCTGGCGCGCATTTTTTCCTGCATCTCACGGTTGAGTTCCCTCACGGGCACGCGCCCACCGTCGCGCTGATCAATGGCCATCCCGTCCCGATCACTGTTACGGAGCCACCGAATGGCGGCGACGAAATCTCCGGAGTGGCAACGGCCACGCTCGACAGCGCGACGCTCGGCTTTGAGGCGCCGAGCCTGTTTGCCGCGGTGCGCAGCGAGCATCATGCAACCAACACCACAATCTGGACGCTGCCTGCAGATAATGCGCCTTCCGAAGTCGTCGTCGACGAATGGAGTTCTGCCGCTTCCACGGTGACGCCTTTTTTGCAAGGATGGTTGGGCCAGG